>Ga0315338_1001642_pt1 | contig 26434 bp, 27 predicted proteins | sample ASW8metaG_FD_204518 | JGI IMG/M metagenome (GOLD analysis project Ga0315338, IMG submission 204518) | Ammonia-oxidizing marine archaeal communities from Monterey Bay, California, United States - ASW #8 | ecosystem: Environmental > Aquatic > Marine > Coastal | place: USA: California | collected... | reverse complement strand
TGGCGCAGGCCAATGTCACCATGGCTTCGGCGGAAAACCGCAAGGAAAGCCGCGGCGCGCATGCGCATGAGGATTTCCCCGACCGCAACGACGCCGAATGGATGAAGCACACCATCGCCTGGTTCGATGGCTGGGGCGGCAATGGCGGCGGCGTGAAGATCGATTACCGCCCGGTCCACGAATACACGCTGACCGACGACGCGAAGTACATCGAGCCGAAGAAGCGGGTTTACTGATGCAGGCGGGGCGCCCGCCGGTATACGACGGCCGGCGCCCGACGCATTCCCGACAGGCCCTGCGCTAGAGGCTGTCGTCCGCGTCCATGCGATTGTGCAGGATGCGGACGATGTCGACCATTCGGCCTTCGACCACGTAGAAAATCAGATGCTCGCCGCTCGGGGCCTTGCGGAAGCTGTTCGACGGTCCCTCGTATTCGGGATAGCTTTCCGGGTAGTCGCATATACGCCCGATACGCGCATCGATGGCGCGGACATAGGCGTCGGCCTGATCGACACCCCAACGATCCGCCGTATTAAGCCAGATGGCAGCCAGATCGACCTTCGCGGCATCGCGCAGGCGGAACCGCATCAGTCGGCCTTGTAGTTGGCGCGCATCTCGCGAAGGAAATCGTCGAAGTCGAATGGCCGGGCGGGGCCGCTGTCGAGCCCTTCCTTGAGCGCGCGGTCGAGTGCTTCGCGCTTCGCATCCTTCGCAATGTAATGCCGCATGGCTTCGCGCACGACCTCGCTCGTGGTCGCAAATTCACCGCTTTCCACCTTCTTGCGCGCGAAATCGGTATAGGGTTTGCCGAGGGCGATGGAGGTGTTCTTGCTGGCCATGCGTCTCAGGATACCAAAAATTGGTATTCCCGGCAATCGCGTTGACTTTGTCCGTCCAGCTTGGCCAAGTCCGGCGATGCGTTTCGTTCTTCCCGCGCTGGCCTTCGCGGTCGCAATCGCCAGCCCTCTCGCCGCGCAGCTCACTGCGCCCGAACAGGTCATGGTCGAAACCGTCGCGGGCGGGTTCGAGGATGACGTCGCGCTGCTCGAGCGGATTACGCTGGTCAATTCGGGTTCGCACAACCATGCGGGCGTGAAGGCGGTTGCCGACATTCTGGCGCCCGACTTCGCGGCGTTGGGCTTTGACGTCGAGTGGATCGACCAGTCGGCGCAGGGGCGCGCGGGTCATCTGTTCGCGCGGCACGAAGGCGCGCCTGGCACCACGAAGATGCTGCTGATCGGCCATCTCGATACGGTGTTCGAGCCTGATTCGCCTTTCACCGGCTTCGTCCGCGATGGCGACAGCGCGACCGGCCCCGGCGTGGTCGACGACAAGGGCGGCATCGTGGTGATCCTCGCCGCGCTACGCGCGATGCAGGCGGCGGGCACGCTCGAGGGCGCGAATATCGTCGTCGCGCTGACCGGCGACGAGGAAGATGCGGGCGAACCGCTGGAAGCCGCGCGCCGGGACCTGGTCGAGGCGGGCAAATGGGCCGATGTCGCGCTCGGCTATGAAGGGCTCTCGGTGCTGGACGGCAAGGACGCGGGCGTGATCGCGCGGCGCTCGTCGGGCAGCTGGACCCTGACCACGCGCGCGGGCAGCGGGCACAGCTCGGGTATCTTCTCCGACCATGCGGGCTATGGCGCGATCTACGAAATGGCGCGCATCCTCGACGCCTTCCGGCGCGAATTGCCCGAGGAAAACCTCACCTACAACGTCGGTTTCATGGCGGGCGGCACGCCGGCCGAGCTGGGCGAAGACGGCCTGTCCGCCACCACCAGCGGCAAGACCAACATCATACCCTCGCAGGCGGTGGCGCGCGGCGATTTGCGCGCGCTGACACCCGAACAGAACGAGGCGACCGCCGAACGCATGCGCGCCATCGTCGCGCAGCACCTGCCGGGCACCGAGGCGACCATCGCGATCGAGTTCCGCTATCCGCCGATGGCGCCGACCGCGGGCAATGCCGCGCTGCTCGACCGGCTCAATGCGATCAACGCCGATCTCGGGCGCGAGGCGATGCAGCCCTATCCCCCGTCGCGGCGCGGCGCCGCCGATATCAGCTTCGTCGCGCCCTATGTCGACGGGCTGGCCGGGATGGGGCCGGCGGGCAGCGGGAGCCATGCCGAGGGCGAGACGATCGACTTGCGCTCGATCGTGCGGCAGGCGCAGCGCTCGGCCATCCTGATGAGCCGACTGGCGCGCGAAACCCGCTGATATTCGCGCGGCGTCCGGCCGGCCGGGCATCTGCCTGCGCCAGCCGCTGGTCTTGCCGCACGGCATTGGGTAGGTTCACCGGTGCAGGGGGCATTGGGGGGCAATCGATGCTGGGGCGTTTCGAGGATCCAAACACTGAGCGCGCCTATGTCGAAGGCGAGCGGCTGGCGCGCATTCCCGGCACGCGCTTCCTTGCCGGGATCGGCATTGTTACGCTGCTTTCCTATATCGGGTTCAATCCGCTGCATTTCCCGCGCGAGGGGGTGATCGCCTACAATCTCGCGGCGGGCATCTTCATCGCCGCGCTGGTCGGGATCATCGCGCTCACCTTTACGCGGTTCTATGTCGAGCGGGGATGGGTCGACATGCTCATCTTCACCGCGCTGGGCGTGGCGATGATCATGCTGATCGACGCGCTGGGCGACCAAGCCGCGATCACCGGCATTTCGCGCTTCGGCATGGCGATCATCAACCTGGGCATATTGATGGTTTTCGCCAGCGTCGGCTTCGTCGCGACCACCCGCTATTACCTCGCCTGGGCCGGGATCGTGCTGGTGATCTATCTCGCCTTCCTGGTGCAGGCCGATCGGGGGATCGTGAACAAGGTCTATACCTTCACCAATTTCACCACCTTCTTCACTTTCGCCACCTTCGTGAACTGGGATATCGACCGCCGCGCGCGCAAGACCTTCGCCGCGGGGCAGGCGCTCGATCTCGAACGCCGCAAGACCGAGGAACTGCTGTTCAACGTGCTCCCGCCCGAAGTCGCCGCACGGCTGCGCGAAGGGCAGGCGGTGGCCGATTCCTTCTCCGACGTATCGGTGATCTTCATCGATATCGTCGGCTTCTCCAAGCTGGCGCGCAGGCTGTCGCCCGGCATGCTGGTCAAGGTACTCAACGAAGTCTTCTCGATCGCCGACGAGTGTGCCGACCGCACCGGAGTGGAGAAGGTCAAGACCATCGGCGACGCCTATCTGGCGGTTTCGGGCGGGCAGGCCTCGGGCGATCGCGGCGCGGGCGAGGCGATCGCCTTCGCCTGCGACATCATCCGCAGCATCCGCGCCTTCGCGCAGGAAACCGACCTCGACGTGCAGGTCCGCGTCGGCATCCACACAGGTCCGGTGGTCGGCGGGGTGGTCGGCAGCCGCCGCTATGCCTATGATTACTGGGGCGACACGATGAATGTCGCCAGCCGGGTCGAAGGTATTGCCGAACCCGGCGGTATCGCGGTGAGCGAATCCACCTATCTCTCGGCGCGGACCGCGATGCCCTTCTCGGGCGCGGAACTGCACACGCTGAAAGGGGTGGGGGAGGTCAAGATTTTCCGCATCGACCGGGCCAGCGTATGCGGCGAGGACGAGGGACCAATCGCCTAGCTACCGGGTATCCTGTTAGTCCGTGCCGGTCGGTGCATCCACCCGGCGCATATCGATGATTTCGACCGGATCGGCGAGCAATTGGCCCTTCATCCAGCCTTCGCCCTTGTCGGGATCGGGCGGGAGCGCGTGGATCGCATGGACCACGTCCATCCCGTCGACCACATGGCCGAATACAGCGAACCCCGCCTGCAGGCTCGGGTCGGACGAGGCCGGGGTCGCATCGAGCCCGGTCTGGTCCTTGATCATGATCGAGAAATCGCCCGTCGCGCTGCCCGGATCGTAACGTGCCATCGACAGCGCGCCATCGGTATGGCTGAGGCCGGTCTGCGTCGTCGGTTCATGCGCGATCGGGTCGAGCACGCGATCGGGGTGCATCTGCGTGCCGCCTTGCAGCAACCCGTTGGGCGGTTCGCCCCAGTCGAGATGCATCGCGCGGTAGAAAGTGGTGCCGTCGAACCGGTCCTCGTCGACGTAGCGCAGGAAATTACCCGCGGTCACCGGCGCGCGCTCGGTCTCGATTTCCACCGTGATATCGCCCATGGTGGTTTCGATCACGACCAGCTGGGTAGCGTAGATCTTCGCCTCGGGCAGCGATTCGTCCTGCGCGGCGATCGGTGTGGCGAAAAGGGTGAGCGGGGCCAGCGCGGCCAGAATCCGTGTCATTGATCCAGAGTGATATGTCGTTGGTCGAGAAGCAAGGACCTTTCCCGCACATTCATCCACGCTTCAGGTTTACATTCGTAGTCGATGTGGCTACAGACGTAATCGAAGAATTACGCGTGACGATCAGACGACGATCAGGAGGTGGGAATGAGCAAGCGCAAGGACGCCCCGGGCGAGCGGATCAGCGAAGCCGAGCACGCGGTCATGGAAGTGCTATGGGACCGCAACCCGATCTCCGCTGCTGAAGTGTGCGAGGCGATCTGCGCCCGGCGCGACTGGTCGATCCCGACCGTCAAGACGCTGCTCAGCCGTCTCGTCCAGAAACAGGTGGTCAGCACCGAGCCCCAGGGTCGCAAATTCCTGTATCGCCCGCTGATCGAGCGGTCCGACTATGTCGGTGGTGAAAGCCGCCGCCTGGTCGACCGGCTGTTCGGCGGCCGCGCCGCCCCGCTTTTCGCCCAACTGGCCGAGAGCGAGGCGCTCACCGACGACGACCTCGTCGAAATCGAAGCGCTCTTGAGGGAGATGCGCAAATGACCGAGCTAATCCGCGAATATTGGAGCCTGTTCCTGCTCGATACGCTGGTGTGGACTGGTGTGCTGATCGGCGTTGCGCTGCTGCTGCGCCGCCCGGTGGCCAAATATCTCGGCGCGGGCGCGGCCTATGCGCTGTGGTTCCTGCCGCTTATCCGGATGCTGTTCCCGCCGGTGACACTGCCTGCATGGATGCGTCCCGACCTTTCGGGTGGTGGCGACGCCGGCAGCGAGGTGATTGCCGCCGATCTGGCGTTTGCGCCGAGTGCAGAGAGCGGGTTTTCCTATAGTGAATTCGTCTCCCCCGCCGCGACTGTGCCGCTCGACACACCGATCGACCTGCTCACTCCGCTGGTGATCGTGTGGCTGGTCGGCGCGGCGATTTTCATGGGCCGCCGGTTCTGGCTGTATGGCGAACTGCGCCGCGAACTGCTCGAGGATGCGCGCCCCGTGGGCGAGGTCGGCCCGATCCGCCTGATCGAGACCACTGCCATTTCGGGTCCGATGGCCTTCGGCGTGTTCGACAAGGTTGTCGCCTTGCCCGATGGCTTCATGGCCAGCCGCGAACGCCAGGTGCGCGATCTCGCGATTGCGCATGAGCTAGCCCATCACCGCGGCCACGACATCCTCGTCAATGTGCTGGTCCAGCCGCTGTTCGCGATCCACTGGTTCAACCCGCTGGGCTGGATGGGCTGGTCCGCCATGCGCCGCGACCAGGAAGCCGCCTGCGATGCGCGCGTGGTGGCCAGCCGCAGCCGCGAAGAACGCGCCGCCTATGCCGCGATCATCGCCGATTTCGCCCGCCGTCCGCAGATCGCGCCGCGGCCCGCGCTGGCGGCGCCGATGGCCTGTCCCGTGCTCGGCGACAAGTCGATCATCCATCGGCTGCGCAGCCTGCCGATGACCGACCATTCGCGCCGCCGCCGCTTTGCCGTACGCGGCGCGGTGGCCGCTGCCGTGTTCGCGCTGCCGATGACCGCGAGCATCGGGTATGCCGAAGGGATTGCCGCCCACGTGCCGGGAGAGCCCTTTGCGCTGCAAACTCCCGTCGCACCGCCGCAGCCACTCGCACCCGAAGCGCCGGATGCCCCGCAAGCACCCGAACCGCCCAGCGACCGCGAATTCGTCGCCGCGATGGAGCGCACGATCGAGCGTGAGTTTGACCGCGCCGAACGCGATATCGAGCGTGCCGAACGCGAGCTCGAACGGGCACGCGAATCCATGGCACGGGTCGAGCGCGACCCGGCGCGCCATGCCCGCTGGGACGGTCGCAATTGGGACCAGATGAGCGACAAGGAAAAGCGCGCCTTCAAGAAGGAAATGGCGCAATTGCGCGAGGACCTGGCTGATGGCGGCAAGGTGCAGCGCGAACTGCAGCAGATCGAAGCGCGGCAGGTCGACCGCGCTGAGAGCCGCCGGGAGGTCCAGCTTGCCCTGGCCGAAGCGCATGCCGAAGTGGCACAGGTCCGCGCCGAGGCAGTGGCGGAAAAGGCCATCGCCAGCGCGCCGAAAGTGGTGATGAAATGCCTCGACAAGGACCGCGCGGTCACCACCAAGGTCGATGCCAAGGGCCGCACCACCATGTATGTGTGCGAAAGCTATGGCGATACGGTGGCGTTGAAGGCGCTCAAGCATACGCGCGAGTCGCTCGCAGCGGATCGGAACTGGTCCGACGAGATGCGTACCGAGATCCTTGCGGATATCGACGCGGAGATCGAGCGGCTGTCGCGCTGAGCCCCTGCAGCGCGAGCCTAACGGACGCGGGCGGCGGGACCGCGCCCTTTTCCGCGCCCGGGGGCGCGCCGATCAGCCGATATTGGTAATCCGGTCGCAGGCGCGGTCGTCGCCCTGCAGGCCCAGCCGCAAGGCATCGCTGCGCTGCTGCGAGGTGCCGTGGGTGAAGTTCTCCGACGAGACCCGCCCGCCGGTCAGCCGGTCGTCGCCGATCGCGGCGGCGGCGTTCATGCCTTCCTCGATATCGCCCGGCTCGATCAGATTGCGGTTCTTGCCCGCCCAGACCCCGGCATAGCAATCGGCCTGCAATTCCATCAGCACCTGCAGCTGGTTCGCGCGGCTCGGGTTCTGCTGCTGCGCGCTGCGAATCTGGCTGGAAATCCCGGTAATCGTCTGGATGTGGTGGCCATATTCATGCGCGAGCACGTAGTAGCGCGCGAAATCGCCGCCCGCGCCAAGCTGGCGTTCGAGCGTGTCGTAGAAGCTGGTATCGATATAGATCGTCTGGTCGGCGGGGCAGTAGAACGGCCCCATCGCCGAGGTCCCGCTGCCGCAGCCGGTGTTCACCCCGCCGCCGCCGTAAAGGTCGAGCGTGGGCTGGCGGAACTGGTCGCCATAACCCTGCGCCTCGAAGGTGCCCGCCCAGGTCTGGTTGAGCGATTGCAGGCCGTTGCATGCCTCGCGCGCGAATTCGCTGCTGGTGCACACTTCCTGTTCGTTGGTGTTCGCCGGGCCCGCCTGCTGCTGGCCCTGCTGGACGCCTTCGACCATGCCCGCGGTCTGCATCGGGTCGAGCCCGAAGACGAAATAGCCCACGGCGGCGATCACGACCGTGCCGCAGCCGATCCCGCCCGCCTTGCCGCCGGGGACACCGCCGCCACCGCTCGATCGTACGTTGATATTGCCGGTATTGAACGGATTGAGCCGCATGTCTTCCCCCGATGTCTGGCCGCTTTACAGCCGCTAGTATGTGCGCGATGGCCGAAATCGACCATTCCTACAATGTCCGGAGAGCCAAATGTTTCACGCCCAATTCCTCGAAGGCAAGCGCGCACTGGTCACCGGATCGACCAGCGGCATTGGCCTCGCCATTGCGCGCGCGCTGGCGGGTGCGGGGGCGCAGGTGGTCCTCAACGGCTTTGGCGATGCGGGTGAGATCGCCGGATTGTGCAAGGAACTGGGCGCGACGCATAGCGGTGCGGATCTGACCGATGTCGCGCAAATCGAGGCGATGATGGCCGAGGCGGGCGAGATCGACGTGCTCGTCAACAATGCCGGGATGCAGCATGTCGCGCCGGTGGAGGATTTCCCGGTCGAGAGATGGGACACGATCATCGCGCTCAACCTGACCGCTGCGTTCCACACCACGCGGCTCGCCGCGCCCGCGATGAAGCGCAAGGGATGGGGGCGGATCATCAATACCGCCAGCGCGCATTCCAAAGTCGCCAGCCCGTTCAAGTCGGCGTATAATTCGGCCAAGCACGGGCTCGACGGCCTGACCAAGACCGTGGCGCTCGAACTCGCCGAATTCGGCGTGACCGCCAATTGCATCAGCCCCGGCTATGTCTGGACCCCGCTGGTGGAAAACCAGATCCCCGACACGATGGTGGCGCGCGGGCTGACCCGCGAGCAGGTCATCAACGATGTGTTGCTGGTCAAGCAGGCGACCAAGAAGTTCGTCCAGCCCGACGAAATCGGCGCGCTCGCCGTGTTCCTGTGCCGCGACGAGGCGCAGAACGTCAACGGCGCCAACTGGAGCGTCGATGGCGGCTGGACCGCGGAATAGGCGCGTATGCCGGGCGTGGTGATCCTGTTCTATGCGGCAATGATGGCCAGTCTGTTGCTGAGCCTGGTCGCGCTGCTGCTGGCACTGCGTGAACCGGCCTTGCGGTTCCGCCTGCTGTGGGCCGTCCTCGCCCTGGTCGGCGTCGGTGGCGGGGTTACCGCGTGGCAGGGGCCGGGCGAGATCTACTGGTTCTTTGGCCTAGCGCTTCCCACCGTATCCTACAGCGCCGCACCGGGAGCTTGGGCACCGCAATATTTGCGCGTCCTCTTCCCCCTCGGCGCGCTCGCGGTCCTGCTGCGTATCGCGCTGCATCGCCATGCGATTCGCCGCTGACGGCTGGGATCCACCGCGAGACCGAATTGCACCGGAGCTGTTCCAGCGGAAAGTCGATACCGGCAAGATCGTGATCGAGGTCGGCTAACGCCCGAGCCCCCCGCCGTCTCATCCGTCAGAACCGCACGTAGACCCAGCTACCCTTGCTCCAGCCTCCGAAGAGTTTGCGCGTGTCGACCCGTGCCCGCAGATAGCTCTTCGGCAGGTTGAGTTCGACCACCATGCGCAGCAGGCTGCCGGTCGGATCGTATAGTTTAGCGCTTGTTTTCTCGCGCGGTTGAGCTTGAAGGTGCCGTTGATGACGCCCGCCACCGCGCCTTCGGCCGAGCTCTTCTCGATAGGATCGCGCAGGTGGAAGAGGCCCACAACAGTCGCAGCACCAACGGTGAATCCGAACGGAATGTCGATCGAGATTTGACCGTTCTCATCAGGCTGAAGACCCTTTTTGTAGTGTTCGAATTGCGCTTTTTCGTCAGCAGTGGCTTCGAGGATTTCGACATCCCCGACTTCGCTTTCTTCCGTCATCGTGCTTCCTTTTCGGTCGATGGAGAACGAAGCGTAGATCGTTGCGCGCCGTCAGTTGCCCTCAATTGCATCCACGCTGGATGTACCGCCGCCTCGGCGACCCACTAGCGCGTAGCGGAAACCGTCGTTACATGGGCCGCCACTTCTCTCCCCCGGCAGGCGATTCTCCACGTGGCACATTTCGACATTCCCCTCGGCCTTACTTTCGACGACGTTCTCCTGCGTCCGGCCGAGAGCGATATCCTGCCGTCGATGGCGCGGACCGCCAGTCGGCTGACGCGCGAGATTGGCCTCAGCATCCCGGTGGTGTCCAGCGCGATGGACACGGTAACCGAAGCGGACATGGCGATCGCCATGGCGCAGCTGGGCGGGATCGGCGTGCTGCACCGCAATCTCGAAGTCGACGAACAGGTCGCCGCGGTGCGCGCGGTCAAGCGCTATGAAAGCGGCATGGTGGTCAATCCGATCACCATCCACCCCGAAGCCACGCTGGGCGAGGCACAGGACATCATGTCCGTCAACCGCATCAGCGGCATCCCGGTGACCGATCGCGACGGCAAGCTGGTCGGGATACTGACCAATCGCGACGTCCGCTTTGCCGAGAACCCGCGCCAGCCCATCGGCGAACTGATGACGACCGAGAACCTCGCCACCGTGCCGCTCGGCACCGGGCAGGAAGAGGCGCGCCGGCTGCTGCACCAGCGGCGGATCGAAAAGCTGCTGGTGGTCGATGACGCCGGACGCTGCGTCGGGCTGATCACGGTCAAGGATATCGAGAAAGCTGTCGCCTATCCCGATGCCACCAAGGACCCCACCGGGCGCCTGCGCGTCGCTGCCGCGACCACCGTGGGCGACAAGGGCTTCGAACGCACCGAGGCGCTGATCGACGCCGAGGTCGATGTGGTGGTGATCGACACCGCGCATGGCCACAACATGGATGTCGCGCGCGCGGTCGAACGCGTGAAGAAGCTGTCGAACAGCGTCCAGGTGATCGCGGGCAATGTCGCCACTGCCGAAGCGACCAAGGCGCTGGCCGGGGCAGGCGCCGATGCGGTCAAGGTCGGGATCGGCCCCGGTTCGATCTGCACCACGCGCGTGGTCGCCGGCGTCGGCGTGCCGCAGCTGACCGCGGTGATGGACAGCGCCGAGGCGGCCGAGGAATATGGCATCCCCGTCATCGCCGATGGCGGCCTGCGCACCAGCGGCGATGCCGCCAAGGCGCTGGCTGCGGGCGCGAGCACGGTGATGATCGGCTCGATGCTGGCCGGGACCGAGGAAGCGCCGGGCGAAACCTTCATCTACCAGGGCCGCAGCTACAAGGCCTATCGCGGCATGGGCAGCGTCAGCGCGATGGCGCGCGGCAGCGCCGACCGCTATTTCCAGGCCGATATCAGCCAGCAGAAACTGGTCCCCGAGGGGATCGAGGGACAGGTGCCCTACAAGGGCCCGGCCAGCGCGGTGGTTCACCAGCTGGTTGGCGGGATCAAGGCGGCGATGGGTTACACCGGCAGCGCCACGATCGACGATTTGCGCAAGCGCGCGCAATTCGTGCGGATCACCAATGCCGGGCTGGCCGAAAGCCATGTCCACGACGTGGCGATCACCCGCGAAGCGCCCAACTATCCGACGCGCTAGGCCATGACGCCCGCCGCCCGGGTCCAGACCGCGATCGAACTGCTCGACCGGATCGTCGAGGCTACGCGCGCGAAAGCCGCGCCCGCCGACCGGATCCTCGCCGAATGGTTCCGCAGCAACCGCTTTGCCGGGTCGAAGGACCGGCGCGCGATCCGCGAACTGGTCTATGCCGCGATCCGCGCCTGCGGGCCGGTCCCTGCGACCGGCCGCGCGGCGATGCTGCGGTTGGCCGAGACCGATCCCGCGATTGCGCCGCTGTTCGATGGTTCGAACTATGGCGCGCAGCCGATCGCCGAGGGCGAGCCGGTAACCGAGGGCGGGGTTGCGCCGTCCTGGTTGATCGCGCGGCTGGCGCCGTCGGGTGTCGAAGGCGGCGAGGCCGCGGCCCTGCTCGACCGCGCGCCGCTCGACCTGCGCGTCAACACGCTCAAGGCGCAGCGCGCCACGGTGACGCTGCCCGAACCCGCCGAACCCACCGCCGCCCCGCATGGCCTACGGCTCGCCACGGGCACGCCGGTCGAACAGTGGCCGGCATTCCGCGCGGGCGAGATCGAGGTGCAGGACACCGGCTCGCAGCTCGCCTGCCTGGCGGTTGGCGCGCAGCCGGGGGAAACCGTGATCGATTTGTGTGCGGGCGGAGGCGGCAAGACGCTCGCGCTGGCCGCGGCAATGGACAACCAGGGGCGGCTGGTCGCCTCGGACACCGATCGCAACCGCCTGTCGCGGCTGGCCCCGCGCGCCGAACGTGCGGGCGCAGCGAATATTGCCTCAGTCCTGCTGGATCCGCAGCGCGAAATGGAGGCGCTGGCCGAGTTCGCGGGACAGGCCGATGCAGTGCTGGTCGACGCGCCCTGTTCAGGCACCGGCACCTGGCGCCGCAACCCCGAAGCGCGCTGGCGGCTCGACGAACAGGAACTGTCCCGGTTAACTACGCTGCAGGCCTATCTGCTCGATGTGGCGGCGGAGTTGGTGAAGCCCGGCGGGCGGATCATCTATGTCACCTGTTCGCTGCTCGACGAGGAAGGGGCGGGGCAGTTCGACGCCCTGCTCGCCCGCCACCCCGACCTGCAGCCGCGCGCGCTTGCGCTGCCGCTGGGGCGCCCGCGCGGGCAGGGTATCCGCCTGTCGCCGGGGCCCGATTCTACCGACGGGTTCTTCATCGCCTGTGCAGCGCGGGTTCAGGCCGCTGCGTGAAGACGGGGATTATCACGCTTGGGCCTGACCACTTCCCGTGTTAGCCATAAGCATTATGGCTGACCCGCCACCTATTCGACGGACGACCCCGCTGGAGACGATTATGCGTTTTGCCCCCGCCGCTGCCGCCCTTTCGCTGGCGCTTGCCATGACATCGAGCGTTGGCTGGGCCGGGGACGACGCGCCGACGCCGCGCGCGGCCGTGTTGATCGCCGAGGGCGAAGCGGCGCTGGCGCAAGGCGATACGCAGGGCGCAATCGATGCGTTCGAGGCGGCGCTGGCGGTCGATCCGGGGCATACGCCGATCTTCCTGCGGCTCGCCGAAGCCGCCCGTGCCGACAGCCTGCAGGGCAAGGCGATCCGCTATTACCGCGAAGCGCTGACGCGCGAGCCGCGCAACCTGGCGGCGATCGCGGGCGAGGGCGAGGCACTGGTCGAGAAGGGCGCGATCGAAAAGGCGCGCGGCAGCCTGGCCAAGCTGGAATCGCTGTGCGGCCAGAGCTGCGCCGAAACGCAGCAGCTCAATGCCCGTATCGCCGCCGGACCCCCGGCGCGCGTACAGACGGCCGAGGCCAGTTTACCGAACGGTATTACCTCGCAGGCTAACTGACCTCCGCAAGGAGGTCGCATGCAGCCACAAAGAGTTTCGAAATCCGCCGAGATCATGTGGGTCTTGGCGCTTACCGCGGGCGTATTTAGTAGCATTGGGCTGCTAAGCTTTCTCATCCTTCAGGGAGCATCCGTCGCGGCCTTCGAAAACTCTGTGACGCGCGTGCTTGAATATCAATATCCTTGGTGGCTGTACTGGTTTGTCTCGGTTCAATTGTCGGTGATCGGAGCATTGCCGAACATGGTTGCCGCACTGGCGCTGGCCTTGCTCTCCCGGCGCTGGAGCTGGGCTAACCATCCGGTGGTATGGGTGCTGGTGGCTGCAGCCGCAATTCAGGTGCTTTACGTTTTCGTTGGCATTGATGAACGGCGCACTCTGGGCGAGTGGCTGACCATAACCATTTCCGCAATGATCGCCGGTCTCGCCGGCTGGCACGGGCTGCGTTTGGCGCGGCGTCAGACCAGCTCGCGAAACGCGTCCACCACGGCGCGGTAAACGCGTTTCTTGAAGGGCACGATCAGGTCGGGCAGCTGCTCCGCCTCGACCCATTTCCAGTCGCAGAATTCGGGCGGATCATGCGCTTCGAGGTCGATGTCGGTATCCGCGCCGGCAAACCGTGCGAGATACCACACCTGTTCCTGCCCGCGGTACTTGCCGCCCCAGAGCTTGCCGATCAGTTCCTCGGGAAGGTCGTAGCGGATCGGCTCGTCCATCGCCTTGAGGATGGTCACATGCTCGGGACGAACCCCGGTTTCCTCGCCCAGCTCGCGCAGCGCGGCGTCACGCAGGTCTTCCCCCTCGTCGACGCCGCCCTGCGGCATCTGCCACCAGTCGCCTTCCTTATTGTCGATCCGGCGCCCGACGAACACCTTGCCGTCACCGTTAACCAGCATCACACCCACACACGGGCGGTATCCCAGCGTTTCGCTCACCTGTATCGCTCCAACATCAGTTTCGTCGCGTCGAGGAACGCTTCGAGATCCCTCTGACCGCTCGGTATCGCTTTTCTCAGCGTGGTAAACCCGTGAATGATGCCGGGAAACTCGAGATAGACCACTTCCGTGCCGAGTTGCACCAGATGTGCGGCGTATTCCCGGCCGGAATCGCGCAAGGGATCGAGACCCGCGGTGCACACGACGGTCGGCGGGGTGTTCGTGCAATCGCCGACCATCGGCGTGTGGCGCGGATCGCCCGCATCGCCGCCATATTGATCGTTGAACCAGGCCATCGCCGCCCCGGTCAGCAGGAAGCCTTCGGTGAACATCGCGAAGCTGCTGTGCTGCGAGGTGTCGCTGGCGACCGGATAGATGGGGGCCTGCACGATTACCGGTACGTCGGCGGGCTCGTTCATCAGCTGGTTGGTGGTGACGATGGTCAGATTGCCGCCCGCGCTGTCGCCGGTGATGACCAGCCCGGTGATCGTCCGCTCAAGTTCGGCGGGCGATGCGGCGAGCCAGCGCGCCACCGCCTCGCAATCGTCGGGCGCGGCGGGGAAGGGGTGTTCGGGCGCGAGGCGATAGTCGACCGAGATTACCGGGAGGTCGAGATGGTGCGAAATCTCGGTGCACAGCGCGTGATAGACCTCGAGGTCGCCGATCACGAAGCCGCCGCCGTGGATGAAGATCACGCAGGGGCCGGGCGCGCGCTCGGCCTTGACGTCGTAGAAACGCAGCGGGATCGGTCCCGCGGGACCGGGGCACGTCAGATCGCGTTGCACCGCCATGGTCCGCGGCTCGGCCTCGGCCACCGCGCCCATCGCGCGCATCTGCTGGCGCGCTTCTTCGGCACCGACTTCCTCGACCCCCTTGCCGCCCATCGCTTCGAGCATGTCGAGGAACCCGCGTACATCGTCGCGGACATAATGTTCGGTATCGGCCATCGCGTTCTCTCCCATATGCGTTTCTTTTTGGGACTTAGCGTGTTCGCAGCGCTTTTCCATGCGGCTTTTTTGGCCTAGCAGAGAAACTTCATTGCGAGAGGATGGGGCGCGCCCTAGGTGGCGCTTCCCATTGGAAACGGCGCCGCAAGCGATGGCGCAGACAAGGAATATCCGGATGGCAACAGCCGCCACCGCCCCGCAGGACGGCCTCCCCGCAACCCCCGAAAGCGTCGTTGTGCGCTTCGCCGGCGATTCCGGCGATGGCATGCAGTTGACGGGCGGGCAGTTCACGCTGTCGACCGCGCTGGCCGGCAATGACCTGGCCACGTTCCCCGATTTCCCCGCCGAAATCCGTGCGCCGCAGGGCACGCTGTTCGGCGTCTCGGCCTTCCAGATCAATTTCGGCAGCCGCGAAATCAACACCGCGGGTGATGCGCCCGATGTGCTGGTGGCGATGAACCCGGCGGCGCTCAAGACCAATATCGCGGCGCTCAAGCCCGGCGGGCTGGTGATTGCCGACACCGGCGCGTTCACCAAGCGCAACCTCGACAAGGCGCATTACGAGGCCAATCCGCTCGAGGATGACAGCCTTGCCAAATACGACCTGCTCGCCTTCGATATCAGCGAAAAGACGATCGAGGCGGTCAAGCCCTACGGCCTGGGCAACAAGGATGCGCTGCGGTCCAAAAACATGTGGACGCTGGGCCTCGCGCTGTGGATGTTCGACCGTCCGCGCGAACCGATCCACGACTGGCTCAAGGCCAAGTTCAAGTCCAAGCCCGAAATCGCCGATGCCAATATCGCCGCGCTCGATGCGGGCCATGCCTATGGCGAAACCGCCGAGCTCGCGGGGCCGCTCAAACAGGTCCATATCGATCCGGTGCCCAGCGCGCCGGGGCTCTATCGCACCGTCACCGGGGCCGAAGCGGTCAGCCTGGGCCTGGTCGCGGGCGCACAGCTGGCCAGCCTGCCGATGTTCTTCGGCGGCTATCCGATCACTCCCGCCAGCGCGATCCTGCACCATCTCGCGCGGCTCAAGGAATTCGACGTCACCACCTTCCAGGCGGAAGACGAAATTGCCGCGATCTGCGCCGCCATCGGTGCCAGCTATGCGGGTAGCCTCGGCATCACCAGTTCTTCGGGTCCGGGTATTGCGCTCAAGGGCGAGGCGATGGGTCTCGCGATCATGACCGAATTGCCACTGGTGATCGTCAACTCGCAGCGCGGGGGCCCCTCGACCGGCCTGCCGACCAAGACCGAGCAGAGCGATCTCTACCAGGCGGTCTATGGCCGCAATGGCGATGCGCCGATGCCGGTGATTGCTGCCAGCAGCCCGGGCGATGCCTTCGAGGTGGCGATCGAGGCCTGCCGCATCGCGGTGCAATATATGACCCCCGTCATGCTGCTCACCGATGGCTATATCGCCAATGCCGCCGAGCCGTGGAAAGTGCCCGATCCGGCCACGTTCGAACCGTTCCCGGCGGAGTTCCTGACCGAGAAGAACGCGGTCGACGATCAGGGGGCCGAGACCTTCCTGCCCTACAAGCGCGACGAGAAGGGCGCGCGGCCCTGGGTCAAGCCCGGGACGCCCGGCCTGATGCACCGCATCGGCGGGATCGAGAAGCACGAGCTGAGCGGCAATATCGACTATTCGCCCGACAACCACCAGCGCATGACCGACCTGCGCAAGGGCAAGATCGACGGCATCGCCGTGCCCGACCAGGAAGTGTGCCTCGGCAACACCTCGGGCAAGCTCGCGGTCGTCGGTTGGGGCAGCACGTTCGGCCCGATCCACCGCGCGGTCGACAATGCGCGCCGCCAGGGGCGGGACGTGAGCCACATCCATGTGCGCCACATCTGGCCGCTGCCGAAGAACCTCGGCGACCTGCTGCGCGGGTTCGAGCATGTGCTGGTGCCCGAAATGAACACCGGCCAGTTCAAGACCGTGCTGCGCGACCAGTTCCTCGTCGATGCGACGCCGCTGACCAAGACCAGCGGCCAGCCCTTCCAGATCGCCGAAATGGAAGAAGCGATCGGCAAGTATTTCGACGGCGTCGAAGGCAATGAAGGCGGCGAAGTACCGGTCAATGACGACCAATTGCCGCATCTGGAATCCGGACATGACGACGGATCGCTGAAGAACCAGTCGTCACCGCAATCGCAGGAGCTCGGCTCGTGAACGCACCCGTAAAGATCGAAACCACGCTCAAGGACTGGGAAACCGACCAGGAGGTCCGCTGGTGCCCGGGTTGCGGGGACTACGCGATCCTCAAGGCGGTGCAACGCACGCTGCCGCAGCTGGGCGCGGACCCGGCCAACACCGTCTTCATCAGCGGGATCGGCTGTTCGAGCCGCTTCCCCTATTATGTCGAGAGCTACGGCTTCCACACGATCCATGGCCGCGCGCCCGCGTTCGCCACGGGCGCGAAGCTCGCCAATCCGGATCTCGATATCTGGCTGGTGACCGGGGACGGTGACGGATTGTCGATCGGCGGCAACCACCTGATGCATGTCCTGCGCCGGAACGTGAACATGCAGATCATGCTGTTCAACAACGAGATCTACGGCCTCACCAAGGGCCAGGCCTCGCCGACCAGCCGCGAGGGCACCAAGTCGCCCTCGACCCCGATCGGCAGCTACGACCATCCCGCCCGCCCCGCCGCTTTCGCGCTGGGCGCCGGCGCACGCTTCGTCGGCCGCGGGTTCGACGTGTCGAAGCACCTGCCCGATGTGCTGAAAGCCGCGCATGCGCACCAGGGCGCCGCCTTCATCGAGATCTTCCAGAACTGCATCGTCTACAACAAGGACGTGTTCAACGATTTCGCCGCGCCCAAGGGCGCGGAAGACCAGCAGCTGTGGCTCGAAAACGGCAAGCCCATGCTGTTCGCGAAGGATGGCAAGGGCATCGCGCTCGACCGCGACAAGCTTGAACTCAAGGTGGTCGATGTGGTCGATGGCGATTGGGAAGCCGCGGGGGTGATCGTCCACGATGTCACCAACCGCTCGATCGCGCATATGCTCGTCGAAATGCCCTTCGGCCCGTTCCCGATGGCGCTGGGCGTGCTGTACGACGATCCGCGCCCGACCTTCGAAGCCGCCGCGATGGCCGAAAAGGCCGCCGCGAGCCAGGGCAAGGAGGCCAATCTCGCCAAGCTGCTCGGCAAGGGCCAGACCTGGACCGTCGACGGCACCGCGCAGGATCCCGTCTGACGCGCTGACAGCATTTGGCAGTTTTTCGGACCGATCGCGGTTCGGCTCCGTTGGTTGGACATATCCCTGCCGCTGCAGGGTCCGTTCAACCAATGGAGAAGACATGAATATTTCGATCAAGACGACCGCACTGTCCACGCTTGCGCTGGCGCTTGCCGCCTGCGGCGACGACGTGGCCGAGGACCCGGTAGTCGGCAGCGAAATGGCCGATACCGAAACCGCGATGGTGGACGAATACGATCCCATGACGCGCGATTACATGCTGGGCGACGATGCGCAGACGCGCCGCGATGCGTTCGATTCCGACGCCTTCCGCAGCGAATATCGCACCTATCGCGACGAGGTGGTGAACGAGCAGGTCGCACAGGCCGATGCTACCGACACCTCGCAGGACATGAGCGATGACGAGCGCGAGGAAATGGATGCCGCGTCGCAAGAACGCGATGGCGAGACCAACATGCGCCTGCGCCAGAACATGACCTGGGGCTATCTCGACCGTAATGACGACGACCAGCTCTCGGTCGCCGAATATGCGATCTGGGCGATCCCGCTCAATCCGCAGCACGAGGCGATCAACGACCAGGGCGAGCCCGAGCTGAAGGCCGACACGATCAACAAGGCCGCCGACAGCTTCTTCTATTACGACATGGACGGCGACACCTATCTCGACCGGCGCGAATTCACTGCGGCGCGCCGCGGCGAAACGTCCGATTCCTGATCGAGGCTGAACCGATGGACGAGGGCGGCGGGGTAACCTGCCGCCCTTTCCTTTTGGACGGGGCGAGCTAACACTCGCGCGCGATGGACAATCTCACACACAGCCTCGTCGGGGCATTGATCGGCCAGGCGGGGCTCAAACGGAAGACCGGGCTGGCGATGCCCGCACTGATCATCGGCGCGAACCTTCCCGATGTCGATGCGGCCTGCCTGTTCTGGCTAGACGGGGTCGAACACCTCGGCTTCCGGCGCGGGATCACGCATGGTCCGATCGCCTGGGTGCTGCTGCCGCTGGTGCTGGCGGGGCTGCTCTATGGGTTAGACCGCTGGCAGGCGAGGCGCGGTAAGCGGCCTGCGGACAGGCTACCGGTCAGGTTCAAATGGCTGTACGCACTCGCGCTGCTCGGCTGCCTGACGCATCCCGCGCTCGACTGGCTCAATGTCTACGGCATCCGCCTGCTCGAGCCGTTTTCCTCGCGCTGGTTCTACGGCGACACGCTGTTCATCATCGATGTGTGGCTGTGGGCGTTGCTGGGCTTCACGACATGGTTTTCGCTCCGCCGCGAGAAGCGGGGCGGGGAGTGGCGAAGGCCTGCACGGATCGCGATAGCGGTGGGACTGGCGTATATCGGAGTGAATGCGGGTATTACTGCTCAACAGGAGAGGCACGGCTCTCTGCATGCAGTAATAGCATTCGCAGAGCACATTCGGATCGGTGATGGGTTTGTCTTGGAAGGACCAGTTGCAGCTGAAGTGATTGCCAATCCGGTGCCGTTTGCTTTTTGGAAGCGCGAGCTCATGTTCGGGCGCGATGGCAAATGGCTACAGGAGAAGTGTTGGACTTATGATGATTGCTTCGCTGAGCCCCTCGGCGAGCCAATATGTGAGTTTCCCGATATGGTGGTCGGGCATACAGACAACAGCCAACTTGACGCCTTCCTCTTCTGGTCCCGTGCACCCTTCGCCGAACGCGCACCCGATGGCTCGGTCATCCTCCGTGATGCGCGGTTCTATGATCCGCGCGCGCGGGATCGGTTCTCGGTGGCGCTACCCGATGTCGAGTGCGAACCTCTAGCCAATCCGTCACCCTGAACTTGTTTCAGGGTCCATCCTGCCTCCCGCTCGACCTGAGTGGGCCGAAGAATGGATGCTGAAACAAGTTCAGCATGACGGGGTTGATAGGTGGCATCGGGAGAAGACTTATCGCTAACCCACATATCGTCTGGCTGCGGCGCGATCTGCGCATGGCCGATCATCCCGCGCTGTATGCCGCCGCGCAAGCCGGACCCGTCATTCCCGTGTTCGTCTTCGACGACCAGCGCGGCAGCGACCATGCCTATGGCGGGGCGTCAAAGGTCTGGCTGCACTATTCGCTCGAATGCCTCGGCAAGAGCTACGGCGGCCGCAATTCGCGGATCGTGCTGCGCCGCGGCGATGCGCCGCAGGTGCTTGCCGCGCTGGCCGACGAGGTCGGGGCCACCTGCATCCACGCAATGCGCCATTACGAGCCGTGGTGGAAGGAAGCCGAGGACGAGCTGCGCGATGCGCTTACGGATTCGGGGGGCGAGAAGCGCAGGCTGTGCCTCTACGACGGCAACTACCTGCTTCCGCCCGGCAGCGTGACCACCGGTTCGGGCGATCCGTACAAGATCTATACCCCGTTTGCGAAATCCATGCTGGAGGTGATGCCCCCACGCGACCCATTGCCCGAGCCCGAGACGCTGTCGTCGCCCGACAGCTGGCCCGTCAGCGACGAACTGGCCGATTGGGCGCTGCTTCCGGCCAATCCCGACTGGGCCGGCGGTATTCGCGAATTCTGGGACTTCGGCGAACAGGCGGCGCATGACCGGCTCGACTGGTGGGCCGATGTGGTGGGCGATTACGACGAGGGCCGCAATCTGCCGTCCGAAGACACCACCTCGCGCCTGTCGCCGCATTTGCACTGGGGCGAGGTCAGTCCCGCGCAGGTGTGGCACGCATTGAAGGACAAGCGCAGCGACGGCTGGAACACTTTCGCCAAGGAGGTGATCTGGCGCGATTATGCGCAGAACGTGATCGACCAGTTCCCCGATTACCCGCGCGAAAGCTACCGCGACTATGACGAGCGCACGCTGTGGCGGAACCCCAATGCGGGCCATCTGATCGCGCAGGACCTCGAATGCTGGCAGAAGGGCATGACCGGCTATCCGGTGGTCGATGCGGGGATGCGCCAGCTGTGGCGCACTGGCTGGATGCACAACCGCGTGCGGATGATCTGCGCCAGCTTCCTGGTGAAGCACCTGCTGATCGACTGGCGCTTCGGCGAACAGTGGTATTGGGACTGCCTGGTCGATGCCGATTACGGCAATAACGGCGTCAACTGGCAGTGGATCTCGGGCACCGGGGTGGACAGCAATATGTTCGTGCGGATCATGGCCCCGCTGACCCAGAGCGAGAAGTTCTCCGCCGCCGATTACATCCGCGAATATGTCCCCGAACTGGCGGATCTGGGCGACGATTGCATCCACGACCCGCCCGACAGGAAGCGGGGCGACTACCCGGTCAAGATGATCGGCCACAGGGAAGCGCGCGAGCGGGCACTGGCGGCGTACCGGTCGGCCAAAGGCTAGCTTGCGTCCGCCGCCGCGCCGCGCAATAGGAGCGCGCAATGGATATGCCGACCACCCCGCGCACGCACGACCTTATCGCCGGATCACAACGCTTTGCGCGCCGGCCCGGCTGGTTCGCGCGGTTGGTGGCGCCGGGTTTCGAGAGAATTCTCGGCCGGATCGATTCCGCGCTGACCTCGGGGACCATTCACGGGGTCCTGCCCGACGGCAGCCGCCGTACGCTGGGCGGGCATGCACCGGGGTTTGAATGCGAAGTCGAGCTGCGCAGCTGGAATGCGCTGATCCGCTTGGCGAGCAATGGCTCGGTCGGCTGGTACCAGGCATGGGAGGCGGGCGAATGGTGGAGCCCCGACCCGGTCCCGCTCTTCGCGCTGTTCATGCAGCATGCGTCGCGGCTGGGCGATACCGCCCGCGCCAAGGGCCCGTTCCGCCACGCGCTCAAGCTGGCGCATCTGGTCAACCGCAACACGCATGAAGGCGCGCGGAAGAATATCAGCGCGCATTACGACCTCGGCAATGATTTCTACGAGGCGTGGCTCGATCCGACGATGAGCTATTCCTCGGCGCTGGAGCCTGGCGAGGACGGCCTCGAGGCAGCGCAGCGGCGCAAGTGGGACGCATTGGCAGCGCGTATCGGCGCAGCGCCCAAGGTGCTCGAGATCGGCTGCGGCTGGGGCGGGTTGGCAGGCTTCCTCGCCGCGCGCGGGTCTGCTGTCACGGCAATCAGCCTGTCCGACGAACAACTGGCCTGGGCCGCCGCGCACCACGGCGCGGGGGTCGATTTCCGCAAGCAGGACTACCGCGATTGCGAAGGCCAGTTCGATGCCATCGTCAGCGTCGAGATGGTCGAGGCGCTGGGACGCGAATACTGGCCGACCTTCATGGATTGCATCGCGCGCAATCTGAAACCGGGCGGGCGCGCGGCGATCCAGTATATATCGATGCGCGACGATCTGTTCGATGCCTATGCCAAGAGCGCCGATTTCATCCAGGCTTACATCTTCCCCGGCGGGCTGCTGATCCGCACGAGCGAATTTCGCCGGCTGGCGGAGGAACGCGGCCTTGCTTGGCAGGACCAGCGAGATTTCGGCGGCGACTATGCCGCCACGCTCGAACACTGGCGGCACAATTTCGACGCGGCGGCTGCCGCAGGTCACCTGCCCGAAGGATTCGACGAGCAGTTCTGCGATTTATGGCGCTATTACCTGATGTATTGCGAAGGCGGGTTCCGCGGTGGCGGGATCGACGTCCACCAGGTTACACTGGTGAAAGAGGGAGAGATGTAATGCGTGGATTATTAATTTCGGCGGCGGCCCTGGCGCTGGCCGGTTGCGCGACGGCTTACGATACCGTCGCGACCGCACCCCCGGCACCGCCGGCGGTGACCCAGTCGATGCCCGCGCAAATGGCGAGCCTGGATCCGGGCGATTCGATCCTTTTCTGGAACGACGCGCGCCGCTCGGCCGCGTTCCGCGATATGGAATCTGCCTTCCCCGGGCTCGAAGTGGCGCCTGCCAATACGGTCCGCACGCTGCCGCGGCAGGAAGGCCGCGTGCCCGCCGCGCTGCAGGCGGATATCCGTGCCTATATGGCCGAAACGCAGGCGGCCGGCGTCATGGTCCTCAAGGACGGTGCGATCGTGTTCGAGGATTACGGTCTGGGTTTCGGGCCGACCGGGCGGTGGACCAGCTTCTCGGTCGCCAAGAGCTTTACCTCGACCCTGCTGGGGGCGGCAATCGCGGATGGCGCGATCGCCAGCGTCGATACGCCGGTCACCGACATCATCCCCGCGCTGGCAGGCACCGCCTATGACGGGGTGAGCGTCGGCCAGATCGCCACGATGACTTCGGGCGTGGCGTGGAACGAGGATTACACCGATCCCGACAGCGACGTCGCGCGGATGCTCGGCGTCGCCCCGGTGGCGGGCGAATCGCAGGCCGTGACCTATGCCCGCACGCTGACGCGCGAGGCGCCCGCGGGCGAGAAATGGGTCTACAAGACGCTCGAGACCAATCTGCTCGGCCTGATCGTCGAACAGGCGACCGGCCAGTCGCTCGCTGCCTATGCGGCCGAGAAGATCGTCGAGCCCGCCGGGTTCGAGGGCGGGCTGTTCTGGATGCAGGACCTAACCGGCGGCAATATCGGTGGCTGCTGCCTTTCGCTGCGGCTCGCGGACTATGCCCGCATGGGCCAGTTCGCGCTCGAGGGCGGGGAGGGCCTGGTGCCCGCGGGCTGGTTTGCCAAGGCGGGCTCGCCGCTGGTCGACTTCGCGCCCGAGGCCCCCGGCTTCGGTTACGGCTACCAGTGGTGGACCTATCCCGGCGACATGTACGGCGCGCAGGGGATTTTCGGGCAGGCGATCACGATCGTGCCCGATGAGCAATTGGTCGTGGCCGTGGTGAGCAATTGGCCGACCGCGACCAGCCGCGCACATCGTGACGGGTTCCGCACGCTGGTGGGCAGGCTGGTCGAAACGCTGGAAGACTAACTAGGGGCGGGTGGCGGTGCCCGGGTAACGGCGCACCGCCTCCGGGTCGTCTCGCCGCTCAGTAGGGCCGGTAGGCGGCGCCTTCGCTGGTGTAGCGGGCGAGGATATTGTCGTGGACGATCGAGCCGAGCAATTCGCTGAAGGCGCAGCCGACCATCGAGTTTTCCCACCACACGACCTGTGCCTGCAGCGATTCAAGCCCGGGCAGGGTGAGCCAGCACAGCTGGCCCTCATGCATGCGATTGAGCGCAGCGGCGGAGAAGCCCGACACCGACAGGTCGTGGATCACGGTCTGGAAGGCGCGGCCGCCACTGGCGCGCAATTGGCCGGGAATGGCCAATTTGGCGCGCGGTGCGCAGCGGTCTTCCTGCGCGGCCAGCGTGTATGGATCTTGCGAATGTTGGATCATGACGGGCGCCCCCTCGATCAATCCGGATGAAGTGTGACCCGGCGTATGCGCAACGGGATTTAACGAGTATCGCGGATCAGGGTTTAGCATTCGTCGCCGAAGCTGGTTAATTCACCCGTCGACGCGCTCGCGGTGGAAGCCGGTGAAATCGTTAACAAGCAATTCGACAAGACGGTCGGCGACCGTGGCAGGGTCCTTGACCGATTGCGGGTCTTCGCCCGGATAGGCCTTGGCGCGCATGGCAGTGCGCGTGGCGCCCGGATCGACCAGCGCGACGCGAACCTTGGAGATCTTCTCGACCTCCTGCGCATAGCTTTCGAGCAGATTGTCGAACGCCGCCTTGGTCGCGCCATAGGCGGACCAATAGGCGCGCGGGCTGGCCCCGACGCTGCTGGTCAGGCCGATCACCCGGCCCGCCTCGGCGCGTTTGAGCAATGGGTCGAAATTGGCGAGCAGCGCCTGCGTGGCGAGGAAATTGACGGTCAGCGCCTGGCTGAGCTGCTTACCGTCTATCTGCGTAACCGGTGTGAGGGCCGGCAGATAGGCCGCTGAAATCACGAGATAATCGAGCTTGTCCCAGCGGCCTGCAATAGCCGAGGCAAGCCGCGCCAGCCCGTCGCTTTCGGCAAGGTCGACGGGGGCGATGGTCGATGCGCCGCCGACTGCGTGGATCGCATCCTCGACGCCTTCGAGCGCGGGAACGTCGCGGCCGGTCAGCACCACATGTGCCCCGGCGGCGGCCAGCGCGCGGGCAGTGGCGGCGCCGATCCCTTTGCTTGCCCCGGTGACGAGCGCGAGGCGATTGGCGAGCGGCTGGTCCATCAGGCGACCTGTTCGGAAGTGAAGGAGAGCTGCTGCTGCTTGTCCTCGCGCCGCATCAGATCGGTGAGCGAAGTGGGATAGTCGCCGGTGAAACAGGCGTCGCAGAACTGCGGGCAGGCCGAATTGCGCGGTTTTTCGCCGACCGCGCGATAGAGACCGTCGATCGAGACAAAGGCGAGGCTGTCGGCCTTGATGAATTCGCGCATCGGCTCGACATCCATCCGCGCGGCGAGCAGCTTGCTGCGCTCGGGCGTGTCGACGCCGTAGAAGCAGCTATGCGCGGTGGGCGGGCTGGCGACGCGGAAGTGCACTTCGGTGGCCCCGGCCTCGCGCATCATCTCGACGATCTGCAGGCTGGTGGTGCCGCGCACGATGCTGTCGTCGATCAGGACGATGCGCTTGCCTTCGACCAGCGCGCGGTTGGCATTGTGCTTGCGCTTGACGCCGGCATGGCGCGCGCCGTCGCTGGGCTGGATGAAGGTGCGGCCGACATAATGCGAGCGGATGATGCCCAGTTCGAAGGGGATGCCCGCTTCCTGCGCATAGCCGATGGCCGCAGGCACGCCGCTGTCGGGCACGGGAATGACCAGATCGGCTTCGACCGGCGTCTCGCGCGCCAGTTCGGCGCCAATCGCCTTGCGCGCGGCATAGATGCTGCGTCCGTCGAACACCGAATCCGGGCGGCTGAAATAGACATGCTCGAAAATGCACGGGCGCGCCGAATGGTTGCCGAACGGGTGCAGCGAATCGATATTGCCGTCGAAATCGACCTTGATCACTTCGCCCGGTTCGACCTGGCGGACGAATTCGGCGCCGACCACGTCGAAGGCGACGGTTTCCGACGCGAACAGCGTGGCATCGCCGATCCGGCCCATCTGCAGCGGGCGGATGCCCAGCGGATCGCGGCAGGCGATCATGCCCTCGGGGGTCATGACGATCAGCGCATAGGCGCCTTCGAGCAGCCGCAGCGCATCGATCAGCCGGTCCATGATCGTGGGATAGCGGCTGGTCGCGACGAGGTGGATGATGACCTCGGTGTCGCTGGTCGACTGGAAGATCGACCCGCGCCGCACGAGGTCCTCGCGCAGCACGCCTGCGTTCGAGATATTGCCGTTATGCGCCACCGCGAAGCCGCCGCTGGCCAGATCGGCATAGAGCGGCTGGATATTGCGCAGGCCCGAGCCGCCGGTGGTCGAATAGCGGACATGGCCTGCGGCCATCATGCCGGGCAGTTCGGCGATCGCTTCCTGGCTGGAGAAATTGTCCGCCACATGGCCAAGCCCGCGCAGCGTGAAGAATTCGGTGCCGTTGAAACTCGTGATACCCGCGGCTTCCTGGCCGCGGTGTTGCAGCGCGTGGAGGCCCAGGGCGGTGACGGCGGAAGCATCGGTCGCGTTGACTGCGCCGAATACGCCGCACTCTTCGCGCAGCTTGTCGCCATCCTCGTCTAGAAACGGGTGCGTGAGGTTCATCGAAAGGCCTGTCCGCCGCGGCTGATCGGGATGCGCGCCCAATGGCGGTGTTACGAACCGATTACAAGGGCAGTGCGACCAATGCCCGCCCATCCGACACGATTTCATTGCGCAGCAAGGATTGCCTGCCTAAACGCGCTGCACTCCGCAGCCATAAACCAGGGCCGTCTTGATCCTCTCCCCATTCGAATGGACTATCGCCAAACGCTATTTGCTTCC
>Ga0315338_1001641_pt1 | contig 26449 bp, 45 predicted proteins | sample ASW8metaG_FD_204518 | JGI IMG/M metagenome (GOLD analysis project Ga0315338, IMG submission 204518) | Ammonia-oxidizing marine archaeal communities from Monterey Bay, California, United States - ASW #8 | ecosystem: Environmental > Aquatic > Marine > Coastal | place: USA: California | collected... | reverse complement strand
CGTATCAAGAGAGCATCATGCCTATGTCACAGAGCGATAGGCTATAGCATTCTGCTTGGCGCTATATATGCGACAGCGATTGCTTATATGTATAGCAACGCCAAGCATGAGCGCAAACATTAACCTTTGGTCGTCGGCCCCCTGATTGTGTCAGCCAAGCGAGCGCAGCGAGCGATTGATGTCCGAGATTAATAAAAATATATGTATAAAACATATATAACAGAGAAGCTTTAATGCGACAGCAGGTGGAGGTACCACCCCCCTACCCCCCCTCTACCCGGAATCTATGTCCCATTAAATGTATAGGTGTGACAGTGCAGGCTTAGGTTGTTCACGATACCGCTAAGAAAATTTGAGATATTAGGCTTTCTCAAAATGCGCGGGTAAAAATTTCCCCAGCCTACCTATTACAGGATGGAGAATAGAAGATACCAGCGAATGCTCCCATACGCATACGACGACACATACCTTTGCCCACGCTGTACAGGACGTGTACACTGGAGTTGCAGAGGCACCGTAGGCTATGCCTATTGCAGCCGGTCAGCCACCGCCACACGAATGCTAACGCCCGGTGCACCACTTAGCTTTTGTGAGTGGGAAGGCAAGTGCAGACGCAGACCAGATGGGAGAGTAGAGATCTTTTATATAGAAGAAATGCATCCGGCTACTTAGTGCATGAGGGCCCCGCCGCCGAAGCAGCAGTTTGTTGTTGGAGACTTAGTGTATTACCAAGGCTTTGATATATTCGAACGTCATCCGGCTAAGCGCCATATGGGTATTGTAGTAGGAGATCCCAGTGATGCGCATGCGCCGCATAGTTATTACGTGTTTTGGTTCGAATCAAGCTTGACAACGAGGATGCATCGTGATAATATGAAGTTAGTATATGAAACAAAAGCTATATCAATTGAAAGACTTAGTTAAATGGTATGATTACTATGATGATCACATTGTGCGAGATGCAGGGCTCGGCGTTGTTATAGATAAGCGTGTATACGGCGATATGGACAGTCTCATCACGTATCACGTATATAAGTTTAAATCCCAGCGGTACGAATGGTATACTCACTACGAGCTAGAATCCCCACCCAAATAAATGCTCCAGTTCCCAAAAGATAAACTAATTACATGTGCTATGAACGACTTTCCTCTGAGAAATCTTCGCTACCTAATCCGCGAAGAGCTAACCAAAACCGATAAAGCTGAAATTAAACGCATTGCTCGCAAAGAAGTCGAGAGCGAATTGAAGGCAAAGCTTTCGAAAGCTGTTGAAGACGAAGTTGCGAAAGCGCTTAAGGATAAAGCCACCAAAGACGAGATCGGCGATATCTCCAAGAAGATCATCAAAAAGCTTTATAAAGACCTTTCGTTCCACCATCCATATATTATTGACCGCATTAAATTATAGCGGAGGCTATGTGAGAGACATTTTTACTGCACTGAACCAATTTGCGTACAAGGGTTCCTTCATCAAGGACTTAACGGAGCGCAAAAGATCGCTCGGTTATGTGCTCCAAGTTAACAAAGAAACCAACATGATGTTGGTGCGCTTTCCAAAGCTCGGCCGAGACGCTTGGGTCGTGTGGGGAAATCACGGCCATTATAGAGTTATTGGCAAATAACGGACTATTTATCATCTAAAGGATCAAAAAAGGGAATTTTTTACCATGAAACTGTTTGCATTAATGTGCGGAAGCCTGATTGTGGGGCTTTCGGCACAAACTTACCTCATCGATAGCGCAGAGGCTACACAAACTAGCTATGTGCAAAGTATCGCAATTGAAAAGGACTACGTAGAAATTGTGTACTTACCCAATAATACCTGCCAAATCGACCAACCGGGACCAACTCCGATGAATGTCAAAGATTATGTGCGTGCATGCATGAATAATCGCCACTTACATACGCGAATGCGCCGCTAGTCATCGTCTTCTCTATTTAGAGAAGTATGAAAGTCGACCTCGCTGTTGGTGACATTGTAGTAGACCTTATAACCGGAGAAGCCGGTTTGCTTATAGATCGCTATTTGCTTACTGACCGCGGCCCCGATGACCCTTTGGCCCTCTGGGCATGGGATGTTTATTGGATCGGCAAAGACATTAGTCCTGATACGCGACTTCAAGCATGGACCGAGTACGGCTTAACTAATATTATAAAAGCCGGCACATTTATGCATTACCAAAATAGTTAATTTATAACCAATTAATATTTGCATATGCAAGCTTGATATGTTATGCTATAACAAGACGATAAACTCTGGAGGTCTTTGTGAATTGGAATGTGTATAAGGTGTTTAAAAACGGCAAACGGGCCAAAGCACCGGTAACTACTTTTGCCTATGATGATAAAAGCAATGTGTATGAGTACTTTGAGGCTGAAATAAAAGAAAATTTTAGCGAAAAAATCCGCGATTGGAATTTCGCTCTGCTGAGTGAGGATGAGCCCCAAGAACGTGAGGAAGAAAAAACCAACAAATTGGAGGAGGACGCCCTCCGAAAACAAACCCTTGTCCTGGGTCGACTGCTGCGCGAGAAGGCGGTTACAAGCAAACATAGGGTCGTTGGCGGGCTAATCTTCGCTAGTGCCACCAACTGGAAGTGGCAATGGTGTGCCCTTGAAGGAGCCTCTAATAACTTTATTGCCGGACTGTCGCCGCGATTCGATAATCCAACGGAGGCGCATAAATGGATGAACCGACAAATTCAAAGTTTAGAATAGAATGGCGCATCAAAGTCGGCGATATCGTAAAAATTACAAAGTTTGATCCGGGTAGTTTTGCCTTTCCTGCATATGGAATAGTAGTTAAGAAAGAGGAAACAAATCAAATTTATATGTTTCCGGCCGTCGAGGTCTTTCTATTTGAATCCCAACAAACTGAAATATTCCCCGCCGGTACCGTGGAAGTAATCTCTAGTGCCTAAAATAAACTTCAATCTTCTTTCCTATGGCGCGATTGTCCTAAACCTTGGAATCCTCTTTGTTGCGTGGCATACCCATGAGGTACAGTTACAGTTTTTGGCAGTTTTCAACATGATTATGCTAACAATTGGTCTTTTATTACGCTCGCCGGAGAAAAAAGAAAAGCAATAACATAGTTATTGTATGAGGGGTTTAAAAAAAATTGCCATTTTGTGTGCTGGTCTTACTATTGCATGCAGCGATTATGAATTAAATCCAAAAGTGGAAGAAGTTCCCGTTATCGAGGCGCCCAATATTCATGTGGAGCCGGCCGACCTTAACTTTGGACACTTAGATGCTGGCGTTGGCGAGTCCAAAGCCCAAGTCATCACCATCACAAACGCAGGGAATAAAGATCTTAATTTATCCCATGTCGGTTTAGATGCAACAGACATGGTGTATACAATTACACTCCCCCATATAACGACGCTAGAGCCAGATCAGGCAACGCGCGTTACAGTTACTTATATCCCGCGCACATATGAGACGAACTCTAACAGTGTTGTCATTAATTCCAATGACCCTGACGAAGCGGTAGTAACAGTACCCCTTAGAGGTGAAAGCTCGGCGCCGGTGATTGAACTCGACCCTATCTATCATGATTTCGGGACGACCCATATTGGATGCGAGTCCGAGACCGTCATTGGTGTCACCAACGTAGGGGACTCTGATTTAGAGATTTCGGATATCCAATATTTTGTTTCGTACCCTGCGGAGCTTTCCATTGAAATTGACACCGCTCGCATGGGACCATTCCCATGGACGTTAACGCCAAATCAACGCCAACTAGTCACCATCTATCACGAGCCTTGGGACCTTCAGGCGGACTCTGGCTTTGTCGAGGTACATTCCAGTGACCCAGCTACACCTATCGCTGTCTCCACCCAAGATGCAACAGCAGATTACTATGCGTGGGCCTCCGATTATTATGAACAAGAAGAAATAGCAAACGCAGACATCCTGTTTGTAATTGATAATTCCTGTTCGATGAATAGCCACCAAACCAATCTGAGTAATAACTTTTCTTCATTCATTAGCGTTTTTGCTAATTCGGGAGTAGATTATCAAATTGCTTTTATTACAACCGATAATGAAAACTTTGTCGACGGCAAGATAGTACGCAGCGCTGACGCCGATCCCATTGGAGATGTTACTGATATTATTGACGGCATCGGCATCGGTGGCCACGGACTTGAGCGCGGACTATGGGAAAGCTTCGAAGCCACCCAATCTGGTGGCAACGCTGGTCCAAACAGTACCTTCCTTCGAAACGACTCTCGGTTGGTAATTGTCTATCTCTCTGATGAGCGTGACGGTTCTTCAACTTATTCATCGATGGTACCGGCTGATTATGCCAATCATCTTTTGACACTTAAATCCTCCGCAGATCAGATATCAGTTAATGCGGTCGCCGGCGATCACCCCAGCGGCTGCAGCCCTCCATATGCGCAGCACGGCGCCGGCTATTACGAAGTAGTCCAGCAACTCGGTGGAACATTTATGTCCATTTGTGCGACCGACTACGGGCTACAGATGGATACCCTTGCACGAGATTCTATTTTAATAAGTGCATTCGAGCTTTCTGAAATCCCTATTGAAGCGAGTATTGTTGTTACAGTAGATGGGTATCAATCTACTGATTGGACTTACAATGCAACAGAAAATTCGATATATTTTGATGTTAACGCGATTCCCGGAACAGAAGCGGAGATTTATATAGATTATGCGGTTTTAGCCGAATGTGAGCCGTGAGCCACTAGTTAGTGTGTTAACTCGACACATTGAAGGAGACACATTAATGAAATTTTTAGGTATGATTCTCGGAGCTTTGCTGATTAGCTCTGCAAATGCCGCCGAAACTGTTAAGGCACATGAAAGCTCGGATGTAAAAACAATTGCGATTGCGTCCCACATGTCCGACGCCGAAATGGTAGTTCGTAATGCGGCCGTTAAAGTTACAAGAATGAACACCGGTGGACATGGCTCCGGTTCGCTTATTCAATACAAAGATATACAATTAGTTTTAACCGCCCAGCACGTAGCGAATGCGATCATTGGAACACCTTACCGCATTGTTCACGATGGAGAAGTTCGCCAAGCCATTCTCATTTATTCTAATAAGGCACACGACATCGCAGTTTTGTGGGTCCAGCACCCTTGGCCGCGGGGGCATGCCATTAAATGGAATCCCACCGATGACGTCGCCACAGTCGGAACACGTATTACCTATTCGGGATACCCAGGGCCTCATAGTTTAATGACTTACCGCGGCCGCGTTGCAGGCTATGAATTAATGCCTGACGGTTCTACTAACATTCTGTTGCATACCTATGGATTTTTTGGATGCTCTGGATCAGTAATCTATAATGCTGATAAAGAAATTATAGGAATTCTTTGGGGCATCGATAGTGCCAGAGGACTGCCAGTAGAGGATATGATTTGGGTATCGCCGATACAAAATTTGAATTTAGAATTATCATTACGAGGACTGTGTCAAACATTACGTAATGAACCACGCGCATGCCGATAAAATACTCATGGAAAACCTTCCTTGGTGAAGGTAAAGAATCAGAAGTAGGAATTGTTGCTTGTCTAAATGATAAACAACAATTTCTTATTTTACGGCGCTCTCCGATGGATGACCGGTCGGGCCAATGGACGATGCCAGGAGGACATATTGACCCAGAAGACGGCTCTATCGAGTCGGGCGCCGTGCGAGAACTACGCGAAGAAGCCAATTTAACATGCAAAATATCTGATTTAACATATTTGGGCGCCCCCAAAGAAAAAAAGTATTATTTTTTAACATTTAAGTGGTCAGGAGAGGTAAATGTTGACAAACCAAACCCAAAAACTGACGAAATTGAACACGATGACTACAAATGGTCGACAATTAATGAGATAAAAGACATAGACGATACTCAAATTCCGATCTATTTATTGGAGAAAGCTTTAGAGATCCAAAAGGAAGGTGAAGAATGAGATTTTTAGTACTATTTTTAATGTTCTCGGCCACTGCGATGGCAGAGGACCCCGTATCCCCCGACGAAGACCGCAAAGTCGTCTATAAACAACGCACAGAAATCGATTTTGAAGGCGTTGAAGTCGAAGGAACGCTCGTTCGACCCCAAGGGTCACTAATTTTAGACAGAAAAAAGGGCTCTTTCAATCCTCTTATTCGTTTAAGAATGGATTTCGAGCCAGAATTAAACAACTCGGTGAATTTAATCAAATGAAATTAATATTAGAAAATTGGAATAAGTTTATAAATGAACACGAGGAGGATCCTTCCTTGATTGCGGCAGCTTTTCAAAATACTGATCCGGGCTATCTGGACGCGTCCATAAAACAACGTACTCCGGGCCCCGAATCTGCCGGCAGTACTTTTTCCCAACCAGTCTCAGTCCAAGATTTAATTCAGGCCGCTTGGGAGCCATACAACCACCCATCTATATCATCTCCAGCTATGGGGTTCAAAGCGCCCATCCCGGGCACATTAGGAATTGCAGATATTAATGAAGCACCAGATGAGGTAATCTTCCAGCCAGCCCACGGAGGAAAGGCTATGACTAAAGAACCTAATCCTCAAACTGGAGAAACAGAAGTGTTGGCTGAGGTGGTAGCCAATATACCGGAAGGTGCAAGAGAAGTGGAACACACGACACTCCTCTTAGGTCCGTCGCGAGAGGATCCAGATAAGCTTCAGGTATGGACATTTTTCCCTGGCGATCCAACCCCCCAACTTCCTGAGATAACAATGCGAGAAGTTAAGGAAAAGTATAACACAACAGAAGATCTCATCCCGGGCACAAAACAGGATGCAATCGATATGGGATATGGTTTTGTCAAACATGCAGATATTTAAAGGTAACTAAAATGAAACTTACAAAACAAAAATTAAAGCAGATTATTAAGGAAGAGCTTGAAAGTCTTCAAAAAGAGGCTGCGCAGCTTATAAACAAAATCGTATCAAAGGACGGCAAGCGAAAGGGCATCAAGATTTCCGGAGCATGGAAGGGCCCAAGCATCAAGGCTAAGTGGCGAGACAAGGACGGAAACCTAGGCCCCACTGTAGATGTTGCGGCCGCAGACTATACACGGAAGGACTGGTAAAATGAGATCCCTCGATGAAATTCTTGATAATATAAAAGAAAATCCAAAACCTTTGGATGAAGCCTTGGAGTCTCTGACACCAAAAGAGCGCAAAGAATACGAAGAAGCCATTGAACTTTGGATTACATATGGTGGCGATTGATGAAGCTATTAATGGAAAATTGGCGCCGATTCTTAACAGAAGAGGAACAAGGCACTTCTTGGGAAACCTGGACGATTGCGGAATTAGAAGATTTAATTAATACAGCACGCACCGGTGAGGAAGAAGCCGCGGAAAAAGCCATAGCTCGCGAAACCGGCCAAGAAATCGCCCAAGCCCTCCCAGGCATCGGGACCGCCATAGGCGGCGCGCGATTCCTGAATTACCTGTATAAGAAAGTCAACTACCACTACGCCGGCGCCGGTGGTCACCAGGAGGCCGAATCTGATGACAACCCTGAAGATTATCCGATTTTGGACGCTTTACATGTAGACCCCGAGCTTCTTAATACATTAGATCAAGAAATTTTAAATGATATTGATGAAAAATATCAAGAATATTTACAATCTCTTTCGAGTGACACTCTCCTAGGAAAAGTCATAAATATTAATGATTTTCTGCATCAGTACGTTGCTAATTTAACCAAGAACCATGTTGTAATTACAGATCAAAGCGGAGAGAACTAATGATCAAGGTCCGAATCGGAAAAAAGAAATCCCCATGTGGCGAAAGCAAGAACAAAGGCTTTGGCCAAGGCACACCTCCAAAAGGTGAATGGTACAAGAAGCAAGAGATTTATCTTGAAGAAGAAACAAAGCTTCTCCGCGAACTCACCGAAGACGAGCTTGAACGTGCGTTAGCCGCCGTCGAAGAAATCGATCCCGACGAATTGGCTTTTAACCAAATCTTTGGCGATAAAAAGCGCCTTGTTATTGATTTTCCTGTGGCCGACAGAGACTCTGATGCCGGCAAGTTTATTAATATGTGGACTGAGATGCCCGACGCCGGTACGAATGGAAACTATAATGTCGATTGGGAAAAGGGTCTCGTCTCAGGAATTCGCACTCTTCAAGATAGCAGCACCGGTGCTCTAGTAAACACGCTCGCGATGCATCTCGGCGATAAAGTAAAAGAACCCAAACAAAAGAAAGTCCAAATGAAAATCGGTAAATGGTTGGCCAAAGTACATGATATAGCTTCCAAGCGCCAAGAGATTATTCAGCTATTTTGGAAAAAGCGCCACGAAAAGCTTTTTAAAGGCGACCGACCCTATAGGGGAGGCCAAACTAACTTTTCCGGAATTCCAACGGGAGAGATAGAGGATCTAATTGGGGAAGAAAAACTTGGCCGCTACGACCAACTCACCGATCAACTTAGAATGTACGCTGGTGACCGCGGAATAACAAGCTACGGCCAATTTCCTCATACCGCAATTGAACAAGGCAAATACTGGCAAACGAATGCTGCCTTTATTAAACAAAATATAAACAAGATGTCCAACGATAAATATGCCATCGTCATTACTCGGGATCCAGTGGACATATTTCGAATGAGCGACTTTGATCAAATTTCTTCATGTCACTCTCCACCCTCGCGACCTTCACCTTCGGGCAATTCATTTTACAAATGTGCGGTTGCCGAAGCGATGGGACACGGTGCAGTCGCATACGTAGTCTCCATGACCAGTTTGCTGGCTGCTGCTGACGCTGAGACGCTCCAAGAAGCAGAAAGCAATATCCAGGAAGGGGAACTTTTTTCGGACGAAACACGGGGCTCTCACGTCGGTTATGAAATGGATCTGCAGCCGCTATCTCGCATCCGTTTGCGACAGTATCGCTATTACCCAAGTGCAGCCAAAGCAACCGACGCGGCAGACTATGCAAAGCCTAGTATCGAAGGCGGCGTTCAGCTTGCTGTGCCAGAAACGGGTCATATACCATATGGGCTTCAAGTCCCTGGCTTTATGGAACGCCTCGAAGATTGGGCGAGGGAACACCAGCAAGAGGCGATGGCTGGCGTTCCAAAAAACAGTCACGATAAAATAGATGCGGGAGCATTTGTATTATATGGGGGTAGCTACGAGGAATCTAACTCTGCGGAACCGATGGGGCGTCGTAAAATGCTAGCGAGTTTCTTTGGAGTACGGTTTGATGAGATCCATGGAGAACCTCGACAAGACACATCTACAGAACGCAAACTTCCGAAAGAGATTGGCCAGGGAATAATTGAGTGGACAGAAACCGCCGTCGCCCAAGTTGTTATGCGATGGAATCAAGATTGGGCGCGCCAGGGAGGTATGCCCTCACACCCAGCCTTGTCCGTATCGGCGCATGTCGAGGATCATGGCGAGGATGAAGCCGGCGTTAGAGAATTCAGTATCAATGGAGATGCTGTAATGCGCATCTTTTGGTCTATTAACGAATGGGAAAAGCTGCCCCACTACGATTCGGCAGGCTGGGTAGAAGACGAGATGAAAGAATATGGTTATGGATTTGTTAAGGATTTGGTGATCATCAAACGAGGAAGCACTGTGTATGCCAAATTTGATATTAATAATGAAGGCACTTATAGCTTCTATAATCATGGCTCGCCAGTTGAAGCTGATTTGGCACATACTAGTGTAGCCTACTCCCCGGATTCTTTTGAAGAGTATTGTGTAGCTCTCGATACAATAGATGATCAAAGAGAAGGTATCAAAGCTGTCCTGTCGCGCATCTTTAAACAGCAAGGCTGGCTCGAAGGCGGCGCTTTCATGCAGTTGGCGATGGATATTGAGAACGATGAATTGACCTCCTACGAATGGGATCTCGAATCAGACGGCGAATACGAAGACTCCTATGAGGCGACTGCCACCATAACTCACGACTTTGATGCTGCAGAGTTAAACGTCACTCCTGAAGTATTATCGGGGATTCTTGAAAGCCGAGAATTTAGATTGCTGGTGCGTCACCAATTTCTAGACGAGCTACAGAAAGAGGTCGGAGTCGACTTTCATTTGGATATTGACCAAACAACCGTCCGAGATATCGGCGGCACTTTGCGTTACACTTTTGCTTTTCAAGTTACAGCCGACGACCCTACCGGACGCGTAAACTTATTCCGAGCGCTCGTTGAAGAGATAGACGATGAAGATGATATTGCGGCTCGTTTCGAGAAGGCCATGGCCCACGCACGCAATAATATGAAGCCCGTAGCGTATCAAAAGAATTTGGATGAATTAGCCGTAAGGTGGAAGGAATTTTTATGATGGAGTTAATCTCGACCCACATTTGTAAGGGTCAGAATATTGGCGTTCATGGTAATCTATTTGGAGGAGTTATGCTCTCGTGGCTTGATGAAGCCGGCGGAGCATATGCCGGCCAGTGTGCAGATACACCCCGCATGGTGACGCTTAAACTGTCCGAGACCCTCTTCAAAAAGCCAGTGAGGCCAGGACACCTCATAAAAATTTACGGCGAAGTGGTGGACGTAGGGACCACCTCTATGACCATTAATCTTGAAGCTCGTCGACATAGTCCCTATAATGGTACACAAAAAACGGTTTGTGCTACAGAAATCACCTATTTAAGAGTAGATGGTGATGGTGATCCCATTCCGTTAAGCGAGAAAGTACAAAGGAGATACAGAAATGAAAAAGAGAATAGTTGAATCGTGCATCTTCATGATTTTATTGGTTGCGTGCACAACACTGGTATTCGCGATAGCCGGATGCAAACCAAAATTAACAACCGACGACAGTACAACACCGCCAGTTCCCCAAGTAGATGATTCTGCTATCACGATCACTCCGACCGATAGTGACGTGGATGACCGGTCATGGGTCACCTGGACAGAATGTTCACAAAAGCAAGGAGACCATCCATGCAATTTTGAATTAATGGATCAACATGGTGATATGGTAGAGCTTTATGACCATCACGGAAAGGTTATTGTAATTGACTTATCTACCATCTGGTGCGGAGTATGCAATAATATTGCCGCCGAAGGTGATGAATGGGTAGACGATTACGGCGCCGACAATTTTATTTGGCTAACGATTTTAATTGACAATGCCACAGGCGATCCTCCCACATTAGCTGACATTCAGCATTGGGCTACAGTATATGGTATTGAGGTACCGGTGCTGGTTGGAGATCGAAGTTTAGTAGATTTAAACGCTGAAACAGGCTATCCCTGTACAGGTTGGCCAACTCTAGTTGTAGTCGATCAAGAAATGGTACTTCAATATGGTATCAATGGATGGAACGAGACCACGATTCGCGGGTGGGTGCAAAGTCTGCTATGATGAGCATCCTGCTATTTGCCGGATGCAATCTCGGATTAGAACCGGCGATTCACGAGGCTACTGTCGTGGAACATCGAGAAGTCTATCAAACTACTGAAGTTTATGAGGCAGGCTGGCTAACTAGGGGACCTATTAATCAAGGATCCTGGCAATATCCTCCGGATGTACGAGTGTGCGCGGGTGCACCTGTCACAAAGCGCCGGGTGGAGAAGGCGCTTGACTTTTGGAGAGATCTAGGTTATACTTTTAATAACATCTATTATAACGATGTAAGCACCCATTGTACTCAGGAATTATTTTCGTATAGCACAATCATTATTGATTTGATTGACGGCACCCACAAAGAACCGGCGCTAGCTACAACAACAACATGGATTGAAACTGAAACCAAGGAGATCCTCAAAGCTAAAATTGTGCTTAAAAGTCGCTACGGAAATGTTGAGCGCATATTAGAACACGAATTTGGGCACGCTTTCGGCTGGAAGGATTGTAACCGTACAGGACATATTATGAATCATAATTGGGGTTTAAGCGGACTAGATACTTCCGGATTGGAGAAAACTAAATGAAATTCCCACTTGAAAAATTACACCACTATGCGAGAAAGCTGACAGATCTTACAATCGGCAGATGCTGCTCGTGCAATTGTTGGAACTCTAAAAAATGAAACTCCTACTTGAAAATTGGCGAGAGTATGTTAAACAAGAAGTGGAAAGCTTTTTGCCCCACGGCACGGTTCGAGATATTAATATGATTGGTTCGTCCACCCTATCTCCCGAAGAACAAGATCGGCAAGATATGGATAAACATGGGCATATCCAAGCGGAACGTGATATTGATATAGAGGTTCAAATTGCCGATATCACTCGCGAGGAAGCCGAGGAGTGGGCATTTTCAGATGAGGCCGAACGACTTGAAATAGAGAACAACTATGATGTTCAGTTAACAATTGTTGAAAATTGGCGGAAGTATTTGAAAGAAGAACAAGGTTACTTATATCACGGAACCTCAAGTGAATTCGCGCGCGAAATGATTGATAATGATAACTACACAGCAGTTGAAACATATTGGGGAGATTTGCAAACCGCAAAAGACTATGCCAATAGTTACGAGAGCCCGACAATAGTAAAAGTGCCGTTGGAAAGTATAAGAGGCGAAATAGAACCAAACATGACGATAGTGCAGCAGTATGAAGCGGACTATCCTGATGATTTAGAATATTGGAACAGTAGTGCTAAAACCGCCTTAGATAGTTTGGAGATTTTTGGTTCGGTTCTTTTACCCTCTGGTGTTAAACTACAAGGAGCAACGATAGATGAAACTCCTCCTTGAAAATTGGCGACGATTTTTAAATGAGGAGCGCGAGTACGAGATTTACTGTGACATGGATGGTGTGCTTGTAGACTTCGAATTAGGAGCCGTAGAACACATTACAAGCGACTTAAAAAGCGGAAAGGCTTCCGAGCTAGGGGAAGAGCTTGGGCGCGATTACATCACCGCTCAGGACATTAAGTCAAATAAGTCCGTCAGAAATTATATGTACAAAGAATTAGAACATAATGCGGAGTTTTGGGAGAATTTGCCATGGATGCCGAATGGTCCTGAATTATGGGCTGCGATTGCTCCTTATAATCCTAATATTTTAACAACGCCTATGGGATATGGTTCGGAGATTGGAAAGCAAGCTTGGATTGACAACAATTTAAACCCCCCTCCACAAAAAGTTTTTATGTCGCGAGAGAAATATAACTGGGCCAATAAAGATAGCATTTTGATCGATGATTGGACAAAAAACACCATTCCTTGGGAGGAACACGACGGAATCGCGATTTTACATCGAGATCAAAACCTAGAAAAAACGCTGTCAAGACTGCGGGAACTCGGACTGTAAACTAATTAAAAGAGTGCGGAAGGAGGCAAATAAAATGTCAGAAGGAGAATCTTGGGATCAATATTCCCGATTAGTTTTACAACAGTTAGAAACATTATCAAATGGTATCGAAGCCCTGCGTACGGAGCTTCAAGATGTTAAAAATCAATTAACAGAACTTAAAGCGAAAGAGGATAGAGTACAAGACCTAAAAGATTGGAAAGAGAAGATCGATGAGGTAGCCTCTCCTTCTCAACTACAAAATGCCTTACAAGAAATAGAAGATTTAAAGACCTTCAAGACAAAAGCAGTCACTATTTTTGCTGTAGTACAGTTTTTGATGGCGGGTATCATAGCTTTATCTAAGTTTGCGTAGCTAGTTAGAGCATGTCATGGGATTATATCGATCAAAAGAAGTTTAAAGCTCTTATTAAGCAAATAAGTGGCACCATCAGCGAAAAAGACGGTGAGTTGGTACCATATCACACGATTAAAGGCACCGGAACACTGTGGTGTTATCAACCTACAACCAAAAACATGATTAGAATGAGCCGCGGCATACCCATTTATGTATTAGATTTCGGAACAGAACAAGATATGGACTGTTTAGCATTATCTACGGATGGTATTGTGTTTGTTGTCGATAAAGAAGAAATTGAAAAAATTGGATTTAATTAATGTTGTTTGAATTTAACAACTTTTGGAAAGGGACAGTCTGCGTCGTAGGCTTTTGGGCTTTTTATGGTGTATGGGGGTTTGAACTGTCGGTTGTGACATTATTATCTTTAATATGGGCGTCTCATCTAAACAAATGAGTAGAAAACGTCGTAAAACAAGAAATTATGATATTTCAGGTACCGTAGAAGTGTATAATATTACGAAAGGCCGCCGGAAGGCTACGATTATAAATTTAGACGAGAAGCACATAGTACCAAATTTGCAAATTTCCGGTTCAATAGTAGAAAAAAGCCCTATTTATAAGCACGATGTTCCACAGTCCGGCCAAAAAGAAGACCTACATACCAGCGGATCCCTCGATGAAGGGCAAAACTCTCTACATTCTTTATAAATTTGACATTTCCAATGAAGAATTGGTATCAGATGGACCTTTCATGAAAAAAGACGAAGCCTATAATAAAATGAACCTACTTCTCAAGAAAGGAATTTGTTCATGGGTGGTTGTCTATAATGGATGAAAAGCCAGCATTCGGAGAGATTGCAGCCGAAGACTTAAAAGTGGGTGATATTGTAGAGTGGTCTAAGTGGAATAAGGAAATGTTGGACTGGAAAGCGCATTATGGTGTTATTATCGAGATCAAAAACGAAATTAAAGCTAATAGAATGGTATCTGTGTCTATCGTAACTCCATTATCCGGTGATTACATAGAAATGGAGCTTTTTACGCCTAGTTTAAAGCTTGTTTCGCGAGCTAACAACGGAACTGACGAATGAAACCGGTTGTAGATCACATCGCAGTGCTTGTAGATGACCTAGAAGTGGCCGAAAAGTGGTATTGCGACAATTTAGCCGCAAAAGTTAATTTTAGAGACGAAAAATACGTGAGAATCAAGGTAGAGAACACAAATATCGCTTTAATCGATAAAAAACACTATCCACATGCCCATTTTGCGATTTTAGTCGAAAATGTGTGTGATCTACCTCTTGAAAAGGGAGAAGTTGTGAAACATCGCGATGGAACGATAGGAGTTTATGTAAAAGACCCATTTGGAAACTATTTAGAGTATATTTGGTATTCGGATGAGCAAAAAAAGGTATTTTTGGACTAATGGATGTATTAAAACAATTAATTAAGCAATTTATGCCGTTTGCACAAGAACAAATGGGTTTTGACCGCCCACCTAAGCTTTTTTTGCGTCAAGACGCCGAAAACGGAGCAAACCCCCTTGGAAAGACCGGTTTTTACGACCCAAAGGCGGAATCTATCACTATTTACGTTTCAAACCGCCATCCAAAGGATATTTTACGCTCATTATCGCATGAATTGATGCATCACACTCAAAACTGTAATGGCGACTTCGACAACGAAGAAGCTCAAGGAATGGGCGAACAAGGCTATGCACAGAACAATGCACACATGCGAACCATGGAAATTCAAGCATATCAAGCGTCAATAGTTTTCAGAGATTGGGAAGACAGCCTCAAAGAGACTATTTACTATGAACATCTACAAAAAGGAGATAAAAAGATGTCTACTAAAGATTGGAAAAACGGAGAACTGACCACTCTCTTGTCCGAAGCCTGGGGTTTCGGTTTTAAGGTCGACCGCCTCACTGAAGCAGGAGATCCTACTGGAATCGAAAGCTCCGATGAAGAAGGCGAAGAAAAAGCCAAGGAGTCGCTTAAAGGCGATGACAAAGGCAAAGAAGGTCTCAAAAACCTCGAAGAAGACAGCGGTGAAGAAGAAGGTCACCACTATGATGACGATAGAATGAATGACGATGATCATATCAAAGCTATTGAGCATCATTTGGAAGCTCTAAAAGACGACCGTGATTATGACGACGACCACATTGAAGAACAAGGTCGTGCGCAGAAAGTGGACGAACCGGGCCGACAGGCGCCGGACAAACAGCGTCCGGACCGTGTCAGAGAGTCCAAAATTTCAGAAGTACGTCTGCGTGAGATTATTAAGCACGCACTCAAGGAGAAGAAAAATGGGTAAAAAATGGAAAAAGTTGTGGCTCCTCCGCAAGCTCGCAGCAGCAAGCGCTGTCTCAGAACAAGATACAGTACCTGCTAAAGCTGCACCAGCAAGGAAAGCTGAGCCCGTCGCAGAAGCGCCAGTTGTGGAGGCTCCTGTTAAGAAGGCACCGAAACCGGTTGCGGAAAAGCCGGCAAAGAAGAAAGTGCAAAAAGTAGCAAGTAACAAAAAGGATTAACATTAATGTCTATGAACAGAGATTGGAACCGGTTTATTTTAGGGGAAAACCTTGATGAGAGGAATGTATTTACTTACCTCCAAGGTCTCCAAGAAATAATCTCCAATATTAAACCAAAATCCATGACTGAAGAACGACGGTTAAAACTGGCGAAGGAACATTTGCGTGAGGCGCGCCGGTCAGCGCGCAAAATGCAAAATGAACTTCAAGTTCTCGAAGAAAGGCTGACTGTTTTGGAAGAGAGCCTTAACGAGGGTTCCTAATGGGTACTCCAGGGCATATGGCCCATCCTTTTGATGTTGACAGAGTTAAAACTGGTCAAGATTTAATTGATTATATCAATGATGCTGTACTACGTCTTCAAAACAATGAAATTGGGGGCAGTGTTAAGTGGGATGGTATTAATACTAGTTTTAAGCTTATCACAAACGACGCCGGGCAGAAAGAGTTTCGCATGGATCGGGGTACAAGCCATATAGATTCAGTTATAGGGCTTGATGCTGACGCTGCGCTTTCAAAATGGGGCCCGGAGCATGGCATGGCAAACGCTGTGGCTACATTGCTTAAAATTTTTAACGCAGCAATTCCAAAAATCAGATCAGAACTTAAAGAGCTTGGAATGTGGGACGATCCTACCAAATACTTTAATACCGAATACATCGAAGGAAAATCCAATGTTCAAGAATATGATCAGAATATTCTAGCGATCCATGGAATAAATCAATTTTATGAAAAGAAGGCCCAGCAGCATGCTATTCGTAAGGGTACCTCGATGGACAGACCTGGATTGCCTAGACCGGTGGATCCGACTACAAACAAGCCTATTAAATCAGGCGGAATCGAAATCCCATATGATAAGGGCGCCCTAGCTAGTCTCATTGAAAAGGTTCAACCAATTGCACAAAAGTACGGCTTTGAAGTATATGGAGACGTTCCGGTAGAGTTCGATCCAGAGGTAGAGCTAAATCTTGAGAAAGTATTAAATACGCCGGTGCCAGTACAAACCACTCCTGGCACTGTTACAACAAATACGCTGGGTGAGTGGCTTCAAATGGTGGAACATCCTCAAGAGAGAAAAGTCACTATAAGCGCCAATGAAAAGAAAAACAGAAAGAGAAAAGTAGCCAACGCACTCAGTAAAGATATTTATTTGGCTGTGCTTAATAGCGCGCAGGAAAATGGAGAATCTTTAAGCGAATATTTAGAAGACCCCAATGATATTAAAGATGCTATTAATGGCGGTATATTTTATCATGCTACGCGACTTTTAGGACAAGCAGTCAAAAATGCACTCACAAGTGCGGCCGGTGGACTCCGCGCGCATGAAGGCGTCGTATTAAGAGGAATGGAAGATTTTTTGGTTAAATTAACCGGTGATTTTATTGTACAAGGTCTTGCATCGACTCATGGAGATCATCCGGCCGTTACAGAAGGGTTGTCGCAGAATTTCACTATTAAAATCTCAAAAGATCGCGAGATCGCCAAAACCCTTAATAATTGGTTGAGAGAAATAAAGGAAGTCAAGCACAAATATCAAAAGCCGCCAACTCTCGTTTATAACGATATTCTCTCGGGGGTTCCCATTGTTGAGGTCGTCCAACAAAATTTTGCACAAGAAATGATTTATAATACAGTCTTACGCTATACGGCCGGAATCGTTGTGGAACAGGAGCAAGGAGAGGAAAACGTTGATTTGCCTGTCGTCACCCTCGACAACGAAGACGCAGATCCCGTAGGCGAAGAAGCCGGCGGCAGAACAATTGCCCTTGTCCCAGGCGCCTTCAAGCCGCCTACCCGTGGACATCTCGGAATGGTCGAAGAGTACCTAAACAAAGATCAAATTGACCAAGTAGTGGTCCTCATTTCACAGCCTACCAGAAACGTTTCTAAACGAAGCATTCCTGGCGGCCGCGAAGTAACGGCAAACGATTCTGAAGAAATTTGGAAAAAACTAACTGATGCATATCCGGAGGATCAGATCTCAATTCAGAAATCTCCGATGGCGTCCCCCTTTCAAGCTGCTTTGGATTATATTGGAACAGCCCCCGCTGGCTCTAACGTAATTTTAGGCGCCAGTGAAAAGGGAGATGCTGAAGGCACACCCGATTGGCACCGCTGGTTAGGCACCGAAACATACGCCAACGAAGGCGTTAATGTCTTTTACGGTGATGCTGCGCGAGAAATTAACGGTGGCGCCGATTTCGCAGCTAGCGTCCAGAAGCACTCTTCTCATTATATGAAGCAATTAAGTGATTTACAAGATTCAGAGTTGGTACAGCAGATGCCAAGCGTTAAAAGCGGCAAAGATCCCGCCGATTTCCATGCATCCGATATGCGGTACTTAATTAGTCAGGGTTTAGGCGGCAATGATAACGCATATCCATTACTCGAAGATTTTGTGGGTGGCGGATTAGATGAATTTGATTTGGCCATGATGTTTTCTGCGCCAAAGGAAAAGAAGCTAACAGAAACCTCTTCTATGGCAGGCGGCAATGTCGCGATAGGTGTCACCACCGCTCCTGGCTTTCCAGAAGCGGATGATGATGACGAGGAAGACGAGACTACCCAAGAAAATATTGACTTATCGATGGTTGATGAAATAATGGGACTAATTATACAGAGAGGTATTCGAAGATGAACGAATTGCAAGAACAAAGCTTACGAGATAATATACGACAACTCATCGAAGTTGTCAAGCAAAAAAGAGTAGACGAGCAAAAAAGCTTGTTAGCAGAAGAAGATCGCTTACGGTCAATCGTGCGCGAATTAATCGATGTGGAACTCCGCCATTTGCAGGAAACCACGACGCCTGATAACGATCCTACGCCTAACAAGTCTACTGGTATTAACGTTCTCGAAGATCTCCTTAAGAAAATCATTCCCGTTCTGCAAACCGATTATAAACTCCTCACCACAAACCCGGAACAACGCCAATCGTTTCGCGCGCATATTATTAATGCTGTCATTGATACACTCATCCCCGCCGAGGCCAACAACGAAGCCGGCGAGGAAGGCGCAGCAGTCGATTCTCTCGATGAAGAGGTCGATATTGATATTGAAGATGAGGGCGATAACGAAAAGTTCATCGATATTCGCACTGACGCAGAAAAGTCCGACGAAGAAGAGCCCGCCGACCCCCGTGACGACTTTGGTGTCGAAGGTGCTGACGAAACCGGTCGTAATGTAGCCTATAATGCCTTCAAGAAGGTAGAGACTTCCATTATCGATGCATATGAGTTACTCTCCAATGCTGAAGACCAAGAATTGTTCTATGATTACTTGATTGCTAATCTCAAACTCTATTTTGACAAATTTGAAAGCGAACTCTCCACCAACGTGGAAGAGCCCACCAACCAAGCCTACGATGACGCTAAAGCTACTGAAGATGAAGCGGAAGCCCCCGCACCAGAAGGCGATCTGGATCTTGGTGGAGAAGAAGAGTTAGATTTAGACTTGGGAATATGAAAACTAAAACATTAAACAATAATCCTAATTCTATGGCTTTGATCATGGAGAATTTTCAAAAATTTATAGAGGAAGTTGATACAGAAGAAATCGATAATACTGTATATCTTTTTGAAAATAAAAGAATAAAAACTTGTCAATTTGAGACGCTTCTCGAAAAAGTTGATAATAAGTTGCTTACATTCGAAGAAATAAGTAAAATATGGGAAAAATCTATCCTCTATGAGCTTAAACAAATAGAAAAACTAGATGAAGGCATATTACAGTGGACAAAAGAAAAAATTGCCAGTTTAGGGAAGGGCGGTTTTGAAAAATGGGTTGCTGCTGTAACTAAACTCGGCAGACAAGCAGTTGGTGTTTTTGTAAAGTTGTTCAAACAAGGAATCGCACTGGTTTCTCGATTTTTAAAACAGATTAAAAGCCCGGAGTTCGGCGCCAAAGTATATTTTGGTGCCATGGGTGGGATTCGTAAAGTCATGAAAGCCGCTAAAACAGTTTTAAGATTTATGGGCCCTGTTGTTATTGTTCTTTGTATTGTATTGGCACTGTCACTAGCAGTACCAGCGACTGCACATGCTGCGGCCGCCCAAACAGGAATGGAAAGCCAAATTTTAGAAATTGCAATTGAAATATGCACCGAAGCAATTGACTTAATGGGCGCGGTAGAACAAATTGAACCAGAAACAGTTAGCGATTTTCAATCGAGAACAATGGTTGATGGCGAAGTGATCCAAATGGTAAATGATGTTGCCTTTGAAAAATCAGAAAGTGTAGCCAATCAACATGTACGAGCGATTGAAGTGTTGCTCGATGCTTTGCACGAAAGATTTGTTCGAGATGGCGAGACCATGACTTTAAATGATTTTATGGAAGTGAAGCATGGACTAGATAACGAAACAAAAGAAATTATTACTCTAGCAATAGAAAATGCCCGAGAAATGCAAGAATCAGATCCACAAATGGCAGAGCAATACGCAGAACTCGGTAAAAGTGTGGAGGTTTTATGGTCCGGCCACGTGGAATCTGTAATTGAGGATATTTCACACACCTGGGGAAGAACCATAGGAGGCGAAACGAGTAGCGGCGCCTCAGAACTCACTCGCTCAATTGGCCACCAAACAGGTGTAAACGTACCTACTCGCGGAATCAATGAGCAAAAGACATAAAAATGATAAAAAGTTCAAAAAAGAACTTGACAACCAAAAATAAGAGCGTTATACTAGCATTGAAAGCGAAAAACCTTCTAGATGATAGTTTGTTAGTTAGTATTAATAATTTATCTTTAGAAGAACTGATAGCTATTAAATTAGAACTTTCAGCTAATCATATAAATAATCGGCCATATGGGTTTGACATTTGGAGAAAATCAGGTTATATTATAAAAGAGGCTTTACTGAAGTTTGCGCTGTCGACCACCAACTCCAAAAAAGACGCGGCAAGGTTTTTAGGTTTAACCTACAGCGAATTCAAAAAAGCCATTAAACAATATAAAGTAACTAAATTTTTTAATGACGATGTGGAAGGTTTATAAATATAACGGACATTATATCATGGGCGACTTGGTCGGCTCACACAAAACAGAAGCCGCCGCCATGAAAAAAGCAAAAAAAGAAATTAAATTTAAATTCTCGGAGAGAGAAAAAAGAAAAGATGAGATACTTATCTGGTTAGATGGTGAAAACCACGAACCACTCGGAGTTATCACACACGAATTAAAGGGGACGAAACGGACTCGACAGGGTAAGGAGAAAGGATAGTGCAAGTAGTCAAACGTACCAGCAGACTTTAAATGCAGATACAAAACATAATTGCTAATAATAATAACAATTTCGAATCTGTCCGCTTAGCGGCTTAATCGGGTGGTCATCTAAAGCCATCAATCCAATTTAGGTATTTGTCGCAACAGGATGGTAAGCGATATCTTATAGCCATCTATCTTTTTGTTAGTTTCTGACAGTAAACTGACGCATCTACTGACAAGGGTGAGGGTTTAGCTTACCAGTAGATTAATCACCCCGCTTTTGTTGATTTTCATATAGCGGATGCCGGCCGTCAAACCGGTAAAAATCAACTAAACTTGTGAATGACATGAATTTTGATATGCTTTGGACGCGGGTTCGACTCCCGCCGTCTCCACCACTTTCATAAACAAAAAGGAAAAACAATGAAAACAGTAGAAGTTGGAAACAACGTAAAAGTCCATTATGTAGGTACACTTACAGATGGCACAGAATTTGATAGCTCGCATGCACGCGGCGAAACCCTTGCGGTTGAAGTGGGTGCACCGGGTCTTATCGCTGGCTTTACGAATGCCTTGGTCGGCATGACTGAAGGCGAAACCAAAACGGTAACTTTAACCCCAGAAGATGCATATGGAGAGCGTATTGAAGACGCAATCCAGCCTGTTCCGATGGCGGCATTTGGTCCCGATTTTGAGTTTATTCTCGGTGGTACCATTCAAGGTAATGGGCCCCAAGGTCCATTCTTGGCAAAGATTCATGCTCTTGAAGAAGAGGCACAACGAGTTTTGTTGGATATGAATCACCCACTCGCAGGTGAGCAACTCACTTTCAATATTGAAATGGTGGAAATTGCTGGTACGACAACGAGCGCCACCGCAACCGATTCAGACTATACTAGTTTGAATGTTGCAGAACTGAAAGCTATGGCAAAGCAACGTGGACTTAAGGGTTATTCAACGCTTAAGAAGGCGGAGCTTATTGCACTGCTGGATAACTAAAGGAAAGAAAATGGGATTTTTAGATAAATTTAAAGATATTATTCGCTTTGATAAATTGACAGGAATGTCTGATTCGGAAAGTACGACCCCAACGCCGACTACCGATTCGACAGACTTGACAACTCTTAAAGTTACTGAACTTAAAGCCATGGCAAAAGAGCAGGGACATAAGGGTTATTCAACTTTGAAAAAGACAGAACTTATCGATTTGCTCAACAATTAAAACAAGGAACAACATGGAAATTATTTCACAAATGTGTTTTTTGATGGCAGCTTTGACCTTCGGGACATTGGCGGGCCATTACATAACCAAAGATTACTATATCAAACAACCAATAAAAATAAGGAAGGAACATGAATAGATTAATTTTGTTACCCCTTTTGCTTGTACCCGCATGCAATAAGGATAACGACACCCCCGACAGTGGCGATAGCGCTGCCGTCACCCCCCTCGACCCACAAGGTCGAATTGGTGGCTTTGTCACTGACGAAACTGGAGCACCTATTGCAGATGTATCAGTATCGGCAGGCGAACTCATCGCAACCACCGCGGCCGATGGCTCGTATACTCTTCTAGAGGTACAGCCTGCATCCGATATCGTGCTTAAGTTCAGCAAGCGTGGATACGCATCGAACTATAAAGTTACAACTCTCCTCGACTGGGAAACTGTTGCATCTAATGCAACTCTTTTGTCAATCGACGGAAGTGAGACGTTCTCCAGCTTTGATGAATCCTATTTTATCATTGAGGAGACGACTGTAGCTTTTGAAGCCAACAGCTTCACCGACAAATCAACCGGACAACGTTATAATGGCGATGTCACTGCTGAAGTCACGCACGTTGACCCCTCAACTGACGAGCTTTCTGGTGCACCACGCGATCTGTCTGCTATTTCTAACAGCGAAGACTCTCAACTAGTTTCTTATGGAATGGTTGACGTGTCATTGTTCGGAGAAGACGGACAAGAGCTTTCGATTGACTTGGATAAGCCAGCAACCCTGCGCATTCCAATCACCAACGGAAGCCTTCCAGACGGTCTCAAAATGGAACCCGGAGACATTCAAAATACATGGTCTTTTGATCCCACCCAGGGAACTTGGATCGAAGAAGCAACCGGTACCGTCAGCGCTACTGACGATCAGTTGTACTTCATTTTTGAAGCTCCGCACTTTTCGTGGTGGAACTGCGATCAGGGATTCGTCCCATCGTGCGCAGAAGGTCGTGTAATCGACTTTAGCGGTTTTCCGGTACGTGGAGCCGATGTGACGTGTGATGGCGGTCAGACGACCTCTACGGCGGTCACAGACGAGAATGGAGAGTACCAGTGCAGCATTATGGTTGGCGATTACGTCAGCTTCACCGGCCGCACCTTTGTTGCTAACCGTTCGTGGCACAAGACGAAGGGATCGATCTTTATGGATAGTGAAGGTTCTTCTGCCGCAGACTGCGAACCCATTCCCGATATTCAAATTGATGTTTGCCGTATTGCTGGTGCTGTGAATATCGAGAATTATGATGCAGTAATTGACGTCAATAACCCTGAACTGGCTGCAGCAGATTCTATTTCGGCTGTGTTCTGGGCTCCTCCGGGAGACGTCTCTTATTGTGCAGATCCCTGGTCAAGCCTGCAAGCTGGCGAGTGCTGGAGCGGAACTAACGATGAAATCGTTTCTATGTTCCCCGAAAGCGCTTTCCCCGGAATTCCAGATACTGCCCGTTCGGCAGGAAACTGGGTTCAGGTGTCAAACGACCGCGGCCATTTTAGAATGGAGAAAACCCTTGAAGGTAACCTTCCGTTCTATAATTGGGATGTCCATACAGTTGAAGACGGAGTTATTTCTAGCGAGCGCCCCGACTTCAAGCAACAAGATGTTATTAGTGTAAAGGCTGATGGTGATTTTAACACCTATTTTGGACCCTGGAGCGTCGAAGAATTTGCGACGGTACCAAGCCAAGTATTCTTTTCTGCGGACACTCTGACGAGCAATGGCGGCGCGCTAATGGTAGACTATAGTAACAACACTGAGGGCGATGTCTTCTTTGCAGCTATGGTCTCCGAACAACAGGTGCTTTGCAAGTTTGACGATGAGGGAGCCTTTATGGTTCCGCCATCATCCCTCTCGGGACTTGAAGCTGGATGGGGAGGAGCGTCGGTATTTAATCTGTCGATGGACCTCGTCGCTGGCCCCGATGGCTTGCCCATTTATGCGCAAGTCTTTTCAGGAGAAACTGTTCCTCTTTTAGTAGAATAAACTAATTATAAAGGAACACTCGGGAGCCAGAGCAATCTGGCTCCCCTTTTTTATAGGAGATAACAACATGGATAGACTTCAACAAAGACGCGATCAAATTCGTGCACGCAACCGAGTTCGCTATTCGGCTGACCAAGAAATCATGCGAACCTATCACATTAATGCTGATTTAACTCGGGAAACGACGGATGAAATCGAGAAGGCTTTATGGGAACTAAAAGACTCGATGGATCTCCCCACGGAAGAGATTGAATTGGCTATTGCTTCCCGTCGATTAAAATAAATTATTTTTTTATTCTTCTGTTAAAAAATATGGTATAATTATTAATGAAGGAGAATAATGAGTGGGAACTCTTTTTGTGTTTAGTCTCGGATTATTTTATGCCAATTTCATGGAATGGTACGTCCACAAATATTTCTTTCATGGACTTGGAAAAAAGCAAAATAGTATTTTCGCTTTTCACCTAAGAGAACACCACATTGAATGCCGCAACCAACAGTTTCTAGATACTCGCGTAACTAAACGTGAGACACTGGGGCTTTTAGCGTTTTTATCACTTTATCTGCCGCTTTACTATGCAGCCCCCGCGTTTTATATAGGGCTCGTTGCATACGGAGCGGCATTTGTAATTGTGCATAAGCTCCTGCATATCTATCCCCACGTTGCCAAAAAGTATTTTTGGTGGCATTGGAATCACCACATGCACAATCAAAACAAAAGCTGGAATGTGGTTTTTCCTTTAATGGATTGGATTACGGGTACTTTGGAGGAACGCCAAGATGAAAGTTAAAGTAGCGTTCTACAAGGGAAAGGGCAACTGGAAACACAAGATGGTGCGATGGTGGACAAAAAGCCCCTATAGCCACGCCGAACTCATAATGCCGGATAACTACACTTGGATTAGTATTAGCCCACTTTTAAGCGCGACAGTGTCAAAAAGAATTAAAACTGATTTTGATTTAGACAATTGGGATTTCGTATCTTTAGAGATTGATGAAGCCCAGCACGAGGTTATTCAAGACTTTTATCAAGAAACGAAAGGTTGCAAATACGATTGGGTCGGTATGATATTGTCTCAATTATTATCTTTTAATATTAAACAAAAAAACAAATGGTATTGTAGTGAGTGGATAGCTTATGCTTTGCGTATCTCCGGTATCATTGATTGGAAAGTAATCAAAATTTATGATCAGAGCGATTTATCTCCCAAAAAGCTTTATGAAATAATCACGACCCAAAAAGAAGAACAACAGGAATGTCCTCCGGCAAATTAATTGAAGAAATTAAACCGGGCGATTTAGTTTTATTAAGAGAGCGCCGCAAAAAATATAAGAAAAAGCCGGCAATAATATTAAAAGTTTTGAGCGATCATGACCGGATTTTTGTTGAATCTACGATCTGGACCGATTTTCACTATCTCATTTACACCGAAGGCAAGACTATGTATGTGTCGGAGGGCCACATAGAACGAGTCATAAGTAGTGATGAAGAGCCGGAGATTTAAAATAGATGAATGGGTATTATATGAGCCCTGTGTCTCTGTCAAAGGTGCTACACTACGACTTAAAGCAGTGGTTCTGGAGGTGTTAGAAAGTGATTTATTCTATGATTACAGAATTTTTGTCGATGGTAGGGGCACTATTACAAAAGTGCGGGAGGAAAATCTCTTTCCTTGTGAAGAAACTACATAATAGTGAGGAGCCGCCATTCCGTTGCCCTTGCTGCGGTTTTGCTCCTTGCGACTGCGATGACCATTAAGAAACTCAAACTACTATTTTTAGCAGCTTTAATAAGCCTAGGATGCCAACCAGATTATGGCATGCAATATGAGGTTATAGAAGAAATTCAGCCAACCGAGGTGGTCGTCGATTCATTTATTCAGCC
>Ga0315338_1001639_pt1 | contig 26476 bp, 21 predicted proteins | sample ASW8metaG_FD_204518 | JGI IMG/M metagenome (GOLD analysis project Ga0315338, IMG submission 204518) | Ammonia-oxidizing marine archaeal communities from Monterey Bay, California, United States - ASW #8 | ecosystem: Environmental > Aquatic > Marine > Coastal | place: USA: California | collected... | reverse complement strand
AAAAACTTCCAACTTCGAAAACAAGTTTAAAATTTTCATTATTTAGCAATTTCTACGGAACATCCGGATATAACCAAAGTGTAGAAGAATTATATATATTTGATACCTACGTAAAACATACAAAAGGCGCATCTTTATTACAAAGAGAAATAAAAGAGGTACGTGAATCTCGGGTTCATAACGAATTTACGCGATTATTACATTTATTTCAACCAAATAAACATGATTGGACAGAAAAAAAGGACATGCATTGGTATCATTATAATATTCCTGTTTATGGTATATTATCTAAATTAGTAGCAGGTGCATATAATAATAAAAAAAGACAGAGATTACTTCAAATATACGTAAAAAACGTTTTAGCTAAAAAATATAAAACTTCAATTACAGATGAAAACAATATACAATGGCCAACTATGGAAGAAAGTGCTAATCTTAAAAAATTAGAAAGTGATGTATCAAATCGAAATATGAAGAAATATTTGTTAAAAAAATTTAGTAATCCAGATATGAAATCTCTACTTCTATCTACAAAAAATATAGGGTTAAAAGAATCAGCTGATAGAAATTCTACAAAAGAACATAGATTATCTAAAATTATAATGGAAGTTCGCGATGAATTAAAACCAAAAAACGTTTCTAAACCTTTGCCAAAAAAAGTAAAAAATCCAGCACCGGTCCCAAATCCAACTAAAAAGTCTACAGAATCTGATTCTGATAGTAGTATAGAAGATGTTATACCAAAAAAACAGACGGAAGTCATTCCAGAAGTCGTACCAGAAGTCGTACCAGAAGTCGTTCCAGAAACTAGCTCTATTGCAGTTATATATAGGGAAGATATAGGAACAGAATTGGAAAGAGTACGATTATTACGAAATGGTGTACAACAAATATATAAACTTGGTTTAGCATATAAAGGAGGGAGCGTTCAATATCGTAATTTATACAAAGACGATGGGGAACTTTCAATCGAAGGACGATGTATTATAAAAAAACCAAATAAAATGGATATACAGTGGGCAATTTAACCACGGAAAGCCTTGAAAAAAGGACTTTTAAAATTAATAGGTTGGTTGTATTTAAGCGCCCAATATATAGCGTGGATAATTTGACACCTTAATAAACTATCGATATGTTGCTTGTTAAAATTTCGCGATAATATAGTTTTGATTATATTTGTAATTTGAATTCTACTCACATAATTGCAGTAATTCATTATATTTTTTTTGAAATATGGAGGAACTTTCATTGCAAATAAATTATCTACGTATTTATCCATACTCTTTGTTTTCTCCCATTTCTCAATTATTTCATACAATACATTTAAATATTCTTCAGTTATTCCAGTAAACCCTTTACATACAACATATTTTTCGGAATTAGCAGGGCGACTCGTGTATGGTTTTGTTAAAATTATCTCATCAAAATAATTTGACAATAAAAAGATCAACTGTAATGTATTTGATGTATGTATATCAAACATTTTCAAAACAAAAGACCCACCAGTTTTCAATACGGAAAATGCCGAAACAATTTCGCAAAAAATTAAATGAAAAGACAACTGTTCTTGACAATTAAAATTAATAGAAAAATCTAACCCACCGTCACCCGTTACTAAATCAACTTTACCACCATCTTCTAACACTTCTTTACGGAAATGTTTTATATTTTCTAAATTATAAAGATTACCCGTATCATCTTTTCCATACGAAAGGGTGATTTTAGCCTTAGTCTTCTTTCTTTCAGACAATAACTTTTGTATTTTATTCCATTCTGGAGTAGTTTTTTGTGTTTGATTTTTATAAGAACACGTAGTACTTTCTTTCAAAGTAATACAATATATATAATCAAATGTATCTTTGAAACAACTACGACGATGATTAATAAAACATTCTACAAATCCACCCGGTCCTTCTGCTAATCCAACATATCTCACCGATGGACACACATTGTCTATCAATTTGTGCTCAATAAGCATCTCTTGAAATTTAAAATAAGCTCTACTTAGCGGAACATAATCAATTAACGACGTAATCGTATTAGAAGAGTTATTATACGATATTAATTCAAATAAATTTGTAAATAATTTCAATCGACTCCACCTATTTTGTATATTTTTATTATCAATGAATGTTTTGTATTTAACAATAATATTATATAAAGTCAAATTAAAATTAGGCGTTTTCATTTTATAAGATTCTGTGTAACTGACGTTAAACTCTTTAGTTTTGTCTTTATCCGGGATTTTTACATACAAAGACTTTCTATTTAGCAAATTATCAAAGTTTATTGAAAAATTATCTAAAATAGATGACATAGATGACGTAGATAGCATAGAAGACATTTTAAAAAAAATAAGATAGAAATTTATCAAAAGACTGTTATAAATAAACTGAAACCGTTTAAATAAAAATAGAAAATAGAAATAGAAAATTCATTGGCATGAAATATTATAGATAGTTTCTGAATCAGGAATATGTTCTTTTAATATTTTATATTGTGTAAATACTGGTGAATTAAATAATTTTTCAGGATTTGCGTTTTTACACTTTGAACTTTCCTTATACATATTAAATTCAGAGTATTTTTCAGGAATACACACCCCATATTTGTTTGTGCACCATCCTTTTACTACTTCGTAAATTTTCGTATTTTTCGGCATATTACCTTCATCTATAATACTTGATGCGAGAAGTGCAAGATCTGTGTGTTCATTTGGTATAATTGTTTTTTTACAATAATAATAATTTTCAGGGAATATAAATTGCCCATAACAGTCTCCATCTCTGTCAAAACACTCGTTTTTAAAATACGTTCCATTTATTTTAAATGTCGCCCGATTCCAATCAATTATTTTAACCATGAATCCATAAGTAGGTATTTTATAATATTTTTCCGAAACATTATAATACAAATATTCATATGATGTCGGTTTAAATAAAATATTTCCCAAATGTAAATCATTATGTGTTAATTGAAAATAAGACCACCCTACGTACAATGTATACATAATTTGGAATAAAATACTTTCCCATTCTTTTTCAGTGAATTGTATTCTTCCATTAATACTATCTTCACCACAATATTCACTAAATTTTAATTGAACTGGCGAATGATTCACAGAAGCATATGTTTGAATAGATACTGATTCAAAAGAAGCATTATCATTATCATTATCATTATCATTATCATTATCATTATCATTATCATTATCATTATCATTATCATTATCTTCGTTCGTATCCATTTCTTTGTATAAAATATCGTAGCCGTATTTTTTGTAAAACTCTTTTGTTTCATTTTCTGAAAACCAAGAATAACCGTCTAATTTGTCTACATCATCTGTAATATTATAAATTGTTTCACCTTCATTAAATATACAATACCCATAAAATAATGGATGATGAGGACAAATATTTTCTTCAGTTAATTTACTGGTTATGTATGAAACCATTGTTTCTATGTAAGTTGAATTGTAGAAAGACGATAATTTTCCAAATGGAACGAGTGGTTGACTAGGTATAAGCAATTGTTTTTCTTGTTTTTTAAGGTGTTTTTTAAGAAGCATAACATTTTCAAAATTCAAAATAGGTATACGCTTTATAACAACTTCTGCTGAAAATTCGTGGTTATTTTTGTTTATTACACCCATATATTTAGTATTATTTTCGTCAAATATTTTAACATTATCCATTATATCTATCAATGAACATGTATTATTAAATCTTGAATCATAGTCAATTAGATTGTCTTCTTGTGAAAAATATTCTATGTATGGAAAATAAAATCGTATAGAAGAATCTTCGATATTGTAATAATTATTTAAACAAGAATGTAATTTAGTTGGATAATCCTCGCTGAATTCTACGACGCCTAATTCCAAAGGTTTTAAATATTTTTTCATTTTAATTAAATTATAAATTTATAAACTTGTTCATATTTAAATATAAATATATAAACATATAAAAAATATCAATATTATATCAATATTATATCAATAAACCGTGTTTTGTAATGAATAAAAAAATAATTAGTAATGCAAATAGTTTATGTAAAATATTCATTAGAAAAAGAATAAAAATGAAGCCAAACAGTTCGGTTATTGCAAATAGTAATGATTTATTCAAACAATTAAATAGAGATTTATATTCTGCTGTAAGAAATTACAATAAAGATGATTATTTCTTTTCTCAAAGTTATTGGGATAGATATGATAAGACGCTGTTATTTACAGATAGTTATTGGTTAGATCACACAAGTTGTTCAGAATGGTTAAATTCAAAAACCCGACAAGACATTATAGATAAATATAATCCGTATTTTGAAGTTGAAACATCATATAATATTTTGATTGATAAAATGGCAGAAGATGTGCCCTTATTGTAAAGAAAATATTTATTTATTTTATATTATACGATGTCATTCAAATTTACTAATTTCAAATACGTTTATCGCTTTTTGTCAGCATATATATTTTTATATATCGCCATATATGTATGTTTTCCAAATTTCAAAAAACTCCAATCTCATAGAAATGCGTTGTATTTATCGATAATACTATTTTTAGGTTGTTCATATATAATATTTATAAAACCAACGTATTTCAAACTTGGAGATGAGATGATGCCTAAATGGGTTTTATACAGTTTCTATTTAGCATTTCATATCTTACCATTTGTTCTTGTTTTGAACAAACAACATCAATTAGAGACAAAATATAACAAAACGGAAAGTCTTATACCGTGTCTTTTAGTAGGATTGATATATTTATCGTTTTTTAATCCAAAAAAAATATATAACATTAATTTTACAGATATGATAATAATTACATTATCTTCCGCAATTTTGTTTTATTTCATAGAGTCGTTTTATGTGTGATTTAACAATTTATTCAGAATCAGAATCATCATCAAGGTCAATAACTGGCAAATCAATACCATCTTCTGGTCTTAGTTGATCTTCAGCAACAAGATTGTTCATATCGCCCATATTAAAGTCCAATCTTTCTGTTGTACAGTAAGTCTCCATAAATTCTTCTGATTTCAATTCCATATCATCTGCTACAAGTTCCTCTTGAACTTCCATTTCCTCATCATAAAGTAGGTCGACAGAACCAGTTCCGACACTTGCTTCTTGTCCAAGCATAATATTTGCTGTTACGCCTTTCATATTGTCAAGTTCTCCAAATACTGCTGCGTCAATTAAGACGCCGGCTGTAACCTCAAAACTGCATTTAGCAAGAGGACCACGATCACTCTTATTGATTCCGTGACGAGTAAGAGGCATAATATTCCCCTTGTTTGTCATAGTATCGGCAAGAAGAGCAATGTGGCGGTAATTCGCATATGCACCACTTGATTCAATAACAGCATTGATTTCTTGAACAAGCAATTGTCTTGCTGCCTCAATGCCAAATGTGTTATAAACTTCGTGTAAATCGTTAGAGAAAGTTTTGCGACTGTCAACTTCATCAATTGCCAAAATTTTATTTAGATTAGAACCGTCTGTGTTGATTACCCATTCAGGTGATTTCACATATCGCCCTTTTACTTTTCTGTAGTTGTTTTCTTCTTTGTACATAGTCGCCTTTTTAATTTTGCTTACGCCCTTAATGGGCAGTTCCAGAATTTGTTTTTCATAAGAAGCAAGTTTTTTGTGTACATCAGCAACTTCCATATCTTTTTTCTTATCAATAATCTGAATACGAAAGATAAGTGTAGCACTGTTATTGTCGCTAAATGTAGTTTGGATTGATTGATCATTCCATTTGTTAAAATGTGTGTCAATTGTATTATATACGTCTTCCATTTTCAAATCCTTATCAAGCATTTCTTTTCGATCAAACTCAAATCGCAATATCCATGGATTTAGACTGTCTTTGTCTTCGAACGCATACTCTTTAAATTCTTCATATACTTCCATAATTCGGTCGTCGATTTCAAATTTACCACCTTCTTGTGTTACTTCACTGTCAATACTGTCAATAATGTTATCTTCATCTTCCAAATCAGTATCTTCTTCGTCTTCATCTTTTTCCTCTGTTTCCATGCTAGTAGCATTTGGATCACAATATATAGTAGTTGCGGTTACGATATTTTTAATTGTGGTAATTTCCAAATAATTCAAAACCTTTGTTGCCTTTTCTTTTTCTTTTGCGTATTCTTCTTTCAAATAAACAGTTAGAGACGGTGTTTTAATATTTTTTGTAGCATCCATCAACTCTTCAATACGAGGCACACCACGAACCACTTCTGATTTGGAACCAATACCAGCAAAATGGAAGGTATTCAAAGTCATCTGTGTACAAGGTTCACCAATTGATTGTGCTGCGATAACTCCAACTGCTTCACCTGAATCTGCAAACGCTTCGTAAAATTTCTCACGAATCATAGAGACAAGTTCGTAAAACGCTTCCTTCGTGAACCTATATTTCTTTATGATAATTTTAGGCGATAGTTTTTGACGAAGAAGAATATTAAACATGTGTGTTCCCTTATTCATCTTTGTGACATACAAGTTCTTTTCAAAATCATCAAGTTGACGCAATACATCGATGGGGTTTATATCTGAGTGGGTTGAATTACCTGCATATTTATTTTTGACATTCTTAATGAGACGATCCATGTTAATGGGATAATATACTTCTGTTGATGGACTACCCATTTGAATTTTCTCAATTACATATTCTTTGTCTTTTAGTAATTGATGGAAATGTCGCTCCAACATCTTTCGAACATCTTTCTTCATAACTTGGTGCCCTGACCCAACCACTTTCTCTGTAATTTCATCTACTATTTCGGGTGTCATATATTCACTAAACATTTCAGTTGCATTGAAACGATACATTGCTGAAAGATCTTTGTAATCCATACATATAGTGTTAATGTTTTGTTTTTCAATTTTAGTCGGTTCCATACCATCCTCACCATATAGAAACTGGCAAATATTCCCATTTGCATCGCGCACGGTGCTATCTGTTTGAATTGTCATTTCTTCCATACTTTTGACTAATCTTCTTTGGATATAACCTGTTTTACTCGTTTTGACGGCTGTATCAATAAGACCTTCACGACCACCTTGAGCGTGGTGGAACAACTCGGTTGGTGTAAGTCCTTTGATAAAAGAGGAAGTAACAAACCCTCTACTGGATGGTCCATCATCATATTTCAAGAAATGAGGGAGAGTTCTGTTGCGAAAACCGTCTTTAATACGTCGTCCATCAACATTTTGTTGTCCTAAACAAGCAATCATCTGTCCAATATTCAATACACTACCTTTAGAACCTGAATTCACAATAGAAGTCATTCGGTTTTTTGCTGGAAGTTCTTTAATACCGATTTTGCCTGCGTCACTGACGGCGGCATTCAAATGTTTGTTCACTTGCAATTCAAATTCAACCGAATCTGGTTTACCAGAATCGTTTTTCAAAATACCTCTATGAACTTCTTGAATGAGTTCCGTAACCTTTTGTTTCTTTTCATTCAAAATAGTGCTCATAGAATTGAGGGCATTATCGTTGGCAATAAGATCACTAATACCAACACTAAAACCGTGAGTTACGAGCCAATTTGTAACGAGATTTTGCATATTGTCTAGAAATTCCTCCGCTTTTTCTGAACCCAGATCATTAAAGATAACATGGATTAACCCTTGTGATTTTGCTCCAATAATATTTTTATCCATTACACCTCCAATGTATTCTCCGTCTTTAATTTGTACTTTTCCTTGGTCTTTCTTGTCGTCTGGAAGATTTCCAAAACGCATATTTTTCTTTTCCAGATAGATACTTGGAATAATTAGATTCACAACTTGGCGACCAGTCCAAATATCTTCTCTCAAACGCATTCCTTCAGGTGTTCTCTCTACTGCTTCATGTGTAAGAGGGAAATCAGGACATTCTTCTAGAATTCCGCCTTCACCTTCAATATTCATACCAGCTTCAAATTGTGGTGGGGTATTCCAATTGCCATTCAAAAAGGCAAATTCTTCTTTGTAATTACGAATCCAAACCAATAGACTTTTTACGTCATTAATAGTAAGGAAATTATTATATCCAGTCATAAGAGCACTGCCAATAACACTATCTTGGACAAGACCAATTACTGGTCTATTTTGTCCAGGCCCTACAATTTGATTCGGAACTGCTGCAAGAACCGAAATTTCCACGTCTGTTTGGTAACTCTGTGGGACGTGCATATTCATTTCGTCCCCATCAAAATCAGCATTATATGGTCCAGTAACAGATAAGTTCAAGCGGAATGTATTTCCAGGAAGAACTTTTACTTTGTGACATTGCATAGACATTCTATGAAGCGATGGCTGACGATTAAATAAGACCGAGTCACCGTCAACCAAATGACGATGAACAAGATCACCATATTCAAGTTTCACTTCATGACTAGTTAGACTGGTCAAATATTGCTCACGGCGTTCGCGAATTTTCTTGATTTTCTTTGCTCCAGGCCATACATCTGGTCCATTTTGGACATATTTTTCTAGTTCTTTAATATTGTAACGATTCACGCAAATGGGTTTGGTGAGATTTTTCGCTATTTTTTCTGGAACACCAAGTTGACGAATACCAATATTTGGATCCGGTGTAATGACTGAACGAGCAGAGAAATCAACACGCTTTCCCATAAGATTACCACGAACGCGACCTTCCTTTCCTTTCAAGCGTTCTTTCAAAGCTTTAATAGGACGACCCGAACGTTGTTGTGAAAGAGGAATCTTTGGAATTTTGTTATCAACAAGAGTTGCAACATTGTATTGTAGAGAGGAAACCCATGCATCAATAATGTTTTGAGGAGTTCCTTCGCTTTCTAATTTCTGTCTGAGAGCACGATTAATTTTCAAAATAGTAATGTATTTGTGTGTAATGTCATCTTCCGAACGGGTGTTATTGTCTGCCTTAACTGATGGACGGACAGCTGGAGGAACAACTGGTAGATTTTGGCAAATAAACCATTCTGGCAGACACCACAAACGACTGTATCCCATTGCTTCGGCATGTTCGGTAGAAATACGCTTGAGTTTAGTGAGAACGTCTGTAACTCTCAAGGTAATTTTAATTTTTTCGTCAGTGCCTTTTCTTTCGGCAGTCAATAATGATAAGTCGTTGCTTTCATGTTTTGTAATGTTAGAGGGACGTGGGTGCTTGCATTTAGGCATACGGCATTCTTTGATATTTTTACATTTTTGTGTAATATATTGAAATCTCTTCATTCCTTTTAGACTTCTCAATTTATCACGAATTTCCGGATCATTTATGTCTATATATAGATTTGAGCAATTCAAACAGACAAGTTTTAGGGTTTTAATAATCCAATTGATGAACTGATAATGATAGACTGGGTGTGCTAGACGAATAAACCCAAAATATCCTGGGCAAGATTTATTATCATTTTCATCTGTTGGACACAATACACCACGATCTAATACACCCATTAGAGGATCGAATAATCCCCCATGTTTTGGGACATCTCCGCTGAATGTTTCATGTGTGGTAATTTCAACAACAGCCTGTTTTTCGATCTGCTCTGGAGATTGAACACCTAATTGTAATCCTACGACCTCCTCTATTTCAGAGTTAAACGATAAGTCAAATTGATTTCTTGTCATTTTAAATTATAATATAAGAGAAATAAATTTTACGAAAGGTATTATATAATAATGAAAATATTATTCTCGTCTATAATAAATATATATAGAAACGTTTAAATTATTTTAACTTAAACTTAAATAACAAACTATAATCAGATTTCGTTTAATTTTCAAATTTCAAATTTCAAATTTCAAATTTCAAAACATTCTAGATTTAATAATGTCACCAAACAAAAACAAAAATACAGATTATATTAATTTAACTTTATGGATAAATAACACGGCTTTATTTCACAATATAAGAACCTATTTATGTGACGAAAATAATGGTGAATTATATTATGTGACAGATAAAAATGGGAAAGTGTTCTATAATCATTCTTGTTCATACAAAAGTAGAGGGTATATGTCGTTTTTAAATCATATAGATAATTTGAGTAAATTTCAAAAGTTTTTTAAATTGTATTATAAACAGAAACGTGGGAAAATAAATATGTTTCAAAAAAAATTAAAAAAAATATACATTGTATCAGTTGTCGTAGGCGGAAATCTCCCTAAAATCCGTATGTTTTTTGAAAAGTCTCATGCAATTGATTTCGCTTTTAAAGAAGCAAACCATACATTAGATTGTAAAATCGCATATTCAGATGATGGTAATTACATATTAAATCTTAAGAAAAATACCTTAACAATTACGACACATCATACACCTGATATAACTACAGAATCAATGGATGGAGACAGTATTCTATTAGACTGTTCGTCAAAAATTAAGTATAATAAACATCAAAGTATAGATTTAAATGAATCATGCATTTTAACCGAAGAAGAAAGCGATATTATTAGTGATGACGTAAGTAATTATGAAAATAATGATGGAAATAATTATGAAAATAATTATGAAAATGTTCAATACAATATATATATGGATTTAGATGATGAGTATTCTGACAAATCAAAGGATGAAGTTTTTAATATATTTTCATATAAAATTGAAAAAAGTGGGACACATACGCAAATCGCAGATTATGAAACACATTTTACGTTTCATAAAACGAAAATAGACGAACCCCGTTTATCTTCATTCGACGCAATGCCCAGAATTCTTACTCAAGGTTCTTTCTCAAAATTAAATAATGATGTAAATTTTTGGGAAAGTGACGATGATGATGACGATAACGATGATGATGATGACGATGATGACGATGATGACGATGACAATGACGATGACAATGACAATGATAATGATAATGATAATGACAATGACAATGACAATGACAATGACAATGACAATGACAATGACACTGAATTGAGTCTACACGATTTTTACGATAAATATAAAATTATTGAAAATGAACCCATGTTTACTGAAAGAGAAATATATTTAGTAATGAAACAAACAAATGTATCAAAAGAAGAAGCTGAAAATTCTCTTGTAAATAACAAGGGAGATGTATTGAATTCAGTATTAGAATTAAAACAATTTTAATTTTATAAAAGAAGGTTGGTATAAAATATTTCAAAAGAAACTTACATTAGTTTGCGTTTGAAAGAAATAAAACTGATTGTTTTTTTATTTTAAACGGTTTAACTAATATTACATATTACATATTACATATTACATATTATATATTAAAGATTATTAATAAATAATCATAGTATGGGACAATCATGTGGTAAAACAACAATAAATTATCATTATCATTATAATTATCATTATAATTATTATGGTTCAGAAAAGCCTATTCAAGAGGCTGTTATTGTATCAGAAGAACCGATTCAAGAGGATGTAATCGTAGAATGCACGGAAACGCCTGTCAAAAACACAAAAATAATAATCAATAAAACCACAGATGAACTATTAAAATTAGGATTTAAAAAATATAATGAAAAAAAATATCAGGAAGCTATCAAATATTACAAAATGGGGGTTGATAAAGGTAATTCTGATGCAATGCATAATTTGGGTATTTATTATCATGAAATAGAAAAGAATTATCCAGAAGCTATCAGATATTACAAAATGGCAATTGATAAAGGTAATTCTAAAGCAATGAATAATGTGGGTATTTATTATCATGAAATAGAAAATAATTACCATCTGATTAATTTATCTCAAATGTTTGTAAGTTCAGAAGCTATCAAATATTACAAAATGGCAATTGATAAAGGTGATTCTAAAGCAATGAATAATGTGGGATTCTATTATTATGGAATAGAAAAGAATTATCCAGAAGCTATCAAATATTACAAAATGGCAATTAATAAAGGTAATCCTGATGCAATGCATAATTTGGGATGCTATTATTATAAAATAGAAAAGAATTATCCAGAAGCTATTAAATATTACAAAATGGCTGGTGATAAAGGTAATTCTAAAGCAATGAATGATTTAGGAGTATATTACAAACAAATAAAAAAGAATTATCCAAAAGCTGTTAAATATTATAAAATGGCAATTGATAAAGGTAATTCCGATGCAATGAATAATTTAGGTATTTATTACCAAAATATAGAAAAGAATTATCCAAAAGCTGTTAAATATTACAAAATGGCTGGTGGTAAATATTAACTAAACAAATGACAATGGTGATGTTTTGAATGAAGTGTTGGAACTAAAAATCTGATTTTTATTTTGTAACTGTTTGTTTTAAACAAGATTACATTTTACATTTTACATTTACATTTTACATTTACATTTTACATTTACATTTTACATTTTACATTTTACATTTTACATTTACATACAACAATGTCAATTTACAACATTTTAGTGCAAAGAAAAATGATCAAAGAGGAAAGATTCCGCAAAGGACCAACACGAGTAAGAGAAAAAGCGCGAGGATGGATGTGGGAAGCAGAATATGAAGTTATAACAAACGACGATAAAATGTTCGTTTTCTATATGTGGCATCATTTCTTTGAGGATGATGGTTCTAACGAATGGAAACCCTCTATTGGAGAAGTAAGAAACAAAATGTATTGCCAATTTGTTCCTTGTGGAGGTGTGCGTGTTAGTCATTCTTGGCATTCATCTTTGGTCGACGGTGTTTATTATACGTCTAAAAAAGGGTTTTTCGGTTATGAAAATAGAACTTATCAAGATGAAGTTATAAAACAAATAAAAAATGGCGAATGGGAGACAAATCCAGACATTGAAATGCTTTTGTAATTCATTTCTACATATAACGTGTATACTTTAACTTAATTTAACTTAATTTAACTTTAAAATTATCTATTTCTTTTATTTTTATTTTTGTTTCTATCTTCCGCGAAATCAATTCTCATTATCATATGTCCAATGGGTTTTTTATCATATGTTTCGATTATTTTCTTTGCAATTTCGTGTGTTTCACATTTTACAAAAGCAAATCCTTTAGAATCACCCGTAAATTTATCTCTGTGAATCCTTACATCATACAATTTTCCGCAAGTACTAATTACATCAGCAATATCATCTTCCATCATATCATGTGATATATTACGAATAATTAGTTTTCTATTTCTATCTTCCAATTCAGTTTTATCACCTCCATTTCTAAAGGACGGTGGGACATATTTAGATGTGTCTATATGTGATTTCAAATTTGAATTAACATCTTCTTTTGTTTCTCCTTGAAATAAATCGTCCAACGAACGTTTAGACTTACCTTCCTTTGCCTTTCCTGGAACTTCAAATTTACCTTTATATTTTTCAATTTCAGCTGGTATCGTCTTGTATATATAATAAGACGATCCGTTTTTGTCTGTATGTAGTTCTTTCACTGTTTTATAACTTTTTGCGTTTTTCAAAAATCTACTGTGATTTTCTTTTTTCATCTTATCAGTGATATTCATGTCATCATAGAATTTGAAATAGTGTGGGTTTTCTTTTTTTTCATTCATAAACAACCCATTACTATTTACCATTTCCATATACACATCATCTCCTTGTGTAGTATAACAATCATTGTTTTCATCGGTTGCTTTCCCGAAACTAGCCCATGTTGTTTTCCGTTTCATAATTCTATCATATATAAGTTTTGTATTATCTCTAAATTTCTCTATTTTTTTGTAAATTGGATGGTCAGTGCTACCATTTTCTTCGCATTCTCGTAATTTCTTTTCAGAATTCTCAATATATTCAATAAGTCGCGGAACTGTATCCATTTTGAGTTTGTTAAATTTGATAAAAATTTGATTTAAAAAAATGTTAACTAATAACTAATAACTAATAATAATTAATTACTATATTTAGACCTATTTAGATATAAACATATACCTTTAAATTAATACATACAATGTCTTTTTATGCGGTTCGTTATGGTAAAATACCAGGAATATATACTTGTTGGAACGAATGTAGAAAACAAGTAACGGGATTTAAAGGTGCGATTTACAAAAAATTCAGTAATAAACAATCAGCGGAAGAGTTTTATAATAATAAATCAAAAACGTATAATATAAAACAACAATTGCGAACTTTGAAAAGAACAAAAACGATTAAAAAAAACATAAACAAGGATCCAAATGCATTGTATATATTCACGGACGGTTCTTCAATCAACAATGGTTCTAAAAATGCTAATTCTGGATTCGGTATATACATACCTGAACCAGAAAAAATGCGTATGAAAATAAGTTCAAAATTACCTAAAGGAAAAACAAATAATTATGCTGAATTGAAGGCTATATTAGAGGCACTTAAACTATTAGACCATACAGATATAGACATTTTGAAAAAAATAAAAAAAGATAAGGTAATTATTGTTACAGATAGTCAATATTCTATTAATTGTATTACACAATGGTATCATAAATGGATTAAAAAAGGTTGGGTAAGTGCTACTGGCGAAGAGGTAAAAAACAAAGAATTAATACAAGAAATACAACCGTTATCTGTAAAACATAATGTTACTTTCAAACATATTAAAGCACATACAAGTAAAAAAGGATTCTTTTATGATGGAAATAGAGTAGTTGATAAATTAGCAAATGGAATGGATGTATAATTCTTATTTGCTGTTATTGTTATTATTGTTATTATTGTTATTATTGTTATTATTGTTATTATTGTTGTCATTTTTATTTAACATAGGTTTGATAAATTTCGTATAAATGTAATAGAAAGATATGACAATAGTAGTACCTAATAATATACCAAATGCATCGATAAATGGATTTTCTAATATTTCAAATTTTTTCTTAATAAGAGTCACAAACCCAGTTGCGATAAATAGAGAAACAGCAGCAGAAATACCACCTGTAGCAAGTTCTGACATATTTTCGTCAAAAAACGAAATAGAATTAAATAATGTTTGAATAGAAGATTCGCCTATCAAAAACATAATAGCATCAATCAATCCAAATAAAACACTGCTAAACAATGAGAGTAATATACCATATAGAATTGTTGTTTTCATTTTGAAATACGGAAATATGTTTATGTTAAATTACGAAATTATATATATTAATACTATATTATAATATAATAATATGAATGATTCAAATGATTCAAAATTCAAAATTCAAAACATTCAAACCAAACTAAATACTTTGGAAACTCAAATGAATAGAATTGAAAATAAGTTGGACAAACTTTTGAAAGATTTTGAAATTTTGAACGAATTAGAACCACAATGTAAAAAGATGTCAGAACATATAGATTTTGTAGAAAATGTATATGATAAAGAGTCCTATGTATTACATATTTAATCAAATTTCAAAAATAAGAAATATAACAAATGGTAATGATAATATGAAACAAAACGAACTATTAGATAAATAATATGTAATTATTTCAAAATTCAAAGTTTAGAACCAGTTATTTTTTTTGAAATAACTTCTCTATTTCTTTTTTTGCCCATATAAAAGATGGTTTCATAATAGGAAACATCCATATTATAATAACAGCAATCAATATGTATCTCATAATAGGATTATCCATTATAAATTTATGAATAGGATGTTCCATAGGTATATAATGAAATGCTATTATTGAAAATACATATATACAACTTCTATATACCCAGTTCAAAGTTGGTTCAAAAACGAGGAAGTTCAAAAACCCTGTGAATAATACCTTTGGCAGCAAATCGCCTTGCATCATAGCCAATAATGACATAAATATCATTGCTTGAGAATTAATTTCAAAATTCAAAACTTTGAATAATACTAATGGGATTATAACATTCAAAGTAGCATAAAAACTCCAAACCTCTTTATCAAAAAAACGGAAATTAGCCAACATATTACAAAGTTCAAAATTCAAAATATAAAATAAATTATATAAAATAAACAAATAAAATAGAAATACATATTCAAAATACATATTTCAAAATAAATTCAAAGTTCAAAATTCAAAGTTCGAAATCAATCCTCATCGCTATCTTCTAATAAACATTTACCATTCAATTTAGTTTCTAATAATTTCGGCGGTTTCCGTTCTTTCGGTGCTTTATCTTTATATTGTGTCATTAATTCATCAACACTTGTATCTTCATAATCATATACTTTAGACATATTATATTTAAATTTATTTCTTTTATAGATTCTTCTTCTATTATTAAATTGCCTACTATATACTTGAATGGAATTATCTATAATATCATAACCTTTAGGTGGGAGATCCTTATTTATTTTCCTCAAAATACGACCAAACGCTTGTGTAACTTCAGAACGAGGACTGGCAAATACAATAGTATTCAAAGTCGGAATATCCAATCCAACTGACGCCATTTGATAAGTTGCCAGGATTAATTGTTTCTTCTCACTTTCTTTCAAATCACGTTCTTTCATTCCACCTACATAGTATCCGACTGTACAAATGTCTCGTTCTGTTATTTCATTGTAAAATTCTTCCAAATGACCACGTCTTTCAGATAAAAGAATAATAACACGTCCTTCTTTTATACTCTTGCGAATTAACTCAATTATAAAAAGCGTTCGTTTTCTATAAGCACATATATTATTAATCATTCTGGACATAACAACTTTGCCAAAATTCGAAGTTTCCAATTTAGTATAATCTGTATTTGTGCTATTAAATTGAATACATTCTACTACAGAACCTGTTTCTTGTGTCCGTTTACTAATATTATATAATATAGGACCCAAATACCACTTAAATACCTTACTTAATCCATCTTTTCTTTTCGGCGTAGCACTCAACCCCATTGTATATTTACATCCTAATTTAGGATATGCCTTAGAATATAATTCAGTTGAAGTTAAATGACATTCATCTACGACACATAGACCAAACTCTTTAAATATGTCAGGTGGATAATTTTTCATTGCCAAACTTTTTAGACTTGCGATTACAATATCTTTATTTTTAACTTGAATTTTATTTTGTTTCAAAATACCAACACGTGCATCTGGTAAAAACATTTTAATTCGATCTCTCCATTGGGTTAGTAAGAAGTCAATATGTGCGATTATGATAGTTTTCTTTTTCAATTGTGAAATAATATAAAGAGCCATTACCGTTTTTCCAGAACCAGGTGGAACACAAATAATACCTCCATATGACTGTGAACTATATGTTCCAGGTTTACATGAATCCAGGAATGCCTTTACTGGAGCAACTTGATCTTTATCTTGTCCAGGCAAACTGCGGATAGAGCCTTTAAACTCAACATCTATATCCATACCATTTCCAATTTTAACTTGATCTGGCTCTCCAAAATGTTCTATACCGTAGTGTTTAGGAAGATAGATTTTGCGAGTGTTCTCTAAATACACTGGATATGAATTAGGTGTTCCAAAATCCGGCGGAACATATGGTTTTACATTCAATTCTTTCTTACATCTATGAATTGCACGGAAACCAAAATGTTCTTTTACTAATGCATATCCAGCATGAGTTAGAATTTTCTTGATTACCTTCTTTTTGCCTGTTTTCTTACGACTTGTCCGTACATTTGTTTTTGTTTTTGTTTTTGTTTTTTCTGTTTTGTTATCACTCATAATTGTTATATGAAAATAGTAATATAGGTTAAAATATGTTAAAATATGTTAATAATAGGTTAGATATAGGTAATATATTATATAAAATATCGTTTAAGTAAAAATAAATCTGGTTTGTTTTTTGTGAAGATGTTTGAATCGCAAATTCACATTCACTTCACATTCACTTCATATTTACTTCATATTTACTTCATATTCACTTCACATTATTATATAAACAATGACAATTTTCATTGTTGGTTGCATAGGAATTGTGGGGTTCATATTCATATTTTCTGTAATGCTGGATTGTATTGTCAATACAACCACTGACTTGCTCGCCTGTTTTAGATGTTTTAGATCACACTGCGATAACGATACTCAACCAACTACCAGAAATTATTGGACAAATATGAATTTGTGCAATGAATACACAGAAGAAATAGATAGGGTCAACATCTTAAAAGAAGAAAAGAAACAAGAAATAACGTATTTGCAATCATCCTTGCGAAAAAGCACTTTGAGAAATAGAAATCAAAATGTAGAATATGCGACCGAAGAAGACATCCAGACCGCAAAAGAAGAATTACAAAATGTGGAACAAACCCTCAGAAAATTGCGTAAATGTCAATATACATACTATTTAAAAACAAAAGAAATAACGAGAGAAATGAACCGAAGAGGTATGTGGGAATTGGCTTCATAAGGGTGACAAAAGAATATAATTTAATGTAATTTAATGTAATTTAATACCAGTTGATTTGAGAGATTTCATAGAACCAATAATATCTTGTAAAGTAGGAACTAATACACTTGAATTTGATTGTTTCATAGCTGATGTAACTGTAAACCCTTTGTCATCTATTATTTTTTTGCGTTTCTTTGCTTTTTTAAGATTATTTCTTTGTCCTAATAAATCATTCATAGAAAATGCCATAGCCGGACGTCCAATAGGTTTACTACTTGTTTGTGTAATTGAAACATTGATACTTGTCTTTTTAGATTTTTTACGTTTCATATAAGCATCAAACGCATTTGCATCCAATCCTTCAAATTTCAACTTATGTTTTACTGCTTCTAATGGAACGCCAAGAGAACGCATTTTGGCGAATTTTCCAAATATATTGTCTTCCGCGTCCTCGGAAGTTGACGCTTGTATATATTGTATTTTTGTCTCTGGAGGGGGTATCTTTGGAATAACTTCTATATTACCACCACAACATGGGCATTCAATTTCTCTTGTTTCAGAAGTTATTTTAACTGGTTCATCTATTATAAGACAGGTATTTATAGGCGATGAATACACTTTTAATTGTGGAATAGACCATAAGAATCCAAGAGAGTTTTTGTGAATCCAAAGACCAGAAAGAATACAAATACTCTTGATTCGTGAATTTGAAATTACTAATTCTCTATCGATTGATTTATTTTCTTCGTCGTAAATTGTACTCGCATCTAACAATTGACAGGTGAATATATTTTTACTTGGATTTAGAGATGATTTGAATTCTTTATTTGTTAATTTCCGTCTTAATTTTCTCCAAATCTTTTCATATTTAGTATCCTTTATGTATTGTTCTAATTCAATTAAAAACTTTCGAAATGCAAATTGTTTATCATTTTGTAACCTTGGGAATTTCATTTTAATGTAAATCTTATTATAATCCATATTTTCACACAGTCCGAATGGTAATAATAAGAGTGGGGTTTGAATAATTAGGGGTTTTTTGAAATAAGATATTGGAATGATCATAAAATTTTTGCTTATTTTCTTGATTGGACCACATCTTATTTTATTGAATTGTATCTCTTTGAAATTGAAAATATTCGCCATATTTAGTATTAATATAAATAAAATAAATAAGATAATATGATTATCTCAATGTTAAAGTTTCGCTATATATAATGTATTTATTTAAGTTTAAGTTAAGTCAATGACGTTGTGTAATAGATTTCAGTGTCCATACGATCTTTCAATTTACCAATAATTTCGTATTGCCCGTTAATCGGTTCAGGGTTATATAAGATGTTAAATTTATCAATATAATAATAATTATTTTGAATTTGAACACTCTTTAATGTCAAAAATTCTTGGGGTTTCTCCTTTTTTGGGTTTGGTTTTCGCCCTCTTTTCCCTTTAGCTGATTTTGCTGATGTTGCTGATTTTGCTGATTTTGCTGATGTTGCTGATTTTGCTGATTTTGCTGATGTTGCTGATTTTGCTGATTTTGCTGATGTTGCTGATTTTGCTGATTTTGCTTTTACGCCAGTGTTTACAGGAATAACAGAGTCTTCTTTCTCGTCCCTCTTTGTGGTTTTTTGCTTTGTTATAGAAGACGACGTTCCCTTTAGTTGGAAAATACCGTACTTTTGATTTTTAATGTGTTTTCCGCAAAATAACTCGTTAGGTTTGTGTCGTCTCGAACATTGAGTCCCATCTTGTTTACGAGCTTTGCATTTTTGATCATATGTCAATATTGTTTTTTTCCTCATTGGTATATTAGAATTAAATGAATTCATGAAAATACATTTATCTTTTTCAGTAATTTTATATTTTTGCGACAAAATGTCAAAGGTTTTTTCTATATTTGTTTTTAATGTAAAAATTTTTTTTGCCGACATTGGTCTAAATATTTTGTTTAAATTAAAATATGTATTTTATAATTAAAGTAAATTAGGTTTAAATAAATTATCTTTACTTAAGATTTTAAGCAAGTATTATTATAACCAGATTTATTAATTTATTTTACAGTGATCCTTTGTTTTAATTTAAAGAAATGCATACTTCATTGTCTCTTGACATAAATACTACAACAAATATATATTTTTTAAACTTTAACCAATCCTATTCTTGTTTTTGTCTTGGAACAGATAAAGGATATGAAATTTATAGTTGCGATCCATTAAAACGTATATTAAAAAAACAAGTTCCTCCAAACGGCGTATCTTTTATATCAATGTTAAATGAAACTAACATTGTTGCTTATATTAAAAAAGACCATAGTAAAGATAAAAAAGAAGAGAAAAAGGTTATAATTTATAATGAAAGTGACGATATCATAGTTGGGATTCTTGAATTTAAAGATGTAATTCGCCAAATTCTATTAAATACTTCATCTATAGTTGTAACTTTAGATGATCACGCATATGTATATTCTCTTTTGAAACTTAATCTGCAACACAAAATTGATATTAACCCTATCACAAAAGGAATAGCCTGCATCTCACCTGTAATTAACTCGATATTTTATCTTGGTTTGACAAATAATATTATAGGTGCTATTAAAATTATGCGTTTTCGTGTAAAAAATAAATATAATATAGTGGACGAAAGCAATGAAAGAAACGAATCCGATACAAATAATGTAATTCACACACAAAACACAAACAACTCTATAGAACAGATTAATCCAAAAAACTCTATTATAATGGCTCATCAGTCAAATATTCGTTTCATTACACTGTCACAAGATGGAAAATTTATCGCCACATGTTCTGAAAAAGGAACACTAATTCGCATATATAATACAGATAACAAACATCTTGTAAAGGAATTAAGAAGAGGTTCAGACGAAGCTGTGATAAATTGGATATGTTTCAACAAAGACAACTCTCATCTATTATGTAGAAGTAAAAAAGGAACAATCCATATATTTCATACAGACTACAAAGAAGAACGAAAACAAAATAACAAATTACTTTATATAACTGGGTATATTAATAAATATCTTAGCCCCCTAAAACAATATATGCCTAAATACATTGATTCTGAATGGAGTTTTGCTCAATTTAATTTCCAAGGAAAAAGCACCATATCATCTTTTAGCATTAACGAACCAAATGTCATATATGTAATTAGTTTTGAAGGAATTGTATTCAAAATTAATTTTAATGACATAAATCACGTAACAGTTGTAAAACAATCTTTATAAAACTTAACTTATATTGATTTATTTGTAAAATTTATCTAGTGATTTCCAACGAAAGTGTGTTATTACAAGTAGTATTACAAATACAATAATTGACACTATTTTATAAACTACTTTGACATTTTTAAATCTAGTCCATATGAATATGATAAAAGATATTAATGGTACAATTAATGGAATTTTGTATCGTAAATTTTTGTAATAGATATAATCTTCTTCATTAATAATTTCTTTTTTTTTCGTTTTAAATAATGATTTTAAAGAATCTATTATTGGAAATAATATGTTAACAGAGAGAAAGTCAATACTTGGATTCACATCTAAATTATCGCCATTTTTATAATTTGGATTTAATATTTTCTTTTCCCAAGAATTTATCCAACATTCGCCATTAAATAATATCCAACCACATATCATGGCAATTATTAAACACACATAAAATAGGTTAAAATAAATGTTATTGTAAATTAATGGCGCTAAATACAAAGTAATTAATAGTAAAACATGTGTTGCCAAAAGAAATATTAGTTTCAACCTTTTTGGATGCGTAAATATTATTTTTTCATAATAATTGGAAACAAATGTTAAATCAATTGGATAAGACTTTAATTTACTTAGGTAAGACATGAAAATTTAATATACTTATTTATTATAATAATATTATTAAAATCATTTCATTACTTATGGCAAAAAAAGGTTCGAGTATAGTAGACAAAGTATGTCAACTTGGTCAAACATGTTATTGTAATCCATCCTTCGGTCAGAGATTATCACAAATATTTATAACAGTATCGTTAATTCTATTAATATTAACAATCGTTGTATATTTAGTATATTTAAACAGAAATAAATTAGCTTTGTTAATTGCTCCTAAATTATATTATGATTGTCATGGAAAATTACCAGAACAAAAATCGGAAAATTCCCAATTGGGTTCACAATAAATTAGAAATTATAAATTAATTATAAATTGTAATATATAAAATATATTTCTTTATTATATTATAAATAGTAATATACTATGCCAAAAAATACATTAATTATCGATAATTATCACAACGCATCAACCACAGTTGGTGTAACATTAGGAATCATAGCCCTTATAATCATATGTATTTTAATATGGTATTATTTCAATAATATAAAACGTTTTTTCATTGATTTACATAACAATGTTACAGACGACAACATTGAATATTCAAATGACGTTAATGCTATATCACAAATGAAACAAGAAGTGTTTAATGTTGACCAAAACGTATTTACTTATGACGAAGCAAAAGTAGCATGTGAAGCACTTGGAGCAAAACTCGCAACTAAAAAACAAATGGATGAAGCACAAAAAGATGGTGCTAATTGGTGCAATAATGGTTGGGTAGATGATCAAATGGCGATGTGGCCAATTCAAGAAGGTTATATTAAATCAGTAAAAGGAACTAACTTGGAAGGTAAATGTGGAAAATCAGGACTTAACGGTGGTTATCAACCAGATAAAAATTTGAAATTAAGTGCAAACTGTTATGGTTATAAACCAAGACCAAATGAAAATTATATTCACTATTTGGAAACAATTATGAAAAATACAAATAACGAACCAGACTTGATTGATAAATATCGCAAAATGTTTGCATCCAAAGACTTGTTTGTCTCACCACATAGTGATGTCCAATGGTCTGAATTCAGTAAATACATATCCGATTACAAATTAGGTGATTATTATCCAAGAGACGACATTGAATCAAGCAAATATGCATCTATAAATGGAAATAATGGAAATAACAACAAAAATAATAATGGAAATAATGGAAATAATGGAAATAATGGAAATAATGGAAATAACATAGGAACTACAACTGGAACTACAACTGGAACTACAACTGGAACTACAACTGGAACTACAACTGGAACTACAACTGGAACTACAACTGGAACTACTACAGGAACTACAACTAAAACTACTACAGGAACTACTACAGGAACTACTACAATACAATCCTACTTATATAATACTAATACTGTTATTACAGAAGATGGTGAGGTTATAAATACTGGAAACGAAGTATATTTTAATAATAATGGATCGGAACGAATTGGTGTTGTTCAAGAATTTATAGAAGGGTTTTCAAATATTTCTGCAAAAGTATTACTTGAAAATGGTTCAGAGAGAATAATAGATGTTGATTTATTAAATAAAGTTAACGATAACAACAACAATAACAATAACAATAACAACAACAATAACAACAGTGCAGCATCAGGAATTAATGGAACATCTAATAGTAAATTAAATAATAATTCTGGAGCATTTAGTGCAGAAAATTCATTAGAAAAAGACTCTGTATATTATTGTAATAATAGCTCTGCTCTCAATTTTGGAAGCGAGGGTAGTTGTACATACGAATCATACGATCCAAAACAATCAATGAACGAAGTATGTGACAATAGTGCTGCTCTCAATTATGGCAGTGCCGGAAGCTGCTTGTATGCTTCTGCAAATAACGAAGTATGTAACAATAACGAAGCACTTAATTATGGAAGTAACGGAAGTTGTGAATATAAAAAAACGTGTAAAAATAATGAAGCCCTTAATTATGGCAGTGACGGAAGTTGCGTTTATGGTTTTGCAATGGATAATGATACTATACAAATTGCCGTTGATGCTTGGTTAAGCGATTCAGGATCAGCTGAAATGGATTATGGACACATATCTACTTGGGATGTATCGAATGTTACAACTATGTTTGAATTATTTCAAAATGCGACAGATTTCAATGATGATATAAGCAATTGGAATACATCAAGTCTTACTAATATGAGTTCTATGTTTGCAGGTGCGTCTTCATTTAACCAAGACATTGGTAATTGGAATACATCAAAGGTAACAACAATGTACGCTTTGTTTAAAGATGCAAAGAAATTTAACCAAGACATTAGTGGATGGAAAACAAAAAAAGTTACTGATATGAAATTAATGTTTGAAGGTGCTTCTGCGTTTAATCAAGATATCGGTAATTGGGATGTATCAAATGTTACCGAAATGAGATTTATGTTTTATGGTGCAAAGAAATTTAATAAAGATATTGGTAGTTGGATTGTATCTAAAGTCACTGATATGTTGAGTATGTTTTATGAAGCAGAGAATTTTAATCAATACATAGGTGATTGGAACGTATCTCAAGTGACAGATATGTCTTATATGTTCCAAGGAGCAACTTCATTTAATCAAGACATTAGCAAATGGGACACAAGCAACGTTTCTAGTGATGAGCGAGTTAAGATGTTTTATCTTGCTGAAGCATTTAAGAATGGTGTAGGTTCATGTTACATAAATAATTATACAATTGGGAAGAATAGTAATTATTGGGTTGTAAATAAAAACAACAACGTCAATCTAGATTATTGTGATTATAGCAGAGCTTTTAATTTCGGAGGTTCAGGATATTGCGTTTGCGGATATGTAATGGACAATGATACTATACAAATTGCCGTTGATGCTTGGTTAAGTGATTCAGGTTCAGCTGAAATGGATTATGGACACATATCTACTTGGGATGTATCGAAGGTTACAACTATGTTCGAACTATTTCAAAATGCTGAAGATTTCAATGATGACATAAGCAATTGGAATACATCAAGTGTTACTCGAATGGAAAGTATGTTTGCTAAAGCATCTTCATTTAATCGAGATATCGGTGGATGGAATGTATCAAATGTTACAAATATGATTGCTATGTTTTCGAACGCATCCTCATTTAATCAAGATATTAGTAATTGGAAAACACTAAGAGTTACTAGAATGGACAGTATGTTTCGTAATGCATCTTCATTTAATCGAGACATTGGTAATTGGAATGTATCAAGGGTTACGGATATGTCAGGTATGTTTTCTGGTGCATCTTTATTTAATAAAGACATTAAAAATTGGAATATGTCAAAAGTTACAAATATGAGCTATATGTTTTACGGTGCAAGTGATTTTAATCAAGATATCGGTAATTGGGATGTATCAAATGTTACCAAAATGCGATTTATGTTTTACAATGCTAGTGCATTTAATCAAGACATTAGCAAATGGGATACAACTGGAGTTACTAATAATAATCGCAATTATATGTTTATGTATGCAACCGATTTTACCAGTGGTTATGGTTCCGGTTATATAACTAACTATAGAATTCCAAAGAATAGCGCTTATTGGGTAATAAATCAAGACTGATAAATAGTTTTTTAATATTATAATTTGTTTATTTTTTTCATAAAAATAACTCCATTTATTATAAATAATATTATTATAACACTTATTTTCTAATATCTAAAATGGAAAATGATAGAAAATATAAAGAAGAGGTGTTTTATATATATGGAAGTTTTACCTATCCTCAAGCTGTTGTGATTGCTTCAAAGTTAAAATGTTCATTAGCTTCTTGGAATCAAATGATGGTTGCTCATCAACGGGGTGGAAATTGGTGCAACTATGGATGGAGTCTAAATCAAGAAGCATATTATCCAATTCAACAGAATTATCACGATTTATTAAAAAAAAGAGGAGTTGCTAAAAATTGCGGTAAACCAGGAGTAAATGGTGGTTATTTCAGAGATCAAAATTTGAAATTTGGAATAAATTGTTATGGATTAAGACCTAGTTTATTTTCAAAAAGTAATTTTGGAAATGACATGCAACAAATAATTGAAAATATTCGATACCTACCTGAAGAATCGTCAGGTTATAACAATAATGCATTTATTTCTACAAATAACAATACGTATGACTATGAATATGAAACAAATGAATACGTTTCTGAAAGCGGTTCTCCTGATGAAGATAACCTATTAGAGTCTCAATTTGCAACTTTGTCTCAAAGCGGTTCTCCTGAAAGCGGTTCTCCTGAAAGCGGTTCTCCTGAAAGCGGTTCTCCTGAAAGCGGTTCTCCTGAAAGCGGTTCTCCTGAAAGCGGTTCTCCTGAAAGCGGTTCTCCTGAAAGCGGTTCTCCTGAAAGCGGTTCTCCTGAAAGCGG
>Ga0315338_1001638_pt1 | contig 26496 bp, 22 predicted proteins | sample ASW8metaG_FD_204518 | JGI IMG/M metagenome (GOLD analysis project Ga0315338, IMG submission 204518) | Ammonia-oxidizing marine archaeal communities from Monterey Bay, California, United States - ASW #8 | ecosystem: Environmental > Aquatic > Marine > Coastal | place: USA: California | collected... | reverse complement strand
TCGTCGGTCGCGCTGAGCTCGAGTTCCTCCACGGCGACATCGTAATCCACCGACAGTAAGCGTAAGTGGTCTTTGTTGAGCTGCTTGAATTTCTCGAGCTCTTCGTCGTTTCCTCGTTTTGTGCACTCGCCCGGGTATCGGTTGCAGAACTCGTCGAGGAGCTCGCCTTGGTAGGGCCCGTGTGTGACGGTGAAATTGGTAACGACGAACGCGCGGTAGTCCGGTTCGTTGGTCAGGCGCTCGAGGATCTTTACAAAGGGTTCACTGGAAGCCTCCAGCGGTCCGTCTTGGTATTGTTGTGTGACCGGTACTCCTTGCGCGTACTCCAACCGACTCGAAGCCATTTTATGGAACAGCCACGAGTGTGTATCATAGCCGGCGGCGGCAAAGACCTCGGGTACGACGACGAGTTTGGGCAACAGTTTGCGCGGATGTTTGAAAATTCCGTGAATGCGCGCCTGGCTTCCTGTGAACAGCGAAGCGAACGCGATACCCGACTGCCCCGATTCCGTGTGATGTTTGTCGAAGACCGTCGCGCGCTTGGCAAAGGTCTCGAGGTGAGGCGTGTACACCACGTCGGTGTTGTAAGGCGCAGCGTACAGGCGGTTTACGGTACAGCTGGCATACAGGATGACCAAGCGCGGCTGTGGATACTGCGTGGCGACGGGTTTGCAGCCCAAAGCACCGGCTGCGATGGCGGCGCTGCCCGCAACGGTGACAAGAGCGCGTTGTAACAGCCTCATGCGGGAAGCTCGGATCATCCGACCTGTATAACCGAGGCGGGTGTCGGCGAAAACAAAACCGCTTGATCGCCGACGCACCGGTATCCGACCGCTCGTAATGGGCGTCCCCTCCCGATTGCTTCGCTTGCAACATCGCCCTGCGTGGCGATAGTAGGCGCGCACGGTACCGCTGCGCGCGCCTGCGGTGCCTGATCACGATGCGTCAGGATCATCGTCCATACCTCATCAAGAAGCTTTCGGGGCAGCTCAATCGACTGTACACCGAGCGGTTTCTCTTCCCGCATTTCGACCACGTCGGCGTCGGTGCGCGGGTAACGAACCCGCGCTACTTCGACGTCCACGGCCCTCGTATCCGGCTCGGTGACCATATCCATATGATGGCCACGCGAGACAACCAGGTACGTTTTTCCGTTTGGACCGACGGAGAGCGCAGTGGAAGCATCAGCCTCGGTGATTACAGCATCATTCTTCCCGGTGCACGCATTTCGAGCGCGTGCGGGGTCGTGCTCGGTAAGAACTGTATGATGGCGAGCAATAGCTACATCACCGATGCGGATTGGCACGATATCTACAATCGCAGTTCTGCACCCGGAGGTTCCGGCAGCGTTGTGCTCGAAGACAACGTTTGGCTTGGCGACAGCGTAATCGTTACGAAGGGTGTTCGTATCGGCTGCAACAGCGTCGCCGGTGCCGGTGCGGTGGTTGCCGACGACGTGCCTCCTAATGTGGTAGTGGCCGGCAATCCGGCGCGCGTGGTGAAGGAACTGGACCCCGATCGTGATTTCGTCACACGCGCGACTCTTTTTGAAGGCGCGGTACCGTACGAAAACTTCATCGACGCGTTTGATCGTGAAGTGCTCGGCGAGAATACGGTAGGTCGTTGGATCCAGTCGATGATCTTGCCCGGTCGCGACTCGTGAGCGCGCCGATCGCTCGAGTTTCTCGAGAAGAATCCGAACGGCCGCGTACCCGTGCTCGAGCTGGAGGACGGCAGCTATCTTGCCGAGTCCAACGCCATTTTGTGGTATCTGGCCGAAGCGACGCCGCTTCTCCCCGACGTCGCGTTTCTATCTACACCTGTTGCGCGACCGCGAGGGTAATGCCGCCGCGCTCGGCGTGATGGAACGTCGCCTCTCTGCGGCCGATTGGCTCGCGAACGATGCGTATTCGATCGCCGATATCGCGTTGTACGCATACACGCACGTAGCCCACGAGGGCGACTTCGATCTCGGCGGCTTTGCGGCCGTCCGGCGCTGGATTGATCGCGTTGCCATGCAGCCAGCACACTCTCCGATCACCGCGGTCTGACACCGACGTATTTTGCTATTGTGGAGTTGGCGGGCTGCGTCCCGCCAGGCATGAGTGCGCGCGCTCGATATGCCGTAAGGGCATGTATCTGTGAGCATTTTGCGCCTGACCTAAGGTGTTTCTCTAGCTATGAGCCCCGAACACACAACGCATACGCCCACGGCGGACGCTGCGGCGAGCGCGTATCCGATACGATTGGCCGGGGCGCACGACGCCGGTGCGGTCGTGTCGGTCGAGGTTGCCGCGGCGCTTCGCTTTCGTGAAACGGCGCATGCCGAGCTCGTCCATACGCGGCCCGGATCGATCGAGGACTACCGTCTCGCGGCCGTCGAACGGCGTCTTTGGGTTGCACTATCAAGATCGGTGCCGATCGGGTTCGCATTGGTCGAAGTCGACGATGTCGATGTCCATCTCGAAGAAATCGACGTCGCGCCCGAACACGGTGGGCGAGGGGTCGGCGCGCGTCTTCTTGCGCGCGTCTGCGATTGGGCTCGAGCCCGTGGTGCCCCTGCGGTTACGCTTACGAGCTTTGACGACGTTGCATGGAATCGGCCGTTTTATGAACGGCGCGGCTTTCGTGTTCTCGAACAGGCCGAACTCAGCATCGCGCTCTCGCGGCGAATGCAAGAGGAGGCCGCGGTCGGACTCAACGTATCGCGCGTCGCCATGCGTCGCCTCCTGAGCCCTGGTGGAGAAGCGCTCTAGTGACCGGCAAGGCATTGTTGGTTTTCGCTGTTGCCGCCGCGCTGCTGGATGCGTCGGCCGTTTCGGCGTCCGATTACACGGTCGGCCCACGTGGTAGTTGGGTGACGTACGATCCGCTCGAAATGTCGGAGGTGACATCGGTTGAGATGGTAGATCGCGGGACGGTTTACCTACTGTTCGATCGGCAGATCGATACGCGTGCGGCGGCGCGTCGACAGTACACGCGCGTTGCGCGCCGATTTGTGGATCAGATAGGTCTCAGTTCGGCGGGCGAGATCGAGATCGCGTTCGAGCCTGCCTTCCAGAATGTCGTACTGCACGGCGTACGGTTGATTCGTAACGGACTTTCCTACGACCGTCTTGATCGCTCGCGTGTTCACGTGGTCGAATCTGATAGTGCGCGCGAGATTGGGATCTACGACGGTTCGCGTGTTTTGATCGTGCTCGTTCCCGACTTACGCGTGGGGGATACGCTCGAGTACGACTACACCACCGTCGGCGCCAACCCCGTTTTCGACGGCCACTTACTCGAAGAATTACCGTTGGAATGGGACGTGCCGCTTGCACATTTACGCATGCGTGTCGTCGCTCCGCGCGACACGCGGGCGAAATATAGGACACACGGATCGACGCTCGAGCCGACGACCAAGAAGAGCGCCACCGGTCGGGAATGGCTGTGGGAGGTGCACAATGTGGCCGCACGCGTGCCCGACGATCGACTACCGTCTTGGTACCACCCGCACGCGTTCGTCGAACTGAGCGATTTTGCTGACTGGGGAGAGGTTTCGGTCTGGGCCGGCGAGCTTTTTGAAACGCCCCAACCCGCCGATGAGCTCGAAAAACGGGCGGCCGATATCGCGGCAGCCGGCGATGACGCTGCGAGCCGTGCTGCTGTCGCACTGCGATTCGTGCAGGAGGAGATTCGCTACCTCGCTATCGAGATCGGCGAGAATTCGCACGCCCCGGCCGCGCCGCGCGAGGTGCTCCAGCGGCGCTTCGGCGACTGTAAGGATAAATCGCTGCTTCTGGTCGCTCTGCTGCGCGCGTTCGATGTGGAAGCGAATGTAGCACTGGTCAGTACCGGAGAGCGAGATCGGCTCGGCGAGCGTCTCGCGTCGCCGCTTGCGCTCGACCATGCCGTGGTGCGTGTCGACTACGGCGATGAGCGCGGTGTCGTTTGGGTGGATCCCACGCTCGTCTACCAACGCGGACCGAACGCGGTTCTCGACTCGCGTGTACGCGGTACGGCACTGGTGGTCGGACGCGAGGGGGCGGCGTTCGAGGCGATTGTGCCGCCGCGCAACGAACCCGTTGCGACCCAGATCTCGGTGCGAATGGAACTCGGGCGTGGCAAGAAGCCGACATGGATGCGTGTCGATACCCTGCACCGCGGCGCCGCAGCCGAGAACGCACGCCGCGAGATTCGTTCGAGCAGTGTGGCCGCGGCTGAAAAAGCCTACCGTGACTATTACGCCGGTCTCTATCCGTCGCTGATATCGCGTGAGCCGATGCGGGTTCACGATAACGAGGAGGCCAACGAGCTTCGTGTCCGCGAAGAATACACGATCGCTCGCTTTTGGGCCCTCGCCGAGGACTCTAGTCGCTACGAGGGAAGTCTCTTTCCGCTCGAACTGGCCAATCTCATCGAGTTGCCTCAGACGCGAGCGCGCACGATGCCGATCGGGATCGATCACCCGGCAAACCTCGTCTACACGATCCGTGCTGAGATCGATCTCGGCTGGGCGGTGGAGCCGAGCGAGGTAGTCATCGAGGATGCTGCGGTACGTTTCGTTCGCAGAGTGTCGGCCGAGGGAAACGAGCTCGTGCTGCATTACGAGTACCTTACGCGTGCGGATCACGTCGCCGTCGAGGATGCGGCTGCGTATCTGGAGAACCTCGAGAGTATTCGACGCCATCTCGAGTACCCCGTCTCGCGGCCGGTCGAGGCACACATGGCCGCACTCGTGCGCGGACCGTCCGCTTTGAATTGGCCGAAGGTCTTCGGCGCTCTCACGATTGCGCTCTTCGCGTTTTCGTTGGCGGTTGTCTGCGTCTGTCTTCGCTACGCTCCGGTTTTGTACTCCGATGGCGCGGCCGGCGGTGTCGCGCTACCGGTGGGTGGGTGGCTCAACCTGTTGATAGCGGCCCTGGCCGCGCTCGTCGTGGGTGCGGCGCACGATCTTGTGGTGAACTTGATGCCGGCGCTCGAGCCCGGCCTGTGGATCACGCTGACTTCTGCCGACTCGTCGGTCTTTCATCCGTTCTGGGCGCCGTATCTCATGTACGCAATCGTCGCCCGTCTACTCGTGATGGCTTGGCTCGTCGGGGTGATCATCGCGTGTCTGCGACGCAGCACGCGCACGCCGGCCCTGGCTGTAGGCGGGCTCTTCTTGACGTTGCTGTTGGCCGTACTGGAAGCGGACTGCTTCAGGGTGGTGGGTGCGGGGGTAGTCGACCAGGCGGGGTTGGCTACCATCGGGCGAGCCTACTTGAACTTGGTCGCCGCGGCGCTGGTTGTGATCACGACGACGCCTTACTTGCTCTGGTCACGGCGCGCTCGCCAAACGTTCGGTGAGCGCGTCGCAACCTGAGTATTTAGCCCTCGGTGATCGGAACCAGTTCGATCTCGACGCGTCGGTTGGCCCGACGCCCTTCTGCGGTGCCGTTGGTCGCGATCGGTCGGGCTTCTCCGAATCCGAAAATGAGGACGCGCATCTCGTCGACCTGGCGACCGCGCAGGTAATGCGCAACCGTAGATGCGCGGCGCTCGGATAGTGCCTGGTTGTGCGTTTCTGAACCGGTGTTGTCGGTGTGCCCCGATACCTCGACGAGTGTCTTGTTGTACTCGGCGATCACGAGGCCGACGGAGTCGAGAACCCCGAAGAACTGCGGCTTCAGATCTGCGCTGTCGGTCTCGAAAGTTACGTTGCCCGGCATGTTGAGGATGATGTGGTCTCCGCTACGGGTGACGCTTACTCCCGTACCACGCAGTTGCTCGCGCAGCTTGGCCTCTTGCTGGTCCATGTAGAAACCGACGCTGCCACCGGCGAGAGCACCGATGCCGGCGCCGATGAGGGCGCGTTGGCGTCGCTGGTGTCCGTTGTCGCCCGTGATCGCACCGATGATGGCGCCGGCCGCCGCACCGATTGCCGCCCCAGAGGATGCCTTGCTCGTCTGGCTTTCACCCGTGTACGGGTTGATGGTCGAGCATCCGCTCGCAAACGCCACTAGGGTCACGGCTGCGAGTACGCGGTACGCTGCTGACTTATTCATCCTCTGCCCTCCTGACGCATAGGCCGGACTTGACCGGCCATTCGAGTGGACCGGGCTTGACCGGCCGTCCTCATACTCCGCGCTTGGCGGATGGTTATCAATTGCGACCACCATACCGTGGAAGTCTCCGCGCGCGAACGCGCGCTCTGCGGCGATTTGCAACGTACGGGGGAGGCGGCGACAACAGGCCCTGCCAGTATTCATCGGAGGTAGCTAAGTTTGCAAGAGTTCAAAGACAAAACGGCGGTCGTGACCGGCGCTGCGAGCGGAATCGGACGGGCCATGTGCGAGGTGTTCGCCGAAGCCGGAATGAAGATCGTTATGGCCGATGTTGAAGAACCGTTGCTCGAAGAAGCGCGCTCGGCGTTGGCGGACCAAGGCTTCGATGTTTGCGCGGTACCCACCGATGTGTCCGAGCCGGGCCAGGTTGACGCTCTTGCCGCCCGTGCGAAAGAGCAATACGGAGGCGTCCATGTGCTCTGTAACAACGCCGGTGTGTTCACCGGCGGATTGGCTTGGGAAGTGCCCGTCAAGGAGTACGACTGGCTTCTCCGCGTGAACGTTTGGGGTGTGATCAACGGTATACGAGCGTTCGTACCGATGATGCTGGAGCAGGATTGCGAGGCACACATCGTCAACACGGCTTCGATGGCCGCGGTAACTACGATGCCGTACGTCGGCGCCTATCACATGACGAAACATGCGGTGCTGGCGCTGAGCGAGAGCCTCTACCACGAAGTCACGCTTTCGGGCGCAAAGCTCAAAGTATCGGTCTTGTGCCCTGAAGAGGTCTCGACCCGGATCGGGTCCGCCGAGCGAAATCGGCCTGAAGAGCTGACCGAACACGGACGCTACGAAGAGTCGCCCGAACGGGCGGCTGTGTTCGAGGCAATGAAGGCACTCGAAGAGGGCGGTGTCGCGCCGCGTGTACTCGCTCAGCGCACGCTGGCGGGTATTCGTGAGGAACGCTTCTATATTTTGGCCGAAGACAAGTGGCGCGAGGCGGCAAATACGCGACTCGAGGACGTACGACAAGGGAGAAATCCCACGTTCGCACCGCCCGTATAGCGCCCGATTCTACTTTTCTTGCCGCTGGGTCTTAGCGCGCGGTATCTCGCTTGCTACAATCTGCGGCGCTCCACACGAGTATTGACGCCCGCGCCCCCCGGCCCGGGCGTTGCCGTTTTGCCGGCCGCCTGCCGGACGTTCGGGCGCCAGGGAGTTTGGAGGTTGTTGTTGATGCGGGAGAATTCCGTGGCGCATAGGTCCGCCGCTACTACTACCACTTGGGCTATTCGGCCGGGCCTGGTGCTGTTGGCATTCATGCTTGCCACGGCGACCGGATGCGACACGGTGCCCGCTGTCGCGGAAATCCCCGGTGGAAGTCTCACCGCCGTTGAAGCCTACGTTGGACAGTTGGAGACGATGGCAGAGGTGTTGGCGCGCGTCGTAGACGACGACAGCGCACGGGCCGCTGCGCTCGACATCCGTCGGCTCGCTCGCGAGATCGCGCGCATTCGCGGCCGGATGGGGCAGATCGTCGCCAGCGATCGCGACGCCGTCGCCTCCCGCTACGGTGACCGTATCGCCGAGGCTTCCGAGCGGCTACGTCGTGAAACAATGCGTATCGGAGAAGAACCGCGGCTGGTCGCCGAAGTCCAAGAAGCACTGGCGGCGGTTCCGCCGCTCGGCTGAGGCCTTGCGCAGGCACCGCGTACCGCTATGGTCTTGAAATCCGGCGCTACGGCTCGGGTTTTTCGTCATGTTGGGTATCGCGCATCTTTCTCGCACACTGCTTCTGACTTTTGCGTTGGGTGCAACGGTTGTGCTTGCGTCGGGCTGCAGCGGCGAGCCCGAGCCGACCGACGGACCCTATGAAGGGACCGTCGGTGACGCGATGATCGATTTCATCGCCACCATCGATGAGATTGCGGAGATTCTTGCGGACGTCGATTCGGTTGAAGATTGCGAGTCCGCGAAGGCACCGCTTGCAGAGCGGGTAGAACGTCTTCGTGGCATCCACGAACTTGTTGGGGACTTCTCATCTGAGACCTGGGACCGTATGCCGAGCAGCCTTGGCAAGTCGCGCCGCGCGGCGACCCGCCGCTTCAACGCTGAGGCCGTACGGGTGCTGCTCGATCGCCCACGTGCTCGGGTCCTGGGCGAAGTGCTCCTCGATGTCCCCGATCTGATCAGCGTCAAGTCGAAGGCCGCAGAGGACGGGTTCTAGCGCTTAGTCGCCATCATCGTGGCTATCGCCGAGCGTCTCGGCGAGTTGTGGCCCCATAGCTAGTTCGAACGCGGGCGTCTGTCCGCCGGCTTCCATGAACGCGCGCATACGGCGCCGCGCTTCGTCCTCGCCGAGTGTCGCATTGAAGCACTCTGCCTCACCCAGGAGTCCGTCGACTACCTCCGACTCTCCTCCGATCACTGCGCGCTTGGCCTGCGCAATGGCGTGGGCCGGGAAACTTGCAATCCGGTACGCGAGGCTCTCGACGAAGGGGCCGAGTTCAGCCGAGGGCAGCGCGCGGTTCACGTATCCATAGCGCTCCGCCAGATCTGCCGGAAAGTCGTTGCACCCGAGGATTACCTCCAGCGCGCGGGCCCGTCCCAACAGCCGTGGCAGCCGCTGCGTCCCTCCGCCGCCCGGGAGGATGCCGAGCGCGACTTCGGGCTGGCTCAGTACGGCCTTGCCAAGAGCGGCGAAGCGCATATCGAGGGCCAATAGAAATTCGCTGCCGCCTCCGCGGGCGACCCCTTCGATCTTCGCCATCGTGGCCTTCGGCATCGTACGGAAGCGCTCCAGCAGAACGTGAAAGATATTGAGTTCGGTCGGACGTTCGGTCTCGTTCGCGGGTAGCTGTTCGATCATTTCGACATCGGCGTGGGCGATAAAGAAGTCGGGGTTTGCGCTGTCGAAGACGACGGCCCGAATATCGTCGTCTGCTTCGAGTTCCTGCCCCATGCGGTTCAACTCGACCATGAGCGCGACGTCGAAAAGATTGATTGGCGGATGGTCTATGGTTACGAACGCGACTCCGCGATCGAGTTTGGTGGTCAGTAGCTCGTAGTCGTCGTAGGCCATAGCAGCTTCTCTCCCGGCGTATCAGTTACGGCCAAGGCGTGCGCCGTACGCGGAGTGATTGTGCTCAGGGGCAGTCTTTGAGGGAAGCGGAAGAGGGTCAGTTCTGTTCGGCGGCTGGCTGCCAGCCTTTTGCGTGGCACTCGGTGCAGGCCGCGAAGGTATGCGGCTTGCCGTCTTTGACGCCTACAATAGGCCAGGTCTCGCGCGTGGTCGTGTCCGCATCAACGTACGTGTTGAGCTCTTTTCCGCAGCTCGCGCACGTCGTCGAAAGCGTCTTGTTCTCCCAATGCGCCATCGTTTCTCTCTACTCGAAGCCGAATTTCTTGCGCTCTTCGGCTAGCATTTTCGCACGAATACGAGAGCCGGCACCGCTGTGACGGATCGACTCTCGTCCGCCCTCGCTGAAGTATTCTTCGTACGGTAGGGCGGGATGGTAGTCGTCGGGTTTCTGGTCGCCGATCGTGGTTCCCGTGAGCGCCTCGACTTCATCGATGGGGTACATGCGTACGGCATCGTAGTCGGTCAGCAGCGCACAGACTTCGACGCAGATATAGCAGCCGATGCATTCCTCGAAGCGCACTTGAACCGGCTGTAGCCCACGGCCGGGAAGGGTCTCGGGCGCCATGTACTCGATGCAGCCTACGGGACAGAATTCAGGACACTTCCCACACGGGAAGCAGAGGTTCACATCCATGAAAGCGATCTCGCGAGGGCGCTTTTTCTTGTCGCCGAAGTCGGTCGGCCAGACGGCGTCCGGAACGCGCTCTTCCTTGAGGCGAAGTAGGATTTCCTTCTTTCGTTTCTCGGCTGCCTTGTCGTCGCTGTTGTCGGTGTCCTGGGCCATCTTGGATCCATCTCGGCGCAGTCGCGCCGGTAGCCGGGCACGGTGCCCGATTAGTGCTTGGAGAACGGACATTTAGTCGTATTCCGGTGGAGAATGCCAGCGCCGAGGGCCGCAGCGGGGCTTGGCGGCGGCCGAACGAGCCCGCGGGGCGGTGACGTCCATGGCGACTGTGTTATCGTAGAGAACGATGCGTGCGTACTACAGCGCTTCCCCGCAGCGAATCGCGCGCGTTGCGGCCGCGATGATTCTTTTCTCCGGGGCGATTTCAGTTCCGTATTCCCGCGCGGCCGAGTCTCGCGATGTCGAATTGCGCGCTGCCGACGGAGTGCGCGTCTTCGCCGACCATGTCCGAATCGACGGTGGTGGCGACCGGCCGATCTTGCTGCTGTTTCATCAGGCGGGATCCAACACGACGGAGTATGCCCCGATGCTCGCGAGACTGGGCGCACTGGGTTTCGACGCGCTCGCGGTCGACAGTCGCTCGGGCGGCCGGATGTTCAATCGCAACAATCGCACCGTGATGGCGCTCGGGCGTGCACAGCCCTTCGATGCGGCCTATGCCGATCTCCAGGCTGCGTTGGTTTGGGCGGAAAAGGCCGGCTACTCGGAAATTGTCGCGTGGGGAAGTAGCTATACCGCCGCTTTGGTCTTTCGGCTTGCGGCCGAGTACGAGCAGGTACGCGCCGTACTGTCGTTCTCACCCGGAGAGCATCTGGGCGCCGGCGAACGGGTTCGTGGCTACGCGTCTCGGGTGCGTGTGCCCGTCTTCGTTACTTCTGCACCCGGTGTCGAGGTACGCGAAGCCCGGCGGATCCTCGATATGACCGACCCGGCGCTCGTCACGCAATTCGAACCACGGGTCGGAGTCCACGGTTCGAGTGCGCTGCGCACCGATCGCAACCCCGATGGCTTCGAGGCCTATTGGACGGCGGTTGAGGCTTTTCTGGTGGGGCCGGCACTGGCCACCAAAAAGCCGTCCGAAAGGGTCTCCGATCCGGTCACAGAATCTTCGAAATAGGCGTTTTTCGTCGCCCTGAGGGAGGTGGGTAGGTCTTGTCATGGCTGGGCACAGGGCTAGGCTGGACCACGTCACGAACACGGTTGAGCAGAGTTCACCACTCGCGAACGACGGGAAGGAGGAATCCATGAAACCGATGGAAATTCCGGTCCAGATAACGATACGAGGTGTTCCAGAAGCCGGTGTCTACGAGCGCTTGATCCGTCGCCAGGCGGATCGATTGACCAAATACTACGAACGAATCATTGCCTGCCATGTTGTCATCTCGCCGCTTCGGCGACGGCGTCATCACGGTGGGTACGACGTGCGCATACGTCTCGAAGTGCCGCGCGACTAGATCGTCGTCACGCACGAAGGTTTTGATCGTCTCGATGTTGCGATCCATGATTCGTTTGAAGCGGTTCGGCGTGGACTGGCGCACTACGTTGATGTGCGAAAGAGACCACGCTTGTCTCCGCTTTCGCGTACAGCGACCGGCAGTCGGCGTCGTACGATGGGCGCAGATACGACCAGCGCATAGCGCGTCGCCAAGGAGACGTCTTGGCGACGGTTCACGTGCCGACCGCGGCCAAGGTGAGATCGGTTAGTCGTCACGATGTACGGTAGCGGGCGAGAATGCTGGCGTGCATACGGCGATATACTCTGCACCGCCCGGCTCTGGGGTACTGTAGCGAATCCATTCGCCGGCCTCACAGACGATCGCCCCACCGGCGCGGATCTCCGCCGCGCCGCCCTCATACTCGACCCGGATCATTCCTTTGAGCACGACGGTTACTTCGCGGAACTCCGGGCGTTGGCCAGGTTCGAGCCAACCCTCGGGCGAACGCATTTGAGCGACGCTCATCTGCGTGTCGGCTGAATTTATACGCCCGATGTACTCGTCGATCAGTTTCGGTTTGTTCCCAGCGGCTTCTATCCGCGTGGGCTTTTCGATGATTGTTGGCAGAATCTTTGGCATTGGGTTTTATAGTAGATCGATAGACCGGCAGTCACACACCGACGGGGAGGTGTGCCTGGAGCCGGCGGAACCACCCGTTTGGGGCCCCGAGGAGTGCTCAGGTGTTGACGCAGGGCGCTTTGCAACTTAGCGTTGAGGGCTCTGCCTCATTCAGGTGTTGGCAGACACGAGATCGGTCAACCGACTCTGACAGGACGAATTTCTTAGTGGCTACGAAAGGTAAGCAAGGCTCGAAACCGATGATGAGGCAGCCGGAAAAGCGCGAGCGCGTCTATTCTGTATGCAGTGGGATGCGTATCGCGTGCGACGCATGGGGCGATCCCGCCGCGCCGCCTGTCATTCTGCTCCATGGCGGCGGCCAGACGCGTTATGCGTGGGGCTCAACGGCTCAATCGCTCGCTCGGGCGGGCATGTACGCTCTGGCCATCGATTTGCGGGGCCACGGTGACAGCGACTGGTCGGCGGACGGTGACTATGGGCCGGAGACGTACGTCGCTGACCTGCACGACATCATGCAGACTCTCGACCATGCTCCTGCGCTCGTCGGCGCTTCGCTCGGAGGCATTACAAGCTTGCTTTGCCAGGGCGAGCTCTTCCCAGGCAGTGCGAGTGCACTCGTTCTTGTTGATATTACCCCGCGGGTTGAACGTGACGGGATTGAGCGCATCGTGTCGTTCATGACGGCGCACCCCGAAGGTTTCGAATCGCTCGAGCAGGTCGCCGATCTCGTTGCCGAGTTCGTACCGCATCGGCCGCGCCCGGCCGATACCGTAGGTCTGGAAAAGAATCTACGCCTTGGCGATGACGGTCGTTGGCGCTGGCACTGGGATCCGAAGTTTTTGCACCGTGCCTCCGAGCGCAGCCCCGAACAGGCCTTGCTTTGGCCGGAACGCCTGACCAAGGCGGCCGAGTCGCTGGCACTTCCGACTTTGCTGGTGCGCGGGCGTATGAGCGACGTGGTGACCGAAGAGACGGCGCGCGAGTTCCTCGAGAGCGTTCCACACGCCGAGTTTGTCGACGTCGAGAATGCCGCGCACATGGTTGCCGGCGACCGCAATGATGTCTTCTCCGACGCGATCATCGACTTTCTCTCGCGCACCGTAATCGGCCGCAAATCCTCCGCGGCCTGAAGGGGCGGATGTCGGTTTCCTGGCCGCCGCAAGCAAGAGAGTTGGTACGGCGTGCCCGCGTCGGGCGTCTCGCGACCAGCGACGCCGCGAATCGACCGCACGCCATTCCGATCTGTTACGCATGCATCGACGACTTCGTGTACTCGGTCATCGACGCCAAGCCGAAACGCAATCCCCTTAAGCTCAAACGGCTGCGCAACATCTCGGAGAATCCACAGGTCGCGCTGGTCGTCGATCATTACGACGATGATTGGTCTCAACTCGCGTGGGTGCTTCTGCGCGGACGTTGCCAAATTGTGACGGACGAGTACGAGTATGGGCGGGCGCTCGCGGCGTTACAGGACCGGTATCCGCAGTATCGAGACATGGGCTTGGCTATAGATACGAATCCTATGATGCGCATTACGCTCGAGCGCGTTATCGCATGGGCACACGGCGTAGCGAAGCTGTAGCGCTTCGCTACCGCGCGAGAAGTCGCGCAGCACGCTCGAACACGCGATCGAGCATGGGCTCGGTGAGGCGCCCGGTGTGCGTATTTTGCTGACTCGGGTGGTAAGACCCGATCAGGCAACAGCGTTCATCGAGCCGAACCTCGCCGAGATGACTGAACTTCGGCTTCGGGCGAGGCAGCGTGACCCCCAGATTCGCGAGTACCCCGAGAGTTACGCCGAAGGCTATGCCTCCGAGCGCGACGATGACCGGGTCGGTTTCGAGCGCCGCTTCGAGTTCGTGCGCGAGGTAGTCTGTGCAGTTTCTGAGTTCATCGCGTGTGGGCCGGTTGTCTGGCGGGGCGCAATGCGCGGCTGCCGTAATCCAGGCCCCGGAAAGTCTCAATCCATCGTCGAGGCCGGTTGAGCCGGGTTGCGATGCAAATCCGGCCTTGCAGAGCGAACGGAACAGCCAATCGCCGCTGCGGTCACCTGTAAACATGCGGCCCGTTCGGTTCGCGCCATGCGCTGCCGGCGCGAGTCCCACGACGATGAGCCGTGCAGCCGGGTCGCCGAAGGACGGGACCGGACGACCCCAGTACGTGTGCTCTCGATACGCCTTCCGTTTCTCTCGCGCGACGTGCGCGCAGTGTTCAATCAGGCGCGGACATTTCGTGCAGCCCTCGATTGCAGCATTAAGGGCGGCCAGGCCGGCCTGCGGTTTCGATCGTCGAGGCACCGTCGTCGACTAGCAGGTCGAGCAGCTCGTGCAATCGGGCGTGGGTGGATGAGGATTCAGATCTGCGGTCGGTTGTCGCGTCGCGAAGCAGGATTGATGAACAGGATGTCGTAGATGATGTCGCCGATGACACATACACCCTCTGGCTCTCTCTCGACCGTATGGTAGGAGAGCCGACAGGTCATGGTGCGGGCGTGGTCGCTACGCAGCTTGACCAGTGTTGAGACGGCGTCTTCGGGCGCGTCGCCCAATTGGGCGAGCGTTTCGGCACCTACGTTTACCGTGTGCGATGGATCATCATCGACGATCATTCGAAAGTGCTCGCCGCTGTCCATCGTCACGTCGAAGGTAGGAGGCTGATCGCCTATGCCTTCGGCGAAATATGCTGTCAGTTTCGGCGCTCCCTCAGTACGTGGCGCGCCGTCGAACTTACCGCCCAGGGCCATGATCAACGCGACGAAACCGGTGGTGATCCACGTGAAGACGATGAACAGCGGTTTGAGGAGCAAGAGAAACGGATTCATGCCTATCGCCTACCAGCGGTCAGTGTATCACCGGTGCCGGGATGCTGGGCCGCATCTAGCGGCGTGTGACGAAAACCGCGCCGATATCACAGAAAAATACCCGAGAATGCGCAAAATCCCATCGATCTGTAACGTTTCGAGTGTCTCGATCGTGCGACCGGGTAGAGGCACCGGATCGCGCCGCGCTTCGTCGCGCGCATGTATCTCGCCGGTCAGGGGCGGATCTGAGCGATTCACAATGTGTTGCCTAGGCGCAAGCTGACGGCGGTTTCGCGCTAGTTTGTGCTGTGTCGCGTTGTTTGTGCGGTCGCGTCATGACAAATCTGTTCGTTCTCAGCTGCACGTCCGCTTTTGTTCTTCTCAGCAAAGGCAGTCCGGAAACAACTGTGCATCGATGATTTGTGTTCGGAGCCCGCATTGGGGTTGGGTGCTGTCGGAAAATTGCAATGATCAGTAGGCAGTTTAGCGCACAGCTGCTGTGCCCCTGTTCGTAACTCGCTTGAGTAAAGTCGACCGCATCCGGCGGGTCGTGTACGATTCCGTACGTCACTATGGGGTGTACCCGATTGTGCAAGTGCATGTGGGCCACTTCATGCCGCAAGGGTGGCATGGCCGTCCGCGGAGGTTGTTGTTGTTGTTGATGGGCGCGGAGGATGCGTCGGCTTTTCCCGAACATGTGTGAGGCGCTTGCGCGCCGGCTCGGCCTCGGGCTCGAGCGTGATCGGTTGGTCGGAGGAGTCCAGCCGGACGTGTCTCGAGATGCGATGGCGGGTCTGTTGGAGACGCAAACGCGGCTGATGCTGCGTCAGTCGGCCAAACGAGCTGCATGTCGGGAACTAACGCAACTGTTTTGCGGCCCCGAGCTACCACCACAGCGATGCGGCATTGGTGTGACGCTACAAACGCGCCAGCGTATCGATCGATTCGCTAAGCGGTTGAAAAATAGGAGGTTTTCGTTGTTCGAGCGATCGTTGGGAGAGGCTCGGACGAGAGCACGGTCCTTGCAAAAGAGGCAAGTAGTATGAGCCGATCCTCTGCCCCGACACTTCATCCCAGTTTCAGCGCGTTGCGCTCGCTCGCGGCTGCGCTTTCGCTGGTCCTCGTAGGTGCAGTTCCCGCCGCGGGTTACGACGCTTCGGTTGCCTGGCAGCCGGTCGCCGACGCGGACGGATACAAGATATACGTACGCTACGACGCCCAGGCTTTCGGGGCGCCGACGGATGTCGGGGCGCTTAGTCCCGAATCCGACGGGGCGATACGCGTGGTTGTAGCGGATCTTCCTCTCGGCCCGACGGCCTCGTTCGCAGTGAGTGCCTACAATAGCGAGGGGATCGAAGGCGCCCGGTCTAATGAGCGCTCCATCGTTTATGCGGCCGCAGCGGCCGTATACGATAGCGATGGCGACGGCCTGACAGATGCGCGCGAGGATCTCGATCTGGACGGTATCGTTGATAGCGGTGAGACCGACCCCTTCGATCCGGACAGCGACGACGACAGCCTGAGCGACGGTAAAGAGATTGACCTCTACGGTACGGACCCGCTCGACAGCGATTCCGACGACGACGGCTTGGCCGACGGCATAGAGGTCGGCGTGTTCGGTACGGATCCCACGAAGGCAGATACCGACGGCGACGGCGTGTCCGACGGCGACGAGGTCGCAGACGGTACAGACCCGATTATTCCCAACGAAGGTGTCTGCACAGACGTGCCCAGCGGCGGCGGTTGTGACGACGGCGACGTCTGTACCACTGATGTCTGCACGCAAGATGGGTGCGAATACACCGCCCACACCGCCGGCTGTGACGATGGCATTGCCTGCACCGTTTCCGACTCCTGCGCGAGTGGCGTATGCGCCGGCGTAGACGGCTGCGGTTCGGGCCTGGCCTGTAACTTCAACAGCGGCGAGTGCGATGCCGATTTCTCGCAGGTTTGGATTCCGGCAGCGTCGTATCCCGATGCAGAGTTCATGGGCGCGATGACTGTGGGTAGCCGGTTCGCGTTGGGAAGTGACGACGATCCGTCAGCCGACAGCCTCATGCCCGCGCTGGTCTATCCGAACAGCAACGACAGCTCGCTCTCCGCCGGTAGCGGCGATGAGGTCGTCTACACGATCGTGCTCCCCACAGCAGGCGAATGGTTCGTCTGGGGCCGCTTCTACTACGGCGGTGAGCTTGCCAACAACGACGCGAACTCTTTCTTCCTGCGAGTCGACGACGGCGATGTTCGTCAGTTCGGCAACAACCGTGTCTATAGTGAATGGCACTGGGACGGCGCGGGTTGGTACAATTCCGATAGCCCCGAGCCGTATCCGCTCGGCTATCTAGAAGCGGGCTTCCACAGGATTACGGTCGAGAAGCGCGAGACGCAGACCGAACCCCCTCGCCTCGACGCCATCTTCCTTACGATGGATCGGGAAGACGTGCCGTCCGATGCAGCCGCCTCGGCTGCGATGTGCCCCGACGGCGACTGCGGGAACGAGATCGGCGCTCAGTGCGGCGATGCCACGGGCGACGGCCGCATCACTGCGGCCGACGCGTGGGTCGTACTCGCGGCGGCGGTAGATCTGGGCAACTTCTGCAGGGCCCCGGTCTGCGACGTCGATGCCGACGGAAGCATTACCTCCAGCGACGCGATGAGGGTTCTGGAATACTCGGTCTCCGGCGGTGATGTCATCCCACTGGTCTGCACCGGCGACATCGAATTCTACGTCGACGATGCCAGCGGCCTTAGCGAGATCACTTTGGAACTGGACTACTCGGCATCTCAGATCGGTTTCTCGGACGAAGGCGGAGAGGTGGTATGTACGAGCGATCTGGCGGGCAACGGTGCATCGATCGTGCACATTGACGATGCGGCGGCCGGCATACTGGATCTTAGCATCCGGCTGGACCAGCCGGTGACGGGGACCGCACGCTTCGCGAGTTGCCGTTACGAGGCCCGTGGTACGCGCGTCGCGGTACCCGATCTCAGTAGCATCGTGGTCGACGTTCTCGAACACGATGATGCCGATGGCGATCTCGAGCTGAGCGTACACCCTTCATTCTAGCCGCAGGGGCGGGCGCCCGCCCGCGCGCAGCAACTACGACAAACGTTCTGATGGGACGTCGAAGGTCTGCTGGTAGCGCGCGAAGCGGTGCCGCTCTTCGTCGGCGTCGAGCCCCGAGTCGGCGAATCGATAGGCGTGCCGACCGCGGTCCTCGCGCGAATGTTCGGCTAAGAACGCACGCATGCGGTCTTCAGCCTCTGCGCTGAGATCGCGGTCGAAATGCTCGTAGATCCTGCGGACCATGCCTATTTCGTCGCGTAACAGCTCGTGAAAGTGCATATCGAAGATTCGCGAGGGTGGTAGTCGGCGCTCTTCGCGCACGCGAGAGGCGGCGTGGAGCCCCTTGGAGAGTCGTTTTGCCCAATCCTCGCCGATCTCGGTTGGGTCGACCCGGCTGCTCGCCATCCCTCGCAGCGTGGTGACCAGACTTACAAGCGACGCGAGGACCTTCACTGGATCACGGTGCGTCTGCACGATCAGCGCGTCGGGATATTCATCGAGAAGCGCGTCGAGAGTCCATAGATGCCCCGGCGACTTGAGAACCCAGTGGTCGCGCGGGCATTTCCACTGCATGTACTGAAGTTGTCGACGGTGGGACGCGTACACCGGGCCCATGTCCAGAGCCTCGAACCAGCGCTGGTAAGTTGGGATTCTGAAGGTGGTGTGGAACTGGAGCGAAGCGAAATCGTGAGCCATCATCGCGACACATTCTTGTGGTAGCCGTGCTCCCATTGCGTGCATCTGCGCGAAGCCGGGGATGATCTGGTCGATGCGGTTCAGGTATTGTTGCGTTTGTTCGATGCGCGGATCGCGTGAGAAGCTCGCGCGTTCGGCCGGTGGCCAGACGTTGTGCACCTCCCACGTCATCGGAACGCGATTGTCGTAATCTTGAGCGAGCAGTTCATGAAGGATGCTCGTTCCGCTTCTCGGGAGGCCGAGGATGAACAGAGGCTTTGTGATGGGTGCTGTCGTTATTTCAGGATTCTGCTTGCTGACGTCTGTCATGTAGAGGCGATTCTTGAGTCCGCGTACGAATTCTTCCCGAACCGACATTCGCCCGAGTGTTGTGAGGGAGGCCTCGGATTCCAACGATTCGAGCAGGATGGATAGTGGCGCGCGAAAGAAGGGATCGCCGAAGTCATCGAGGCTTGTTTCCGACGATGCCGCCGTGAGAAGAGCGTCCATTCCGATATCTGTCACGCGTAAACCGAGCCGGGTTGCCGCGGCTCCGGCAGTGTTTAACGCGCGCAGCGCGAACGGGAGTTTTGGTACTTCGAGGCCCATAACTTGGGCAGGTTTAACCGGATCGTCAGCGACGATGCGAACCCCCAACGATCATTGCTGGCGTCCGACCGATTTGAATACTGCGAGCGCATGAGCGTGGCGATTGATCGAGGTGTGGTTCCAGCCTCTCGGTCTGATCCGGTTCGGTAGCCGTGAACGTGCCGGTGGCTCCTCGCCCGATTACGTCGACTACGATCGAATTGGCGGCGGCAAAAGAAAAGGGGGCTCCGAAGAGCCCCCTTCCTTTACGCGGTCATGCTGTCTTCCGAACTCAGCCGGCTTCGGGGTGCCAGATCAGCTGGGCCTGCAGCGTATTTAGTGTGTCTCCCATCTCGTCACCGTCGCCGAAGATGTCTTCGTTGGAGGTGTCGTGACGGAACTCCACTCGTGCGGCAACACCCGGCGCTAGCTCAATGCTACCGGTGACGCTGACGCTGACGGCTTGGTAGTCGTCCGTGCCGAGGGTGGCGAGAATATTGTCCGTACCGGCGATGATGCCCTCGTCTTTCGTGAAGTCGACGCGGACGTCGAGAGCGGTCGAGGAGCTAACGGCGGTTCCACCGTAGAAGCCAATGTTCCACATACGTAACTCGGTGTCCGTGGAATCCGTGTCATCGTTGCGGATGTTGCCCTCTACGGCGTAGTCGATGTCCATGCCGGCAAACTCGAGTGGGCCCGAAGCAATGGCATTGAGCATCCAGATATCCGTGTCATCGCCTTCCTCGGTGAAAATACCTGAGAGGTAGAGGTCGTGACCGCCGCGGGCGGTGAGGCCGACCGAGCCGATGATGGCCTTCTCGTCGTCGTTGTCATTACCGCCTGCACCCGCGGTCGAGAAGTCGGAGACCGTGAAACTGTTTGCCACACCGATCATCCAATCAACAACGTCGGCCGTGCCGCTTAGGGTGAGGCCGTCGTGGTTGACTGGCTGGGACTGCCAAGCGCGCGAGCGACTGATGTTCGCGTTGCCCCAGGGCTCGAGTACTTCGTACCCAATCGGAGTTCCGAAACGACCGGCGGTGATGGCCATGTCGCCGGTGTCCCAAGTGACCGACATGGTTTGAAGCGCGACGTCGCCGTCGGCGGAATCACCGCCGAGCGCTGCCAGATCGCCAAGGCTGACCGTGGCTGCGTAGCTCAGAGCCCCGCGGTCTCCCGACATGCCGAGCTGAACCATATCGATGTTGATCGACTCAGCCTGCTCCTGGCTGCTGTACGTGGCGACGTTCTGTGAGGAGTCCGGCCCTCCTCCGTCCGTATCCGGATCGTTGAAATCATAACCGTACGACGCTGACGCGCCGATAGTAAAGTCTGGTCCGTCCGCGAGTGCACCTTGCGGTAACCCGATTAACAAAGCTGCCACCGCCGCCAGCAATACTTTCCTTTTCATGCCTCTCCTCCTCAATGCAGCTGATCGGATTGACGTCCGCCGCTTCGTGGTTGGGGCATCTCGACCAGCCCCATGCGCGACACGTAAATCCTCAAATAAGACGCGCCGGATGGCGGTCTACACATTAGAACGGTGCCCGTCCAGGGCCCGGAAGTCAACAAATCCGGTGTTCTAAAGTGTGCCTATTCGCCCGAAGGAATGGGCAGGAAGCAGTACAACTCGACGTCGAGTCCGACCGATCGTGACAGGATCGCCAACGCGTCGGCGACAGTGATCTTTGCGTTGGCGGTGACGTCACATTCGCACAGGGGGCAGTCCTCGAGCGCTACGGTGGCACGCATCGCGAGCAGGGCGTCTGTGACGCGTTGTGGCGTCGCCGTGGCTCGAGGGGACGCCACAGAAGCTCAGGCGGCCGCAGGCGCCGTCAAGGGTACAAGCATTGCCGTCTTCGCAGGAGTCTACAGAGCACTGCGAGTCTAGCGGTTCCGTGTCCCGAACGGCTGGGTGGTCGCCGTAGCGGCGAGATTTCAGCGAGCGGGCCTCAAAGTATCCTATGAAGTTACTGCGTCTGCTCGATGGGGAAATAACAGGCCAGGGAAGCATCTATTCCGACGGTCACGGACAGAATCGTGAGTGCATCGCTGACCGTTGTCGTACCGCTCGCATTCACATCGCATTCGCACAGAGCGCATACCTCGAGCCCCACACTTGTGCGCAGCGCGAACAGCGCATCGGTCGCTGTCGGGGCGAGCGCGCCGCTCACGGGAACACCACAGTGCGAGCTTCGTATACAGGATCCTTCGACGCAGGTGTCGTCGAGGGTGCAGAGGTTTCCGTCCTCGCAACTTCCGCCCTCGTTCGTCATCGTCGCGAGACATCCGCCGGCATCTTCATCGCAGGCATATGTCGCGCACGCAGTGTCGTCGTTGCTACAGTCGGGTCCCGTTCCGGATTGGCATCCGAGGTCGGTGTCGCATTGTTCTTCACCGTTACACAATGCGCCGTCGCTGCATTGCTCGTCGCTCGGTGCGTAGATGCATTCGTCGAGCGTTTCGTCGCAGCCGTCGATGGTACACGTGACACCGTCGATGCAGGGCATGCTTCCTTGCACGCAGCCGAGAACCGACGAGCAAATTTCCACACCGTCGCAGAACGCGCCATCGTCGCATGCGTTGTCGGATGGTGTGTGTGTGACTTCGTCATTCGTTTCATCACAGGCGTCCGTCGTGCACGCGATCCCGTCGTCGATATTCGGTGCGGTGCCTCCCATACAATCCTGCACCACATCACATGCTTCATTCCCATTGCAGAACAGCTCGTCGTCGCACAGCGCGTCGCTGGGGACGTGCGTAACTGCATCGCTCATCTCGTCGCACGCGTCGGTCGTACACTCTACGCCGTCGTCCAGTGGCGGCGCGGTCCCCGCCTCGCAGCCGTTGGTGGGGCTGCAGCTCTCCGGGCCGTTGCAGAACGCACCGTCATCGCAGGCATTGTCGTCGGGGGTGTGGTCGCAGACATCACCCGTCTCGTCGCAGCTATCGACGGTGCACGGCACGCCATCGCTGCAGTCGTGGGGTGTTCCCGCTTGGCAATCGAGGGTTGGGTGGCAGGTCTCGACACCGTTACAGAACGCGCCGTCGTCGCAGGCGGCGTTGCTCACGGTGTGATCACAGGAATCCGTTGCTTCGTTGCAGCTATCGGTCGTGCACGCGACACCGTCCGAGCAGTCTGGAGCGTTGCCGGATTGGCAGTCGAGCGCGGGGTTGCAGGTCTCCGGGCCGTTGCAGAACGCGCCATCGTCGCACACGGCATCGCTGGCGGTGTGGTCACAGGAGTCGGTCTCTTCGTTGCAGCTGTCGGTTGTACAGCCGACAGAGTCGTTACAGCCCGGTGCTGTTCCTGCGACGCACGAGCTGGCGTTGCATGTTTCGTTTCCGTTGCAGAACACGCCGTCGTCGCAGTGAGCGTCGATGATGCATTCGCCGGCCAAGAGTACTTCGATGGCCTTGAAGGCCGGATTACCGTTCTCGTGGCCGAATTCCACTTGAAGCCCGTTGCCGTCGGAGACGGTGACTACCGCGGATCGAAGTACGGCGCGTGCGTTACCGGCGGCGGCTACCTGGTCGAAGTCGTCGTAACGGACGACGCCTTCGATGATGATATCGATCGTGCGATCGCCTACGTCGAGGGTGCCGTCGTAGGTGCTCGCGAAGAAGATGTTCACTAGGTAGTCGTCATCCGGGACGTCGAAGTCGTAGACGAGCTCGGGGGCCGTCGCGTTGTCGCTGTGCTCGCATTGGAAGATGTCTTCTGTGGTCTCATCTTCACAACCGAACAGGTCGGGGATGCCCGCGATGATGCAGGCCTCGCCGCCACCGTTCAGATTGCAGGAACTCGCCTTGAGCGAGAGATTGTAAGCGTAGTCGGCGTGCCAGAGATCACCGTTGCAATCCGTTTTGTCGCCCGAGCACTCCGCGCCCGACACGTTCGCGTTCAGGCGGATGTCGTTACCTGTAGCGTCGTCGGTCGCGACGAAACCGAAACAGAGGTTGCGCGGGTCGGTGGGGCAGGGGTCGTCGGCATCGAGAAGCCCGTCGTTGTCAGGGTCTGAGCACGGAATGGGCTCATGCTCGCACAAGCCGTTAGCTGCATTGCAGCTGTCCGTTGTGCACGCGTTACCGTCGCTACAGTCCGTTGGTGCGCTGATGCAGCCGAACAGTTCGTCGCAGGAGTCGATGGTACATAGAAGGCCGTCGTCGCAGTCCGGTGCCGATCCGGCCGAGCAGTTGCCGACGTTACAGGTCTCGTCTCCGTTGCACGTGTCGCCATCGTCGCAATCGTTGTCGTTTGTACACTCGACGCACGCGTTCGCGCCTTCGTCGCAGGCTTGCCCAGGGCAGGGGTCCGCGCCTGCTTGGCAGGTGTCGCCATTGCAGGTCTCGGGTCCGTTGCAGAAATCGCCATCGTCACAGTCTCCGTCGCTGCTGCAGCTTTGGCAGCCCACCCCGCACGGCTCGCAGGTGAACTGGAATTCGTGCATGTGGCGCGTGCTCGAGGTTGGGCGCCCCGAACCGAGTAGGATTCGATCGGGCACGCCGTCGTTGGGGTCGCCGACTACGATGGGCGTCATTCCGTGGTGCGAGTCGGGCAGGCTGGTTACCGTCCGCCAGCTATCATCGACCGGATCGTATTCCTGGACCGCAACCTTGGTGCAGGCCCCGCCTTCGCCGCCGATCACGTAGATGCGATCGTTCAGGACCGCCGCGTGCCCCATACCCGAACAGCCTTCGGGCATCGAAGCGCCGAACGACCAGGTGTTCGTATCGGGGTCGTAGATCTGAGTGTGTGTTCGTCCTTCACAGGCCGTGTCGGTTCCGCACTGGCGACCGCCGAAGACGTAGAACTTCCCGTCGAAGGCCGCACCCGAGCCGTGGTCTACGCCGATCGGAATGTCGGCGATAGCCGTCCAGTCGTCGCTCGAGGGGTCGTATCGAAATGCGCGATCGGTGTTCTCACCGGGACCGCCGGCATTGCCCGCGCAGTCGCCCGACGTTCCGCCGACCACACCGTTGCACGTGCAGTTAGCACTGTTGCCGCCCGTCACGTTGCAGTGGCCACCCGCGATGAAGATGTCACCGTCGAGCAATGCCGCGGAGAAGGCGCCGACACGAAGCTGTCCCGAGCAACTCTGCGATTCGCCGCTGCAGCCGATGCTACTGAGCTGCGTGGCCGAGTTGATGCCGTCGTAGGACCAAAGGGTTTCATCGAAGGGGCGCGTACCGCCGATGAGATAGAGCGTATTCCCGATCGTGAGCGCTTTCTTATGGTCGCCGAGTCCTGCGCCGCTGAAAGCGGGCGGCCGCAGCGGCGGGGCACCGGCCGAGCCGCCGTCGTCGCTCGTCGCCCAGGTGTCGTTCGTGATGTCGTAGCGCACGACCGTGTCGCTATTGCGCTGGGCGAAAAAGAAGATGTACTCGGAGCCGCCGATCTCGAGTTTGGCGGTGGCGTTCTCGTGGCGATCGATCGGAAGGTCGGAAAGATCTGACCAGCTACCCGATTCCATCTCGATGTCGCAGTCCGCCGCTATCCCCGGCGACACCAAAATAGTGAGGCCGAGCCATGCGCCTGCCACAGCAGTCGTAAGTGTATCGAGTTTAAGTCTTCCCATCGGTCGGTGGTTTGGGTCGAGGTCGGGTGGCGCGACAGTGACCGGCATCGAAGAGCCGTCGCCGCAACGCTACGTGCTGACAGGGTGTTTGCGTGGCGGCGATCCTCTAGACCACCGACCGGTGAATCCCGCGTGCTATTGTGCCGAACCCTCCTCGACAACCAGAGCTTCGTCCAGTGGGAGGAAGCAGTAGAGTGTGACAGGGATGCCCACGGACGCCTGAAGCACGCCCAGCGCGTCACTGACCGTGATCATCAAGTCGGTATTTACGTCGCACTCGCAGATCGTACAGCTCTCCAGACCGATGCTGGCGCGCAGGATAAAGAGAGCGTCACTGACGAGCGGTTTATCGCCGCGGGTGATCGGTACTCCGCAGAAGGTGGTGCGTATGCACAAACCGTCCGTGCATTCGTCGTCGAGGGTGCATGCGTTGCCATCTTCGCACGACGTGCCGTCGAGGAAGGGCTGGCTGATACAGCCGCCGTCATCGTCTGAGCAGGTGCCGAAACTACAGTCGTCGTCGAGCTCTTCGCAATCGACCGGGAGCTCGCTTTGGCAGCCTAGGGTCGCGTCACAGGTTTCGGCTCCGTTACAAGCCTGGCCGTCGTCGCACTGCATGTCCGAAGGGGAGTTCACGCAGCTGTCGGAGGGTTCGTCGCAGCCGTCGAGCGTACAGCCTACCCCGTCACTGCAGGGGGAGAATCCGGCCTGGCAGTCAAGGGTGGCATGGCAGGTTTCGGCGCCGTTGCAGAACAGACCGTCATCGCAGTTGCTGTCGTCGGTGGTGTTGACCACGACGTCGTTCAGCTCATCGCACGAATCGTTTGTGCAATCGACGCCGTCGTCACTTACTGGGGCCGTGCCGGCTTGGCAGTCGGCGATCGTATCACAGGTTTCGTCGCCGTCGCAGAACGCGCCGTTGTCGCAGTTGGTGTTGTTTGCCGTGTGGACAACGACGTCGCCCGCCTCGTCGCAGGTATCGTCTGTACAACCAACGCCGTCGCTCAGCGTCGGGGGCGTACCCGCCTGGCAGTCGCTGGTCGCGTCGCAGGTCTCGTCGCCGTCGCAGAACGCGCCGTTGTCACAGTTAGCGTTGTTTACCGTGTGGACAACGATGTCGCCCGCCTCGTCGCAGGTATCGTCGGTGCAAGGAACACCGTCGCTCAGCGTCGGGGGCGTACCCGCCTGGCAGTCGCTGGTCGCGTCGCAGGTCTCGTCGCCGTCGCAGAACGCGCCGTTGTCGCAGTTGGCGTTGTTTACCGTGTGGACAACGACGTCGCCCGCCTCGTCGCAGGTATCGTCTGTACAAGGAACACCGTCGCTCAGCGTCGGGGGTGTACCCGCCTGGCAGTCATCGGTGGCGTCGCAGGTTTCGTCGCCGTCGCAGAACGCGCCGTTGTCGCAGTTGGCGTTGTTTACCGTGTGGACAACGACGTCGCCCGCCTCGTCGCAGCTATCATCCGTGCAACCAACGCCATCGCTCAGCGTCGGGGGCGTACCCGCCTGGCAGTCGCTGGTCGCGTCGCAGGTCTCGGCACCGTCGCAGAACGTGCCGTTGTCGCACAGACTATTGTTCGGTGTATGGAGCACGACGTCGCCCACCTCGTCGCAGCTATCATCCGTGCAACCAACGCCATCGCTCAGCGTCGGGGGCGTACCCGCCTGGCAGTCGCTGGTCGCGTCGCAGGTCTCGGCGCCGTCGCAGAACGTGCCGTTGTCGCAGTTGGCGTTGTTTACCGTGTGGACAACGATGTCGCCCGCCTCGTCGCAGGTATCGTCGGTGCAAGGAACACCGTCGCTCAGCGTCGGGGGCGTACCCGCCTGGCAGTCGCTGGTCGCGTCGCAGGTCTCGT
>Ga0315338_1001637_pt1 | contig 26514 bp, 23 predicted proteins | sample ASW8metaG_FD_204518 | JGI IMG/M metagenome (GOLD analysis project Ga0315338, IMG submission 204518) | Ammonia-oxidizing marine archaeal communities from Monterey Bay, California, United States - ASW #8 | ecosystem: Environmental > Aquatic > Marine > Coastal | place: USA: California | collected... | reverse complement strand
GATCGACTCCTTCTTCTCCGCACTTAAGTCAGAGAAGAAGTTTATGGATGCTTATACAAAATACGGATTGGATGATCCTAGAACAGCAAAGAACGCTGTCTCTCTCCGCCGTGCAACATCTGGATTTCAAAGTGCTACTGGAATAAAATGGCCTTTTAAGTAAGGGGGGTTTGTAAGTGGCAAATGAAAAAGACATCAATCTCCAAGAAAGGCTAAATAAGCTTCTTCAACAGAAGGCGGGTTTAATCAAACAAATTGCTGATGCTGAGGCAAAACAGTCTGCTAAAGCCGGCGAGTATGTAACTAAAACACAGAAGGCAATGAAGGTGGCTCAAGATAGAGCCGCTCTTGCCGAAAAGATTCTTGAGTTCGAAGAGATGTCAATTGATGAGCGCAACAAAGACCTTGCTAACGAAGGAAAAAGAATTGCAAACTTGAAAGCGAGAAACCTGCTTACGAAAGAAGAGGCTGATCTACAAGAACAGATTCTACTTGCAAAAACTCAGATCGCTCAGAACGAAAAAGATGTGACTGACGAGATGAAGCAACAACTTCAGCTTGCAATCGATTTAAAAGATAAGAAAGAAGAGCAAAAAGACGCCGCTGACGAAGAAAAGGCAAATCTCCTTAGCAATCTTGATACTTTGGGAGGCATGGTTGGTCTAACCAGTACTCAAACTACTCTTTTTGGGAAAATGGGAAGCTCTGTTAAGAGTATTGGAAAGTTACTTTCAAATTCTGAAACAGATATGGCTGATATGGCTAAGAACGCAGCAAAGCTCGGAGGAGACTTAGCCTTAGGTACAGTCATCGCCAGATCAGAAGAACTCTTTACTCTTCAAGATGGCATAATTGCAAATTTCCGAGCAACAACCGGCGCATCAGCCCAGACAGCAACCGCAATTGCCGGCGCTTCAAACGAATTGCGTCAGATGGGTTTAGATATGACCTCTGCCGGCGTAGCTGGTGAAGCTTTATATAATAGTGTAACGGCTTTTAGAACAGCCACTCCAGAAGCCCAAAGAGAAGCAGCCGCATTTACTGGATTGTTGGTGGAACTCAACATTGATGCCAACACCGCAGCCGATGCAATGCAAACATTGACTATGGGAATGGGCCAGAGCTTATCTCAAGCTCAGGCGACGACCGAAGAGTTATTGCATTTTGCGAATTCTATTGATGTTAATGTTAACGAGGCTTTAGACAACTTTGCTAGACACTCTGACGAATTAGTTGCTCACGGTGGCGATGTGGTGGCTGTATTTAAGCAATTACAAACTCAATCTCGCTTAACAGGAATTTCTATGGATTCTTTGATGTCCGTCGCCGGCCAATTTGATACCTTTGAAGGTGCAGCTAGTGCAGTTGGTAGATTAAATGGTATTCTCGGTGGTCCTTATTTAAATTCTATTGAAATGGTTTATATGACTGAGGCCGAGAGATTAGAAGCGATGAAACAGACTCTCGAAATGTCCGGACGCTCTTTTGATAGCTTAAGCAGGTACGAGAAAAAAGCTCTTGCTGCAGCCGGAAGCTTTACAAGTGTCGGAGAGGCCCAGCAATTCTTTAACAGCCAATTGGATGATCCTAAAACAATTGAAGCAAAGCGTCGTCAAGAGAGCCTTACAGATCAAGCTCGTAAAATGAAACCTATAATGGAAAGACTCAGCTTGGCGATGAATAAGTTTGCATTTAGCATGGAACCTGTTATTAATTTTGCCAGCAGGCTTGTAGAAGGCTTTGCGGATATGAGCACCGGCGGAAAGGTCTTCGCTGGTGTGTTATTTATAGGGATACCGATGGTCTTAAAAATGACGAAAGCTTTAATGGGGCTAAGGCTTATGATGTTGCAAACCGCAGCCGCACAAGCAACCCTCGGAGCGGCCAAAGGATTGGGCGCACTCGGTATGTTGGGGTTAGGAGCAGCCGGAATCTTAGGCGGTGGATTGCTTGCAGCCGGAATCTATGGAGTCTCTCAGATGTTCGCTAATGGAACCGACTCAGCACCAATGACCGGCGCAGCCCTTATGGGAGAGAAAGGCCCAGAACTTTTGGTTGGTTCCTCTGGATCTAGAATGGTCGGAGCGTCTGGCCCCGCGATTAGCGGAATCAATAAAGGCGACAGAGTTATCACTAATGCAAACCTTAAGAAAGGTCTTGGCGGAGGTGGCCCAACCGTTGGAGCTATGAAGGCTGCTTTCAAACAAGCATTGCAAGAAATCAACAGCGAACAAGCTGCCGGCCAAAAGAAAGTGCAAACAGGTACTGTGCCTGTTGTTATGCAGGTTAATAACAGAGAGTTAGGAAGAGTTGTCTTAAAGATTATCGAGGATTCAAATTCCATAAAACTTTCTCCATCGACCTAGTTATAAACAACGGAAGAAAAAACTATGGCTCCAGATCGCAACGACAAAGACTCTATATTGGGTAAATCATATTTTAATTATGGTGGAGTCCCGTCTAATTTGAACACAAAGGGGTCAGGCCCTTTATATGACGCCACAAACACCTTGGCCAATCATTTAGGATTATATGTTGATATCCATGCACGCCATTGTAATGTTAGAGTTGCTTTTAAAGCTTTTATGACAGCGTTTGAAGACACGGTTGACTTGAACTTTGAAGACGAGCCACAAATGGGTGCGATTACAAAGCCAAAAAACTTTAAGGGAGTTGCTCGACAACTTTCTATCGGATTAAAACTACCAGCAGCAAATGTTGATGAGGCTAGGATGAACTTAAGAAATGTATCATTGCTAGTTAAATCTTTGCACCCCGTTCAAGAGCTTGAGTTCGATCCTTCCACCGGTCGTATGGTGAGAGCGCAGGCTCCAACGTCTGTCCCTTACTTTAGTATTAGATTCTTAAACCTTTTGGTGGACGGCAACATGGAAAAGCCAGACTTCGCCAGTGCCGCAATGAGCGGCCTGACCGGATATATGGACGATGTTAAATATTCTTTAGTTATGGACGATGATGGCGGTGGGTTCCTTGCTGACAGAGGCAACAACGGCACCAAGGCATTCACTCAGCATGTTTATCCAAAATTAATAACTTTGAATTTTGTATTTTATCCTTACTTTACTGTAGATCCTGCTTGGTCTATACAATCGGGTAAAGAAGGTATCTCACCAGAAGACGGAACATATTTCTTTGGTCCCAATAACTATCCTTACCAATATGAGTCTTCTAGAAATACACAAGGTAATACAATCATCAATGCATCTACTAATATAAACAGCAATGATACAATAAGTGAAGCTGATAAAGCAAGAATAAACAGAGCTTTTCATTCAGGTCGTAGGAAATAATTAATATGTCATTTAGATACAACAATAGACCATTTTTTAAAAACGCCGATGTACGTCGCGACGATTTTTTAAACTCTGATCAAAAATCTCACAACAGCAATCCTTTAAATAATACTGAGATTGTACAATACGTAACACCAATTATCGAACATCCAACTGAAGAGGACTTCAGGCATATAAATTCTCAAAGTTATGTTTGGCAATACGGTGATAAATTTTGGAAAGTGGCAACTAAATTTTATGGCATGCCGACTGTTTGGTGGATAATCCCGTGGTTCAATAAAAAACCCTTAGAAGCTGATTATAAGCCGGGAGACGTTATCGAAATCCCTTTTCCGCTTTCAGATTTATATCAATATTTTCAGTAAAGGACTTATAGATGGCAGACAAAATTCCACAAAATATTGATGAATGCTTTTTATTAGACTTTATGCCCGAGGTTGCAGACTTCCGCGATATCACTAATATTAATAAACAATCAGAACATGTTATTGTTTTAGACGAGCAACATTCTGGAAACTCACAACTTTTTCTTAATAAGCTTATAGATCCAGAATACCAGACTCTGATGGATGGGTGTCCCAAAAACTTATTTCAACAACTTTCCCCAATGGTGAATCTGTATAAAGTTTTTTATGACCCTGCGGATCCAAAATCAGAATCCGAATCCATAAAGTTTCAGTTTGGCAAGTTTGATCCTCTAAAAACAAGACAAGCTATCGAAGAGTTGAGAGGCGAATACGGTGATACTGCTCCTTTATACGGTGGTTTCCGTCCGGGACACTTGGCACCAAGCATTACAGAGGCAAACATTGTTTTCGATGGGCAAAACCCTGCTGAGGCCAACTCATTTGTCAAAGCTAATTTGAAACTTTATTTTCCATCTGCTGATGCGCTATTCTTTAAAAGAAGTATGGGCAGTAAACCAATAAGCTTTTCAAACTTAATTGAAAGGCCCTCCGTTCCAAAAGATCCAAATTCACAAATTTCATCAGAGGATAATCATAGAATTTATTCTCAAGACAATTTTAGAATTAAAATGGAACTCTTTTATTTACCCAAGGATTCGACATTCCTTAAAGATGATAAGCTTTGGGGCTCAAATTTTCCAATGGAAAAACGAAGGGCAATCATGGAGTTGATAAGCAACAACCGGTTAACTTTATATTTGAATATTGTGAAACACGAATTTTCTTTTGATCACGATAATGTAAACTTACCTTTTTATCTTAATGTTCAATATATCGGAGCGGTAGAGAGCGCTATGAACACTAAAGACGCCGATATCCTGAAAGATCCAGAATACGAAAAAAAGATGACTGAACTTAGAAAGACGCCTGAATACCGCGCCTACCAAGCAGCAAAATCGGCTGCCGGACCCTTGGGTATAGCGAGTTTAGTAAATAGCAAGGCCGCCGTGGATGCGATATCGCACCGCAACACCGCTGCTGGCGGCGTAATTGCTGCAGCAGAAGGCCCTGAATATTTTATCACCCCAGATCGCGTTCGAGACCTTCAAGCGGCCAAGCTTGAGTTTCAACTTGACACCATCGGTGGCGACATCGATGTGCCCGGAGTCACATGGGGTTCCGCTAGGACTAAAGAGACCCTAGGAGCTATTCAAGCTGAAACTACAGCTTGGGCTAAACTTGGTGTAGAATGGGATGTTCGAAAATCTCTAGGGCTCCAAGAATATGCTGCAGCGAAAAGAGCTTATGATAGGGTTTTGAAAGAGAACAATATGCTAGAGGAGCAACAACTTAGCCGAGGTTATTCTAGGATTATTAAAGAACTTTATGGAGGCGAAGCAGCTAAGGCCGCAGCCATGGCTGGAAACAAAGCCGCTCTCAGAACCGGAGTCAAATATGTATACAGCGTGGGTGTTCCGGCAACTCATTTAAAAGATTACTTAGCCCGCCGAGAGGGTCGAAAACTAGATCAAGAGACTAAAAAAAGTCTCGAAGAATTGGAGAAAACGGGCGATCCCGCCGCCGCAGATAGACTACGCGCAGAAAGAGAGAATGCTCAAAATGATGTGAGAACGTTTTATAAACAATTTTGGAAAAAACTTGGGCCAATACAAAAAGCAGCCAGAGATGTTGAGATAGTCGAAGGAAGCGGACGCGGATACGCTCTTTGGGAGAGCGCCAAAGCCGGAGCAACATCGGCTGTCACGGGTGATACCGGCTGGGACGAATTGGCGACCGCCGAATTTTACGGCGGCGGCTCCACCGACAGTGCAATAGGTATACAAGAAAAATTAAGAAGGATAGCAAGACTACAAGCTGCGGGCAAGAGTCCTGAACAATTGTCAGAGCTTTTAGAGAGACTAAGCACCAGAGCCGAAGCCCCTCTTAATTCCGGAGAGCAAGTTTATGACATAGATTATTTTTATTTAGGTGATTTAATGGACATAGTTTTGAGAAATGTTCACGCATCTAATGACAAACATCGTTTGAATCTTTATAGCGACTCCGAATATAGAGGTAAAAAGCCCGACGCCCGAGATTTAAAAGATAAAACACTTTTTGTATTAGGGAATATAACTTGGAACGATTTTGCTAGTAATGGCTCAAAAACAATTTCTTTAGACAGAGTACCAGTTTCAATGAAACTTTTTATGGAGTTTTGGACTGAAAAGGTTGTTAAAAGACAGAGAAAGGCTTATCCATTAAACGAATTTATAAAAGATGTCATGACGAACTTGGTTAAAGCAGTGTTCACTAATAAATGTAGAGTTCAAGGCGAGCCAACGAACAACCTTAGTTGTAAATTAGAACATGTTTCTTTGAATCCAGACATTGCCGGCGACCCCACAATTCATGTTACTCCGAGTGAACTACTGGGTGAGGAAATCGAAGAATTATTTGGAGCCGCAAGCTCGAAAAGCTCAGCAGCTAGGATTTCATTAACTCGTCCAACAAAAACTGAAATTGTTAGAGCAGCAAACCGCGCCGAAAGAAACGCGCCATCTATAGCAAACATAGCTGAGTTAGGATCATCAAACTCTAGGATAAGAAAAAGGGCACAAAGAAAACGAGCACGGAGAAACCGATGGGAGAAGGGAAGCTTTGATCAACTAAAGACAACAGAGATAATATATATGTACGCTACGAATAGCAAACCGGATCATTTACAAGGTAACAGACAAAAAGACGTTGAATCCGGAGTTATTCATATAGAGGTTGGAAATCCAAACACGCCTTTGAAAGAGGTGGGCTTTAATAAAAGCGATCAACCTTTTTATTTGGAAGCTAAAGGGGAGACAGCCGGCGTGAAAGATAACTCTATGGAGTTGAGCGAACCATATAATCTCGACATTACTTTATACGGATTGACCTATGCCCGCCCCGGCCAACATTTTTATTTGAAATTAAAAAACTTTGGTGACCCATCACAGAAACGAGTAAGAGGCCGCACTGTAGGTTTTGGTCTTGAATATTCACTTCAAGCTAGCCCTTCTCGAAGGCTCGGTCTCGGTGGATATTACATGATGAACAAAGTTGAACAAAACTTCCGTGCTGAGGGAGGAAGAACTTACTGGGAAACATTAACTCAAGCTCTATGGACATCTTTTGGAGATCAAAAGGCCGAAAACAACAAGACACTTAATAATACGCCATCACCAGTTGTAAACCCGGGCGATCAGACCATGACGGGCATATTTGCAACGATGAATTCTGCCACCGCCCGTATCGACGCCAAATTAGCCAATGCAAACATTACAGCCGGCGGAGCCCTAACAAGCGGATATATGTCAGAACTACTCCCGCCTGACACCAGACTCCACAGCGGTTACAACCCTGAGGCGGCTAAGGATTCCGTCTTAGCTGCACAATCGCCCGTCACCGATCTACGGGGCGGCTTCGGGGTAGGTGAGTACCGTACTATTATTGAAGTGGCTAATGAAGAAGCCGAAGGAGAAAAAGTCAACCCACTGGCTATGCAAAGTATTGTGACGTTTGGTGACTCTGCCGATACACAAGCCGCCGAAAAGGCTAAAAGACGGCAAGAAAGTACAGAGAGATATGAGGAAGAGAGGTCAACCCCAGCCAAGCGAGCAAATATTCAAAGCAGCAATTATACAGCCGGCAAATCAGGACAGTATTAAACAATGCCAGATTCAACAAGTACATATGCCCAGTTTTATTACAAACAATCGAGACAGCAAGCATTTCCAAAGTTTGGCCCACAACCAATGGACTCACATAATGAAAAGCTTCATTACGGAAAAGTTGATCAATATCAAAATTCTGTTTACATGATCGATCCTTCTAATTTATCTCAAATAGAAGCCGGACAGCCACAGCTTGCATTGGACTTTGTTGCCGATGCGTTTGGGGACTTACAAAGGTATTTCTCTAAAGCAGTTTCTTTTAACAGAATACAGAACAGGGGCAAGTTTTATAAAGGTATACGAGCCTACAGAGGTTGGAAAGATCCAAACGCTCTTTATATTAACTGGTTATCGGCGATTTACGGCGGGTTCGAGGCTTACTTGTTAGCTGGCGAGTCTCCTAAAAATCAAGAGATCAGGTCTTTTGGTGATTATATGAGGAATTTTATAGATTACGCTTCTGGCATTGCATCAGAATACCCAATAACAAAAACAGGGTGGATAAAGTCAACAAACTGCCCAGCAAGTATCAGCGGCCTTATAGTTGATATATCTGCAGACCCTTTTTCTGACGAAAGCGTTATTCAACGATGGCTTCAAGATCCAAATTTTAATTTTTATAGAAACGCTGCCTTAAAATATGGTTTTTTGGTTGATAAATCTGCACCATGGAGATTATATGCTAACGTTGCTTCTATAGAAATGCAAAATTATTGGAATAAAGTAAAGGAGCCTACGAACGAAGAGATCGAAGCTGCAAGAAAAATTGGATTTACGGATGCACAAATAATACAAGCTTATAGAAAGGTCTATTCTAAGAAAGGTTTAGTTTATGCTCCCGGGAATTCATCGAACTTATTTGATTTGTACTTTAATAAAAGTCGTAAATATGATATCTTAGAGTTAATGAATTCTATGGGGTCATTTTATAATCAGTTTGTTGACAGGTATCCTACTGTCACTGTTCTTAAAACCTCTCCTTTAAAATGTGCACCTCCCGGCACGGTTGACAAGACTGTGTTTTTTAGATCTAGGGTCGGGACACCAGAAGTCGAAAGAGATTTTGCCCCTATTGCCATACCTTTGTACGCTTTCTTGAGAGCTAGCGAGGAAAAGGTATTTGGCTATATGGATTCTAAGAAATTCGACAGATTAGTTAAAAAAGCAGACACTTTAGTAAAAAAGGTTGACTTAAACAAAGGAATGGTGTATATTAATAAAAGTATCAATAGAGTTGCTTCGCAGAGAGCCGCCGAAAATACCAAGTTCTGTCAGAACTATGAAGGCTGCAATACTCGTGCGACTGATTTTGTTGATTACACGTATGTAAAAGAACATTCATGAGGAAAATTTGCTTTTTCAAACTTTAGACGATAAACAGGAATGTGTAGGAGTTTATATCGATGGTGAAATTTATTATGGAGATGTTCCAGAAGGTCTTACTGGAACTTGGTCTTATGCCCCTTACCTTGATGGACGAGATATTGACTATGCTGGGCTATTTTGTGGCGGACTTGATTGCGGACATGTTTGTCCCGAAGCGTTAAAGGATCAGTGGGAAGAAAAGACTGATAAGCTGAAAGCCTTTCTAAGATCTTTTCAAGAATCAAAAGTAGATCTTCACGAGAACTGTTTTTTTGAATTGGTTCCCTCAAGATTTCTATTAGAATACTGTGAGCTTAAAAACAAGATTACGCAACACGTATTAGATAACTATCCAAAACCCAAAAACTATGATTTCATGTTAGGCATAACCAAGTTGGCCAATCAACTTAGAAATCAAAAGGTCAATTTGGATCTTTCTTCTTTGAACGGTGAGATGTCTAGCTTCCGCACACGACAATGGAAGAAGAAGTTGGCTTCTTTACCTCCTTATATACATTATAATATATACGGGACAAAAACAGGCCGTCTTACAACAAAGAGAAACAGCTTTCCAATTCTTACTCTCGCAAAAGAGCTTCGAAAAGTGATAAAGCCTCAGAATGATTGGTTTATTGAGCTTGATTTCAATGCAGCCGAACTTCGAACGCTATTGGCCCTTTCCGGGCAGGAACAGCCAGAGCAAGACATTCACACTTGGAACGCTGAACATGTCTATAACGGCCAAGTGACGAGGGATGAGGCTAAGAAGAGGATCTTTGCTTGGTTATACAATCCAATTTCAAAAGACAAGCTCTCTGCCGGCACATATGACCGTGATTCTGTGCTTGATAAACACTGGGACGGTGAACAAGTACGTACTTTTTATGATAGAATAATACCTGCGGACAAACACCATGCACTGAACTATATTATTCAGAGTACGACAAGTGATACTTTCCTCAGAAGAGTTTTAGCCGTCAATAAGCTACTTCAAGAAAAGAGATCTAAAATTGCATTCTGTATTCACGACAGTTTGGTTTTGGATTTTGCACATGAGGATAGAGAGGAATTACTAAGCATTGTAAAAGAGTTCTCTAAAACTGACTTGGGAACATTCAAAGTTAATGTTCAAGCAGGCAAAAATTTTGGTGAAATGAAGGAAATGAAGATATGAAAGTATATAATAAGTTAATAAGAGACAAGATACCTATGATAATGTCGAAGGAAGGCAAGAAGTTCAAGACCCATGTGGCGACAGATGAAGAATATAGAAAGAAGTTGAAGATTAAGTTACTTGAAGAGGTTCAAGAGTTCCTAGAAGACCCGTGCATCGAAGAATTAGCTGATATAGCTGAGGTCTTTGGTGCTTTGATACCAGCACTAGGATACACTATTGATCAATTAGAGACGGTTGTACGTAAAAAGAAGAAAATTAAAGGAGCTTTCCGAAAAAAGATAATTTTGGAAACAGTAGGGAAATAAAATGGAAACAATTATCGGATTAGGTCAGGCGGGCTGCAACATTGCAGACGAATTCAAAAAATATGATGAATATGATGTTTATAAGATAGACGTTGGCCTAGATGCTTATGAAGAGACGCCTTATGGAGACTTTCCAAAAGAGGGTTTGTACAATATGCCGTGGCAAAGCACCCCTGAGGGCTACGAAGAGTCCTGCCCGAACATGAAAACCTTCTTCAAGGACATAAAAGGCGAGATTTTGTTCATATTTGGAGGTTCTGGAGACATTTCCGGAGCTTCTTTGAGGATTTTGCATCATTTACAGGGCAGAGACATAAGCGTCCTTTATGTACGTCCGGACATAGAACTCCTGCCTGAGAAAAAAAGAATGCAGGAGCGTGTTACCTTTAATGTATTGCAGGAGTACGCCAGATCTGCTGTTTTTAAAAGAATCTTCCTGATAGACAACACCGCTTTAGAAACTCATATTGGAGATGTCCCTTTGATTGGATATCACGATAAGCTAAATGAAATGATCGTTTCTACGATTCATATGATAAATGTTTACAATCATATCGAATCAATCACAGATACCTTTTCAGATCCTTTTGAAACTGCGAGGATATCAACCATTGGTTTGTTAGATATTGCCGATGGTAATGATAAAAAGTTTTTTTCCCTTGACAACGAACGTGAAGTGCGTTATTATTATGCTATAAATAAAGACAGGCTGAAGTCAGACGGTGCTTTATTTAAGAAGATCAAACAACAGGTAAAAGAAAAAGCGAATGAAATCACAAAAGTCAGTTACGGAATATTCGCAACAAACTACGAAGAAGATTTCGCTTATACCTTGAGTTACAGTTCGTCAATTCAAACAGGAGAAGAAAATGACTAGCATTAATGGTTTCAAAGGAACGTTCGTTAAACAGAACGGAGAACAGCGTCAGATGACGTTTGTAAAGCTTCCAGACCTTCCAAGAGAATTTCTTAGTTCAAAGGTTAAGGGTAATGGCAAGCAAGTAAAAATGACTGAGGGTCGAGAGTTGGTGTGGGAGGTTGACCACGGCTTCCGCGTATTCAACTGGAACTCAGTCGTTGGTCGAGTAGAGAGCATCTCTGTCAAAAAAGATGTTTTTACACTTGACAAAAAAGTTTAATTGTGGTAGTATTATAAACAGCAGAATGAGAGATTTGTCATTCTGACTCTAGCTTAAATTAAGGAGAACAACAACATGGCTATTGATTTTGATAAGATGAAAACGAAGCTCGACAAGCTTCAAAATAAGGGATCGCAAGACAGTAATTTCTGGCGACCAGAGGACGGTGAACAAACAATTCGTATTGTTCCAACTTCAGACGGAGATCCCTTCAAGGACTTCTGGTTCCACTATAACGTGGGCAAGAATCCCGGCTTTCTGAGCCCAAAGCGAAACTTTGGGGAGGCTGATCCTCTTGACTCTTTCGTTCGAGAACTCTTCGACGAAGGAACAGAAGACAGTGTTAAGATGGCAAAGAACCTTATGGCTCGCCAACGATTCTTCTCGCCCGTTATTGTACGAGGTGAAGAAGACAAGGGTGTCCGTATTTGGGGATACGGAAAGATGGCTTATGAAAAGCTGTTGAGTCTTGTCTTAAATCCAGAGTACGGTGATATCACCGATTCTGAAGAGGGCGTCGATCTTGTGATCCATTATGGAAAGCCAGTGGGGGCTAGTTTCCCACAAACCAAGATCACCCCACGTCGCAAAAACTCAGCGTTATGCGACGAACCTGAGCGCTGCAAAGAGATGCTTGAGAATATCCCCGACTTCAACACTCTCTTTGAGCGCAAAACACCTGAAGAGGTAGGACACATGTTAGATGAGTTCCTCGCAGGTGAAGAGAGTGCTGAAGAGCGCTCTAAAGAGACTACCAAATACGGCGACGACAAAAAAACCGACGTCGACGCAGCTTTCGAAGAGCTTCTTGGTAGTTAATTAGACTTTAAGTCTAACGGAGGGGGCTACGGCCCCCTCCCCTTACATAATAATAACAATGGAGAAAAGATGAGTTTACAAGACAAACTTAAAAAGGCTAATTTAGATAATAACCACGAAGTTACGTTGGTTTATACAGACGGAGAAGATGTTATCCACGCATGGGATGGTTATCAAGAGACAGTGATTGAAAATTCTGGCATTGCAACAACGCTTGCAGAGTTGGTAACATCACAGTCTTTCAAAGGCAACCCTATTCTAGAAGAGATGCGAGACAACCACCTTCTTGAAGATTATGAACGTGATCATAGTGGCTTCGCCGACTATGTTGCAAACGTAATCACCGAGAACGTGTACGAATATGATTGGATTGAGCGAAATACCGAACAATACGATTATAAGCGCGGATTTATGACCGTGGAAGCCCGAGTGAAGACAACGGTCGATACCGTACTAAATGCAGACAGTCACACTGTCAGCGGCTGGACCCTAGAGACTTCGACGGACCTAGGCAATTTAACTATCGAGGAATAACTTGATACCGCAGGGAGGCATGGGTTACAGATGCCTCATTTTTAACACAAGAGGATAAGATGGCGAGACCAAAAAATACAAAACCCGGAAAAATATCAATGGGCGACATTCGCAGTATGATCAATAAGCGAGCCGGAATGAATGTTGCACATAACTTACAAGAAGCTAACCCTACAGAGGTGAAAGAATGGATCCCAACAGGTTCCCGTTGGCTTGACTCTATTGTTTGTCGAGGACGACTCTCAGGTATTCCAGTGGGAAAGGTTGTGGAGATCGCAGGACTCGAAGCATCAGGTAAGTCTTATATGGCTGCGCAGGTAGCAGCAAATGCTCAAAAGATGGGCATTGACGTGGCTTATTTCGATTCCGAGTCCGCGATTGACCCGGCCTTTTTGGAACGAGCGGGTTGTGACTTAGACAGACTATTATATGTACAAGCTCAATCGGTTGAATTCGTCTTGGAAACAATCGAAGAGCTTTTAGCAACAGGTTCTAAGTTTCTTTTTATCTGGGACTCTCTTGCACTGACACCAGCAATCAGCGATATCGAAGGCGACTTTAATCCGCTTTCTTCGATGGCTGTAAAGGCTCGAATCTTAGCGAAGGGTATGTCAAAATTGACAATTCCTATCGCAGATACACAGTCGACCTTCTTGGTGCTCAATCAATTGAAGACAAACATCACCAGAAGCCCCTCTGAGGCTATGGTAGAGCCCTATATGACGCCGGGAGGCAAAGCGATGATCTACGCCTACTCTTTGCGTGTTTGGCTCACAGGGCGCAAATCTAAGGCTTCTTTCGTTACTGATGATCGAGGCTTCCGAGTGGGTTCTGAGGTCAAAGCAACCTTGAAAAAGAGTCGTTTTGGAACACAAGGCCGCCAATGCACATTTAAAATTATGTGGGGTGACGAAATTGGAATTCAAGACGAAGAGTCTTGGTTCGAAGCTGTGAAGGGCTCTAGACATTTAGTTAGTTCAGGATCTTGGTATACCCTTGACATGGGTAATGGAGACTCAGTTAAATTCCAACCATCAAAATGGAAAGAGAAGATTCAAGACGAAGCATTCCGTGCTCGCATTTTACAACTCATTGATGAAGAAGTAATCCTCAAGTTTGATAAACGAGAGGGCACTGCTGCTGATTACTATGACATTGAAGGCGAGACGGCTGATGACTCCGACGAATAAAAATAGAGTTCTGGTCGTTGATGCACTGAACATGTATTTCCGATCATATATCGTAGACCCCAGCCTCTCTACTAACGGGCAACCAATCGGTGGAGTTAAGGGTTTCTTAAAAATCCTCCAAAAGCTTGTTAGAGAAACAAAACCAGATCAGGTTGTTGTTGCTTGGGATGGACCCGGAGGATCTAGAAAACGCAAGTCGATAAACAAGAACTATAAAGAAGGTAGAAAGCCTCTGCGTTTAAATAGGGATATCAAGCACTTAACCGAGAATGAGGAGCTTGAAAACAAGCTTTGGCAACAAGCGAGACTATTTGAATATCTTAATGAGATGCCAATATCTCAGGTCTTGCTTCCTGAGGTGGAAGCCGATGATATCATAGCTTATGTGACACAAATGGGTTCACTAAAAGGCTGGCAAAAAGTTATCGTGAGTAGCGATAAAGATTTCTTTCAGCTTTGTGATGAAGAGACAGTTTTATTTAGACCAGTCCAGAAGGAAGTTCTGAATCAAGCAAGAATCTCTGAAAAGTTTGGCATTCACCCAACAAACATGGCTTTAGCAAGAGCTATGGCCGGCGATAAGAGCGATAACCTTCCCGGTGTACCGGGAGCAGGACTCAAGTCTATCGCTAAAAGATTTCCGTTTCTAGCAGAAGAGAAGACTTGTGATTTGAAAACACTTTTTGATTACTGCGAGAGCCTCGATAGCAATCTGAAAATATTCACAGGTGTGTTAGAAAACAAGGAAGTGATCGAAGAGAATTACAAGATAATGCAGTTGTACTCTCCAAGCATTTCTGTTCAAGGAAAAAATAAGATCTGCTATGCGATAGAAGAAGCTGAACAACAGTTTAATAAAACTGAAGTTATGAAGATGATGAATGAAGACGGCTTCGGCGTTTTCAACTGGACAGACTTATTTGCGACAATGAAAAGAATTGTTGCAGATAACGCTTGACAAAACCTCTAAAATCTAGTAGAGTAGTACTATGATTATTAACGAATACAAACAGAAACTCGTAGACATAAGAGATCGAGGCTACGTAACGAGCTTACGAAAAGGTAATACCGGAGTTGGATATACTTTAGAAACTCTTTTAGGTATTGAAGAAAACAATGATAGTGGTGCAGATATCGATGGCAGCATTGAATTAAAAGCAAAGCGCAAAAATAGTAGCGCTAGAACAACTTCATTTACACAGTCCCCTATCTGGTACCAGACAAGACAAGCCATCGTTAAAGAATATGGCTGGCCAGACACGGACAACCCGGAGAGAATAAATTTCTATCCATCTCTTAAGTATAGAAACGAGAGCCCACAAGGCTTATTTCTTGATGTTGAAGATAACCATCTGTTCATCAAGGGTAAAAGCGGTGAAAAGCTAGCTGAGTTGCCATTGGAAGTATTGCGGTTTAGGTACCGGCAAAAGTTCCCTAATTTGATGCTCGTGTTGGCTGACCGGAAAAAAGAAAAAAACAAACCCGAACGTTTTCATTACAACGAAGCTTATAATTGTACAAACATTATCTCGGAACAAATTGTGAAGCTACTTAAAAATGGCAAGATGGCTGTAGAGCCTAGGATTTGGATGGATAAGAACACAGGAAAGTTACGAGATCGAGGGATGGCATTTCGGCTTTCTTCAAAGTATACAATGGAACTTTTTGAAAATGTGGAGTGTATCATGCACCCGGAGGCAGAATAGTGAAAAGATTTATATTTTTAGCAGGTTTGTTTTTAACAAGTTGTCTTGTCGATACACAATTCCCAGTATCGTCAGGACCGTTTTTGCTTGAGCCGGTTTGTGGTAACGTCGAAGAACTTTACTGGGAAATGGGAAATCCAGTTTATTGTTATCCAGATCAGTGTTGTGTTTGGGAGTATTATGATTATAATGGATGGCTGTGTGAAGAGACATGGTGTGAATATAGAAATCCGACCGATTGCTGGTGGGCTATTACAGATGTTGTGTGCTGGTAATGAGCGATACTAAAGCTAGTTTTTCAAAATACGGCAGAAAGTTTCAAGAGAGTCTTTGTCAGCTTATGTTACAAGACCGATCTTTCTGCGATCAACTAATAGAAGTTTTTGATGTTGAGTTTCTAGAACTTAAACACCTGCGAGCGTTTGTTCATCAGATCGTAGAATATAAACAAGAGTATGAAACACATCCATCCCGTGGAACGATGATGACTCTCCTTCGTGCCAACTTAGACGACGAGAACGAAGCAACAAAACTTCAGGTAAGAGATTTCTTTGCGAGAATTCACAAGTCTGATATGGGCGTCGATGGAGAAGAGTATATTAAAAGAACAGCCCTTGATTTTTGCAAGAAGCAAAAGCTTAAAGAGGCAATGATCAAATCGGTTAAGCTTTTACAGAACTCTTCCTTCGACGAAATTGCAGAAGAAATAAACAATGCTTTGAAATTGGGATCCGATAACAATTTTGGCTATGATTACCTTCAAGACTTCGAAGAAAGGTTTGTGTACAGGCCCAGAAACCCAGTCACTAGTGGATGGGATCATATAGATGAAATCTGCGAAGGCGGCTTGGGTCAAGGAGAGTTAGGTGTCGTCATCGCCCCAACCGGCGCAGGTAAGTCCATGGCTCTTGTACATTTAGGAGCAGAAGCTATAAAATCTGGTAAGAATGTAGTACACTATACACTAGAACTAGGATCAACAGTGATAGCTTCGAGATATGATAGTTGCATGACAAAGGTGCCGCTAAAAGAATTGCCGGCATTCAAAGATATGATCTATGAAAAGGTAAAAGGTCTCGACGGACGCCTAATTGTAAAAGAATATCCAACAAAATCTGCATCACCCAGCACAATCAAGAATCACCTTGAAAAACTTAAGCTAAGAGGCATTTCCATTGACACGATTATCGTAGATTATGGTGATTTATTAAGACCTTCTGTCATTCGGAAAGAGAAACGACACGAATTGGAAACTATTTATGAAGACCTTAGGGCGATAGCTCAAGAATATGAGTGCCCACTGTGGACAGCTTCTCAAACAAACAGATCTGGTTTAAATGCAGAGGTTATTACAATGGAATCGATATCTGAGGCTTTTAATAAGTGTTTTGTTGCAGATTTTATCTGCACGATTTCGCGTACAGTGGAGGATAAGATAGATAACGAAGGAAGAATGTTTGTAGCAAAAAACAGGAATGGTCCTGATGGATTGGTATTCCCGATGAAGATAGATACATCAAACGTGCAACTGAAAGTTCTAGAACCCGGAACCGACAACACGATCCAATCTGTAATTGTGAAAACTGCGAAGGAGCAGAAAGATTTATTAGCTGATAAGTATAAAAAGTTTAGGAGCAAGCAATGACATATACAAAGCAAGAAGTAGAAAAAGCAACATTAGAATATTTTAAAGGCGATGAACTCGCCACAAACGTTTGGATTTCCAAATACGCACTTAAAAAGAAAAACGGGGAATTGACAGAGAGGACTCCTGACGACATGCACAAAAGACTTGCTAAGGAGTTTGCAAGAATGGAGGAGAAGTTTGGTGGCGAACGTGCTCTTACGGAAGCTCAGATCTACAACCTCCTTAAGAACTTTGATTACGTCGTCCCACAAGGCTCTCCGATGATGGGGATTGGAAACAACAATGTTAAGGTTTCGCTCTCAAACTGCGTGGTTGTGGATTCACCACAGGATAACGTCTCTTCTATCATGGATTCAGGAAAGCAACTGGCGAACTTGTTTAAACGTCGTTGTGGTGTCGGCCTAGATATCTCAGATCTGCGCCCCGATGGAGCAGAAGTTAATAATTCAGCCGGAACCACTACGGGAGCTTGGTCTTTTGCTGACTTCTATTCTTATGTCTGTCGCATGATCGGTCAGAATGGCCGTCGAGGCGCTCTCATGATCACAATGGATATACGACATCCGGATGTTGAACAGTTCGTTACAATGAAGCACGACTTGACTAAAGTAACTGGAGCTAACGTCTCTGTAAAAATTAATGATGACTTTATGCACGCAGTTGAAAACAACGACACATTTAGTTTGCAGTTCCCAATCGGTTCTGATAACCCAACTCATACAAAAGATATCAACGCTGTTGATCTCTGGAATAAGATTATCGAGTCCGCAACCAAGACGGCTGAGCCGGGATTAATGATGTGGGACAACATCATCAACTACCTTCCAGCCCATGAGTACGCCGACCAAGGCTTCAAAACTGTAACTACGAATCCTTGCGGAGAGCTACCACTTTCAGCAAACGACTCTTGTCGACTTATATCAATCAATCTTAAGAATTTTGTTAAGAATCGTTTTACTAGTAAAGCAACCTTTGACTACAAACAGTTTGCCAAGGTTGTCTCTGTTGGTCAACGCTTATCTGATGACCTCGTAGAGCTTGAGATTGAGAAGCTTGAAGGTATCGTCAAACACTGCGATACAAAAGACGAGAAAGCTATGTGGAAGAAGCTTTTACATGCCTGCAAGACCGGTCGACGCACCGGCCTTGGAACTCATGGCCTCGCAGATGCACTGGCCAACCTTAACATAGCGTACGACTCAGATGAAGCTCTCGATGTTATTGATAAGATCTATTCAACCTTACGTAACGAAGCTTATACAGAATCTGTTGAGCTAGCACAGGAAAGAGGGTCGTTTCCGATCTTCGACTGGGACACAGAGAAAAGCAACTTGTTTATTGCAAATCTCCCAAAAATTTTGCAGGAGAAAATTTCCAGATTTGGAAGACGTAACATTTCGATTCTGACAAACGCACCAACCGGGTCTGTTTCTATTATGTCTCAGACAAGTTCTGGTTTAGAGCCCGTCTTCCGAAATAGCTATGTTCGACGTAGGAAGCTTTCTCACGATGAGTCTAATGTTGAAGCAGACTTCATTGATGAGCTTGGTGACCGATGGCTTGAGTATAAAGTCTTTCACCATAACGTACAGGAGTGGCTGAACACCATAGGAGCAACCCGGACATCAACAGAGGATGCGCTTCCGGAGTTCTTTACAACTAGTGACCAAATTGATTGGAAGAGGAGAGTTGAGATTCAATCAGTGATTCAAAAAAGTATTGATCACTCGATTAGCTCAACAATCAATCTTCCAAAAGACACTAAACCGGAAACCGTTGCTGCATTATATCTTTTAGGCTGGAAGCTGGGACTAAAAGGTATTACGGTGTATGTTGACGGATCTCGTACTGGAGTTTTGATAACTAACGATGAGAAGCAGGATGAAGAGTTTTCATCATCCACTGCACCCAATCGTCCAGAGATTCTTGAGTGCGATATTCACCACACAACTATTAAAGGTGAAAGATGGACAGTTCTTGTAGGAAAACTTGACAATCGACCATATGAGGTAATGGGAGGGCTGTCAAACCTTATTGAGATTCCAAAGAATTTGATTAAAGGTCAACTTACAAAAGTCAAATTTAAAACAAAAGATAACCGTTACGACTTAACAGTTGGCACAAACGGTGATACTATGATTGTACGCGACGTCGTTAAAGTATTCGACAATCCAAACAATTCAGCATTCACTCGAATGATATCTCTGTCTCTTCGACACGGAGCAAGGCCAAGTTTCTTGGTTGAACAGCTTCAAAAGGACAAAGACAGTGATATGTTCAGTTTTTCACGCTGTGTTTCTAGGATTCTTAAGAATTACATTCAAAACGGCGAAAAGGCTCATTCTGATAAGGCATGCCCATCTTGTAATAACGAAAGTGGTCTGATTTATCAAGATGGGTGCGTAACTTGCGCAGCATGCGGCTATTCAAAATGTGGATAAAGGAGACAAAATGAAATTAGAGCCAAGAAATAGACACCTTCTCATCGAACCTATCGTAGAAGAAGTAAAAAAAGAAGAGAACACTACAAACATCTTGCTACCAGATGATTATGCAGCACCACCAAAGCCCTATGCTACAGCTAGGGTATTGAGTGTCTCTCCAACTTGCAATGTTGGAGTCAGTAAAGGAGATAAAGTACTCGTCGAAAACTCGATGGTTCAGAAGATTGAGATTGACGACGACGAGTTCTACTTAGTGTTAGAAAATTATGTTTATGGAGTTGTGTCTTCTAGATGAAAATTACACTAAAAGAAATGAAAGAACTTGTCAAGAAAGAAGTAATTCTTGAAATCAGATTAAAGAGATGGTTAGAAAACCACTTTAATACGATTGGATTTGCTTCAGTGACATCAGATAGAGGCGATGTTGCTCCAGAGGAGAACAGCAAGAACTTTACTGAACTGATGGCTCTTATTCGGGGCTCCGGCTTTGGCTTTGTGAAAACAGAGGGCGGTTGGGAAGAAGATCAGGGTGAAGAAAAGCTCGTTAGTGTAACTGAGAGAAGTTTGATGATCCCCGGTAAATCTACAAAGATGGAAGATCCAAAAGAATCTCTCGAAGCTCTCTTTGAGCTTTGCAAAAAAATCTGTGAAATGTATAATCAAGATGCTTTCCTCTTCGGTTGGGGCGAATATCACGAAGGTCGCTCAGAAGGCACTGGCGCACCCTTCGCGGCAGTCTATGATCGAAGTGGAAAGGTTCTTTATGGACCATTTTCAGAAGCAGAAGAAGGAAGCGCACTGCAAGTATGGTCCAGACTAGTAAAAGGGGCAGATAGAAGAGCTAAGTTTACTTTTACTGAATGGACGGCAGCAGACCCTCCTGATAATCAATTTGAGGCCATGGGCCGCGCCAGTCAAGGCGAAATCTTTTTAGCGAAACCAAAAACAGAGGTATAAAATGTCTTTAGCAGAAATGCTCTGCATGGCATACGTTTCATTGGCTTTACCCAATGCAGATGTGGCGTGCGAAAATATGGAAACAATAGTCGATGCATCTTTTCACGAAGATGTCGACCCAACCACAATGGTAGCCCTGATCTTTGTTGAAAGCAGATGGACTCCAAAAGTCCGAAGCCGATCCAATGCTTGTGGCTTAACACAGATCTTACCAAAATACTCCGGAGGATTCCGAAATAGATTTGGCAAGAAACTTACGTGCAAACAACTATACAATCCAGAAACTAGTATTAAAAGAGGCACAAAAATTTTAGGTTATTTCTTAGATCGATACAACGATAACTATAAAAGAAGCTTGTGTTCGTATAACGCAGGCTGGTCTCGTTGTCGAAAAAGAAATGGTACTCACAAAGGCTATCGTTATGCAAAAAAGGTAGTGAAGCTGGCAAAGAGGATCGACAGAGAGGTCGCAAAGATCCAATCCGATGATCTAGGTTATGTCGACGTGCCCGGATGTTATGAATAAGCATGAATATCAGTTTGATGAAGTTGTAATAGGAAACTCGCTAGCGGCTCTAACATACAGTTACTTAAATTCGGTACCTTTAATATATAATGGAGACTCTAAGCCTCAGTTCTTTGATTTCTTCGACTCAGAGTTTGAATTAGACAAACTACATCTAGAAACTATGAATTACGAACTTAATGGCATAGAGTCTACAAAAATTGTTGGTCATTCAAAACTTAAAGTTTGGGAACATCTAATGTTCGTCTTATCTTTATCTGGTCACATACCATTTTCAAATAAAGTTTCTACAATTCGTATAGAAGACGATAACGTATTAAAAGTAACAACAAAGAAGTTTCGAGTGATAAGAGCTAAGTTTAAAAAACTAAGAATCTTTGACAGCGAGAATATGGACGGCCTGCCGGCCCCAGAAAAACAAATATTAAGCTTTAAGGTCATTGATTGGGTCGATGTCAAATCTGGAATGAAACATAGTTATGATTATTTTGAAACAGACAGCGAGTTCGTAAAAGAAGTTTATTTCTATCCCTCGACAAGGTTTGCAGGTTCGATAGATAGAAAAGATCTAGTTTCGGTTTCTTACTTGAAGAAATACCAGCTTGAGAATTTTGAGAACTCAGACACATATGTGAAATTCAAGATTTTAAAATTAATGAAGGCGGCAGGCATCAGGGGCGCTCGAAACGGCAAAGATTTTAATAATCCAGAAAAATACAAATATTACGCTGTGAAAATAGAGCCAAGAAAGAGAGAGGTGCTTAAAAGTCAACGCGATATTTATGAAAATACAGAGACATTAATTTTTGATTACAGACCAGAAGAAAAAATTTATATTGACTCTAAAAAGAAAAATGAATATAATGTAAAATTAAATGAGCTAATTGTAAGAAAATGAACGAAGGTGATTTAACAAAACAATTTCATTTGGCTGGAGTGGTACCCATCGCCGGCCCACCGATGGATTTCAATTTTCCATGGCACGATTGTTGTATGCCGATTGCACAAAACTATCTTGCGATAGAACGCGCAGTTGTTGAATGCGCATATGCCGGCTGCGAGACAATTTGGGTTGTCTGTAATGACGACGTACAGCCTCTTGTTCGACACCGATTAGGAGAATACATAAATGACCCTGTTTGGGCTGTTCGACCACAAGATCCAAATGAAGTTTACAAGCGCAAGCAAATACCGATATTTTATGTACCGATTCACCCAAACGACAGAGATAAAAGAGACTGCTTAGCTTGGTCAGTGTTACATGGCGCAATGTCCGCATATAGTGTGAGCAAAGGTATAAGCAAGTGGGTCACACCGGATCGTTTTTATACAGCTTTTCCATATGGTGTTTATCCCGTTGAAGATTTAAGAGAAAAAAGACGTGAGATTTCAAGTCGTGAGGGCTTTGCCTTTTCTCATCTCGGCAAGACGATTAAAGATGGTGAATATCTTGGCTTTACGTTCAACTCCGAGCAGTTTATTAAAATTCGTAAATCTTTTAGAAAAAATGCAACGGGAATGTTCAAAAACTCCACCACTGGCATTCCACAAGATAAGCTGCCAATAGAAGAAAGGTATTCAGCTAGGTTCTTCTCCCTTAAAGATGTTTTTGGAAGCTTGGAATTTGACAGCCGGCAAACACTGAAACTCCCTTGGTATCACAAAATAGACAACTGGGAAAACTATTGTTCTTTTATGTCTTCAAGCGACAGACGCAAGATTGACCGCCCACCTAAGTATATTTTGGATTATCATGAGTGGAATCCAATTGGTGAAGATAATTATATCGAGGAGAATGAATAATGGCTGGTACAATCTTAGGAGATAACACTTATATAACAGGATCTTTGGTGATTAGTGGATCACTGGTGGTCAATGAAGACGGAGACGGTTCAGCCGGCACCGGAAACACCCAGATTAAGTCGGCCAACCGTGATTACGCCATTCATGTCGATGCAGCTAACGACAGAATTGGTTTAGGCTGCTTCATAGCACCGACACACCAAGTAGAAATTCAACATGAGGGTGGTGACGGGGATCAAGGTCTTATGATAGTCCGTTATGACGGTGCGGTTTATACAAACAATCTTTTAGGCGGTGTGGGCTTTGACAATGCAGATCCTGTTGCCGGCATTCCTAGTCAGATACTTGAAGCTTCTTCTTACGTCGCCGGGTATGCTGCTGAAAACCACTCAATAACGAACAAAGGCGGCTATCTTGTTTTTGGGACTGCTAACATTGGCGATGATATGAACACTGCTACTCCCGAAAGAATGAGAATCTCTTCTGCCGGTAACGTAGGTATTGGAACAACTGCTCCTCAGAACCCACTTGATCTTTATGAGATGGGTGGCCTTGTATTGGGTATCTCAATCTTAAACAATAGTGGCGGAAGCAGCAGTACATCTTATGCTGTCACTACAAGTATGGCTGTACCAACCAATCGTTGGAAAGTTACCTTTACTGCACCAGCCAGTGGCAAGGTCGAGATTCAGTTTCAAGGCTATTGCCACTCAGATACCTCCAGTGGTTTTGACTTCTTGTACTTAGGGCTTTCCGATTCAGATACTTATAACTCACTTGGAACTCGGTATGAAAAGAAAGTTCGAGTTCCGTCAACTGACGGTGCAGGCTCTAGTCATGATATTATAACACACAGTTGGTATATCTCTGGCCTGACAGCAGGGACTTCTTACACTTATTATGTAGGAACAACAGGTCGAAACGCTAACCACACTTGGAAATGGGGAGGCACAGATCAGGCCGAATATCCGGACATTTTCATCCGCGCACTCTCGTTACCAAATACAATAGCTACAGATTAAACACTTGACTTTAAATAATTTCTGTGTTATTCTAGTACTATAAAAATAATTGGAGAACTGATTTGTCTAAAAGAATACCTTTCGCGGGGTTACACGCACACAGCGGCTTGAGTTTAAATGATGGCCTAGGCTACCCTCAAGATCATATGGATTTTGCCCTTCATAATGGTAGTAACGCTTTGGCTTTAACCGACCATGGTCACATGAACGGCCTCCCATATCAAGTGCTTCACGCTAAGAAATTGAAAGCAGATGGAGACAATTTCAAGCCTATTTTCGGTGTTGAGGCTTATTTTTTGCCCTCATTGGATGTTTGGCGAGAGCAGTATGAGAAGGCAAAAAACGAAAAAAAGAAGGTCGAAAGTGACATCTCTCTAAGTATCGAGGATGAAAAGGCTTCTAAGCAAAAAGTTACTAACATTCTCAAGAAACGTAATCATTTAATTTTGCTAGCAAAGGACCAAAAGGGTTTGAACAACATATTTAAGCTAGTTTCGGAGAGCTATAAAGATGGTAATTTTTATCGATATCCTCGAATGGATTATAACCTCCTGTCTCAGTATAGTGATGGGGTTATTGCTTCCTCTGCTTGTCTTGGTGGAGTATACGCTGGAAATTATTGGGACAATAGGGAAGAAGGCAACGAAGCTATTCTGGAGGCGATGAGGGACACAACTCTTCGCATGAAGGAAATATTTGGAGACCAATGGTTTGGTGAATTACAATGGAATAACATCCCCGAGCAGCATGAACTCAACACCTGCATCATACAGGTTTGTCGTGAGCTTGATGTTGATCTCATTTCTACTGCTGATAGTCACTATCCTAACCCTGATGCATGGAAGGACCGAGAACTCTACAAGAGAATCGGGTGGCTTGGAAAAGGAGGACTCCCAGAGTATATGTCCGCAGAACTCCCCGGAGGAGTAGAAGAAATCGGATATGAGCTTTACCCAAAGAATGGGGAGCAGATGTGGGAGTCTTATCAGAAGTATTCTGAGGCACTGGATACAAATTATGATGATGATCTTGTACGTGATTCAATCACACGCACAGATTATATTGCTAATGATCTTATTGAGGACTTTATGCCAGATAACGAAGTCCGCCTTCCAAAGTTTGTAGTTCCAGCCGGAAAGACCGACATTCAGGCTTTGACGGAGAACTGTCTTAAGGGCCTCAAAACGAGAGAACTACAAGGCAAGCAGGAATATGTTGATCGCCTGAAGGAAGAGCTTAAGGTTATTAAAGATCGTGGGTTCGCGAAATACTTTTTGACAATGGACGCAATTGCAGACAAAGCTAGTTCAGTTCAGCTTACCGGCCCCGGTCGAGGTTCCGCAGCCGGCTCACTAGTTGCTTATGTTTTAGATATCACACAAATTGACCCAATCAAGTATGGTCTTCTTTTCTCTCGTTTCCTCAGAAAGGATGCGATTGACTATCCAGATATCGACTACGATGTGTCAAATCCTATGCAACTTAAAGAGATGCTTATCGACGAGTGGGGCGACTCGACTGTTGTTCCCATCTCAAACTACAACACATTGCAACTTCGTTCTCTGATCAAAGATGTTTCTAAGTTCTACGACATTCCGTTTACAGAAGTTAATTCTGTGACGGGCGCGATGATTGCAGAGGCGACACCGATTGCAAAGAAGGCTCACGGCATCAAAGCGGGAGTTTACGTGCCGAACTTTGAAGAAGTAATGAGCTATTCAGACAGTCTTAAAAGGTTCTTGAATAAATACCCTCACGTCAAAACTCACGTCGAGGCTTTGCTTGGTCAGGTTCGATCTGTGTCTAGGCACGCAGGAGGAGTTGTGGTCGGTGAGGATCTGGATAAATGGATGCCCCTTGTAAACAGCGGTGGTGTTCGACAGACTCCATGGTCTGAAGGTCAGAACGTTCGACACCTTGAGCCCCTAGGGTTTATTAAGTTTGATATCTTGGGCCTGACGACTCTTCGTATGATTGAGGGTGCGATTAGACATGTCCTTAAAAGACACCATAACAATCCAGATCCATCATTCGAGGATGTGAAAGCATACTACGATGAGTTCTTACACCCAGACAAGATCGATCTGCATGACCCTGCGGTATACGGAAACGTATTCCACAAAGGCAAGTGGGCTGGTATATTTCAGTTTACTGAAAAGGGTGCACAAAAGTTCTGCAAAAGAGCAAAGCCAAAGAGCATCATCGACATTTCAGCTATCACTTCGATTTATCGCCCCGGACCTTTGAGCGCAAACGTCGATCAGACTTACGTTCAGGCAAAAAACAATCCGAAGGATATTTCTTATCTTCATGACATTGTTAAGGACGTTACGAAGGAAACTTATGGATATCTTATTTTCCAAGAACAGATTGCGCTTCTAGCTCATCGCCTTGGAGATAACATTTCTCTCGATGAAGGAAACACCCTTCGTAAACTACTAACCAAGAAAG
>Ga0315338_1001636_pt1 | contig 26521 bp, 23 predicted proteins | sample ASW8metaG_FD_204518 | JGI IMG/M metagenome (GOLD analysis project Ga0315338, IMG submission 204518) | Ammonia-oxidizing marine archaeal communities from Monterey Bay, California, United States - ASW #8 | ecosystem: Environmental > Aquatic > Marine > Coastal | place: USA: California | collected... | reverse complement strand
TAGGATCTGGTCCAGATCGCGCGCGACCGAGCCGAGACACTCCAAGGAGAAGGAAAATCGCACGCGGGCGTGTACAACCCGCAAGGCGTCGGAGGCACGAACGTTCTCTACGTATTGGGCGATGCGTCGCGCCCCGAAGACTACGGTCTCCCGGCGGATCCGACGATCTCCTGGGCCGTCCGCCTGTGGCAAGGCCCTCTCAAATGGCTCGGAAACGCCGTTCTCGTCGGCGGAGTCCTTGGCGCTCTCGTCCACTATTTGCGCTTTGGTCCCAAGAGCCACGAGGAAGAGACGTCGTGATCGAGCGGTTCTCTTTCTCCGAGCGAATGGCGCATTGGATGGCGGCGTTGAGCTTCCTGTACGCCGCGCTCACCGGCCTTTCCTTGTGGACCCCCCAGTTGTTTTGGCTCGCGACCGTGTTCGGCGGCGGCGAGGCTACCAGACGGTGGCACCCGTGGGGAGGTGTTCTCTTCGCGCTCGTTCTCGGCAAGATGTTCTTGGGCTGGGCCCGGGAGATGAAGCTCGACGCTTCGGATCGCACCTGGCTCCGGAGCTCTCACCTCTACGCCGTTCATGAGGACGTCGGGCTCCCGGAGCCGGGGAAGTTCAACGGCGGCCAGAAGGTGCTGTTCTGGATACAGTCCGTCGCGGCGCTCTTGCTGTTCGCGAGTGGCCTCGTTTTGTGGTTTCCGGAGATCTCGACGCTACCGCGCACGTTGCGGCTGGCCGCGATCGTCATCCATCCAAGCGTGGCGATCGTGTCGCTGGCAGGGATCATCATTCACATCTATATGGGCACGGCGGCGGTGCCGGGCGCGTTCCGGGGGATGGTGAGCGGCTCGGTCGAGCGGAGCTGGGCGAGATCGCATCACCCGCGTTGGTATCGCGAGATCGGGAAGGGCTGAGTTGAGAGCAACGCTCGAGCAAGGCGTAACCGCCACGGAGCGCATAGAGGTCGATGAAGCTCGAACCGTCTCTTTCCTCGGTGAGAAGGGTCGCGTGTACTCGACGCCTTCCATGGTGCGGGATATCGAGATGGCGTGCTTGCGCTTGGTGGCCCAGCATCTCGACGAAGGCGAAAGCTCGGTCGGGATCCACATTTCGGTAGACCACCTCGCCGCAACGCCTCTCGGGGCTTGGGTCGACATCGAAGTGTCTGTGACGGCCACGGACCGACGCAAGCTGACATTGACGGCGGAGGTCCGGGATGCCGTCGAGGTCGTCGGAACGGGCAGCCACGTCCGTTTCGTCGTGGACGTCGAGCGCCACCAGGAGAGGCTCTTCGAGAAGATCCAGAAAATTCAAGGGGTCCGTTAGCGAAAATGACCCGCTTGTGGCATGATTGGCCGGTTTCGAAACCCGGATCTGCACGCAAAGGGAGGAAAAAGCGTTGCGTTACTCACTACTATTCTTGATGGTCGGCTGTCTCTTGGCGCCGCTCGCGGCCACCGCGCAGGACGAAATGAGCGCGGAAGACGCCACCTATGAACTCATCGACGCCGTTTACGAGGACAGCGCTCGAGACGTCACCCGGCTTCTCGAAGCGGGGGCGGATGCCAACGCGACGACCGAGTCCGGCCTGCCGATCGTCAGCTATGCGGCCATTAAAGGGCTCGAGGACGTCGCTGCCGCGCTCGTAGGCGCGGGGGCTGACCTCGAGGCCCAGGACCAAACGGGCGCGACGGCTCTCATGTACGCGGCCCAGTTCGACCACGATGACCTCGTGACAGCGCTCCTCGAGGCTGGCGCCGACGTCAATGCCGTCGACAGCCTCGGCTGGACGCCGCTCATGCGAGCTGTCATCGGCGGTAATGCTGAAGCCGTCACCGCGATCAAAGATGCGGGCGCGGATCTATCCGCGGTGGACTTTTTCGAGCGCAACGCCCGGCAGATTGCCGAAGGTCGAGATCTCGAAGAGATCATCGCGATCCTGGAATCCTGAGCGTCGTCGAATCCTCGGGTACGGCAGTTCGAAGCACTCTGTAACCGCCGCGCCGTAAGGGCTCGTCTACTCGCGACCCGCTTCGACGCCTCGGCTGAGGCGCTGCGCTTCTACGCCGCGGTCGCGGAGCTGCAGAAGCGGCCGGAGCTCGGGCGCGAGGCGATGGTCGCGTTCGCGGTGACCGAAGCTCCCGCTCTCTTGCGGGAGCGCGCCCGCACGCTCGACGAGAGCGCGTTCGCGGATGCCGTGGAGCGCTATCGGATAGGCGAAGGCCGCTCCTCCCCGGAGAGCTTCTTCGCGAGGGTCGTGCTCCAGCGCGAGGCCTATCTTCGCGAGATGTCCGCCGCTCCCTCTGCTGCCGGGCTTTGCGGCCGCTGCGGACACCCGCCTCAAGTGGGGCGGCTCGTCGCGGAAGGCGACGGAACGAGCGTGCGGTTTTGCTGTTCTCTTTGTTTCGACGAATGGCTAGCGCCGCGAGACTACTGTCCCGGATGCGACGGCACCGAAGTCGCGAAGCTCGGCTACTACCGCGCCCCGGAGCTAGCGCATGTGGAAGCTCGTGCCTGTGAGACGTGCGGCATCTACCTCCACTTCGTCAAGACGGCAGTGGAGCCCTCCGCGGTTCCGGATGTGGACGAGGTAGTCGCGCTCCCGCTCGACGTCTGGGCGCATGAGAATGGCTATCGGAAGCTCGTTCCGAACCTCGTGGGCATATGAAGCGCATCGAGCTCGCCTCGCTCGAGAGCTCCGTTTCCGCGCTGCCCGTGGCAGGGATTCTCGTCCGCACCTTGTTGAAGGCGAACCGCGATCGCTCGAAAGACATGGCCGCGAGCATCGCGTTCTTCAGCTTTTTCTCACTCTTTCCGCTGGGCCTGGGTATCGTCGCGGGTGCGAGCTACTTCGTCGACGAAACCGAAATCCAGCAAAGGCTGACGCAGCTCCTGTTCGATGCGCTTCCCGGCGGGCTGGACTTCGCTACGGAGAATGTATCGGCGCTGTTTCGCTTGCGTCGCGCGGTCGGGCTGTTGAGCATCGTTGGGCTGCTATGGTCGGCGAGCAAGATGTTCGGTGCGCTGAGCCGAGGCGTCAACGGCGCTCTGGGACTGAAATGGAAACGCTCCGTGCTGCTGTCTCCGCTCCGCCGCGTGCTGATGGCGATTATCGTCTCGGTCCTCGTCTTTCTCGTCGCCTCGGCCTCGGCCTTCCTCGAAGTCACGGTGAAGCTCGACCTGGGCCTCGTCAGCGGCAACATGAGGAGTTGGTTGACATTCGCCGGGGGGCACGTGAGCGGCTACCTCTCCGTGGTCGCCGTGCTCATCGTCCTGTACCGTCTCGTTCCGTTTCAAAGACCCAAATGGCGAGAGCTTCTTCCGGGAGCGCTCTTTGCGGCGCTCTTGATCGAGCTCGGAAAGTTGGTCTTCGTGGTCTACGTCGAGAAGATCTCCCAGCTGGAGGCGGTTTACGGCTCGCTTTCCTCCGTGATCGTTTTTCTCCTGTGGATGTATTTCTCGGCGCGCGTCATTCTCCTTGGGGTCGAGTTCATCGCCGTCCGTCGCGAGGACGCCGTCGATGGTCGGGCCGACGCGCCCCGTTCTACTTGACCCGCGATTCCTCGAGAATCTCGATCGCCCGGATCTTCCAGAATTGCTCGACGGGCTCGACGGTAACTCTGGCTTCGTAGCGGTTTTGGCGGAAGTGCCGGTGGCCGAAGTGGGTGACGTTTCCGCCTACTTGCCATGTCGCTTCTGCGACGAACCCGCCTCCATCCAGAGGCTCGACCGAGCTGACCTCGGAGACCTCGACCGCTTCGACGCTTGCGCGTGCCCCGCCGCGCTCCTCCATCTCGAGGGCGCGTTGATGCTCGAGATAGATGTCGGTCAGGGTCTCGCCCGTAACGCTCACGGCTAGTCGATCGTAGCTCTGCGATTCGTCCCGATACTCGAAAGCACGGTAGACGTTTGGTAAAAGGCCCGCGAGGATGCGCCGAGCCGTCTCCGGCGAGTCCGTCGTCGCGACGGGAACAGGGACCGCTACGGCACCAACGGGTGCTGCGAGCATCGCCGCAGCGAGCGCGACCCGTGCGAGCCCCGATGAAGGCCCCTCGCGATCGCGCCGCAGAGCGGTGACGCCCAACGTGACGCCGGCGATGGCGAGCACGATCGAGACGAGCGGGATCGGGACCAAGCGCGGCTCGATGCTCGATGCCTCGATGGTCGGAACCGGGTCCCGCGTGAGCTGGTTCTCCCAGCTCAAAGCGGGCGCCTCGCTCGTCAGCAGGCCTGCGACCGATGCCTCCGGATCCGTGACCGTGATGGGAACGGTTGGGACTCCATCCAAGAACGAGGTCCACGTGAGCGACACACGGCGAGGCGTCGTCCTCGTGAAGTAGGAGGTCGTGAATCCGACGAAAGCGTCGTCCACCCGCTCCGCGATGGGAGTGGGTCGCGGCAGCGCGCCCTGGTCGTTCACGGTCATGAAGTCGAGCCGCGGCTCGGACGCGAGCGCCGCCTCGTCGTCGATCGTCATGGCGCTCGCGGAGAGCAAGAGGTCGCGAATTCCGGCGAGCACGTTTCTTTGCGCGTCGACCTCGATCAGGCCGCCCGGTTCGAGGTCCAAGGTGGGTACGATGCCGTCGAGGCGGACGAGGATCTCATGGCGGACTTCGAACGCCTCTATCGAGACGAAGCTTTGGACCGCCTCGTCCGGAGCACGTGGCGACAGGCGCTCGGACTGGCGGCCATCCGCCGACCCGCGAGAAAGGCCCGGCAGTCGGGACGCTCCTGCCCGGGACGGCTGCGGCGCCCCGTCCTCCGCACCCACCAGGCCGAGTCCGAGCGCGACCGCCGCCGCCGCCAATCCGTAGATGACGACGCGGCGGTACCGGAGGCGGGTGACGAGCGCGCTTGCGGCAGTGACCGTGAGCCATAGCGCCGCGTCCATTCCGAGGACCATGAGCGACGAATGAAACAGGGGCGCCGGGGCGCTCGCGTATTCTGTCGCGATGGCGAGACCATGAGCGAGTCCGGCTACGACGAGGAGGCTCTTGACTTGCCGCCGCTCGTCGGCGGGGCGTAGAGCCTCCCTCGCCAGGAGCACCAACGCGAGCGTCAGTCCGAGCTCTCCAACGGAGGGCTGAAGGCCGATGTTCAAAATAGCCCAGGCCGCGAGCGCGGCGATCTGGCCGAGCGAGAACCACATGACGAGAGATGCGGAGCCGACGAGCGCGATCACACCCGCGAGCACCAGATGGACACCGTGGCCTGAGAGATGCTCGACCCCGTCGAGGACGCCCCGCTGTGCTCTTCGAAGCACGATGTCCGGTGATGCGCTCTCCGGCAGCTGCCATGCGTTCTCACCCGGCGACAATAGGTGCGCGTAGCTCTCTCCCGACAAGAGCTCGATGCGGATGATCGTTGAGAGTGACGGGTTGCCCAAAGGATAGTCGACCCGAACCATCGCGCCCGAAAGAGACTCCCGGCATCGAAATCGAGCTTCGCTGAGCCAGCTCCCATTCTCCAAACGGACGCTGACGTCTCCGTCCACGCGGCACGTCTCCGGGAGGCCCGGTTTCGGCGCCGCCGAGGGGGGCACGATTTGCGGAACCTGCCACTGCACGAGGTATCTTCCGGGCTCCTGCTCCACGATCTGGATCTGAATGGGACGAGCCTCGTCCGCGCGTAAACTCGTCGACAGGAGTAGGAGTAGAAGGAGCGAAAGGCCGCTTAGCCGTGAGAACACGAGCGATATGTTAGCACCGCGGGGGACGCCCGATGGAACGAGGGAAACGCCGCGACCGAGGCGTCAGTGCGGAAGCTCCCCTGGAACAGCGGTGCGGTCCATATCCTCGAGAACGTGAGCGATCTTCGACAAGAGCGTGCGAGCTCGGTAGGGCTTCTGGAGAAACGCGACGCCCGTGAGCTCCTCGCGTTGAGCTACCGTATCCTGGCCGTCGTAGCCGCTCGTCAGGATGACGCGCGCGTCGCTTTCGAGCTTCCGAATTTCTCGAAGGGCATCCGCACCGCTCATCCCCGGCATCGTCATATCGAGGAGAACGACATCGATTTCGCTACGCCGCGCCCGGTAGACGTCGATCGCCTCGACGCCGTTTTTCGCCTCGAGTACCGTGAAACCGGAGCTCTCGAGGAGGTCACGGGCGATCGTACGCACGGCGTGCTCGTCGTCCACGACGAGGATCTTGCCGCTGCCCGGCTCGGGCGTCTCCGCGGCGCGGGCGCTCGTAGCCTCGACTTGCTCCGCGAGGGCCGCGGGAAAGTTCACCTCGAAGGTGGAGCCCTGTCCGGGGGTCGTGTTCACGAGGAGCTCTCCCGCCGCGCTCTTGACGATTCCGCGAACGGCCGCGAGACCTAGGCCGCGACCAGCGCCTTTCGTCGAGAAGAACGGGTCGAAGATCCGCTCACGCGTCGTCCGGTCCATACCGCGGCCGGTGTCGGAGACCGCGAGCTGGACCGTCGCCGGCTCGCCTTCCACGCGACGGGTGCGGACGGTGACTTGCCCATCGTTTTCGCCGATCGCTTCAGCGGCGTTCGCGACGAGGTTGATCACCAGCTGCGTCAGCTGAGCGTGGTTCGCTTTGATCATGACCGGCTTAACGGCGAGCTCGGTCTCGAAAGTAATCTTCTTCGGAATGGAAGCCTCGACGAGCTGGGTCAATTCGTAGACCAAGGTGTTGAGGTCGAGAATCTCTTGATGGAAGCTGGCCTTACCCGCATAGGCCAGCATCTGATTGGTCAAGTTTGCGGCCTGCTTCGTTGCGGTGACGACACGTCCCAGATAGACCGCCGGGCGCGAATCGGGCTCCAAATGGGTGAGCGCTAGCTCCGTGTTGCCGAGCAGGCTCGTCAAGATATTGTTGAAGTCATGCGCGATGCCGCCCGCCATGAGACCGAGGCTCTCGAGCTTCTGAGCATGCTGGACTTGCGCCTCGAGGTGCTCGTGCTCGTGCTGCGCGCGCTTGATATCGGTGAGGTCGGTCGCGACCACACCGACCCCGTAGACGTCTTCGTCGCTGGCGCCGAGGGGGAAGGCGACGAGGATGAAAGAGCGCTCCTCGTGGTCCAGCTGAAACGATAGCTCACGCTCGACGACCCGTCTCTCCAACCACGCCGTCTCGACCGCGTCCAAATATTGCTCCGCCGCTTTCGGCGGAAGCAGATCGCGGGGAGAGCGTCCGGTGGCCCGCTCCTGGGAGACCCCGGCCAAGCGCTCGAAGCTCTTGTTCAGCAGCAGGAAACGGCCGTCCGGGTCGGTGACGGCGATCAACGTCGTCGAGTTGTCGATGATGGACTGGAGGAGCTGTTGACTCTTTTCGAGTGCGACGACCGTCTTTCCCACCGTGTCGACGTTGTCGCGGAGGTCCGCATAGAGCTGTCTCAACCGCGCGGTCATTTCGTTGAACGCTCTGGCGAGCACTCCGACTTCATCCGACGTCATCACCGGGGCGGTCGTCGTGAAATCTCCATCCGCGACGGCCGTTGCCGCGCGAGTCAGCGACAGGATGGGGCGCGCGATCTGCCGAGCCAGTACGACGACGCCGCCGGCGAGCATGAGCGCCGATACGAGCCCAATACCGAGGATCGTGAGTACGAGTCTTCGCGCCGGAGCGAACGCCTCCGCTTGATCCAGCTCAACGATCAAGGCCAGGTCTCGCGCCGGGTTCCACCTGTACGCGCCGATGACGGGTGTGCCGGCGTAGTTCGTATACACGCCGACTCCGGAGGCGCCGGAGAGCGCTTCGTTGATAGCCTCGCTGAAGACGCCGCGGCCGAACTGCTCCCGGCCAAAGCGCTCCGAGCTGACGAAGTCGTTGAACGTGCTAACCAGGTAGGCGGCCCCGGTCGCACTGAGGCCGGTCCGATCTTCCATCAGGCGATCGGCGTAAGCGAGATCCAAGTCGCCGGCGAGAACGGCGATGGTCTCGCCCGTGTCGTCGGTGACGGGGCTCGCGATCGTCATGGCCGGGCGGCCCGTGAGCGGCGACGTGTACACGTTCTGAATGAACGTCTCGCGTTTGCCGCGGGTGTAGAAGAGATCGCTGACGTGATACACACCGAGCCGGAGCGCGTGCGTCGACGCGACGACCTCGCCTCCCTCCGGAGACATTAGATAGAGCTCCTCCAGACGCCCGTGTGGCCCGATGGCCGAGCGTAACACCGTCTCGATCCGCTCTCGTGCGGCCGCGGATTCAGGAGTGGACATTCGTTTTAGATCTTTGGTGAGCTCGGCGGATTCCGCGATGAAGACGATGAGGTCGCGCTCGGTCTCGACCCATCGATTGATCTCGTCCTCTTTCGCGACGGCTACGGCTGACAGCCGATCGGCCACCGCCGAGCGAAGCGCTCGGCGCGCTTCGAAGAACGACACGACCGCCACGAAGACGACGGTCAAGATCGAGACCGTCAGAAACGATCCCACGAGGCGAGCGACCAAGCTGTCGCGTGCGCGGGCGAAGGCCGGCACCGCTTTGGTAAGACGATCGAGAATCATGGCCCTTAGGGGTCCACGACGCGAAAGAGTGTGCTCTCGCCGTGACGTATCTCGGAGATCGCGACGCTACGATCCGGATCCGTCTTGCCGTCGAAATGGATAACGCCCGTCGCTCCGCGGAAATTCTTCGTTCGCTTTAGCGCATCACGAATGGCATCGGGCGCGAGACTTCCGGTTCGCTCGATCGACTCGAGCAGCAGCGTAACGGCGTCAAAAGTCATCGCCGCCGTGACTCTCGGGGCCTCGCTATTCTCCTGCTCGTAGTGTTCAACGAAACGACGCGCCTCCGGAGTGTCGAAATCCCGGTGCCACTGGTGCGCGACGAATGCCCCCTCGACGCCGGGCATCGACTTGAGCGCCGCGACGTCCCAGGTGTCGCCGCCAAGCACGGTTGCCTCTATTCCAAAGGACCTCGCTTGCTCGATTTGCGGTCTCACGAACTGCGTGTCGTTGGGCAGGTACAAGACTTCGGGCGCCTGGTCTCGGATCCGCTCCATCTGCTCGCTGTAAATCGCCGCCGCGTCGCGGGGATAGGACTCGAACGCGACGACTTGCCCGCCGTTGGCTTCGAAAGTGGTTCGGAAAACCGCTGCCAAATCCCGGCCGTACGCGGTGGAGTGATCGTAGAGGATGGCCGCGCGCTTGGCCTCGAGCTCCACCGCTGCGAACTCTCCCATCACGGCTCCCTGTACGTCGTCGAGAAACGCCAGCCGGAAAACGAACTCCTTTCCGTCAGTCGTGGCCGGATTGCTGGACATGGGGCTCAGCATGGGAATTCTTGCGTTCTCGGCGACGGTCGCGACGGCGATCGCGTGGCGACTGAACTGAGGGCCGATGAGGGCGTCGATGCGCTCCTGGTTGATCAGCGCACGCGCGACGCTCGCCGCGGAGTCGGGTCGATCTTCATAGCCTTTGACGATGAGAGTCACCCGATGCGATTGACCGTCGATCTCGACGCCACCTCGCTCGTTCACATCGTCGACCGCGAGCTGAGCGCCGCGGATGGACGGCATCCCGGAGGTCTCTTTTTGGATTCCCTCCAGAGTGGCGAGCACGCCGACCCGGATCTCTCGAGGTGGGGGCGCGGCCGTGCAGCCGAATAGTGAGGACAAAACGGCGAGGGCGATCCACCGACCGATGCCCTTGTTGCCGTCGATCGTGCCCATGACTCTCATCCCCACGAAAGCCGCTTACTGGCGCAGGAGTGCTTTCGTCTGCGGGCGGCGTCGCTAGGAAAACCGTATCACGGCACCACGATCGCTACAACGACCCGACGAGACAGCAGCGGGCTCGTGCGACGGATTGCGGCTATGTCGCGCCTTCGGAACGGCCGGAATCGATCTCGAACTCGACTTCGATGTCCGCAAGCACGTTGATGGGATCGCCGTCGATCGTCGCGGGCTCGAAACGCCACGAGGACACGGCGCGGATCGCGGCACGATCGAGGTCCGGCTCGAGGCTCTGATGCACGCGTATCGGTCCCAGCGAGCCGTCTTTACGAATGATGACGCGTAGGACGACGTGTCCTTCGATCCCTTGCTCGAACGCCGCTTCGCTGTAGAGCGGCGGAATCTCTTCGACGACGGTCGGAGGCTCCAGGCTCTCGGAGCCGAGCATGACCGGCTTCTCCGACAAAATGACGCGCGCGACACTCGGCCGGCTGGCGATACTTATGATCTGAGCGATGTAAGTACGCCCGCGGTCATGTGCCCAGTCGAGGGCGGTGAGATCCGACGTGTCGGCGACGTTGACATCGGCCCCGGCCATCAGCAGCAGCCGGGTCGCGTCGATCCGGCCACGCTTGACGGCTGCAATGAGCGCCGTCTCTCCGCTGTTGTTCCGGACATCCAGTTCGACGTCGGCTTTGATGAGGAGTGTGACGAGCTCGGGCCGGTTGCTCTCGGCCGCGAACATGAGCGCCGTGTAGCCTCTCCCGTCCTGGGAGTCGGGATTGACGCCCGGGTCGCTCAAGAGCAGCTCGGCTTCCGCATAGTTGCCGCCTCTTACCTCGCTGCGGAACTGAGCATCGAGGTCTTGAGCGAAGGCGGTCGCCGCGCTCGCGACTCCGAGAGCGGTGAGACATGCCAGGACGGTTTTGGTCGCCACATCCGATACTAGCGCCCGCGCGACGGGTATTCAAGATGCTTGACGAGCGCTCTCACTCGAAACGAACGCGCCGGATGCGGGCGGCGAGTCTTCGTGGGTCCGTTTCCGACGCCTGCCGTAGCTGCGACCACCGTAGCGTCAAGCGCTCGACGCCCGAGGCGTCGGGAAGTGCCAGCCGCAGCTCCTGCCAACCGGGTGCCAGGCGCATACGGTCGACCTCCTTACCTGCGATCTCGGCTCGAACGAGCTGGTCGAACCCTTCGAGCGGCGATAGCTCGACGACGAGTTGGCGGGCGCCTTCCGGCCGACGAAACAAGACGGTGGAGCGCGCACGATGCGCCCAGCGAAACGCTCCGTTGTCGTCGTTCTCGACCCTCATCCATCCGCTCTCGTAATGCTGGCGGGAGCTGGGATCGCCGGCGCCGAGGCTCGTTGGATTGGGAGGAAGTGCGTCGGTTCGGGTGCGCAATACGATGCGATGTTCATCTTCATGGAAAATATCGACCGGCAAGACTTCCGAGACGAAGGTGACGACGCCTCGCTTGTCGAACGCCTTGTCGATGACGAGATAGCCGATGTCGAGGAAGCGCGCGACCGCGGGCGCGGCTTGGCGTTGTCGAGCGATGAGCTCCGGCGAAAGCTCGACGCGTCCTTTGCGCAAGTCGATGAGTGGACGCACGAACGGCAGGCCGAGCCAGTATTCCGATTTCTCCGTTGGGACTCGAGCGGCGAAGCCGACGAATACGGGCTTTTCGTGCGCGCGTTGATGGTGCATGACGTCTGCTCCGGATTGCTCGATGCCCGGAATCTCCACGACGGTCGTCGCGCCGGCATCGTCTCCGATCTTTCGATAAATGTCGTCGACAGCGGCGCTGAACAGCGGCGCGGGAATCGCGAGGTACTCGATGACGACGAGAGCCGTAACCAGCCCTGTCCATAGTCGCCTCCGAGGAGCCCAAGACAGCGCCAACATCATCGAGAGCGAGAACAAGACCATGATGGCGAAACGAGACGGTGCGCGGAGGTTGTCGAGGAGCGGGACCGCACTCACGAGGCGGAAGGGGAGGGGGATCCCGGTATCGCTACCCCCGAAGTGGAGCGAGCTCCCCAGGCTGAGTATGAAGAACACCAAAGCCGTCCATAACCACAGGCGCCGGCGGCGGCCGAAAGCGGCGAGCACCAACAATGTGAGTCCTGGAAAGACTGTCGCCTCCGTCGTGTTGGCGCCGAGAGCGAGGCCGGGGATCAGCGTCTGCTGCGCGGGCGGCACGAGGTATCCGAGCAAGTCGGCGACGTAGCGGTCCGCTCCCGGGTAGCGCGGGTAGTTCCACTCGGAGAGATCGCGAGCCATATTGATGATGAGCGGTGAGAGGAAGAACAGGGCCGCCCCTGCGACGAGCGCGAATCGTGGAAGGAGCGCGCGACTGTTCTCGCGATGGACCACACCAAAGATGACGGTGAAAAGCGCGATGAATGCGAGGTAGGTCAGCGTCGTGTAGCCGCACAGGGCTGCGACGGCGCCGGCTGCGATCGCGAGCGCCACCGGGAAGAGCTCGCGTCGATGGATCTCGACGAGCAGCAGCGCGTAGAGGGGAATCCACTCCGTTCCTAGGAGGTCGTAGTGGCCCGAGAGTCGGGCGAGTCGATAGGGGCAAAACGCGAAGACGAGCCCGGCGAGAAAGCCTCCTGAGGGGGTGGCACCGAGACGTCGCGCTAACGCGTAGGTCGCGAGAGCGGAGGCTACGAATGTCCACATGACGACGAGGTTGGCCGCCACGACCTCGCCCATTAGCGCCCGCAGCGGTGCGGCGACGATCCCTTGCGAGATCGACAACGTGTGGAGCGACAGCCCGATCCCAATCGGGTGAAAAATGCGATCGGTCTGAAAGGGGTCGACCCCGAGCTCGAACAACGCTTGGTGGACCCACCAATAATTCCAAAGGTAGACCTTGGCGTCGCCCGCAGCCGCACCGACATGGTGGGTGCCGAGGTGCCAAACGAGAGGATGCGTGAAGAGAAGGGTGAGACCCGTATAGGTGAGGAACAGAAGACAAGCCGTAGCGGCCCGTCGCTGGGTCACGAAGAGCCGTCTCCGTTATTGCGTCGTCTTCGGTTTCGAAAATACTCGACTTGATACTTTCGAACCGCGTTCGCGTGCTCGCGAAAGTTCGTCGAGAAATACGAAGTACCATCGTTCTTCGATACGAAGAAGAGATAGGCCGTCTCTGCCGGCTCGAGCACCGCGTTGATCGACGCTTCCCCGGGCGACGCGATCGGGCCCGGCGGGATTCCCGGAACCCTGTAGGTGTTGTACGGACTCTCGAGCTCGAGGTCGACTCGTCGAAGGTTTCCATCGAATTCGTTTGCGAGCTTCAGGGCGTAGATGATGGTGGGGTCGGACGCGAGTGCCATGCCGCGTTGTAGCCGGTTCCAGAAAACGGACGCGATGAGAGGACGCTCGTCGGGTGCGCCGGTCTCTTTCTCGACGATCGAGGCGAGGGTGACGACCTCGTGGAGCTCCAATCCGAGCGCTTCTGCCTTCGCGCGTTTGCCGGCGTCGAACACCTCTTCGAACTGGCCGACCATCGCGCGCGCGACCACCGCGGGCTCCGGATTTCTCGTGAAATGGTAGGTGGTCGGAAACAAGTAACCTTCGAGACTCGAGACGTTGCCGGCGAAGCCGGATACGAGTGAGAGCTCGGAGAACGCTTGCGCGAGCGCAGCCTCTTCCCCTATGCCCTGGCTCGCGAGGTGAGCGGCCGTTTCCGCGACGGTCAAGCCCTCCGGGACCGTTACCGCCACCGTGTAGACGTCGCCGTCGACGAGGCGGTCGGCGACTTCGAGGGTCGACAGCGGTAGCGCGAACCGATACTCGCCGGCTTGGAGGCGGCTCGACTCGTCCGACAGACGCAACGCCAACAAAAACAGACGGCTCTCTCTAATCACGCCGGCGGCCTCGAGCTGCCGGGCGATCGACGCTGCGCTCGACCCGGACGGTACCGTGACGAACAGCTCTTCTTCCGAGAAGCCCTTGAACGGCGTCCGTGCGCGGTCGTATCCCAGATAAGCAGCCGTGGCGGCAGCGGCCAGAACCGCGATGACAGCGGCGCCTCCACCGAGAACGAGCTTCATGGATCGCGACAGGTTCATGAGGTCTGCTTCGCGTCGAGGTAGCCTTGAAGAATGATGGCGGCGGCGATCCGGTCGACGCTTTTCTTGTGCTTTCGCCCCGGGACCTCGGTTATGTGCAGGATCTCTTCCGCGGCGACGGTTGTGAATCGCTCATCCCAGGTGGACACGCGAAGATCCGTCTCACTCTCGATCGCGGAAATGAAGCGTCGCACTTTGGCGGCTTGAGGCCCCTCGGAGCCGTCGAGAGAGTAAGGTAGGCCCACGACGATTCCGTAAACGTCTTCCCGCCGCGCCAGATCGAGGAGGTACGGGATATCCTTCTTATAGCCGCGTCTTTCGAGCGTCTCCTTGGGAGAAGCGATGAGCTCACCGTCATCGGACAAAGCGATACCGATCCGCTTGTCTCCGACGTCGAGACCCATGAGCCGCATCTTCTTTTGCAAGTCGTCGCGAGTATAGACTTGGCTCAGAAAACCGGTCAAACCGGGTAGACGCGTGATCGAGATAGGCCAAGGCGAGCTCGACCTGCAAAGCGACAGCGAGACGCTGTGGGCGGCGCTCGCTTTGTCGTGCGTGACGTCGCGCCCGTTCACATGGACGGGTTTTCGCCGGAAAGCCCAGGACAAGGGCTTCACCCAGCTCGAGGCGGACGGCATACGACTGTTCGCCGCGCTGTGCGACGCGCGTCTCGAAGGCGGTGAGCCGGGGACGTCCTCCGCGGCGTTTACGCCGGGCCCGCTCGCTTCCGGTGAGTACGCGTTCGAGCTATCGGGGCGGCGGTCCATGCTCGGGTTGTTGCGCCACATCCTCGTCGTTCTCGCGATGGCGCCGGATCGCTCGACCCTCGCGTTGACGGGGAGTACGCATGCCGTGGATGGGGATACGTTCGATGCGACCGAGACGACGTGGTGTCATTTCGTTCGCGAAGCCGGCGTTACGATCGATGTCAGGCTCGAGCGGACGGGCTTCGCGCCCCGCGGAGGCGGCGAGGTCGTCGCGAGCGTCGCAGGGGGCGGCGTCGAGGCGGTCTCTTGGACCAAGCGCGGTGCCCTCGACGAGATACGCATCGTGTCCGCGGGAGCGGCGGTGCCCACGCACGTGCAGCAGCGGCAGGCCGCGAGAGCTCGTGCGGCCGTTCACATCTCCGGGATCGAGCCGACGGTTCAACTGATGAAGCTCCGCGCCAAGAACGCGGGAAGCGTCGTCGCCGTCACCGGCCGGTTTGGCCGATTGCCGATCACATTTGCAGCCGTCGGGGGCCGAGGTATCTCGGCGGAGACGGTTGGAGAGAGCGCGGCGATCCGTCTGCGTCGCTACACGAGGCAGAGCGCGGTCGTCATAGATCCCTTCGTGGAGTCGTTGCTCGTCCTGTTGGCGTTCGCGGAAGGTCCTTCCGCCTTCACGGCGCAGAGTCTCGAGGCGTCCGGCATCGGCGTCTCGAAGCTCATCCGTGTATTCACCGGTAGGCACGTCTCGGTCGAGGGCAAAGTGGGGGATTCCGCCCGATTCAACATCGACTCGCCCAGCTTGCAAACTTGATTCTCGTTCTCCATACTGCACGTATCGACAGCCGGTTAGCTGCTAGAAGCTGAGAGAGTCCTTGAGATTGAGACCTGTGCATCTGAAGGTGCTCGGCGTACTCTTCGCGTCGTGCGTGGGCGCGGCGGCGAGCCAGATCGGTGAGCCCAGCGAGACCGACTCGCTCGACCAAGACGAGACGGCGCGACTCGCGGGTGAGGCCGCCAAGCTCGAGCTTTTGAACGACAAGCTCTCCGTTCTGGAGGAAGAGCTCTCTCGCCTGGACGACAAGGAAACGACACTACTGGGCGAGCTCCACCGTTTGGACGTGCAGATTCGCGTGGCGAACGAGCAAGTCGCGCTTCAGGAGCTATCCCTCGAACGAGGCTATCGTGAGATCGACCAGCATCTGAGCCGGATCGCGGAGCTCGAAGAATCGATCGAGACCCTGGCACCGTACCTATCGGGGCGTTCCGTGAGCTTGTACAAGCTCGGACGTTTGAGCTACGTACGCTTGTTGCTGTCCGTCGATCAGCCGAGCGAGCTCACGAGGGCCTATCGCTATATCTCGCGGCTCGCGCGTGGGGATGCGACCAAGATGAACCGTTTTCTCGACGATCAGACAGCCCTTCGAGCCACGAAAGATGCGCTCACCGCGGAGACGGAGAGCATGCTGAGTACCCGCAAACAGCTGGAGGCAACGAGCCGCACGCTGTCGAGGCGCCGGACGAGCCGAAACGCTCTGTTGGACGACGTCTCGAACCGGCGCGATTTGGCGGGCGCTCTCGTCGACGAGCTGGAGAACGCACGCGCCGAGCTCGGCGAGCTCGTCGAGAGCTTGATCGCCGGCGAGTCGGTCGAGGCCGAGACGGTGCACTTGCCCATGCGCGCGTTCGAGGGCGAGCTCGGCTGGCCGGTGGACGGCGAGCTCGATGGTCAGTTCGGCCGGCAGCTTCATCCCAGGTTCAAGACCGTTACCATCCGCAACGGGATCGAGATCGAGGCACCGTCGGGCGCTCCGGTAAACGCCGTCTATGACGGTGAAGTCGCGTTCGCATCGTGGTTTCAGGGCTACGGCAAGCTTCTCATTCTGCGCCACCCGGGCAATGTCCATAGCCTCTACGGTTTTCTCTCGGATTTCGCCGTCGAGGCCGGCGAATGGGTGTCACGCGGAGATCCCGTCGCGTTCGTCGGAGAGACGGGCTCACTTTCGGGCCCGCGCCTCTACTTTGAGATCCGGGTCCAGGGCACCCCTGTGGATCCCGAAGGGTGGCTCGGCGACGACCGCCAGCACGTCTCGAATTGACCCCGGCCGCCCGACACGGCAAAATAAGATCCAACGGAAGGATCCGGCTCGCTCATGAAGAAAGTACGCGCCAAGCACTTCATACTCGTTCTCTCGATTCCGTTCGTTCTGTACGCCATTCTCGGCGGATTTCTCGGACGAGCGCTCGCCCGCGACAGTGCCTATCGTTACCTCTCGGTTTTTCAGGACGTCGTCACACTCGTGATGAACAACTACTTGAAAGCGCCCGAGATGGACCAGGTCATGGATGGGGCGATCCGAGGCATGATGGAAGCCCTCGACGCCGATAGCTGCTACTTGACGCCCGAGGAGTTTGCGGCGTTCCAGTCGAAGGACTCGCAGCCGCAGGCGGATATCGGTATCGATGTCACCAAGCGCTACTACATCCAAATCGTTTCCGTGCTGCCGGGCTCGCCGGCCGAAACGGCGGGGTTGAAGCCGGGCGATCTGTTGAAAACCATTGACGGTGTCAACACCCGCGAGACGAACGTCATCGTTGGCGAAGCGATGCTGCGGGGGCCTGCGGGCTCCACCCTCGAGCTCCAGGTCATTCGTGGACGAACGCCCGAGCCCATTGATATCTCCGTGAGTCGGCGTGACGTCGTCGCGTCCCCGGTGAAATTCGAGATGCTGGATGACGCCACGGGTTACCTCCAAGTCACAGCGTTCCGCGCGAGCACGGCGACGGATGTCAAGCGCGGCCTCGAGATGTTGAAAGGGCAGGGCGCGACCCGCATCGTCGTCGATGTGCGAAACTCCCACGGCCGGCTCGCCGAGGACGGCGCGCGCGTGGCAGAGCTCTTCGTGTCGGGCGGCGTGGCTGCTCGCCTGCAATCACGTGAAGGTGAAACGACGGACCTCACTCTGGAAGAGGGAAAGGTCGCTTTCGATGGCGACGTCGCATTGCTCATTAATCGAGGTACGTCGGGCTCGGCCGAGATCGTCGCCAGCTCGTTCCGGAGCGCAGAGCGCGGCGAGCTGATTGGGATCGCGACGTCGGGCCGGAGCGGCGTACAGCGAGCGATCGAGCTTGGTGACGGCGCGGGATTGGTGCTCTCCGTAGCCCAGTACTGGACGCCGGACGGCAAGGCGATGCTCGGTGAAGGGCTCGAGCCGAGCGTCGAGGTCGGCCGCACGCTCGACACCCCGGAAGACGAAGACCCCGTACTGGACAAGGCGCTCGAGCTTCTCGAAGCCGGGGCAGCTCAGAAGAAAGCCGCCTAGAAATACGAGCCGCCGCCCTTCCAAAAAAAAAGCCGGCGGGGTAACCCGCCGGCTGGTATTGCTTCGAGCGTCTCGGGCGACTAGCCCTCGATCGTGAACTCGATCTCGCCGGTAACTTTGTCGCCGGTCTTCTTGTCGGTCAGGTGGATCTCGACGCGATAGTCTCCCGGCTCTTTGAAGTTCGGGATGGACAGAGGGAAGCCAAACGGGACGACTGCGAAAGTCTCGTTCACGAGCTGGACCGGCTCTTCGGCCGTCTGGCCTCGGCCCTCTTCGCCCAGGAAGAACTTGTACTGTGCGGTCAGCTGCGGGCCGCCCTCGGCGACGAAGTTGTAGGCATAGTAGATACCTTGCAGGTCGTCCGTCGTCTTGTAGTTCCGCGTCCGCTTCGGAGTGAGGTGTGACCCGGCGAGAATGAACGCCTTGCCGGCTGACGGCTGCATTTCGCCCACGGCTTCGCGATCGGTAAACATCAGGACGGAGGAGATGCTCAGCTCGGTCGAGTCGTAACCCGGAATCTCGAGGTCTACGATCTGACTGCCGACACTCTGGCTGCCGGGGTCCATGACGCCCAAATAAAACGTGTAGAGTCCCGGGAGGAACTGGAACGGCATCTCGAAGGCTCTCATGCCCTGGCCGTCATCTTTGAGCTCCACGGGCTCCTCGAACTGAAAGATCTCGATACCGTCGGCGTTCTCCACCGACCCGAATATCGTAGCTTTGCTGCCCGAGAGGCCATCGGTGACGACGACGTCCATCGGAATGAACGTCTGGCCCTCGTTGGACTCGTAGAACATGGGGTTGATGTTGAAACCGATGGTGTCGCTCGTCGTGCCGGTCTCGCGAAGAGCGGCGAGAGCCGTCTTGGCCGGGCTGTTCGGGTCGAACTTGTCGTCCGGCTTCATCAGCCGGCCGTCGGAGTCCATCGCGTAGGTGATGCCCGGGTTCTGGATGAGTCGTTGCTTCGCTGCGTCCAAGCCCTCGGCGACATCATCCATGTTGAGAACGCGGAAGCCGAATTGCTGCTGCCGGCGGAACTCTACGACGAGGCCGCTTGGCGTTAGCGAGCGAGGGTTGGCGTCATAGACCCACGTCATGAGCGACGAGCTTCCGCCGCCGCCACCGCCGCCTTGCGTTTGGTCAGCGCCTCCGGGTTGTGCTTCGCCGCCGCTTCCGGTCGGGCCACCACCGCCGCCGCCGCCACCCGCGGCTGACGGAAGCCCGGAAATGTCGGCCGCGCGTGCGCGCTCGCGCCGCTGCGGCGTTCCCAGCAAGAGGTAGATTTGTCCCATCTCGGACTCGGACCCCTTGATTCCGCGTGCTTTGAAGTCGCGATTGTCGTTCGCTTGCTTGATGCGCTCTTCGTAGATATCTTCGTACTCGTTCTTGGTCGTCGTGGTGTCAGGGTCTCGCCGCATCCAGAAAAGCTCTTTGAAGAGCTTGCGATCGTCCTTGCCGATCGTCTGGAACGTTGCCATTTCCTGCGCGGTGATGATCGCGCCGACCTCTTTCTCCATCCATTTTTTGTCGCCGCCGCTCAGCTTGTCTTGAGCGAGCACGGATACGGAGAAAAAGACCGCACCCATAACGGCAACGGTCCGGAATAGCTTGTCACACATGAACTTCTCCCTTCGATGGTTCAGATCTGGGATGGGCCCACGTCGATGCCGCGTGAGCCAATGTCTTCGGCGCTCAGGATACTTTGCGGGGAAACGAAGTGCAAACGCCCGGGAGCAGTGCCTTGCAGGAGCTTACGCGCCCCGTCCAGCCTGCAACGACCGCGTGCTATACTGCGGCAGGGGAACGCTATGAAAACAGCGGGCTTATCTCTGAACTACTCGAGGTTTTCGCAAGGGGTCGCGTTTTTGATCGCGATGACGTCGCTCGGGTGTGCCTCCGTCGAGCGCAAGGCGTTCAGCCCGGACGAAGTGATTTCCGACCTCAGCAAGCGCGTTCCCGAGGAAGTCGTCCAAAAAATCGTCGTCCCGTACGACATAAACGACGAGATTCGTCAGCTCGCGGTTAGCTCCACGGAGAACATGCGTACGGACCGGGACCGTACCCGCGCGATCGTCGATGCCATCATCAGCCGCACGGGCATGTCGATCACCTACGATTGGCTGTCGAACAAGACCGCGCAGCAAGTCTTTTACGAGGGCAAGGGGAACTGCCTCGCCTACACCAACCTCTTTATAGGCATGGCTCGTGAGGTTGGGGTGGATGCCGTCTATGTCGACGTGACCACCATCGAACGAGTCTCGAAAGAGGCCGAGGTGATCGTCAACAACGGCCACATCACTGCCGGAGTGCGCTATGGCCCGGACGTCACGATGATCGACTTCACCCGCACTCCGGAACGCGAATATTTCGGCGCGAAAGTGATCGACGACTTCGAAGCCATCGCGAACTACTACAACAATCAGGGATTTCTCTACGGCTTCTTCGCGGAGACCGCCGGCGATATGGGCGACAATTTCGACCCCGACAAGGCAGAGCTCGAGATGTACCAGATGGCCCTAGACGTCTCGCCCGGGTTTCACCGCGCGCTCAACAATCTAGGGGTTGCGTTCAAGAGACGCGGTCGCGTCAACGACGCCATTGAGCAGTACAACCTCGCTCTCCAGACGGATCCCAAATTCGCAGAGGCCTACTCGAATCTCGGTGCCGCCTACTACTCCATGGGACGGGTCGATGACGCGATCGCAGAATTCGAAAAAGCCGCGAAGGCATCCGGCACGAACGCGTACTACTACCACCACTTGGGCGTTATCGAATTTCACCGCGGCAACTATCAGGCCGCCCTCAAACATTTCAAGAAGGCGGCCTCGAGAGACGGCTCGCTCGCGGACTCGCGCTACTACATCGGCGAGTCCTACATGAAGCTCGGTGACCAGGAAAAGGCAATCAAGGCCTACGAGAAGACGCTCGAGATCGACCCGAATTTCCTGTCCGCGCGAGCCAAGCTCGACATCCTCATGGCGGACGCCAGCAACCAATCTCCCTGAGGCCGCTCCGCATTCGCAAGCTAGAGGGTAACGTCGCGGGCCTGAAGGCCCAGCAGCGCAAGCGCCTCGAAAAGCTCTACCAACGGCGCATGTCGTCTCGCGACCTCGTGACCCAGGACTTCGCGCGGCAGCTCACCGAGCTCTCGCGTGAGATCCACCGGCAAGTCGGTGTCCTCGTCAATCGCAAGGGCGAGGTCGAGTGGGTCATCGTGGGGAACGCGCGACAGATCGTGCTCCCTGACCTCAAGAGATTGCGGGTCGCGGAGACACGCTTTCGGGGGCTACGCTGCCTGCACACCCATTTATCGGCAGAGCCGCTCACACGAGACGATTTGACCGACCTCGCCCTGCTTCGCCTGGACACGATGTCCGCGATCGAGGCCAAGGAAGACGGTCTTCCCGGGCTCGTACGGACAGCACATCTGTCTCCGTCGGACGATGCCGGAGGCGACGGGAAGATGGACTCCGAGCCCTGGGAGCTTCTCGAGCCGATGCTTCCGAGTCAGATCGACCTTGATTTCTCGGAGTTCATCGACCAGCTCGAAAGCGAGTTCGCGGCCAAGCGCGAAGGACACCATCGATCCGATCGCCGCGAGCGCGCTATTCTCGTCGGCGTAACGACGGGAAGCGTCGAGGAAGAGCGTGAGCGCGTGGCGGAGCTCGCGGAGCTGGCCACTTTCTCGGACGTCGTCGTCATCGACTCCATCGTGCAGCGGCGCCAAAAGCTCGACCCCCGCTATCTGCTCGGCAAGGGCAAGACGGAAGAGCTCGTCATTCATGCGCTTCAGCGCGGCGCGGACGTTATCATCTTCGACCGGAGCTTGAGTCCGGCGCAGCTGCGCTCGCTCAACGCAGCGACAGACCTCAAGGTTATCGACCGTACCCAGCTGATCCTCGACATCTTCGCAAGGCGGGCGCAGAGCCGTGAGGGAAAGCTCCAGGTCGAGCTCGCCCAGCTCCGATACATGCTCCCGCGCTTGACGGAAATGGACACCGCCCTGTCGCGGCTCACGGGTGGCATCGGAGGTCGCGGGCCGGGAGAGACCAAGCTCGAGATCGACCGCCGCCGCGCGCGAGATCGGATTACTCGACTGCAGCGAGAGATCCGCGACGTCGGTCGAAAGCGCGGCGAGCGTCGCAAGCGTCGAGTGGATCGCGGGCTTCCGATCGTCACGCTCGTCGGCTATACCAATGCGGGAAAATCCAGTTTGTTGAACCGACTCACCAAGAGCACGGTTGCCGCCGGAAGTCGCATGTTCGAAACGCTCGACCCCACGAGCCGGCGTCTGCGCGTTCCTGTCGAGCGCGATGTACTCCTCGCCGATACCGTTGGATTCATTCGAGATCTTCCCGAGGAGCTCGTCGATGCCTTCCGGGCGACGCTCGAAGAGATCGAGACGTCCGTGCTCATCCTGCAAGTCGTCGACTGCGCGCACGCTGAGTTCGCAGAGCGGATGGACGCCGTCGCCCGGATTCTCACGGAGCTCGAGCTCGCCGACATCCCACAGTTCGTCGTCTTCAACAAATCGGATTTGTTGAGCCCGGAAGAAAGAGCGAGCTTCGAGAAACGCCCCGGCTGTTTGCTGGTCTCGGCCCGGACCGGCGCCGGGACCGACGCTTTGGTAGATCGGGTGGGCGCGCTACTCAAGAGTAAGCGAAGCCTTGCTCCCACAAAGGCATCTTCCACCCAGTGACGGCGCCGGGGTCTGAACTCTTCGTAAGCTGCGGCGAGGCGTCGGGCGACGTTTACGCGAGCGAGCTCATCGCGGAGCTTTCGAAACGACGACCGGATCTGAAGGCGTTCGGTCTTGGGGGGGCGCGCGCGCAAGCGGTCGGGCTCGACGCGGTCGCGACTCTGGACGACGTTTCGGTCATCGGGCTCGTCGAGGTGGTAGGGAAGCTTCCGGCCTTGTCGAGGACGATGCGAAAGCTCGTGGTCGCGTGCCGCGAGAGGCGGCCGACCGCGGCTGTTCTCATTGACTTTTCCGGCTTTCACCTGAGGCTCGCGAAGAAGTTGAAGGCGCTCGGAATCCCGATCATCTACTACGTGAGTCCTCAGATCTGGGCGTGGCGTGCTGGGCGCATTCGAGCGATCCAAGCGCTCGTCGATGAGATGTTGGTGATACTGCCGTTCGAGCGTGTCATTTATGAGGAGGCCCAGGTCCCGGTCAAATTCGTGGGCCACCCCCTCGTCGACCTGGTAAGGCGCACGGAGGCACGGGAAGGTTTTTGTGAGCGTCATGGCCTCGACCCGGAGCGGCCTTACATAATGATGCTCCCGGGCAGCCGCCGACGTGAGGTGGAGCTGCATTTGCCCAGCTTCTCGGCGGCTGTGGACCATTTGTCTCGAAGCCACGCTGACCTCCAATTCGTCTTGAGCCAAGCGGAAACGGTCTCGATGGCGCTCGTCCGCGACATACTGGGCGCCTCGGCGAGCCGCATCACCCTTCTCGAGGGAAGTCCCTATGACGGCCTCTCCTATGCGTCCGCCTCTGTCGTTGCATCCGGCACGGCGACGGTCGAAGCCGCGATCCTCGAATCTCCGATGGTCGTGGTCTATCGGGCGGGCGCTTTGAGCTACGCATTAGGAAGGCGTTTCGTCGATGTGCCGTTCTTCTCGATGGTCAATCTCATCGCGGAGCGTGCGCTCGTGCCGGAGCTCGAGCAGCACGAAGTGACCGGCGAGAATATCGCGGCCCACATCGCTCGCTTGCTCGAAGGCGACAACGCGGATCGTCAGCGAGAAGGCTTGCGCGCCGTGAAGAAAGCGCTCGGAGGTGGAGGCGCTTCCGGACGCGCTGCGGAGGCCGTCCTGCGCCACTTCGCGTTATCATGAACTCTCGTCGACGCTAGGAGGCAGCATTGAGAAGACGATTCCCAACTCTCGTTCTCGCGCTCGCGCTTACGCTCCCGTTGGTGTTCTCCAGCACTTCTTCCGCTGGCACCGTCGTGGCGATGAGCTTGAACCAAATGATTGATCGGGCCGACTCGATCTTCACAGGTCGCGTCGTCGGTCAACGCGCGGAGTGGAACGCGGATCGCACCAAGATTCATACCTTCGTGACGCTCGAGGTGGAGGACTACCTCAAGGGTGGGACGGGCTCGCGGGTGACGACGGTGCGTCTTCTCGGCGGTCGCGTCGGGCGCTACATCGCGCACTTGCCCGGGAATCCTCAGTTCGAGGTTGGCGAAGACGTTCTCCTTTTCTGTGCGGGCACCCAAGCTCGAATTCCGTCGGTACTGGGACTCTCGCTCGGCAAGTTCAGGATTACTGCCGACAGGTCGGGAGAGCGCTACATCCAGCGCGATATCTCGACGCTCATGCGCAAGGGCTACAGCACGGCGTCCCGAAGACCGGGCGACCCCGTGAATCGCTATCGGCTCGCCGACGTCACGGAGCGGATTGCGGAGCATCAGCGATGAGAGCACATCTCGCCATCGCTGCCGCTCTTCTCGTCGTGGGCGCACCGGTCAGCGACGCCTACCACATCCTTCAACACGTCAACCCGAGCGGAAGCGTCGTCGAGCTCTCATGGCCGGCCTCGGATTTTCCCGTGTCTTATTTCGTAAACAACCGTCAGCCGCTCGACTTTTCTTTGCAGGACGCCGTTGACGCAGTCGGTCGGTCGTTTCAGGCATGGGAGAACGTCGAGACCTCGCAGATTGCGTTTCAGTTCTCGGGCACGACCTCGGCCAAGCCCTTCGAGTTCTTCGACGGTCATAGCACGCTCGGTTTTACCGACGATCCAGACCTCGCGACCCCAGGCGTACTCGGCGCGACGCTTCAGGTCATCGATATCTTCAGTGGCGATATCGTGGAGGCCGATATTTTCTTCAGCGAGCGCTTCGTTTGGTCGGTCGACCCCAATGGTGATCCGAACGCCTTCGACTTCGAGGGGACCGCAACGCACGAGATCGGGCATTTCCTCGGGCTCGACCACTCTCATGTGGGCTTCATGGAGTCCGACCCCGACGGCGGACGCTCCCTGGTTGCGGGCGCCTCGGTGATGTACCCGTTCGCGTTCGAACCAGGCGATGTCACGGGGCGGATTCTCACCGATGATGACGAAGCGGGAATCTCCGCGATCTATCCGTCCGGAAGCTTCACTCAGCTTACAGGCTCGATCGCGGGTCGCATCACGAAGGGGGGCGGCGGAGTTGCTTTTGCTCACGTCGTGGCTTTCAACCCCTTTACCGGACAGACCATAGGCGCGTTCGCCGACAGAAGCGGTAGCTACGAGATACGCGGGCTATCGCCCGGGCCTCATACTGTGCGCGTTAACCCCATCACCGATCCGGCGTCACCTCCCGACTTCGGCTTCCCGAGCTTTCTGACCGACCTCGACTATCGAGACGCTTTGTTCCAAGCGGGACGGGCCGAAGTGATCTCGTCACGCACGACCAGCGGTATCGATATCGAGGTGCAACCGTGAGCGGCAAGAGCACGTCGATTGTTGCGAGCATCATCGTCGCGATAGCGATAGCGACGGTTGCCGAAGCCCAGTTCGACGTCAATCCAGCTGCCAGGCCGGCGCGCGCACTGACCGGAAAATTTCAGGTCGCGGGCTTCGTCGGGATGCAGACGATCGACCAGTCGCTCGGAAGCGCCACGAACATCTACCAAACCGTAACCGGCCAAGCCGAGAACACGAGCTTCGGAAAACTATTCGGCTTCCGAGCCAGCTGGGCATTTCGCCCGAACCTTTCGGTGGAGTTCAATTTCTCGCGCGGGACGAACGCCTACACGTTCGTCGTCGATGACGACGAGATCGGGCGCGTCGACCTCGGTGAGCAACTAGACGCCACGAACCTCAATATCGGCGGCAACATCGTGTTCGAGTTTCCGAAAGGCCCTTTCGTCCCGTACATCACAGGCGGCGGTGGCTTGCAGCACACGACCCCCGGCGGCACTATCAGTGGTGTCGAGACCGTGTCGACCTTCGACTTCAATGTCGGCGGCGGGTTGAAGTACTGGTTCACGGCGCCGCGATGGCTCGGGATTCGAGTCGACGCTCGCTACCACTCGGCGAGCGACGGTCTGACGTTCCCCGGCGGAAGCTCCTCGCCCAAAGGCCTCGAGTTCACCGTCGGCGCGTCGTTCAAGATTTTGTAACGCCCGCCGAGAATCGTAAGAGAGTCCCGGGAAGCCAATTACACCGAACGGTCTGAGTGACGGTCTGGCTTGACACGTTTCGGTAGGTGGTCTAATCTCCGTTCTCGCCAATTCGGCGACCCACCCTAACGAAGCCGGTGTAGCTCAGTGGTAGAGCAGCTGATTCGTAATCAGCAGGTCGGAAGTTCAAATCTTCTCGCCGGCTCCATTCTTTAGAAGGACTTACGGGTCCTCTCCTTGTCTACATCGAGTCGCTCTGCTGCACCCGGCGGTCCTCCTTTTCCGGAGGCCTACGGCAAACACCCCGGTGCCGAGCAAGAGCAACGTAGAAGGTTCGGGGACGGATAGAACTTCCGAATATAGGTCGTCCAGGGGGAACACCGCACCGCCTGACGAACTGACACCCTGGAATCGTATTCGCTTGATTAGGCCCGAATCGGCTTGCACGCCCGTGAAAGGAATAGAGCTACTTCCTGTCACCGCTATCGTCTCCAGGAGATCGTCCGCCTGATCGAAGAACGAGACAGTCGCGCTCCACCCAGCACTCACCGAGCCGAAGTACGCTCCGGCTCTCAGTACTGGCGTTGCGAACGTTACGTCGATGAAACCGAACTGTGAGGGACTCGCCAAACACTCGGAAGCAGAGCCCGAATTGTTGCACGAGACCTGCC
>Ga0315338_1001634_pt1 | contig 26563 bp, 20 predicted proteins | sample ASW8metaG_FD_204518 | JGI IMG/M metagenome (GOLD analysis project Ga0315338, IMG submission 204518) | Ammonia-oxidizing marine archaeal communities from Monterey Bay, California, United States - ASW #8 | ecosystem: Environmental > Aquatic > Marine > Coastal | place: USA: California | collected... | reverse complement strand
GCCCCCCGCCCCCCCCCCCCCCCCCCCCCCGACGTCACGGGATTTCGCTACGTCTACCACGGGGTCGTTCCTCATCCCGAGCTTCCGGCATACCTGAAGGCGGCCGATTGGTACCTGCTATCCACCATCACGACCGTCGAGGGAGACACCAACACCGACGGCTACCTGCCGAGCAAGATGTGGGAATACCTTCGTGGCGGGAGACCCATTCTCTTGTACGGCGCGAAGGACGAAGTGTGGGAGATCGTCGATGAAGCCGGGGCTGCGGTCTATATGGGGCCCGGCGACGGAACGAGCGGTCTCAGCGCCGACACATTGTTGGGCGCCATCGACCGGCTCGAGCCTATTCCGGAGAAAATCGAGCAACATAGCTGGAAGGCGCGCTCGACGTCCATGGCGGAGATCTTTGACGGGTTGTCGACTTGAATGCGGCGGAATGCCATCAACTTGAACGACGGACACATCGCGCGTGCGATCGTTCCGAACTAGAGGCGGGGTAATGGAAAGAAACTTCATCATTGTCGTCCAGAAGTCGTCCTATCCGCAGATGGGCGCGTTGTATCTTACGAACGCGCTCAAGAGGCAGGGGATTCGCACTCACGTCATCGGCAGTGGAGCGAGCACCGACGAGCTCGATGCGCTGATCGAGGCGTGCGACCCGATCGCGGTCGGCTGCTCGGTCATGACGGCACCGGAGCTCGCGGATTTCATCAAACACTCCGTTCACATTCAAGAAAAGTACAACGCAAGAGAGAAAAAGATCCCGGTGTTCTGGGGAGGCATGCACCCGACGATCGTGTCCGACCAGACGATCAAGGAGCCCTATATCGACTTCGTCGTCTCCGGAGAAGCCGAGCTCACCTTTCCCCGAGTTCTCAAAGCGTATGTGGACCGGAACGAGCTGCCGAAGCACAAGCTGATCACGGTGCAGACACCTCCGGTCTTGGACGAGTTCTCGCCCGACTGGGACTCCGTAGACCTCAGTGATTTCGTTTTCCCCGAGTCGCATTCGGTGCACGCCGAGGTCGAGTTCGCGAAGCAAAACGTCTTCTACTACTTGCTCACGAGTCGCGGCTGCACCTACAAATGTAATTTCTGTTGGGAAGTCGCGCGCACGGCGGCGTTGAAAGCCGAGATGGCCAGCGACGGCGTCGCCGACGATCTCACGTGGCGCTGTCATGGAGTGGACTGGATCAATCGCCACCTGGACGACGTCGAGAGCCGCCTCCGCGAAAAAGGAACCAAGATGGACGGCGTCGGCCTGTGGGACGACATGATCTTCGGCCGCGGCCGCGACGCTCACCTAGCTCGCGCGAAACGTATTTTCGAAACGCTCCGGGATCGCGACTTCGGCTACCTACTCGAGGTGCGCGCCGGGCAGCTCATGACCCGTTCGAGCCGATGGAACGACGCCGGCGTGACGCGAGAAGCCGACCTCTATCGCTGTCTCAAGGAAACCGGCTGCATGCAAGTGTTCGTGGGCACCGAGTCGGGAAATCAGGAAACGCTCAACATGATCCAGAAAGGGACCAAGCTCGAGGACTACATGCGCCTGGTCGATATTTCTCACGACGTGGGCCTGCCGCTGCGATTCTCGATGATTGTGGGCTTTCCGAACGAGTCGGATCAATCCGTCAACGACACACTCGACCTCATCGAACGGCTCAAAGACGAGCCCTACGTCTCCGTGAGCGGGCCGAAGTTGTTCACGCCGTATCCCGGTACCCCGCAATATGTAGCCGCGGTCGAGCGCGGGATGAAAGTTCCGGCGGACACGCTGGGATGGGCGCATCTCAATCGTTACGCGGACTATCGCGCGCTCTACCCGTGGTTAGAAGAGAACTGCAGCCAGAGTACGCTCGCCCGCATCGACAGTAGTTGGGAAGCGGTTCCGGAAGTGAAGAAATACCAGGCGGACGAGAACGTCATTCTAGAGATCGTCCGCCGCCACTGACGCGCTCTACAATCGCTCAATGGACGGGACGGAAGCGATGGCGCCCCGGCTGGACTCCGGACGCCCATGGAGAACGCTGCTCTCGGGCGTCATCGTCGGCGCACTCATCGGATATATCTGGAATCGACTCTATTGGCGCGGAGACGGCGCGTACCCGGCAGTCCTCGTGGCCACGCATGCCGCCCTCGGGGCCATCTACGGCGGCCTCACATGGACAATCGGTCGGAGGCTCCCTTCCTGGGCCAACGGCTTCGCCGTCACGGGTGCGGTGCTGGGCTCACTTTGGCTGGCTCCGATCGTGTTGTTTCTGATCGACTTTCGATTCTTCGACGTTCGCTCGGACACTGTTGGAGTCGCGGCGAGTCTCCTCGTGGTCTGCTGTTCGGCGCTCACCGGAGCCTGGGCCGGTGCCAGGCCCCGGCCCATCGTCCGCGTGGTCCTGCTGGCGACGTTTGCGGCTGCCGGCCCCATGGTCTCCTACATGGCGATGCCGGGGCCTGTCGTTCCGCCCATCACGATCTTGAACCGTATCGGCGACGCCGTGCCCGACGTCCCCCCCATGGTGGAGCGAGATCGTCGCGTCATGGTGCTGGGCGTCGACGGCGCGACCTGGAGTGTCATCGACCCGTTGCTCGAAGAAGGCAAGCTCGAGAATTTCAGAGCACTCATGAGCCGGGGGAGCTACGGCGTCTTGGAGTCGGTACGCACTGAGTCCGGTGAGACCGCGTCACCTGTCGTGTGGACGTCCATGTTCACCGGTATGACGCCCAACCACCACGGTGTCCGCGACTGGCTCGTAAGCGACTCACGAAACCGCACGAAAAAGAGCCTGTGGAACATACTCAACCAGAACGGCGACATCGCGATTGTCGTGAACGTGCCCGGTACCTTCCCACCGGAGCGCGTGCTCGGCGCGATGGTCTCCGGGTTCCCGATGCCCGCGATCGCCCGTCCGGACTCGGGGCGTCTTCAGCTTTCGGTCGGGCGTTTCTACTCGAGCGAAGACACCGCCTTGTCGAAGGTCCCGGTGAGTCGGATCGAGTTCGCGTCCCCCTCTAACGCGACGGCCGATTCGTTCTCTCCGCCGCAATCGGCAGAGCTCTCCATCGTCGAGCATCTCGAGACCCGCCACGGTCGGCTCAAACACCGGGCCTATGATTTCCGGTTCGGCAATTTGTTTCTCGAGCTCGTCGAGCGCCGAGGGCTCGTGCCCGCACATAACCTGGCCAGTTTCAGCCTCTTGCTACGCGACACCACGGACGATGGCGTCGAGAATCACGACATCGTCGATCTCGTGACGAGCACGGGACAGGTCGTCACGAGCCTGCATCAGGGCGACTGGACGGACTGGCTGAGCGTCCACGTGCGAGGGGCCGAGCTCTTCTTCAAGCTCCACGTCGTGGCCGCATCCGCCGACGGCGCGAGCCTCTACGCGACCCCTTTGTTTCAATCTTCCGCCAGACCGGTCATCCCCTTCACCTATCCCCTCAGACTCGCACCGAGACTTCACAACGACGTCGGGCAATATATCGTCGAGAGTGCCGGGTGGCTGATCTTCGAGGACGAGCCACTTCTCACACCGCTCTATGAGCACACGCTCGATGCGGGCATCGTGCGATCGCGGGCAGCCGCCTATCTCCTCGGCGAGATTGAGAACTGGTCTCTATTCGTTCACATTTTTACCGAGCCGGACCGCGTGCAACATCCGTTTTGGAGATTTCACGAGCCGGAAGCCTATGACGACTCGAAGCCGTCCCTCGTGTCCGAGCACGGCCAGCGGGTGCGCCAAACCATGATCGATGTGGATCGTAGACTCGGAGAGCTTCTTTCCCACGTGAACGACGACACGATCGTGGCGGTGGTGTCGGACCACGGTTTTCGAGCGGGTCCGTCTACTGGCCGCGGAGACCACGAAGACGAAGGCATCTACATTCTCGCCGGTCCCGGAATCCGCGCCTCCGGCCAAGCCTCACAGGCGAGCGTGCTCGATCTGACGCCGACATTGCTCCACGTCGCGGGCTACCCCGTCGCCCGGGACATGGATGGCCATGTGCTCATCGACCTGCTGGACGACGCCTTGAAGAGTTGCTGCACGGTCCGCTTCATCGACACCTACGAGTCGGATGGCGACCGGGCTGGTTCGGAGCAAGTCATCGACGAGTCCACTCTGGAGCAGCTCCGAAGTCTCGGCTACGTTCAGTGAGCCTCACGGAGGTCAGTTCATATCGTAGGTCTTGAAGAGCTTGAACGACACCATGAACGTGTTGCGCCGCGTACTCTGGTCGACGATTTCGATGCCGCCCGTGGTGAAGAACGCGAAGCGGTCTTGGTACTGAAACCGATAGCTCGCTTCGACCAACGCCGACCGACGAAACTGATACTGAGCCCGCATGTCGACTTGGATACTGGTGGTATCGATCCCCGCGCGCTCGTTCTTGTAGTAGGCGGGCGTCGCCTCGAACCGAGTGCGCACCGTCGGATCGAGCACCGCTCTGAACGTGTATCTCTCGGTGTTCGTGAACCCTCCGAGTCCGAGCGCCTGCTGCTGCGTCTTCGTGTAGCGAAGCTCGAACCTCTTGTTCTTCGCTCGGAGTGCGATGGACGCGTCGGCCTCCGGGCCGAAATCGCGCAGGACTCCGACGTCGCCCGGTGTCGCCTGTAGCCCCTCCGACACGCGCGGTCCCAGGGTCACGTTCAAATCGATTTGCTTGCTCACACGTCTCGCGATCTGGAAGGTGACGACGTGGGACGAAAAGTTGACGCTCGGAGCCGACGCCACCGGCACCTCTTCCGGAATGAGCAGCCGCGCCGTATAGCCGAGGGTCCCCAGCGTCCGCCGCGAGATAGGCATCGAGACTCCCGTCACCAAGGCGTGAACCGTGCCTCCGGTCGTCGGGATCTCGCTTCCCGGACGTTCGAAGTCCCTCACACTCAACAAGTAGCCCACCTCACCAGAGAGGCGTCGACTCAAGCGACGTGCGAATCGTGCGCTCGCGACGACACTCCGGGAAAGCCGCCGGGTCGAGAGCAACCCGGTATCCTGCAGGACCTCTTCCGGGCGGGTCGTCGAGAGAAAGCTCCCGGCGAGCCGGATCGACGAACGACGGTCCACCGCTGCCTCGTACTCACCATATGCCTCTTGACGAGCGAAGAGCTTCGTCAAGGCGTCGAACTCCTCGGGATAGCGCTCAGCATCGAAGTTATACCCCGCGTCGAAAGAGCGTGAACGCCGCCGATATTGAACCTCGATGCCCGGCGTGAGCCTGGCGAACGGAGACGAGGCATCCGAGCCGGGAACGAAGAACACGTTGTCTTCGTAGAGACCACCTGCCGCGATAGAGGGCGTCACGTACCAGCCCTGTCGTTCAGGCTTCGTGCCGTAGAGCTGGGCGGAGGCGGTGGCGGAAACCGAAACCTGTATCACGAGCGCCAAGACACACCGGCGCCGCCTCGATCGCGCGATCCTGCCATTGTTGCGCAAATGGGTTCCGTTTGAACGACTTCCAGGGGATTCTCAAGGGTACCAGCCAAGAAGTCACGGAGCAAACACGATACGAACACAATGTGTCGGTTTTCCTTACAGTACCGTACCGAAACCTCGCGAGCTTGCAAACGACTGATACGAATACACTTCGAGGTCAGTGCCTTCAGAATCCGGAAGTACGGGTGTTGGGACCGCTTACACTTTCGACCACGCTCCCGGTCTCCCGAATCGCCCAACTCTTTGTTTTTCAGTACTTTGGCTCCTAGGCAGCGATTTTGCATGGTTCGCGTCTAGTGTTTCGACCTAACCGTAAGGAGCGTACAATGTCGACAAAGTCCGTCACTGGGATTCTCGCAGCCACTCTACTCATCAGCACCGCGGTGGCGGCAAGTCCGATCGGTGATAGTTACTTCTTGTCGGGAACCAACTTCCCGGTCGACTTCAACGCTGTGAACCCTCTGACATTCAACAACACGGGTGACGTGACGCCGGAAGCCGTTCCGATCGCCGGCATCAGTGTGATCGAGCAAGTGGCCGGTGTACAGCCGGGGGGCGCCGAGATCCTGCAGTTCGCGTTCCTGTTCAACACGCCGATTCAGGGAATCGACCTCAATAGCGCTTTCGGGTTCACGATTTCCGGACTCGAGTGGGGCACCGGGTTTACGGGTTCGGCTTTCGTCGAAACGGCCACGATCAACGTGCTGTTCGGGAGCGGGACCGCCGGGGGTAACGCGTCAGCCTTTACGTCCGGAATTTGGGGCCCGGACGGACTGTCCATCATGTTCAACTCCACCGGCACGTGGAACGACGTCTTCCAGGGCCAAACGCCGACCGGGATCACGGTGGACTTTCGCCCATCGGTAAAACACGTTCCGGAGCCTTCGACCATCGCGCTGCTCGGACTCGGACTCGTCGCTGCGGTACGACGCCGGCGCGGCTAGGCGACTCGCTCCAGGCGTTCGCGTAGACGACACGCGGCCGCAACAACCGTCTGCCTTCAGGCGAAGGCGCTCGCCGGTACGCTCGACCGCCTCTGCTAAGATCGATTCGTGACGATCCACGGAGGCATCGGGAACTGGCTCATCTTCCCCAAGCCCGTAGCGCGGGCGAAGCACCGATTGTTTTGCTTTCCATTCGCCGGCGGAGGGGCTTCCGCCTTCGACGGATGGGCGGATCTGGTCCCCGGGGCCGTCGAGGTCGTTCTCGTCCAGCCACCGGGACGCGAGTCCCGACTCCTCGAGCCGTCACATCACAATCTTGTCGAGTTGGTGCGTGAGCTCGTCGGGCACATGCCTCCACTCGATATTCCCTTCTCGTTCTACGGACATAGCATGGGCGCGTTCATCGCGTTCGAGCTGTGCCGGCAGCTCCGGCGCGAAACCGACGTCGCACCAACCAAACTATTCGTTTCCGCGTCCCGCGCTCCACAGGTCCCCGATCCGGAGCCGCCCATTCACGTCCTTCCGGACGCTGAATTCCTGAAGCGCCTCGTTGCGCGCTATGACGCGATCCCACCTGAGGTGCTCTCGAGTGCCGAGCTCATGGCGTTGTTGCTTCCAAAGCTGAAGGCGGACCTAGAGCTCGTCGAGACGTATAGCGTGGTCGCGGATGAAACCCGAATCCCGATACCCATCTACGCCTATGCTGGAGGAGACGACGCGTATGTCGACACCGACCAAGTCGCGCGGTGGAGCGAGCTGACGACGGCTTCATTCGACCTAGAGGTCATGCGCGGCGGGCATTTCTTTCTGTCCTCACAACGCGCGGCCTTGCTCGCCTCGATCTCTTCGAAGCTGTAGGCTTTGCGCCGCCCCTCGCCGGGCGCCTTGCCCGCAAATTACGGAACGATGACGATGTCGCCCGGACGAACCCACAAATGCGCGCTATCGCCCTCGGCTACGATCGCCGCCCCATAATCGAACTCGAGCTTTTCGAAAGCCCCACCTCGGTCACGCAGGACGTAGATGCCATCCTTGTCGGCAAACTCATCCGGCCCGCCCGCGAGAGCAAGGACATCGAGCACCGTCGATCGGCCTTCCAGATCGAAACGCCCCGGAGTTCTGACGTTCCCCAGGATGGAGACCTTGAAGCTGCCAACGCGGGTCACGATGACGCTCACGAGTGGAGCGGTGATGTACTCCTCGAAACGCGCGACGAGCTCGTCTCTTACTTGCATTGGAGTCAAGCCGGAGACCTTGACGTCGTCGACGAGTGGCAGCGATATCCATCCGTCCGGCCGGACCGGCACATTCATCGTCAGCTCTTCGTTCCTCCACACGACGATGTTGAGATCGTCGCCCGGGCCGATGACGTAGTCGCCGCCACGGGCCTCAACGCCCTGCTGAGACCAAGCGTGACTCGCCAATAGTGCGAGCACCATCCATTGAAGTGCGACGACACGTGTGACGCGTCTGCGGAGTGAGGACGACGTAGACGGGCTGCGGAACGGATAGTCAGGGTTCATAATCGCGTCTACCTCCAATGGGTCCATGGAGCGGCACTCACTGAATGTAGCCCAGTGCGCGGAGCTTCTCGATGGTCTCGCTGTCGAACTCGACGCTCTCGAGACCATCGATATCGAACCGCTCTCGTAGCTGCCGCGAATACGCCTCATGGTCTTCGAGTTGGCGGCGAGCGCGAGCGATGATCTCGTCGTTGTCGAGCGCCAGGGGTCGGCGCTCCCCGGGATCCTCACGCAAATCGAAGAGCTCTTCCTGATCACCGACGAGCGAGCGTATGTATTTGAACCCGTCGATGTAGACCGTTTCTTGCCGGTCGAACAGCACTTGAGAGGTACTCACGATCGCTCGCGCGTCACCCGCTCCGTCGGGCGAGAGCCACGGGGCCAGCGACTGGGACGTGTAGCGACGGGCGTCATAGTCCACTCCGCAAAGCTCCAGCACCGTCGGGGAAATGCTTTCCGTCGCGACCCTCGTGTGAACGCGCCCATGAGCGGTCGAGCCCGGCAGCTTGACGATGAGCGGCACCGCGAGAAGCTCATCGTACAAACTGTGGCCATGGCCGTGAGCACCGTGCTCCCAAAATTCCTCACCGTGATCGCTAGTAAACACGATGAGGGCGTCGTCATAAATATCGTGCGCACGTAGTGTTTCGACGAGCCGGCCGACGTTGTCGTCCAGGTATTTCACTTCGGCCGAATAGAGCGCCTCGATCCATGTGCGCTGCGCCCCGCCCGGTATCTCGAGCCCGCTCAGGACGGCCTTCTGCCCTGCGAACGTGCGGCCCATGCCGAGAGGTATTTCGTCCGGGAGGTAACGGCTCGGAGGCTCGAAAGGGGCATGTGGATCGTAGTAGTGCACCCAAAGAAAGAAGTCTCGATCCTCGTTCGCCGCTAACCAGGCTTCCGCGCTATCGGTGACATCGTCCGTCGTAGGCCACGCCGGTTCAGGGAATCGCGCGGGAAGCACGGTTTCGAGAACCCGCCGCCCGAACGAGCGTCCGTACGCCTGAAACGTGAGGAAGTGGTAGTCGTCGAATCCCTGTTTCAGGTTCGAGCGCGGGTGGAGGAGGTCGTTCAAGACGACCGCGCCGGTGTGATAACCGACCCGCTTCAGGTTCTCGGCGAGGGTCGTGACACTGTCCGGAAGACGGGAGTCGATGTCGTTGACCGAATGCACCGACGGTGACAGCCCGGTGAGGATCGAGGACAGAGACCCGAGCGTCCACGGTGCCGACGACGTCGGCTGCTCGAACAAGATCCCATCGTCTGCGAGTGCATCGATTGCGGGCGTCGGAACGCCGCGCTCTCCGGAGTAACACGAGAGTCGGTCGGATCGAAGGGTGTCGACCGTGATCAGGATAACGTGTCGGGGATCGCGGCCGGTAGCAGCCGACTTCACCGGCGCGCCGGAGTCGACGCGCTGCCCACCTGCGGCACCTGCGGCGAATGTCACCACGACGAGTCCGGACATGAGCCCCCACAACGCCTTTCCCGCGGGGAAATGGTCGCGCGAGAAGCCGTAAGCGACCGCGGAGGATCCCAACACCAAAGCCAAAGCGGAGAGAACTGACACTGCCGAGAGCGGGCTCTCGGAGATATAGACCTGCACCCACTCGAACGCGACGACGAGAACGAGCACGAACGGCGCGCCTCTGGCGAGCCCGGCGAGTCGCCCCGAATGACTGGTTGCCGATATCGCCACGACGGCGACGTAGGAACCCGCAGCAATTATCATGGCGGCCGAGGCGACGAGCAGCCACCGAAAAAGCTCGATCGGCCCTTGCGGCGCTCGCAACATGTCTGAAAAAGCTGCGCTTGAAAAGAGCGTCCCGACGAAGACCGCGCTCGCAATCAGCGCAGGCTTCTCGCCGATTCCGGCGATCCGCGCCACGATCGAGACGACGGCCGCGAGAACGAGAAACGATATCCCAATGGTAAGCGCGGTCGCCACGAACGTCGGCGCGATCGAGATCCAGAAAGCGAAACCGCTCGGTTTGTCGAGGAGCGCAGTGGCGGCATCGATGGCGCCGCACCCCAAGCCGAGGATCAGCGCGGTCTCGATTCTCGAGCTTCGGCTCACGTCCGTGACGGGGCTATCCATGGGTGAGGGTCGGCACAGGCCGAAACAAGTCTCCTCTGGTTCTTCAACATAGTGAGATTCGAAAAGGTTGGGAAAATCTACTCTCGGGCAATTACGGACGGTTGTCAACCGATCAATGTGGTGTCGAGCGGCCGGGGGCCGTGTCGATTGCACGGTTTATCGGGACGGGCGGGGATGTTATCCTCATGATCGTGCCTGCAGTTTTGTAGGCATACCAAGACTGACAGAAAAGCACCGGGCGATCGCGCTTCGCGGGGAGGCGCTGCGCTGAACACGATGTCGGCAGTTCCGGTCTTTCGCGGGGGGGGGATGTTCCGAGTCGCGTTGGTCAACATGCCGTTCGCAAGCCTGAAGTTTCCTTCGCTTGCCCTCACTCAGCTCGACGCTGCACTCTCCCAACGCTTCGGCAACCGACTCGACCAGAAGGTGCTCTATTTGAACCACGACTTTGCGAGACGGTTGGGAACCGAGCGGTACCAATACATCGCCGTCGACATGGAAGCGCCCTATAACGGGCTCGGAGACTGGTTCTTCAGGCAAGCCGCCTTTCCGGAACTGCCCGACAATACGGAACTCTACTTCCAGCGATTCTTCCCGAGGATGCTCGACAAGGATAAAGACCTGCGGCAGTTCATCGAGGACAAGCGCGAAGAAATAGACGATTTCTTCGAAGACGTCATCGAGGCCTATCGGCTCGACGAGGCGGACATCGTCGGCTTCACCTCGATGTTCTCCCAGACTGTGGCCTGTTTCGCCCTCGCCCGGAAGCTGAAAGAACGAAACCCGGAAGGCCTCATCGTCATGGGCGGCGCGAATTGCGAGTACCCGATGGGCGAGTCGATGGTGCACAACGTCGACGCTATCGACTATGTGTTCTCGGGCAATGCACTCCGGAGCTTTCCTCAGTTCATCGACCATTGTATGAATGGTCGCATCGACGCCCTGGCTACCGTTCCCGGCGTGCTGGGCGGAGCGCTCGCCGACATCGGTACGAACCCGACCAAGGCCGACCAGGAGCTTCCGCTCGATGAGCCACTCGAGTTGAACTACGGCCCGTTTCTAGACGCGGTCGAGCAAAATTTCGCCTCTGACGGTATCGAGCCGATCCTTCTCTTCGAGACCTCGCGCGGTTGCTGGTGGGGAGAAAAAGCCCACTGCACTTTCTGCGGCCTCAACGGCACGACGATGAACTACCGCTCGATGGACGCGAAGTTGGCCCGAAGGCAGATCCAATCGCTGTTCCAGTATTCGGACCGCGTCTCGAGGCTCCAGTCCGTCGACAACATCATGCCGAAGCACTACCCGCAGGAAGTCTTCGCGGATCTCGGGACACCCGAGCACATGACAATCTTCTACGAGGTCAAGGCGGACTTGAGTGCCGACGACATGAAGACGCTCGCGGCGGCCGGCGTGAGAGAGGTCCAACCCGGTATCGAAGCTCTCGCCACCAAGACCTTGAAGCTCATGCGCAAAGGGACGACGGTTTTTCAGAACCTCAGATTCCTCAAAGACTGCATCACCTACGGGATCTTTCCGGATTGGAGCGTGCTCGTCGGCTTCCCGGGGGAGGGCGAGGAAGTTTACGAGAAATATGTCCGTGACATCCCGAGCCTCGTACACCTTCCTCCACCGAGTGGCGCCTATCCGGTACGCCCCGACCGCTTCAGCCCTTACCACGTGAACCCGGACGAGTACGGCATGGTGCTCAAACCCACCGACTTCTATGAGCTCGTCTATCCGTTCGACGCCGAAACGGTGGAGAAGCTCGCCTATTTCTTTCGCGACGTCAACTTTGGCGCGCAGTACTTCGACGAGATGGTCCAGTGGTTTCCTCGAGTCCGCGAAATCGTTGACGGATGGCGCGATCGCTGGGACAGCACCGACGGCTCTCCTCCCAGCCTCCATTTCGAAGGTGAGGGCCAGGCGGACGTGATCCATGATTCTCGCGGAGACGGGGTCGAACGCCACGTGCTGAGCCCAGGCGCCGCCGTACTCTTGAAACGCCTCGCCCGTCCCCAGCGGGTCGACAAACTCGTCGACGGAGCCGCCGGACTCTCCGAGTCCGAGACCGAAGCTGCACTTGGCGAGCTCGAGGAGCGGTCATTGTTGTTTCGAGAAGGTAACCAGATATTCAGTCTCGTACTACCGTTCGAACGGGTATCGCAGGAGCATATGGAGCAAGGCTGGAGCTGGGCGGTATGAGGCGAACCCTCGCTCCGTCCCCCAATCCTCAAACCGCTGGCGCGCCAGCTTCGATAATCGGAGGCATCGATCGATATGGGTCGTAAATTAGTTCGCACCGTGCTCCTGCTCGCTATAGGAGCCGTCGGTGCCACACCCGTCGCCGCTCACAATCAGGAGCCGGCGTGGCTCAACCCCGAGGCTCTCGACGACGGCCTCTACATCGCCGTCCGGCACCCCGCGATGTTGCGAAGCCTGCATCCGTTCGACATCCATCTCCTCATCACGAACGTCAACGGAGACAGCGACGTCACGGTTCGGGCGGTGCGCTACCTCGGAGCCACGGGAGTCGACGCACAAACGCGGCGATTCGACTATCGGCTCGACACCAAACGCCAGTGGTTCCAGGAGTACCACTCCGTGCACGAGCGTCTCGAAGCGTTGACCGGCCCCGCAGCGAGCGAGCTAGGCGCGCCGCTCCGCACCCGGAGGGCCGAGTTGCTCGTTCAGATGAGCGCGGGCACGTTGTCCGATCGTTACACGGTCGATCCAGCGCTCTCCCGCTCCGACTCGGTCCGCGTCGCCGTCGAGATCGACCTCGACCAGGACGCCGGGTCCCGCACGATACGCAAGGTCGTCGACATTCCGATCTACGCCTCCCTGCCTGACGGCAGCGGTACCAAGGAGACCCTGCGCTACGACGCTGAGACGGGCGCCATGACTCGGACGGCCGACCTCGCGGCACCCGCCGGCTCGGGCGACCTGTGGTACGCCGGCGATCAGCACCTTCATACCCAGTATTCAGTCGACGCCTACTTCACGAACGGGAATCGAAGCAACGTCGCCGACTACGCGGCGGTAGCTCAATCCACCGGCCTCGATTGGATCGTGGTCACCGACCACGGGAATATCGACTTCGGTCTGCTCGGCAACAATTGGTATACGCCGCAGCAATATGCGGCAGGTACCAACGAAGCCGCTCAGTATCGCGCCCAAACCGGCTTCCTCGTTTTCAACGGTCAAGAGCTCGGCGCCGGCGCGGGCGACCCATCTCACGTACTCGCCTACCCGAAGAGCTCTGATTCGACGGGTTTCCTTCCCAACCCGTGCTCAGGCGGCTTGTTTGGCCACCAGAATTGCGAGCCGGAGCAAACCATACTCGATCGCGTCAACGGCGCCGGCGGCATTCCTTTCATCGCTCATCCCTTTCAGTCGAGCGGAGGTTTTTTTAGTCCCTGGGATTTCAACAACGGCGTCACCGGCTGGGCGGGTTTCGAGATCTTCAATGCCGGCGACGGAGTCCTGACCGGAGCCGACCGCCAGGCGATCCTGAAGTGGCTGCAGCTGCTCAACGATGTCGCCGCGCCCGTCGGCGGCGAGCTCCCGCTTCGAGACGACTTTCCCACGAAGTTTCCGGTCGGTCTGGGCAACTCCGACGCTCACGAGCCAGGACTCATCGGAAACACTTTCACGTACTGCGAGTCGCCAGCGGCGTCCCGCGAGGCGATCATGGATTCTTTGGCCGAAGGGCGATGCGTCGCCTCCAACGGCCCTCTTGCCTTCATGGAAGTCGATGGGTTCGGGCCCGGACAGGTCGCTCCCCTCTCCACGGAAGGCAACACTCTCTCGATCACGATCCAATCCACGCCGGAGTTCGGCGCCGCAGGTAGCTTTTCCGTGCTTCTGTTCGTCAACGGCGCCCAGGCCGCGGTGTTGCAGCCGAGCGGCTCGCCCGAATTCTCGACGACGACCGTGTTCGAGGACGTCGTTATCGGCGGCTCCGCAAGATACATCGTGGTGATCGCGGTAGCGCCATCGGGACGACTCAGCATCGCCAATCCCGTCTGGCTCGAGCCATCGGGATAGTTTTGAGCTCAGGTCCTCCGCGACCCATCGTTCGCCTTGGACCAAGGTTAGGAGAACGACATGAGTGCCGCCAAACGATTTGGGTTGCTCTTCCTCATCACGCTCGCGGCTCCGGTACCCGAGTCCGGCGCACAACCCACGCGCCCGGAATTCGTGCCCGGAGAAGTGCTCGTCCAGCTGACGACACCAGCCAGCCCCGCCTTGTCCGGAGTGCTCTCGCGCACCGGGGTCGAGCTCGCACGACAGGTGAGCCCGAGCGCAAACGTCTTTCTCCTCCGAACGGGGTCGATGGACGTCGCCGACGCCGTGGCGCAACTCCGACGAGACGCGAGCGTCCGTCACGCCGTGCCCAACTACTACCGCTACCTGGACCTCACGTCGTCGGATCCCGAGTTGGATCGGCAGTGGGCCCTCGACAATAGCGGACAAACCGGAGGGACACCGGACGCCGACATCGACGCGTTCGAGGCATGGGACCTCTTTACGGGTAGCCCGGACGTAGTGGTCGCGGTGCTGGATTCCGGCACCGACATCAGCCACCCCGACCTGAGGCCCAATTTGTGGGTCAACCCCGGCGAGGATCTCAACGGCGACGGCAACGTGACCAACGACGAAGTCAACGGCATCGATGACGACGGTAACGGCTTCATCGACGACCTCATCGGCTGGGACTTCGCCGACGACGATCTAAACCCTTCTCCAGTCGGAACCGCGTGCTCCGGACACGGGACCCATACCGGTGGCACGATCGCCGCGGTCGGCGACAATGCCGAGGGAATCGCGGGCGTGTCCTGGAACGCCAGCATCATGACGCTTCGAGTATTCGAGCCACTGCTCGGCATCCTGTGCTCGGCCGACGACGCCGACCTCATCGAGGCCATCAACTATGCGGGCGCGATGGGAGTCCCGATCTCGAGCAATAGCTGGGGCGGAGGGCCGTTCAATCCGCTCATGGAAGACGCCATCCGGGCCTCAGGAATGCTTTTCGTCGCCGCCGCGGGTAATGGTGGTGACGACGGTTTCGGGGACGACAACGACACGACCTCCTTCTATCCGGCCAGCTACGGCCTGTCGAACGTCGTTGCGGTTGCGGCGACGGACCATGACGATTCCCTCGCCGCATTCTCGAATTTCGGAGCAGCCAGCGTCGACCTCGGAGCACCCGGCGTCTCGATCGCGAGCACGCTCCCCGGAGGCTACGGATTCCTTTCGGGAACCTCGATGGCAACCCCTCACGTCGCCGGCGTCGCCGCCTTGTTATTGTCTCAGGACCCGACCTATACGACGAATGAGCTCAGCTTTCGATTACGCTACGGCGTGGACCCCTTGGTTGCGCTGACACAGACGACGAGCGGCGGACGGCTCAACGCCCTGGGCTCGCTTCAAGTGGAGAACGCCGCCACCGATGGCGTCTCGGTAGAAGTCTCGCCCGCCGGCGGTACCGTCATTCCTCGGGGAGGCACGCTCGATTGGAGCCTGACCGTTCGGAACAACTTGGCGAGCCCGATCCATACCGCGATCTCGTTTCTCGTCAAAGAGCCGGCGGGACACGATACGTTCCTCATCGGCCCACTCGTCGTCCAGGTTCCCGCGGGCGCGGAGGTGACCAGGACCCGAAGCTTCGCCGTCGCCGCCGACGCGCCGCTGGGCATCCACGAGCTCTTCGGACAAACAGCGACCGCGACGACGTTCGAAGAAGATGTCTTCCCATTCGAGGTCGTACCGTAGACCCCGCGGTCGTGCGGCGTATGGCGCTGCGCTTCGACTCTTCGTATAGGCTGTCGCGATGAGTCGAGAGATCGAGATCGTTCTCGGACTGGACGACGCGGATGATCCCGCGGCGATCCGAGCGCTCGTCGCCCGCCGTCTCGGTATGCCGGAGACAGAGCTTCCGGAAATCGGCTTACGCAAGAGGTCCATCGACGCCCGGCGCGGACGCGTGCGCCAACGGCTGCTGGTCGAGGTAGGCGCCGAAGCCCTCGGCGAGCTCGCGACGCCGCACCCGCGCGAGGTTTCCCTGCCATCCCGTGTCGTCGTCATTGGCGATGGCCCCGCTGGACTCTTCTGCGCCTACGAGCTCGCCCGTGCAGGAATCGCGTCCCTCGTATTGGAACGAGGTAAGACCGTGCAACCGCGGCGAAGAGACCTGGCAGTCTTGAATCGCGAAGGCGTCGTCGACTCGGACAGCAACTACTGTTTCGGTGAGGGCGGCGCCGGAACTTACAGCGACGGGAAGCTCTACACGCGCTCGCACAAGCGCGGGGATGTGCGTGACGTGATCGAGATCTTGGCGCTTCACGGAGCACCTGAGTCGATATTGACGGAGGCTCGGCCGCATATCGGATCGAACCGCCTACCCAAAGTCGTTCTGGCTCTACGCGAACGACTCACGAACGTCGGGGTGTCGTTTCGATTCGGCGCTCGCGTTACCGCCATCGAGAGCCGGAACGGGGTCATCGCAGGCGTACGCCTCGCTGACGGCTCGGAGATCGAAGCCGACGCGGTCGTCGTCGCAACCGGGCATTCGGCGAGAGACGTCTATCTATTTCTGGCCGATGCCGGGGTCAGACTGGAGCCCAAAGCCTTTGCCGTCGGCGTCCGCATCGAGCACCCGCAGCCGCTCATCGACGAGATCCAGTACGGGGACTTCGCGGGCCATGCGAAGCTGCCGGCGGCAGCCTACCGCTTGGCACAAACCGTGGACGAACGAGGTGTGTTCTCGTTCTGCATGTGCCCCGGCGGATGGGTGGTGCCGGCAACGACCCAGGAAGGAAGTGTCGTCGTCAACGGGATGAGTCTCGCTCGCCGCGATTCACCATTCGCGAACTCGGGTCTCGTCGTCGCCATCGAGCCATCCGACCTCGAACAAGCCGGTCTTCGAGGTCGCGATGCGGGGATTGAGCTGCAACGGCGACTCGAGTCACTCGCGTACCAAGCCGGCGGCGGTCATCAACGAGCACCCGCGATCCGCGCAACAGACTTCGTACGAGGTCGCGCCTCGTCGAGCCTACCAAAGACGAGCTATCGACCGGGGCTTCAAGCCGGAGACTTGGGCGACGTTCTCGACGCCGCCGGGCTCCGCCTCGCGCACCGTCTTCGCACGGCTTTGAAATCGTTCGACCGCAAGATGCGAGGCTACCTTACCGAGGACGCCGTTCTCATCGGGGTCGAGTCGAGAACCAGCTCGCCAGTACGTGTGCTTCGCGATCCCGTTTCGCTAGAGTCACCTGATGTGAAGGGGTTGTTCCCATGCGGTGAGGGCGCGGGCTACGCCGGCGGAATCGTCAGCGCGGCCGTGGACGGTATGCGCGTCGCGCGACGGATCGCCGACGGCCCGGGACACGGCCGCCCGAGCTAGCCCCGGACGGATCCGTGGCGGCGGCGCCGCGAGAGAGACCCGCTTCGCCTCAGAGGTTTTTGAACAGACCGAGCTCAGGGTCCTCTACGAAGTCCGGGAAGACGGCGGCGATGTCGGCGAGCCCTCTTCGTTTTCTCATGTACTCACTGAGCACGGTGCGGCAATCCGTGGTGACGGGGAGATCGCCATGAAAGGCGAGCTCACCACCGCCCAATCCCGGCCAATTCCCGTAGACTCTGCCACCCTCGACGCCGCCTCCGAGGAACATCATCGCGTTTCCGAATCCGTGATCCGTTCCGCCGGACGCGTTCTCGTAAGCCCGCCGCCCGAACTCACTCAGGACGGCGATGGTGATGCGGCTCATCCTGCCGTCCATATCGGTCGCGAAAGCATCGAGAGTTCGCGCTAAATCGTCTAGACGCGCCGGGAGCGAGGCGTTCTCGGCGGCGTGGTCGTCCCAGCCATGCATGTCGATCCACGCTGCTTCGAGATCGACGTCCGCATCGATGAGCGCGGCAAGATCACTGAAACGTGTGCCGAACGTGCTGTTGGGATACGACGCCCCGTTCGCGGGCGTCCGAGGGGTTTCTCCGATGGCGCCGATCGTTTCAATGCTCGCCAACGCCTGCTGCGCCGCGGCATCGAGCGGCGTCGTCGCCGCGTAGACCGCCTCGAGCGCCTGCGCGAGGAGCTGGCCGCGCGGGCCTCCGGGAGAAAGGCCGACATCGTCGAGGCTCCGCAACGCGAGCAGCTCGACACCACCCCGCATGGACAACGGGAGCGCGGTGCCGAATGACACGCCACGAATCTGATCGGGGTCGCCCGCTGTGGGCGACGCCGCGGCGAGAAATCTGTTGACCCACCCATCGGCGTCACCCGTCGACTCCGTGATTCCCCGTTCCATGAAGTCTTGAGCCTCGAAATGGGAGTGCGATCCGCCCCTCAAGCCGGTCGCGTGTACGAGAGCGAGCGAACCATCTACATAGTGGCGATTCAGAGGAGCCAGGCAAGGGTGCAGCCCGAAGAAACCGTCGAGATCGACAACGCCTTCGGGCTCCCCGGGAGTGGCGACACCGATCGTGGGACGGAGCTGGTAGTAGCCTGGATCGGCGAAGGGCACGACGATGTTCAGACCATCGGCGCCTCCACGCAGGAACACACAGACGAGGAGCTCCCGCTCGTCATCCGCCCGTGCCGGCGAAGCGACGGCGAACGGAAACGCGAGGAGGCCGGGGGACTTGAGAAAGGTTCGTCTCCTCATAGTGTCAATACATCTGAAAGTAGCGCGAGCACAGTACTGCGACGAGTACGAGACGTGAATAATCCACCACGCCGACGGCGAGCGGGGCGTCCGGATCCCGCGGGGCGAAAATGGAATCCAAAACCGCGGCCCGCTCCGCGGAAGACATCTGCATCAGTAGCCGCGACTCCGAAATGGCGTGAAGGATCTGACGCGGAGTCGAAGCGCTTCCGAGCCAATCGACGATTCTCTCCGACGGAACCGCGTAGCTCGGGCCGCTCATCGTGTTCCAGCGATCGAGCATCGCGCTTGCGCTGAGCCAATCGCTCGAGTCGTCCGAATAACCCTCAGGGGATGGATGGCTCAGCGGTAGTTGTCCCAAAGACTCGAGACGCTTGATCATGAACTCGAGGATATTTTCGCCCAGGTCGAACTCGAGGGTACGTACCATCGAGACGACGAGGTCGGCGGGCCGTTTTAGCTTCGCGAGGGAGCTCATCCAAAATGCCGGATCGTGAAACATGCTTCGCAGTACGGAAGGGATGTCGCCTCCGCTGGCGAGGAAGGTGTCGGCCATCGCAGCGACGAGTGATTCCGGAGGCTCGTCGTGGACGAACCTCTTGGCGAGCTTGGTAGCCAAGCGACGTGCCGTCGACGGATGTTCCGAGAGGATATCCACAACGCGTTCGCCGTCGGTGACGCCGCCTCCCGCGGCAATCACATTCCCGAGCACGACCTTCTCGCCGTCGTCATGGGCCTCCGGGCGAAACATGAACCCGCCATTCGTCGGGGAGATCGTCCACCCCGTGAGACAACGCGCAACCTCGCGGACGTCCGCTTCGGAGTATCCGCCATTGACGCCGAGCGTATGAAGCTCGAGCAGCTCGCGGGCGTAGTTCTCATTCGGTCCCGTGCGGACGCTCCGGTAGTTGTCCAAATAGAACAACATCGCCGCGCTCTTGGCGTTCGCGTGGAGCAGCTCGTTGAAACTAGCCAGCGCCCGCGGCCGTATGACGTCACGATCTTCCGCGGTCTTCAAGAAGCTAACCGCGCCGACGTGCACTGAAACGTTGAAATGATCGCTCCAGAACTCCACCATGCGCTCGTAGAGTTGTTTGGGACTGAACGCACGCCTCAAGATCGTCGCCCCGACGAGCTCACGAGACGCGCCGAGCCGAGCGCCTCGATCCTGAGCGAGCTGGACCGTCGACATCGCGGTCGTCGGAACGAGGCCAAGGACCTCCGCTTCGAGCGCAGAGTCGTCGATCTGGGACACGTCGAGCTGAGACTCGAGCACGGCTTCCCACCCGTTTGCTTGGACGGACGAAAGCCACGGCGCCGTAGCACCATAGGTGATCCGGTTGATGAAATGAAGCTCCGGAGCTACCGTGATCGACGCCATCACCAACGAACCAAGAAATTCACAAAGACTCCCAAAGCGAGACGAACGGGGCCCGAGCCGTTAGTAGCACCATTACTTCGTTCGCCCCCCCAACGGGCAAGAGAAGCCGCTAGCCAAAACCCTCGAACCAAGCTGCAGGGTGCCAGGAACGATGTCGCGCGCCTATTCTAACACCCGGACGGTTTCTCGCGGGCCGCACGCCCATTCCCCCGCGCTCTTCGGGTTCTTCTTATCTTTCTTGCCGCGGATCTCTTCGCGCATCGCCAACGCCTCCGCTTGGTGTGCCGCGTCTTCCCATTGCACCGGCGGCAGCTCGATACATTTGTCGAGATGCACCCTCGCTTGCGAGTAGCGCCCCAGAGCCACCAACGTGCGGGCATACTCCAAGTGATGGACCGGCTTGCTCGAATCGAGCGCGACGGCTTTGGCAAAGAGCGCGGCCGCGTCCGGAAGGGACGCCGCCGGCAGCCCACCGTAGAGGAGCTTCGCAAAAGGCTTGAGCACCCAACTGAGCGTCGCTACGTTGTAATGCCAGCGGCCCAGTATGTGATACGCGCCGTCGTGACGTGGATCGATCGCGATCGCACGTTCGGCGGAGAGCTTGACCTCCTCGGCAAGCCGCACCTTCGACTTCCCTCCTTCGAGCTGTGCGCGGCGTCCCAGAATCAGCGCGAGTACGAAATGGGCTTGCGCCGCTTCCGGACGCAGAGACGCGGCCTTGCGGGCGAGGCGCTCGCCTTGCGCGTACAGCTCGCGCGCGCGCCGATCGTCCCCTCCTTCTATTTCTCTGCCTACATCCGCGGACGAGCGCGCGCTCTTCCAAAGCGCTTCGAGGTCGTCGGGCGCGTGGTCGAGGGCCTCGAGGAAGTAGCTCAACGCCGGCTCGTTGTCGAAGCGAGCGTAAGCGTCGTCGCCCCGGGCGATGGCCTCTTCGAGCTGAGCGCTCCGCCCCTGCGCGGAGAACAAGAGCAGGGTAAGGCTGATGAAAGGTAGAGAAATCGGCACGTCCTTATCCCGTCGACGCCTGAGGCGATATGGTACGCGAACGCCCGGGCTCTGACGAGTCGCTAGAAAGCGGAGCCGATTTTCACGAAAGGGGCGAGGCCGGGACGAACGAGAGGCTCGGCTCCGCGACGACGACCGGAGCGTTTCGGTCATCCACGGTGCCATCACCGAGCTCGAGCTCCTTCGCCAGGCGTAGGGACTCGAGCTGCCCGCGCTCGGCGGAATTCTCCGGCAGTGTCGCTTCCACCGTCCTCAAGATCTCTATGTCGCGTCTTACCCGCGCGCCAAGCGAGTCGAGCATCTCGTTGAAGCTGTCGCAGACATCATTGAAGCTGTCATTTCTCCGGAGAGTGATCACGAAATCGAGATCTCCGGCGGTCACGCGATGCATGCTGCGTTTCAAACGATATGCCGGGCCAGCGATCCGATGACTCGCTCGAAGGGTCCCGACGACCGCGAGCAACAGGCACGCCGTGCCCGCCAAGCCCGCCAGTAGCAGGAGCTGCGGCGGAGGACTCGGAAGAATGCGGACGGGAGGCCCTCCCAAAAACCGCTCGAACCCGAATGGACGCCCGTAGAGGTAGCAGATGAACCCAATCACGAAGGTCGTATTGACGGCCCAGATTGCGACGGCGAGCCGTAGCAGCCGGTACTGAAAGCGCGGGTTGACGATGAGGCGACTGCGTCGTCGCTCGACGGTTGCTTCGGGTTCGGTCATGGTCGTGTCTCCAAGGCTCTCGCGTACGGAAAATCCCATGCCTCTCTTAAGCAAACGACGCGCCACTGTCCATCGCCGGACAAACTTGCCGTAACCCCTTGCGGGTATTGGATCCGCCGTGCACCGGGACGACCAGAATCGCGGCATTGGGCGCCTGGCCCTGGTGGGTTCCCCCCGCAGGTGTAGGGGTCTCCCACCATCGCGACTGGCCGTGCCCTCAGCTTCTCTTGGTCGCTTCTTCGAGCGTTTCCACGATCCACGTATTGATCGACACGCCCGCCAGCTCAGCCGCGATCGTGACCGCTGCGTGAAGCTCCGAGCCGAGCCGTACGTTCATCTTTCCCGAGAACGGCTTCTTCGGCTCGAGCCCTTCGACCTCGCACCCTGCGAGATAGTCGTCGACCGCCAAATGAAAGGCCTTCTTGATGGCGCCGGCTTTCGTCGTCTCGAATGTCGCGATCGGATAGGGTCCGCTGTTCACGACACGCCCGTGAAACACGTCGGCCGACTCCGCGAACTCGATCCGCGCGACATAGCCTTTGTACTCGATCACGGCGACACTCCGGCGGTACTCAGAAACGACGCGATGTCACGAACGGTCGCGGCAACCGCGAGCGGCTTCGGGTGCGGTCGTTGCAGCACCATGAGCTCGCCGTTCATCACGAGCGTCATACGAGAGTCGGAACGTTCGCGAACACTCACACCTGCCGCGACGAGCATCGACTGGACGGCCGCCCACGGAATATCCGTCGGAGCCGGCTTCCTGAATACCCGTTCGAGTGTTTTTCGATGTTCGCTTTTCATGGTACCAACTACAGTACCATATCTATGGTACTAGATCTAGTACTTCTCGGTGGACCTCCGCCCGAGAGATGCGCTAATTTAGATCCGATGCTGGAGCAAACCATCGATGCGTTCGATCAGGAGCTCACTCGGGCAGGCTTCCAGGAAATCCTGACGAAGCACTTCGCTCACGGATATCGGGCCGAGCCACACACACACAGCTTCGACGTGAGTGTCCTCGTCACGACGGGCCGATTCGTTCTCACGCGTGACGGCGAGACACGCGCTTACGAAACGGGACAGCGCTTCGAGTTCCCGGCAGGTCAGCTACACGCGGAGGGGGTCGGGCCGGATGGCGCGACCTTGCGGTTGGGCCGGCGTCACGGAACGAACCCTTGAGGGCCCGCGCGTAACCACGGCGCCTAAGATTCGCCTTCGCCTAGAACGTGCTTGGAGAAATAGGCGTGCTCGAAGTTCTGCTTCGGGACGATCGCGTCTCCACGTCCCTCCGGCGTCAAGTCCAGGAGGTTGTAGAGCGTCCAGATCGAGTCCACGTGGCGCGGATTCCCGTTCGCCATCGGTCGCGACACGAGCTCCGAGCCCCAGCTGTGGAAGATCCCGTCGGCGGTCTTGCGGAAGACGTTCATGATCGAGACCAATGCCGGGTCCGTCGTGTCTTCGTATCCGCGATAGTCCAGGACGTACGGGCTCGTCCGGCCCGATACCAAAGGGATCGTCCAGCCGCGGTGTCGCGCCCAACCGTCGAGCTGCTCGGCACCCGCAGCGGCGGTTACCGCGATGGCGCACGTGTCGTCGACCGTCTGCCAGGATGCGTTCAGGCTATCGACGATCGAGGTGCACGAGGGGCACGGGGCATCCCAGTCCGGCCCGAACATCATCGTATAGACCAACAGGCTCGGGTGCTTCCCGAACAGATCCGCGAAAGGCACCTCTTGCACTTCTCCGTCGACGAAACGTTCGAATCGGTAGTCCCCGCCCAGGCGCCCGCCCAGCGGGAGCGTTCGCCTCTTGGCCGCGACGGCCTCGACCTCAGCGCGTAGCGCCACCTCCTCGTCGAGGAGCTCATCGCGAGCGGCTCGGTAGTCGTCGGGCTCGTTCGGGAAGCGAAATTCGGGCACGGCGTTCCTCCGCGGATGGTTACAGGGCGAGCTGTTCGTGAACCGCGCGATGCGCTTCGAGGAAAGCACCTTGCGTCCACGGCGAGCCGGAAGCGTCAGCGCCCGCGAAGGAGATCCGCCCCAGGCGCGAACGGCCGCGCTCTCGGTGCGGCGAATCGACGTCCGGATGCGGGAACACGATGTAGCCGTGCCCCCAGCGATTCACGGTAATCGCTTTGATGTCCCGCGCCGGGTCGAAGCCCCACGGACCGAGCACGTGATCGAGCTCTTGGCGTATCTCGCGCTCGAACGTCTCGAACGGGGTCGACTCGAGCTCATAGCGGGAGAGCTTCAACTGCTCTTCGATCGGAAGCCCGGGCTTTCGCAGGTACTTGAACATCGAGAGGACAGTAGGGCTGTCGGGCCGATGGATCGGCTGATAGGCACCCAGCTGGAGCGGGTCGAGCACGTGCATCCACGTCGCCCAGCGCCCCGGTAGATACATCTCGAACGCTCCCGCGTCCGCGATCGGCTTCCACTGTTCGAGCAACACATTAATATAGAGCGCGGAGCAATAGCCGTATCCTTCGAGCGCGTCACGCTGGTCGGCTTCGAGCTCGGGAACGATATGCTTCGCCACCATTCCCCACGCCGTGACGACGACGTGACCCGCGGTGACGACCCGAACCTCTCCGTCCGGGGTCGCGTAGTGCACCGCCACGCGACTGCCGCCGTCGATGTGCTCGACACGCACGACAGTGGAGCGCAATCGCAAGCGCACGTCGTTCTCCGCGCGGTCGAGCCGCTCGTAGCGAAGCTCGCCGTTGAAGACACCTTCCATCGAGTCCTCGCCGCTGATCGCGTCGGGAACGAGCTTCTTCACGAGGTGTCGCGCGACGCTTCGATTTCCGTCCGGAAACCGATGGACCGGCTCGTAGGCATAACGCAGCTGTCCGCCATCGTCGTAGAAGCCTTCACCGCCAACGCCGAAGAAGCCCGGCCCGATCGCGTGTCCGTAGCTCGCGGCCAGCCCGTCGCAGCCGAGCCCCGCGAGATCGGTGGCGTAGATGTCCGAGAACGTCACCGCGGTGTCGCCGAGCCCCATCTTGGTCCGGATGTAGCTCTCCCATGTCATCGAAGCGAGCGCGCGTTCGGGCTCGTCCTCGTCGGCAAGATAGTTCTCTCGGGTCGTGTAGAGCGTCATGAGCTCCGCGCGCTCGGCCTCGGATAGAGGCGTCGCCGCCAGGAACTCGTCCCACGGATCGGTGTGAAAACCGGGCACGAACTGCTTGGAGCCGACCGAGCCAAAGACCTCGGGATCGAAAAAACACGTGGACCCGAGCCCGTAGCGCCGACGGTAGTCCGGATCCCGCATCGCGAAGAGCCGTTCGGAATCGACTCCGAGATCTTCGAGAATCTCCCGAGCCGCGGGCGGCGACTCATCGACGGCTTCGAGGTCGTAGGTGCCGCCGTTCACGATGAGCTTCGTGTCGTTCCATTCGAAGGTGTTGCGGCGCGCGTGCCCGCCGAAGTCATCATTGTTCTCGAGCAAGAGAATGCGAGCGTTCGCCCCCTTATCTCGCTTGTAGACGTGAGCGGCGGCGAGCCCGCTCAGACCGGCCCCGACGACGATGAGGTCGTAGGACTCCCCGGTGTCGGTGACGTCGGCCGGTAGCTCGCGGTAGAGGCCATCACGCACGCGGTGACCGCGCTTGGTAACGGCCTCGTCTTGACCTTGAAAGCCGGACGGCGGAATGGATGGAGACTGCGACCGTGCCATTCCCGCAGCCGCAACCGACAAAGCCGCACCCTGAAGAAAATCTCGTCGGCTGATGTTGCGATCCATCCCAAGTCGCTGGTCGTCCTTCGCTCGTCGTGCCACGCCCTATTGTTGCACCACAACCGCGCTATGTGGAAGTATCACTCATGTCCCGAGGACGAGCACTCGTGCCACTTCTCGTGAAGACGCTCTCGTGCGGCGCCGTCATCGTTGCAGCGACATTGTGGGCGCGCCAAGAAGAGCTCAACCCCGGACTCCCGCTCGGACCCTACGCCCGCAACGATCAGCTTGCCGAGAACGTTTCCATCGAGCGCGCGGCGGTCTTTCTGGACACCGTCGCGACGAACTGGGGAGAAAAGCACGGTTGCGTCACGTGCCATACGAACGGCTACTACTTGACCGGACCCGCCGACGTTTTCGCGGAGCGACCCGCGTTTGTCGAGGCTCGCGCCTTCGCCGAGGGCTTCGTGGACAGCTGGAGCGCGAGTACGATGCCGGACACCGAGGTCTTCGTCGCAACGTCCGCGTTTCTCGCGATAGGCGACGCGGAGGCCGGACGCGATCCGAGCCCGGCGACGATCGAAGCTCTGGGTTTCGCATGGCGTCATCAGAGCGAAGAGGGCCATTGGCCACAATGGGTCAAGTGTAATTGGCCGCCTTTCGAGAGCGACGACCACTTCGGCGTGACGCTGATGACCATCGCCGTCGGGATGTCTTCGGAAAGCTACCGGAAGACTGAAGCCGCGGTCGTCGGCCTCGCGCGGCTTCGCTCCTATCTGGAGCGGCACCCCCCAACCCATCTACATCACAAGGCCATGTTGCTCTGGGCGGACAGCGTGCTCCCGGACCTTCTCAGCGATGATGTGCAGAGCGGCTACGTCGCGGAGCTCTCGGAGCGACAGCGTAGCGATGGTGGATTCGCCTCCGGTGACCTGGGCGTGTGGCGACAGCTCGACGGCGCGCCGGGCGAACCGCCCGTCAACGTCGAGAGTGATGGCTACGGTACCGGGTTCGTCGCGTTCGTGCTGATGCGCGCGGGCGTGCCTTCATCGGACCCGAGAATCGACAGGGCCATCAACTGGCTTACGACCCATCAGCGGGCGCAAGGGCAT
>Ga0315338_1001633_pt1 | contig 26575 bp, 10 predicted proteins | sample ASW8metaG_FD_204518 | JGI IMG/M metagenome (GOLD analysis project Ga0315338, IMG submission 204518) | Ammonia-oxidizing marine archaeal communities from Monterey Bay, California, United States - ASW #8 | ecosystem: Environmental > Aquatic > Marine > Coastal | place: USA: California | collected... | reverse complement strand
CCACAAGGGGGACGTAACGTAGTCAGCGGGCGTGAAAACCCGGCCTTCGGTGGGCCAAACCGGCTCGCCGGCGGTGTTGCGATGCTTGCCCGATGCACCGCATCGCGCTTCTCATCGCGCCTTGCCGGACAAACCGGTTTGGCGCCATCAAACGGTTCCGTATGAACATGAAACGCTCTAGAGCGGGTCGCTGACGGTAGCCAGCTCGAGGCGTGCGACTTTGGTATCCGGCTGATTGTCAAGCAATGCCGGACGGCCAAGTGAAGAATACATGACGCCCTGGCCGGCAACCTCTTCCGGGGCGAACAGGTTTCTGAAGTCAACCATGACCGGGGACGCCATGCGCGCCTTGAGATCGGCCCAGTCGATTGCCAGGAACTCCGGCCACTCGGTTAGCACCAGAACCGCATCAGCACCGTCCAGCGCTTCGCCGGCCGACTGACAATAACCGACCTCCGGCATCACAGCCCGGGCGTTGTCCATGGCGGCTGGATCATAGGCGCGTAGCCTGACCCCCATTTTGGCAAGCTGCGGCAGGATCACCAGGCTTGAGGCATAGCGGATATCGTCGGTGTTACTCTTGAACGCCAGGCCAAGTACGGCGATGGTCTTGCCCGAGAACGTCGCATCGGTGAGACCAAGCCGTGACCAGGCGGTCTGACAGTTGCGTTCGATCTTTCTGACCAGCCGGCGCACATGGTGTGCGTTCGAGGCAACCACCGCCTCGACGATGCGGACCGGACAGTCGGCCTCCTGGGCCTGGGCGGCCAGGGCAAGGGTGTCCTTGGGAAAACACGATCCGCCATAGCCGGGTCCAGGGCGCAGGAAGGCGTGGCCGATGCGGTCATCCAGGCCGACGGCGCGCGCCAGATCGTCAACATTGGCGCCGATCGCATCACACAGATCCGCCATTTCATTGATGAATGCGACTTTTGCGGCAAGAAAGCTGTTGGCGGAATATTTGATCAGTTCGGCGGTCGCGCAGTCGGTCGCCACAATCGGCACGTCACGCTGCTCGAGTGGGCTGTAGAGCGCGCGCAGAATATCGCCCGCGCGCTCGTCATCGAAACCAATGACAATACGGTCGGGTTCCATGAAATCCCTGACCGCGCTGCCTTCGCGCAGGAATTCCGGGTTCGAGGCGACCGAGAAATCGGCTTGCGGATTGGCTTCAGCGATCAATCTCGTGACATAAGGACCGGTGCCCACCGGAACCGTCGACTTGACCACGATTACAGTAAATCCGTTGAGAGCACCTGCCAGGTCGACTGCGGCGACGGCAACCGCTGTGGTGTCGGCCCGGCCGTCCTCCATGGGAGGTGTGCCAACGGTGAGAAACACTGCATCCGCGACCGATACTGCCGCCGCCAGATCGGTTTCGAACGTCAAACGACCATTCTGGCTGTTGCGTTTGACGACTTCTTCAAGGCCCGGCTCGAAGATCGGCATGTGGCCGGCGCGCAAGGCATCGATCTTGCTTTGATCGATATCGACACATGTCACCCGCCATCCAAGATCGGCAAAACAGGCACCGGTGACCAGTCCGACATATCCCGAACCGACAATTGTGATGTTCATAACGCAGTACCTTGATTTTATGTCGGCCGGGCCGGTGTTGCCACAACGGCCGAAATTCGTGATTACCCGCCTAATAGCGCCGTGGCCGGTGGTTTGTCCAGTGCTGGTGGCGGTTGAACAGCCGCACAGTTAATGCATGTCCACACTTGTTTCGCGGGATACGATCATCTATCAGCCCACGATGGGCGTAAATCTGGGTTCATTCGATTACATCATCGTGGGTGCGGGGACCGCCGGCTGCGTGCTGGCAAACCGGCTGTCGGAGGATGCGGACACCAAAGTTCTCCTGCTCGAAGCCGGCGGGCGCGACAATTACTTCTGGATACCCATTCCGGTCGGCTACCTCTACACCATGAACAACCCGCGCACCGACTGGTGCTTCAAGACCGAACCTGCGGCGGGATTGAACGGCCGGTCACTGGCCTATCCCCGCGGCAAGGTTCTGGGAGGCTGCTCGGCGATCAATGGCATGATCTATATTCGCGGCCAGGCGCGCGACTACGACCAGTGGCGCCAGATGGACAATGCGGGATGGGGCTGGGACGATGTGCTGCCCTATTTCAAGCGCTCGGAAGACCACTTTTCAGGCGGCAACGAGCATCACGGATCGGGCGGCGAATGGCGGGTTGAAAACCAGCGCCTGTCCTGGGAAATCCTCGATGCATTCCAAGATGCCTGCGCTGAAGTCGGCATTCCGAAGATTGCCGATTTCAACACCGGCGACAATGAGGGTGCGGGCTATTTCCAGGTCAACCAACGCCGTGGCGTGCGCTGGAGCACGGCAAAGGGGTTTTTGCACCCTGTTTCCGGACGCCCCAATCTGACGGTGGCGACCCATGCTCATGCCCAGCGCCTGCTGTTTGAAGGAAAGAAGGCGACCGGCGTGGTGTTTGCCCGCAACGGTGTGGAAACCACGGCCCATGCCGCCGGCGAGGTCATTCTGGCGGCAGGTTCTGTCGCCTCGCCACAACTGCTTGAACTGTCTGGTATCGGCCGGCCGGAGGTGTTGAAGGCACATGGTCTCGGCGTGTTTCACGAGCTCGCCGGGGTCGGCGAAAACCTGCAGGATCACCTGCAGGTGCGCAGCGCCTTCAAGGTCGCCAACACCCGCACTCTGAATGAGTGGTCCAGCAGTTTACTGGGCAAAGCCGAGATCGCGTTCAGATATTTCCTGTTCAAGACGGGGCCCATGACCATGGCACCAAGCCAGTTGGGTGTGTTTGCCAAGTCAGACCCGTCACGTGAAACACCCAATCTGCAGTATCACGTGCAACCGCTGACCCTCAATGCATTCGGCGAACCGCTTGACCCGTTTCCCGCCATCACCGCTTCAGTGTGCAACCTCAGGCCGGAAAGCCGCGGATCGATCCATATCCGCGATGCACATCCCGGTTCAGCGCCGGTAATCGCTCCGAACTATCTGTCAGCGCCAGCCGACCGACAGGTTGCGGCAAGCGCAATCAAGCTCACGCGCCGGATCATGGCGGCAAGTGCACTCAAGCCGTTCAATCCGGAAGAATTCAAACCGGGTTCCGATATTCAAAGTGATGAAGACCTTGCGCGCGCAGCCGGCGACATTGCCACAACAATCTTCCACCCGGTGGGCACCTGCAAGATGGGCCGGGATGCAACCGCGGTTGTCGATGAGCGTTTGAGAGTACACGGGCTTGACGGCTTGCGGGTGGTCGATGCGTCGATCATGCCGACGATCACATCGGGCAACACCAACTCGCCGACCCTCATGATCGCGGAAAAGGCCTGCGACATGATCAGGCAAGACCGGCGGGCCAGGCAGTCCCGGTGACAATCGGATCAGCGCGTCTTCAGCCAGCCGGTCAGGCGGTCCATCGCCTCCTGCAGGCTCGACGCCGAACGGGCGAAGCATAAACGCATGAAATCCTCGCCACCGGGCCCGAAGGCCGTACCCGGTGCGACACCGACCGCAATATCGTCGATCATGCGTTGTGCGAAATTTACCGCATCGCCCGCACCATCTACCGACAGGAAGAGATAGAAAGCGCCGTCCGGCTCGGCGAAGTGGACACCGGGGAGATCCTTCAAGGCAGAACAGACAATGTCACGACCGGCGCGCGCCTGCGCCACCTGCTGCGCCAATAGCTCGTCACCCTGTTCAAGCGCTGTTATGCATGCGCGTTGCATGAATGCCGCGGTACCGGAGGTGTTGTACTGGATCAGGTTTTCCACCACCTGACCCATGGCCCTTGGTGCCTGAAGCCAGCCGACCCGCCACCCGGTCATTGCCCAGTTCTTGGAAAACGTATTGACCATCAGGAACTGCTCTTCGGGATCGCACACATCGTGGAACGATGGCGGCAGAGTTCCAGTGTCCGCACCCGGCCCGAAGTAAAAGCGGGCATAAACCTCATCTGCAACGATCCAGATCCCGCGTGCCCGGCAGAAGTCCCGTATGGCGAGGATCTGGTCTGCCTTCATGACCCAGCCGAGGGGATTGCTCGGGGTATTGATGCAGATTGCACGGGTCTTGTCGGTCACCGCATCAAACAGCCGGTCCAGATCGAGCGACCAGGCACGGTTGGCAAACTGCATCGGCACTTCGACCGGACGGACACCGGCCAGGCGCAGGGGGGCTGGATAGTTGGGCCAGGCCGGGCTCGGCAGAATGATCTTGTCACCTTCACCCGCAACCGCCTGGATTGCCGTCTGCATGGCCTGCATACCGGATCCGGTGACAAAGAAATTTTCCGCATCGAACGGCTTGCCGTAAAGGCCTTCATGATATTCGGCGAGCGCCTGGCGCAAAGGCGGCAGGCCGCGCTGATAGGTATAGAAGGTCTCGCCGTCTTCGAGCGATTTGACTGCGGCGTCATAAATGAACTTCGGGGTCGGCAGATCTCCCTGCCCAACCCAGAGAGGGATAATACCTTCCCGATCGCGGCCATAATTGAAGATCTGGATGATGCCGCTTTCCGGCTCTACACGCGCACTCGCCTTGAGCGCTGCGAGAACACGGCCAGGTTCAACAAGGGCCTCTTGGTTTATCGGCATGGGCGGCAAAGCTCCCGGGTTTATCGCAACCCGCTTTAGGGTCTGTTGAGTATCATGGTTGTAGCGTCGGCGTGGCCCATTTGGCCGCTGGCAAGGCGCGAAAGGCGCCGTAGTGCGAGCCACTTCAAGCCTTGAGCAACGCTGTCCAGGGGCCAAATGGGCCGCGTCCTGAAGGGATTTGACCAGATTGGGTCGGTTTCGCGACCTTCGTCGTCGAATATGCCCGGCATGTCCTTCCTCCTCACCTCACCTCACCAAACCGACCCAATCTGGTCAAACCGACACTGCAACCATGATACTCAACAGGCCCTAAACACCGATCGGCCCAGCGTCAACTTATGTGTCAAGAATGTCGGAGCGGGAATGGCTCGGGTCTATCACAAACAACGCCGGGACCACACGGTTCCCGGCGTTTAGATTGTTGGTGGCCAAAAGGCCGGCGGCTACTTCGCCTTCAATGCGTCGCGAATTTCTTCGAGCAGGACTTCGGTGCGCGGTGGTGCCTCCGGCTCGGCCGGCGCTTCTTCCTCGGCGCGCTTCATTTTGTTCATCGACTTGACGACCAGGAACATGCACCAGGCAACGATCAGAAATGCGATCACCGCGTTGATAAATATGCCGATGTTCATGGTGACGGCTCCAGCTTCCTTGGCCGCCTCCAATGTGGCATGGGATTCGCCACTCAATGTGATGAAGATATTCGAGAAATCGACACCGCCGGTAATCAGGCCGACCACCGGCATGATGATGTCGGCGACAAGAGATTTCACAATTGTGCCGAAGGCAGCACCGATGATGATACCGATGGCCATGTCCATGACATTGCCTTTAATAGCAAATTCCTTGAATTCCTTGAGCATTTCCCCTCCTCTTGGGTCCATTCCAGATCTAGACGCCCTGTCGTGATGTTTCGGTCGATGAGAATCGATCCGTCACGTTCCAATTCGCGGAGAGACTAGTCTTTTTGCACGCTTCGGTGAATGGCATAATTTACATACAAATCATTTTACCGGAGCATCGATCGGACAGTTCCGGATTAACCCAAAGGGCATGCAGCCCTGTCCATTGACCCGGTCCCGCTGGACGCTGTTCATGCCGTGGGCTAACCTCTTTTAACTCAACGGGTTTACTTACAGATTGGGACCCATGCTGAACGGCTGGACCATACTCGCCGTTGCCCTTGGTTATCTCGGTTTGCTGTTTGCGATCGCGAGTTACGGCGACAAACTTGCCCTGCGGCGTGGCCACGGTCACGCCCGCCCGGTCATCTATGCGCTCAGCCTTGGTGTTTACTGCACATCCTGGACCTTCTTCGGCAGCGTCGGTGTCGCCACCAGATCTGGTTTCGACTTCCTGCCGATTTACATCGGGCCGATCATCATGTTCGCGATCGGCTGGCCGTTGCTGCGGCGGGTTGCGGAGCTTTCCAAACGCCAGAACATTACCTCGATCGCCGACTTCATCGCTGCGCGCTATGGCAAGAACCAGGGGCTTGGCGCACTGGTCGCTGCCATCGCGGTGATCGGCGTCCTGCCCTATATCTCGCTGCAGCTGAAAGCTGTGTCAAATTCACTGGAGACATTGCTGGCCAGCTCCCGCGGCATGTCGCCCACGGTGTTCGACGTGCCGGTGGTCAATGACCTGGCACTCATGGTGACTGTCACCATGGCTGTGTTCACGATTCTGTTCGGCACGCGCCATATTGATGCAACAGAACATCAAGACGGCCTGATGATGGCGATCGCGGCCGAATCCGTGGTCAAGCTACTGGCGTTCCTGATTGTCGGCGCCTATGTCACCTTCTTCATGTTCGGCGGCCCCGAACTGCTCGAACAGGCACGCGCATCGACGGAAATCACCGAACTTTTCACACGCGGTTTCGATGGCGGGCGATGGCTGACCATGACATTGCTGAGCATGGTCGCGATCATGCTTTTACCGCGTCAGTTTCACGTCGCCGTGGTGGAAAACACCGGTGCTGCCGATATCAAGAAGGCGGCCTGGCTGTTCCCGCTCTACCTGGTTGCAATCAACCTGTTTGTCGTGCCCATCGCCATTGCCGGCCTTTTGATGTTCAGTGACGGCACGACCGATGCCGACACCTTCGTGCTTGCGCTCCCTATGGCGGCAGACCAAACAATTGTTACTCTGGTTGCTTTCATCGGCGGGCTCTCGGCGGCAACCGCAATGGTTATCGTGGCGACAATCTCGCTCAGCATCATGGTGTGCAACAATCTGGTGGTGCCGGTGATCCTGCGTCACCGCGAAATGACCGCCGATCCGCGCGAAGATATGGGCAGGCTGCTGCTTAACATCCGGCGCGGAGCGATATGTGGCATTCTGGCCCTTGCCTATTGCTACTACCGCATGGTCACGGACTCATTTGCCCTGGCGTCGATCGGCCTGTTGTCGTTCGCAGCAATCGCCCAGTTTGCGCCGGCATTTTTTGGCGGGCTGATATGGAACCGGGCGACAAAGCGCGGTGCGGTTGCTGGCATCCTCGCGGGGTTCGGCCTTTGGTGCTACACCTTGCTGCTGCCGTCATTCGTGGATTCCGGCTGGCTGCCGACCCATCTGCTGGCCGACGGACCGTTCGGACTTGGCATTCTGCGCCCGAGAATGCTGTTCAATCTGGAGTTCGACCCGCTGACCCATGGGGTGTTGTGGAGCCTGGCGTGCAATATCGGCGCCTATATCGTGTTTTCACTTTTGTCGCAGCCGCAACCTATTGAACGGCTGCAGGCAAATGCCTTCGTGACCACTGAGCTGCCGACCGCAACGCCGAACTTCCGCCTGTGGCGGACGCAACTCCTGATCGGTGATCTGAAATCGACAGTCGCGCGCTATCTCGGCGAACAGCGCTCCGAACGGGCTTTCACGGAATTCGCCCACAGCCGCAACCTGGTGCTTGAGGAAGACACCGAGGCGGACATCCGGCTGATCCGCTTTGCCGAACACCTGCTCGCCAGCGCAGTGGGTGCAGCGTCCTCACGATTGGTCATGGCTTTGCTCATCGAACGCAACAGCCCGAACCGGCGCGGCGCCATGAAGCTGCTTGATGATGCATCCGACGCCATCCAATACAACCGCGATCTCCTGCAATCGGCGATTGATCACGTGGGCCAGGGCATCGGCGTGTTCGACAAGAATTTGGAGCTGATCTGCTGGAACCGGCAATTTCGCCGCCTCCTCGACCTGCCAGCCGACATGGGCCGTGTGGGTGTGCCACTTGAAGAGATCCTGCGGGTTGTTGCTGCCAATAAAGGTCTGACCGGCGCCGATGCAGAATGGAACGTGTCGGACCGGATCAACAAGCTGATCGTCGCCAAGGAGCCTTATCAGGAGAACCTGCGCAATGATCGCACGGTGCTCGAAGCGCATTCGGATCTCCTGCCGGATGGCGGCGTGGTGATAACTTTCGCTGAGATCACCGACCGGGTTAAGGCTGCGGATGCCTTGCAACGGGCCAATGAAACGCTTGAACGCCGGGTTCGCGAACGAACCGCGGAACTGACCGCGCTCAATGGCGAACTGACCATTGCCAAGGCCAAGGCAGAAGAAGCGGATCTCGGCAAGACGCGGTTTCTGGCCGCCGCCAGTCATGACATTCTGCAACCGCTCAACGCAGCCCGGCTCTACACCACAAGCCTGGTGGAGCGCAGCCGCGAAAACCAGGACGGAGATCTGGTCCAGAACGTCGACGCGTCGCTCGAAGCGGTTGAGGACATTCTCGTCGCCCTGCTCGATATTTCGCGGCTCGATGCCGGAGCACTCAAGCCGGAGCTGTCAAATTTCAGGATAGATGACCTGCTGCGTGCGCTGCAGGTGGAATTTGATCCCAGTGCCCGCGAAAAGGGTCTCGATCTGATCGTCGTCCCAAGCAGCCTTACGGTGCGGTCTGACCGCCGACTGGTGCGACGGGTGCTGCAGAACTATGTTTCCAACGCCATCAAATATACCGCGCACGGGCGGGTTCTCATGGGGTGCCGGCGCCGTGGCAACACATTGCGGATTGCAGTTCACGATACCGGTTGCGGGATTGCAAAATCCCATCACGGACTGATCTTTCAGGAGTTCCACAGGCTCGATTCCAACGGTTCAACGGCGCCGGGCATTGGCCTTGGGCTTTCGATCGTCGAGCGCATCGGGCAGAGGCTTGGCCACCGCATCGAGGTCAAGTCCGAGGCAGGACGGGGTTCGGAGTTCTCGATCGCCCTGCCGGTGGCCGAAGCGGTATCAGCACGCAAGGCCACTGCGGCAAGGCCTGCAGTCAGCCTGTCACAGCTCGATGGCATGACGGTTCTGTGCATCGACAATGAGCTCAAGATCCTAGATGGAATGAAAGTTCTTCTGGAAGGCTGGGGATGCCGCGTTGTCCCGGCAATGGATCAACGCCAGGCTGAACAGGCAATCGCTGCGTCAGAAACGCTGATCGATGCAATCATCGCCGATTACCATCTCGGTCCGGATGACGGACTGGATCTGATTGAAATCCTGAGAGCCCTGCTCGGCCGACAGGTACCGGCTCTGCTTATTACTGCGGATCGCGACCGATCACTCCAGGAGCGGGCCCAGCGCATGCAGGTCGGGTTTATGAACAAGCCGGTCAAACCGGCGGCGCTGCGGGCTACAATATCGCGTGCCCGGACACAGGCACAGGCCGCCGAATAGCGCGTAAGAACGCCTTCCAATGAATCGCTCTAACTCGGTGTTTCGGCCGCTGAATTCAATTGAATATTGTCAATCTTGTTTGCCACGATAACCGCTTGGGTCCGGCTGTCGACACCGAGTTTCTGCAGTATCGCCGATACATGGGCCTTGACGGTTGCTTCTGAAACACTGAGCTCATAGGCGATCTGTTTGTTCAAAAGCCCGCGGCTGAGCATCATTAGAACCCGAACCTGCTGTGGTGTCAGGGTGGACAGTTTCGATGCAAGTTGCGAGCTTTCGCCATCTTGTTGCGCGGCCAAATCGACATCGGCCGGCAGCCAGATCTCACCGTTCATGACTTCAGATATGGCAGACCTGATCTGGTCGGCGCCGGCGGATTTTGGAACGAAACCAGAAGCGCCGAAATCAAGAGATGTGCGCATGACCTGGACATCTTCATTGGCGGAAACGACAACCACCGGCAGTGAGGGATACTGGGCACGCAGATACATGAGGCCGGAAAAACCCTGCACACCAGGCATCTTGAGATCAAGCAGGATCAGGTCATATTGATCGTCGGCGTCCAGTATGGCGCTGGCATCGTCCAGCGAGCCGGCTTCATCGATATGCACGCCTTCGAAGGTATCGGTCAGCGCATGTTTCAGTGCGTCCCTGAACAAAGGATGATCGTCGGCAATTAGTATCTTATAGCCGGACATGATCGTATGATTGCTCACCCCGCAATGCGACACCGGCACATCCGGCATTCCCGAAACAGGTTTCGTGATGGGCGTTTCCCTCATCGCCAACCGCAAAACCCACATTACCCCTAATACTTATACTCGATATGGTCGGCGATACCAATATCCGGAGACACCTGCCCGGACCACTGGTCGATCCGGGTTCGGTGCGGTGCTGAACGTTGATCATGTCAGCGTTCGGAGAACGCAATTTCAATTGACCGGTAGATCGGTTTCAGCAGGTAGCGGGTGAGGGATTTTGAACCTGTAATAATTTCGGCGTTGACCACCATTCCAGGCAGCACCGCATGCTGCTGGGCGCCCAGGCCGACAAAGTTATTTTCAAGCGAGATAATGGCCTTGTAGTAAGGATCGCCGTCCGGCGTATGGAATGTGCTTGCCGATATCTGCTTGACCACGCCGGCGATCGACCCGAACCGCGCGGGATCGAAGGTGGTGATCTTGATGTCGGCTGCGTCGCCGACTTTGACGTGGCCGATGTCTTTAGGTTCGATACGAACCTCGGCAATGAGTTCGCGATCCATCGGAACAATGCGTGCAACCATTTCAGCGGGCTGCAGTACCTGACCAAGGGCCTTCGGTGCGAGTTCCTGTACGACCCCCCTGACCGGTGCCAGGACGATGAGGCGGGTCACCCGGTCCTGCTGTTTGGCCAGCGATTGGCTGAGTTCGGACAGCTCAGCAGATGCGCGCGTGCGTTCTTCAGTCATCCGATTGTTAAATCCGGCATCGGCTTCCAGCAGCTTTATCCGGGCTTCGTTTAGACCTTCCTGGGCGCTTTCCAGGCGGCCATGAACGCCAATCAGATCGCTGTTGGTTCTTTCCCAAGACCGCTTCGCTTCAAGCACGGTGGCCCTTGACGCAAATCCCTGCGCCATCAGTTTTTTGCGTATCTCGAGTTGTTCAAGGTCAATCGCAAGCTGGCGGTCAAGACTTGCGGATTCAGACTGCAGTGCTTGTATTTCAGCCAGCTTCTGCTCGACCCGCGCGATCAAACCATCTTTGGTCTGTGTGAGGTTCTCGCGTTCCGATTCGAATGTTTGCAACTGGTCACGGGCGAGACCGGGAAACTCGTTGCCGGCATCTCCAAAATCAGGCAAGCGGCCGTCCAGTGCCGCTGTCTGGCGTTCTATCTGAAGCGTCAAGGCAGCAGCCCGGGATCGAATTTGGTCCAGGTCCGAGTTTGCGGCAACCGGTTGAAGCCGGACGATCGGGTCACCGGCTTCGACTATAACCCCTTCGGAAACCAGGATTTCAGAAACAATGCCGCCTTCAAGATGCTGAACAATTTGAACCGAGCCGGAGGGTTCGAGTTGGCCCGGTGCAACGGCAAGTTCGCGGATTTCGGTAAGGGTTGCCCATAGCACGCATGCAACCACAAACCCGCTGGTGAGATACAGGAGCCTCGACAACATGCCGGGAACGCGGCCTTCTTCTAAGACGAATGGCAGCGTCAACCGGCGAGGCAGATTATCCCTATTCTTGCCGCGCGACACAATCAGACTCACTCAAGCAGTTACCTAATACCAGCTGGTAAGGTAGTATATCGTGCTTAATCGAACCCTAATTTGCCGCCGAAATTCAAGAACGGCTCAGGATCAGGGGCAACACCTGCTCGGGCGGCCCGTCATGGATGACCTGTCCCTGGTCCATATAGACAATCCGATCGGCCATCTGCATATGGCTTGGACGGTGACTTGCCATGATGACGGTGGATTTGCCGCGCAAAGCGGAAATCTTTTCCAGAAGCCCCTGCTCACCAGAATCGTCAAGCCCCTTGGCAGGTGCGTCCAGCAGGTAGATCGGCGCATCCTTGACGAATGCCCGGGCCAGTGAAAGACGCTGTTTCAGGGCTTCCGGCATACGATGCTGAAGTTCTGTGGTGAGCCGTGTGTTAAGGCCCTCGGGAAGCGCATCGGCATAGTCGTAGACCCGTGCCTCACGGCAGGCGCGCTCAACATCCTGGTTGGTTGCGGTTGGATGGGCGAGCCGGATATTCTGCTCTATCGTGCCATGAAAGAAAGTGACCTTTTGGGGCACGAAGCCAATGGCATGCCGGAGCTCTCCGACATCAAGCTGACGGACATCAATACCGTCGATACGGACCGCGCCGGCCTGGGGCTGATACAAGCCGGCAATGAGCTTCAGAAGTGTCGACTTGCCGGAACTGCTCGGCCCGGTGAGGACAACGAACTGGCCTGCCGGGATGGCCAGCGTGGCACCCATCAAGGCGGGTTCGGCACGTGGCGCATAACGAAAACCGAGGCGATCTACCTTGATGGCACCGTCAAACTGCCGGTAGAACGATGGCAGCTTGCCCGGCACTCTTTCGACATTAAGACGCATCAGGCCGTTAACCTGGGTGAATGTTTGCACCACCTGGCCCAGCCGGTTGAGACTAAGAAAGGCCGAATTGATCGGTGACAGCAACCGCCAGACCAAAGCCATGACCGCGATCAGGGCGCCCAGCGTAAGATCGCCCGCCATGACCATCAATGTGCCGATCCACAGGGTCCCGATACCGGCCGCCGTGACCAGGCTTTGCGACAAGGTCTGAACCACCATGTTCAGCTGTTGCGAGCGGAAATGGTATATCACCGACTTTCCAGCAAGCTGGCGGAACCGGCGCAGCCAGATCTGCTCGGCGTTGTTATCCCGAACCGCGCTGTGTTTCGAAACCATTTCAATCAAAAAGTTCTGCAGGTTACTCCGCGCACCGCCGGTTACACCGACATGGTACCGGGTAAGCGGGATGGTTATCGCCGCCATCACCGCATAGACCGCGATCAGCCCCACCGGTACCCAGGCAACATGCCCGCCCACCATGATAATGGCGACCAGAAACACGAGGATGAACGGGAGATCGAGTGCCGTGTTGGCGATCGGGCCGGTGAAAATATCCCGAATACCTTCAAACTGTTTGACCCGTGTGATCTGTGCACCGATCGGCGCCTTTTCCGTCATGTTGATCGGCATATACAGCAACTGCTGGAAGGCCGCAGCGCCCAACAGGGCTTCGCAACGGGTACCAAGATAAGCGGTGGCGCGGGACCGTATAAAGCGCAGGGCAACGTCCGCCACGACGACGATGAGGATACCCACGAAAAAATATACCAATGATTCCTGAGACCGGGTCCCTATCACCTTGTCATAGACATTCATGGTGTAGACCGGCACCGCCATAGCGAACATATTGATCAGGAATGTGATGCCGAGGAGCTGAAAAAGCAGCGCCTTGAATTTGCCCACCGTCACGGCCATCCAGCCGTGTTTCAGGATATTCTTATGCTCATCATCAATGTCGATCTCGCTGATGACATATGCGGTTCCCTTGGTGTCGTCCGCATCGATCCACTGCTCTCGACGGCTATCGCCATCGAACACCCGCAACCGTTCACCCTCGAATTCGAGCGCCACCATCAGCGCCTCTCCATCGATCGTGAAAATACACGGCAGCACACGTTCGGTGAGCTCAGACAGTGTGAGATTGTGCGGTTGGGTGTCGTAGTTAAGACGCGCCAGCACCGCACGCAGAGTTTCGAGGTCATCGACCGCTTCAAAATGCGGCAATGCTTCCAATAGATGGCGGCGTTCGCCACGCCAGCCGAGCGTGTCGAGGAGAGGTTTCAGGCATCGCCCGGACCTGGTCGATTCAAGGTCGTTGTCGATATCCAGCTCGCTGCGGCCGCCGGAAGAATTCGTGCGCCCCGGTTCGGACAGATGCCGTGCCATGTTGGCAATATCATTAGCCGTGAGATTCATGACGCCTCCGGCACAACGTCTTGGGCGGGCATGGCGGGAACAGCATATTCAGCGGTAACGTCGAACAACTGACCATCTTGCAGGGCATAAACTCTTTCCGCCATGCGCAGCAGGGAAGGCCGCAAGCTGACCAGGATGATCGTCGTGCGGCCGCTGATCTGTTCCAACCCCTTTTTCAAAAGTGCGTCCGATCGCGTGTCCAGTGAGGAATTTCCCTCATCGAACAATAGAATTCTCGGTTTTTTCGACAACGCCCGGGCGATTACGATGCGTTGCATCATGTCCCCGGGCAGCTCTTCGGTTATACCTTCACCGAGCATGGTGTCGTACCCTGACGGCAGGTGATGGATGTCAGCCTCAAGACCAATCAGACGAGCCGCCTCGCGCGCGGCATCGATCACTTCGCCGGTTCGAAACATGGTGATGTTCTCCAGGATCGTGCCCTGGAACACCGTTGCTTTCTGCGGAACATAAGACAGCCATTCGGCCATTGACGCATGCTGGATGCCTGCGGGTTGGTAACCGTCCAGTTTGACTTCACCGGTGGTCGGAGCAAACTGTCCGCGGATCAGCCTGATCAGGGTAGTCTTGCCACTGCCGTCCCCGCCTCGCAGGCCGATCATCTCGCCGGGTGCCACTTCAAGATTTACATTCTTCAAAACCAGAGGCGTATCAGGTCCATAGGTGAAGCTGACATCACGGATGCTTATAGCACCCTGAAGATTTTCGATCGCCTGGCCCAACTCCCCTGTGGCTGGATCCAGCTCGAAAAGCTTAACGATGCGCGCACGTGCCACCGACAATGCTTGTATCTGTATCCACAGATCCAGTCCCTTCAGGACCGGTTGGATTGTCCGTCCCGACAACAGGGTGCACGCGGCGAGAGACCCCATGGTCAGCCCGCCCTGGATGACCATATAAGCGCCCAGAGTGACAACCGAAATCATCGTAAGGCTGGAGAACAGATTGCTGAAAATCTGCGCCGAATTGCCCAGCAGAATGGTCTGATAACTGGTCGCAGCGCCAAGCTTCTGAAGACGCTCAAAGCGGCGTTGGATCTGCGGTTCCATCGCCATGGTCTTTATCGTCTGGACCCCAGCCAAGCTTTCGATAATGAAATCATAGCGCCGATCGTCATGACGCGCGCGGGTTTGCAGGACACTGCGCAGTGCCGACCCCCCGGCGATGGAAGCCGAACCGATAATCACGAACAACACGATCGGCACAAACATCAGATAGCCGCCGATGAAGCCGACCAGGGCAAGAAACAAAAAAACGAACGGCAGGTCCAGCATCAGCAACCGGGATTGCCCGCCATAAAAGTTACGCATGGCGTCAAAGGCGTTGAGCCGGTCGATATGAACTGTTGGCGGTTCCGCTTCGATCTGGCTGCTGGGTGCGTGGAGGATGCGCGAAACGGCCTCGATGGAGACCGCGTATTCATGGTTCGCGGTTGCCCAACCGACTATGTAGGCACGGGCAACCTTCATTGCCGTGTCGAGTATCAAAACGCCGATCAGCCCGACAATGAGCAGCGACAAGGTCGCTGTCGCCTGGTTCGGCAGCACGCGATCATAGACCTGCAGGATGACGATGGGCAGCGCCAAAGCGAGCATATTGATGAACAGCGATCCGATGTAAATGGCTGCAGGAAGTTTCGGTGCGTCGGTGGAAGCACGTGCATCATCGCCTGCGGGGGGCGTACGCAATTGAGTGAACAATTTTTCGGAAGCAGGATCGATTGCTTCCTGATCGGCCTGTGCGAACACACTGTCCAGCGGATCCTTGACCGTTTGCCGCTTAGGTGTTGGCCGTTGATCTGCGTTCACATGCTTTTCGACCGATGGTGTGGACAGCGGCGGCGGATCGGAGGGCCTTACCGTGGCCGGCGGCGATTGCGATTGTGCCTTCCGCCATTCTTTGACCGAGAGATTGCCCCGGTTTTGCACAGCGGGCGGCGATCCGGCGGCATTCACCGGATCGGTCGAACCATACGCGCCCTCCAGCTTTTGCCGCAGGGCATCCACGGTTTGCCCACGCACGGGAGCATCTGGCGTTTCGCCATCGTCCACGGACCACCACTCCATCGTCTTCAAAGACGCAATTGTTCAGACTGTTCAATAAGATGAATTCATTATCTTTTCGTTAACCAAGAAGTTTCGAAAAGCCCGGCGGGATGCCGATTTGACCCGTTACCGACCAGGTTTCCGGCCCGCTTTACCTGGGGTTAACCAAGCCACGAACTGGAAAGCCTGTTTCAAGCAAAGTTTAATCAGTTTGGCTCCAAATGAGCCCGTACGGGTGCGCTGCTTTGGCTTTGGCGATCGAATTCGCCTGCATTTTTGATAGGAAAACATGGCGGACGACAGGAAACCAAGTGCTGGAGACGCTGCACCGCATGAAGCGGTGAACAGCCAGAATCCGCCCAGCGGTCCGATGCCCAAACCAGGGCAGAATCCATCCGACAAAGACAAAATCCTTGACCAGGCAAACGACTATGCCCTGTCCGGCGACGCCAAGTCGCATCAGGAAGTCACAAATGCCAATCTGCACTACGGCTCACGCGAGTTCGTAGAACCAGACGCTGTGCTGGCACCTGTCGATGCTGAGGGTGGCCAAAGGTCTCAAGGTGCCGATGCACTGAAATCCGATGATCTGCCGGCGCGCAGCGGTCCGGCATCTGATGCACCCGGATCAGCTACGGCCACGGCGAACGATTCGCCCGACACCAGCTCGGCCGGCTCTACCCTGTCTGATGGAACTGCCTCGCGCAGCCCCCAGAACAACGGCCACAATGCCTTCTCGCCCGCGGAAGCCGGCATGGCCGAGACCAGCAATGTCGCAGACAGCGTCGTTCTTAGTGACGTCGCCGCGCAAAGCTCACCCGGCAATGACGGCTCTTCAGGGGGTGGCGGCGGGCCGGTGACCAACACCGACAGCAGCGTATTTATGGTGACTGGCGGCGCTGTTGATGAAAACGCTGCCGGCGGAACCGTGGTCGCAACGCTGAATTTCAATAATGCGATTCCAGGAGAAATCTATACCTATCAAATCGTCGGTGGATCCGCATTGTTTGAGGTGGCCGGTGATCAGATCGTCGTGCGTGCAGGCGCAGACATCGATTTCGAGGATGTGGACAATCACACACTCACCATCCAGGTTACCGATTCCGCCGGAAACAGCGCGGTCGAGCCGGTGTTGGTCACGGTCAATGACCTGATCGACGAGACCCCTACGGATATCACGACCACCGGCCTGTCCGTTGACGAAAACTCTGCGGCCGGAACGGTCGTCACCACGCTCTTCACGGTCGACGCGGATGCAGGCGACAGCCACACCTATGCGATCACCAATGATCCATCGGGTTTCTTTGAGATCGTTGGCAACCAGGTGCGGGTCGCCGCAGGCGCCAATATCGACTTCGAGGCCGATCAGACACACGACATCACGGTCGAAGTCACGGATGCCGGCGGATACACCTATTCAGAAGTCATTACACTCACGGTCAACGATTTGATCGACGAGAACCCGACCGATATCACGTTGGTCGGCGGGTCGGTGGATGAGAATGCAGCCGCGGGTACAACGGTCGCAACGCTGAGTGCCGTCGACGCGGATACGGGCGACAGCCATACTTATGCGATCACCAATGATCCGTCAGGGTTCTTCGAGATCGTCGGCAACGACGTGCGGGTCGCGGCCGGCGCCAATATCGACTTCGAGGCCGACCAGACACACGACATCACCGTCGAGGTCACCGACGCCGGCGGGAACACCTATTCAGAAGTGATTACCCTCACGGTCAACGATTTGAACGAAGCCCCGTCAGATATCGTGCTGAGCGGTGGATCGGTTGATGAGAATTCTTCTCAAGGCACTGTTATTGCAACGCTTTCACCGGTTGACCCCGATGCCGGCGACAGCCACACATACGCCATCACCAATGATCCCTCAGGCTTCTTCGAGATTGTTGGCAACCAGGTCCGTGTCGCGGCGGGCGCAACCATCGACTTCGAGACCGATCAGACACATGACATCACGGTCGAGGTCACAGACGCTGGCGGCAACACCTATTCCGAGGTCTTTACCCTCACGGTCAATGACCTTGACGAGTTCGATATCTCCTCCGTTACGGATACGAACGCAGCGAGCGATCAAGTCTCAGAATCCGTTTCGAATGGGGCGGTCGTGGGCGTCACCGCCTTCGCCTCGGATGCCGACGGTACGGACACGGTTTCTTACAGCCTTACCAACGATGCCGGCGGTGCCTTCACGATTAATACCACCACCGGCGTGGTAACGGTGGCGGATGCCTCTCTCATCGACCATGAGAGCGCAAGCTCGATGACCATCGAGGTGACGGCCACGTCTACGGACGGGTCGACGTCGGCGCAGACGTTCAATGTCGCCGTCACCGACACCGACGAGTTCGATGTTTCGGCCATCTCCGATACTGATGCTGCCACCAATGAAGTCTCGGAATCCGCCGCCAACGGCGCGGTTGTCGGCATCACGGCTTTCGCCTCGGATGCAGACGGTACGGACACAGTCGCCTACAGCCTCTCCAACGAGGCCGGCGGAGCCTTCACGATCGATGCAACCAGCGGTGTCGTCACTGTCGCAGATGCCTCGTTGATCGACTTCGAAACTGCCTCTTCGATGACCGTCGAGGTAACCGCCACATCGACTGACGGCTCGACTTCGGTGCAGAGTTTCTCCATCGGCGTGCTGGATACCGATGAGTTTTCGGTATCGCCGGTTTCGGACACGGATGCGGCGGCGGACGAGGTTTCCGAGACCGCGGCGAACGGATCCGTGGTCGGCGTTACCGCATTCGCCACAGACGCGGATGTCTTGGACACCGTCTCCTACAGCCTGTCGAACAACGCGGGCGGGGCCTTCACCATCGATGCGACGAGCGGTGTGGTGACAGTTGCCGATGCCTCTCTCATCGATCATGAGACCGCTGCCTCCATGACCATCGAAGTGACCGCCACGTCTTCCGATGGATCGTTCAGCCGGCAGACTTTCGACATCAACATTGCCGATGAGAACGAGTTCTCCGTAACGGCTGTCTCCGATACCGATGCTTCGAGCAATGAAGTCTCGGAGTCCGTTGCCAATGGAGCGGTTGTTGGCGTAACGGCTTTTGCGTCCGACGGCGACGGAACTGACACGGTCACTTACAGCCTCTCCAACGATGCCGGCGGAGCCTTCACCATAGATGGCACAACCGGCGTTGTGACGGTGGCAGACACCTCTCTGATCGACTACGAGACGGCTACTTCGATGACCATCGAGGTCACCGCAACTTCGACCGACGGATCGACTTCGGTGCAGAGTTTCAATGTGGGTGTCACTGACGTCAACGAGTTCAGCGTCTCAGCCGTGTCCGACACCGACCCAGGCGTTGACGCTGTCTCCGAGGCTGCCGCAAACGGTGCCGTCGTCGGCGTCACCGCATTTGCGTCCGATGCGGACGGAACTGACACGGTCACCTACAGCCTCTCCAACGATGCCGGCGGAGCTTTCACCATAGATGGCACAACCGGCGTTGTGACAGTCGCGGATGCCTCGCTCCTGGATCATGAGACCGCCACTTCGCACATGATCGAGGTGACGGCCACATCCAGCGATGGCTCCTTCACGCGGCAAACGTTTACCGTCGGCGTCAGCGATGCCGACGAGTTCGATGTTTCCGCCGTTTCCGATACGGATGTGGCGAGCGATGAGGTTTCGGAGACGGTGGCCAACGGAACGGCCGTGGGCATCACCGCCTTTGCGACGGACGCGGACGGCACGGACACGGTCACCTACAGCCTCTCCAACGATGCCGGCGGCGCCTTCACCATAGATGCCAACAGCGGTGTGGTCACCGTGGCGGACGGCACGTTGATTGACTACGAAACAGTTACCTCGCATGCGATCGAAGTGACCGCGACCTCCAGTGACGGTTCGACGTCGACGCAGGCCTATACCATCAACGTACTGAACGATGACGAATTCGACACGACACCAGTAACCGATACCGACGCGGCCACGGACCAGGTTTCGGAAACGGCGGTGAACGGCGATGTAGTCGGTGTCACTGCCTTTGCGGAAGATAATGACGGACCGGACACGGTCTCCTACAGCCTGAGCAGCGACGCCGGTGGTGCCTTCACCATTGATGCGACCACCGGTGTGGTCACAGTCGCAGACGCTTCCCTGCTCGATCATGAGAGCGCAAGTTCGATGACCATCGAGGTGACGGCGACCTCGACGGACGGTTCGTTCAGCCGCCAGACCTTTTCGATCGACATCACCGATGGCAACGAGTTCAGTGTGTCCGCCGTCTCCGATACGAATGCCGCCACCAACGAAGTCTCGGAATCGGCCGCCAACGGTGCAGTTGTCGGCATCACCGCCTTTGCGACGGACGCCGACGGTACGGACACAGTCTCCTACAGCCTTTCAAATGACGCCGGCGGAGCGTTCACCATAGATGCCTCCAGCGGTGTCGTCACCGTGGCGGATGCCTCTCTCATCGATCATGAGAGCGCAACCTCCATGACGATCGAGGTGACGGCCACGTCCACGGACGGCTCCACGTCCGTTCAGAGTTTCAACATTGCCGTTACCGATACGGACGAGTTCGATGTCTCCGCCGTTACGGATACGAATGCCGCGGGCGATGCAGTGTCCGAGACCGCCGCCAATGGTGCGGTTGTGGGTGTCACGGCCTTTGCGACAGATGCGGACGGCACAGACACGGTTTCTTACAGCCTCACCAACGATGCCGGCGGTGCCTTCACCATCGATACCACCACCGGCGTGGTAACGGTGGCGGACGCCTCACTGATCGACCATGAGAGCGCAACCTCCATGACCATCGAGGTGACGGCCACGTCAACAGACGGGTCGACCTCGGTCCAGAGCTTCAACATTGCCGTCACCGATACCGACGAGTTCGATGTCTCCGCCGTTACGGATACGGATGCTGCGACCAATGAAGTCTCCGAAACTGCAGCAAATGGTGCGGTTGTGGGTGTCACCGCCTTTGCGACGGACGCGGACGGCACGGACACAGTCTCCTACAGCCTGTCCAACGATGCCGGCGGAGCGTTTACGATTGACGCAACCACCGGCGTGGTCACAGTCGCCGATGCTTCCCTGATCGATTACGAAACCGCTACCTCTATGACCATCGAGGTGACGGCCACGTCTACGGACGGGTCTACCTCGGTTCAGACATTCAATGTCGCCGTCACCGACACCGACGAGTTCGATGTCTCCGCCGTTACGGATACGAATGCCGCGACCGATGAAGTATCGGAATCTGCAGCAAATGGCACAGTCGTTGGCGTCACCGCCTTCGCTTCCGACGCCGATGGCACGGACACGGTCTCCTACAGCCTCACTAACGATGCCGGCGGAGCGTTCACGATTGACGCAACCACCGGCATTGTGACGGTGGCCGATGCCTCTCTCATCGACCATGAGAGCGCAAGCTCCATGACCATCGAGGTAATGGCCACGTCTACGGACGGCTCCACGTCCGTTCAGAGTTTCAACATTGCCGTCACAGACACCGACGAGTTCGACGTGTCCGCCGTGTCCGATACGGATGCTGCCACAAATCAAGTCTCTGAGTCTGCCGTCAATGGCGCTGTTGTGGGTGTCACGGCCTTTGCGACGGATGCCGACGGCACGGACACGGTCACGTACAGCCTCACCAACGATGCCGGCGGCGCCTTCACGATTGATACCACCAGCGGCGTGGTCACCGTGGCGGATGCCTCTCTCATCGACCATGAGAGCGCAAGCTCGATGACCATCGAGGTGACGGCCACGTCTACGGACGGGTCTACCTCGGTGCAGAGTTTCAACATTGCCGTCACCGACACGGACGAGTTCGATGTTTCGGCAGTCTCCGACACTGACGCAGCGACCGATGAAGTGTCCGAAACCGCCGCCAATGGTGCGGTTGTGGGTGTCACGGCGTTTGCGTCCGATGCCGATGGTACGGACACAGTCTCCTACAGCCTCACCAACGATGCCGGCGGAGCGTTCACGATCGATGCAGCCAGCGGTGTCGTCACTGTCGCCGATGCTTCCCTGATCGATTACGAGACCGCTACCTCTATGACCATCGAGGTGACGGCCACGTCAACAGACGGCTCTACGTCCGTGCAGAGCTTCAACATTGCCGTCACCGATACGGACGAGTTCGATGTCTCCGCCGTTACGGATACGAACGCCGCGGGCGATGCAGTGTCCGAGACCGCCGCCAATGGTGCGGTTGTGGGTGTCACGGCCTTTGCGACAGACGCGGACGGCACCGACACGGTTTCTTACAGCCTCACCAACGATGCCGGCGGTGCCTTCACGATTAATACCACCAGCGGCGTTGTCACCGTGGCGGATGCCTCGCTCATCGACCACGAGAGCACAAGCTCGATGACGATCGAGGTGACGGCCACGTCTACGGACGGCTCCACGTCCGTTCAGAGTTTCAACATTGCCGTCACCGACACGGACGAGTTTGATGTCTCCGCCGTTACGGATACGGATGCTGCGACCAATGAAGTCTCCGAAACTGCAGCAAATGGCGCGGTTGTCGGAATCACGGCGTTTGCGTCCGATGCCGATGGCACGGACACAGTCTCCTACAGCCTCACTAACGATGCCGGCGGAGCGTTCACGATCGACGGAACCACCGGCGTCGTCACTGTCGCCGATGCATCCCTGATCGATTACGAGACCGCTACCTCTATGACCATCGAGGTGACGGCCACGTCTACGGACGGGTCTACCTCGGCTCAGACGTTCAATGTCGTCGTCACCGACACGGACGAGTTCGATGTTTCGGCCGTCTCCGATACGGACGCTGCGACCAATGAAGTCTCCGAAACTGCAGCAAATGGCGCGGTTGTCGGCGTCACCGCCTTTGCGACGGACGCGGACGGCACGGACACAGTCTCCTACAGCCTGTCCAACGATGCCGGCGGAGCGTTCACGATTGACACAACCAGCGGCGTTGTCACCGTGGCGGATGCCTCTCTCATCGATCATGAGAGCGCAAGTTCGATGACCATCGAGGTGACGGCCACGTCTACGGACGGGTCGACCTCGGCGCAGACGTTCAATGTCGCCGTCACCGACACAGACGAATTCGACGTGTCCGCCGTCTCCGATACAAATGCCGCCACCAATGAAGTCTCGGAATCGGCGGCCAACGGCGCGGTTGTCGGCATCACTGCCTTTGCGACGGACGCCGACGGTACGGACACAGTCGCCTACAACCTCTCCAACGATGCCGGCGGAGCGTTCGCCATCGATGCGACCACGGGCGTTGTCACCGTGGCGGATGCCTCTCTCATCGACCATGAGAGCGCAACCTCCATGACCATCGAGGTGACGGCCACGTCAACAGACGGTTCGACCGCGGTGCAGAGCTTCAACGTTGCCATCACCGACACGGACGAGTTCGACGTGTCCGCCGTTACGGATACGAATGCCGCGGCCGATGCAGTGTCCGAGACCGCCTCCAACGGTGCGGTTGTCGGCATCACGGCGTTTGCGTCCGATGCCGATGGCACGGACACAGTCTCCTACAGCCTCACTAACGATGCCGGCGGAGCGTTCACGATCGACGGAACCACCGGCGTCGTCACTGTCGCCGATGCATCCCTGATCGATTACGAGTCCGCCACCTCCATGACCATCGAGGTGACGGCCACGTCTTCAGATGGCTCGACCTCGGTCCAGAGCTTCAACATTGCCGTCACCGACACGGACGAGTTCGATGTTTCGGCCGTCTCCGATACGGATGCTGCGACCAATGAAGTCTCCGAAACTGCAGCAAATGGCGCGGTTGTCGGCGTCACCGCCTTTGCGACGGACGCGGACGGCACGGATACGGTCACGTACAGCCTCACCAACGATGCCGGCGGCGCCTTCACGATTGATACCACCAGCGGCGTTGTCACCGTCGCGGATGCCTCTCTCATCGACCATGAGAGCGCAACCTCCATGACCATCGAGGTGACGGCCACGTCTACGGACGGGTCGACCTCGGTGCAGAGCTTCAACATTGCCGTCACCGACACGGACGAGTTCGACGTCTCGGCCGTTTCCGATACGAATGCCGCCGCAGACGGTGTTTCCGAGGGAGCCTCGAACGGTGCGGTTGTCGGTATCACGGCGTTTGCGTCCGATGCCGATCGTACGGACACGGTTTCCTACAGCCTCACCAACGATGCCGGCGGCGCATTCACGATTGACGCAACCAGCGGCGTGGTCACCGTGGCGGATGCCTCTCTCATCGACCACGAGAGCGCAACCTCCATGACCATCGAGGTGACGGCCACCTCTACGGACGGCTCGACCTCGACGCAGAGTTTCAACATTGCCGTCACCGATACCGACGAGTTCGATGTCTCGGCCGTCTCCGATACGGATGCTGCCACAAATCAAGTCTCTGAGTCTGCCGCCAACGGAGCTGTCGTAGGCGTCACCGCCTTCGCGTCCGATGCGGACGGCACCGACACTGTCAGCTACAGTCTGTCGAATAATGCCGGCGGGGCGTTCACCATAGATGCCTCCAGCGGTGTCGTCACTGTCGCCGATACCTCTCTCATCGATCATGAGAGCGCAACTTCGATGACCATCGAGGTGACGGCCACCTCTACGGACGGTTCGACCTCGGCTCAGACATTCAATGTCGCCGTCACCGACACGGACGAGTTCGATGTCTCTGCGATCTCCGACACCAATGCCGCCGCAGACGGTGTTTCCGAGGGAGCCTCGAACGATGCGGTTGTCGGTATCACGGCGTTTGCGTCCGATGCCGATGGTACGGACACGGTTTCCTACAGCCTCACTGACGATGCCGGCGGCGCATTCACGATTGACGCAACCAGCGGCGTGGTCACCGTCGCGGACGCGTCGCTGATTGACTACGAGTCCGCCACCTCCATGACCATCGAGGTGACGGCCACATCCACGGACGGGTCGACCTCGGCGCAATCGTTCAACATACCCGTCAGCAACATCTTCGACGAGACGCCGACGGACATCACATTGACCGGCGGATCCGTGGATGAAGGGGCCGCTGCCGCCACCACTGTTGCGACCCTTTCCACAGTCGACGCCGACGCCGGCGACAGCCACACTTATGCGATCACCAACGACCCCTCGGGCTTCTTCGAGATCGTCGGTAACGAAGTGCGGGTTGCAGCGGGCGCGACCATCGACTTCGAGACAGACCAGTCCCACGACATCACGGTCGAGACCACAGATGCCGGCGGCAATACATATTCAGAGGTGATCACACTCACGGTCAATGACCTGATCGACGAGAACCCGACTGACATCACGCTGACCGGCGGATCAGTCGACGAGAACGCTGCCGCTGGAACAACCGTTGCCACTTTGAGCACGGTCGATGCGGACGCCGGCGACAGCCACACATACGCCATCACCAACGACCCATCCGGCTTCTTCGAGATCGTCGGTAACCAGGTTCGCGTCGCTGCCGGCGCAACCATCGACTTCGAGACCGACCAGACACACGACATCACGGTCGAGACCACAGATGCCGGTGGCAATACATATTCAGAGGTGATTGCCCTCACGGTCAACGACCTGATTGACGAGAACCCGACCGATATCACGCTCACCGGGGGTTCGGTTGACGAGAATGCGGCTGCCGGCACGACGGTAGCGACGCTTTCTTCCGTTGACGCAGATGCTGGCGACAGCCACACATACGCCATCACTAATGATCCCTCCGGCTTCTTCGAGATTGTCGGTAATCAGGTCCGGGTTGCGGCGGGCGCAACCATCGACTTTGAGACCGATCAGACCCATGACATCACGGTCGAGACCACCGACGCCGGTGGCAATACCTACTCAGAGGTCATTACGCTTACGGTCAACGACCTGATCGACGAGAATCCGACCGACATCACGCTCACCGGCGGCTCTGTTGACGAGAACGCCGCTCAGGGCACCGTGGTCGCGACCCTGTCCACGGTCGATGCGGACGCCGGCGACAGTCACACCTATGCCGTCACTAATGATCCATCCGGCTTCTTCGAGATCGTCGGCAACGAGGTCCGGGTTGCGGCTGGTGCCACAATCGACTTCGAGACCGATCAGAGCCATGACATCACGGTCGAGACGACTGATGCTGGCGGCAATACCTATTCGGAAGTCATTACCCTCACTGTCAACGATCTGATCGATGAAAACCCCACTGATATTACGCTCACCGGCGGCTCTGTTGACGAGAACGCCGCTGCGGGAACAACCGTTGCCACTCTGAGCACGGTCGACGCGGATGCGGGCGACAGCCACACTTATGCGATCACCAATGATCCATCCGGCTTCTTCGAGATCGTCGGCAACGAAGTTCGGGTTGCGGCGGGCGCAACCATCGACTTTGAGACTGATCAGTCCCATGACATTACGGTCGAGACGACCGACGCCGGCGGCAACACCTATTCAGAGTTCATTACGCTTACGGTCAACGACCTGATCGACGAGAACCCCACTGATATTACGCTGACCGGCGGCTCTGTTGACGAGAACGCCACAGCTGGAACAACCGTTGCCACTCTGAGCACAGTCGATGCGGATGCGGGCGACAGCCACACATATGCGATCACCAATGATCCATCCGGCTTCTTCGAGATCGTCGGTAACGAAGTGCGGGTTGCGGCTGGTGCCACAATCGACTTCGAGACCGATCAGAGCCATGACATCACGGTCGAGACCACAGATGCCGGTGGCAATACATATTCAGAGGTGAT
>Ga0315338_1001632_pt1 | contig 26576 bp, 28 predicted proteins | sample ASW8metaG_FD_204518 | JGI IMG/M metagenome (GOLD analysis project Ga0315338, IMG submission 204518) | Ammonia-oxidizing marine archaeal communities from Monterey Bay, California, United States - ASW #8 | ecosystem: Environmental > Aquatic > Marine > Coastal | place: USA: California | collected... | reverse complement strand
TGGCCGCGCATTGGCGCTACAAGGACTCGTCCTACAAATACGACCCCGACGCCGCGCAGGAAGCGGGTGGTGATCCCCTGGATCGACTGCGCCCATTCGTGGAAATCCTCAACCAGGGTGGTGATCCAGACGAATTTCTCGAGCATGCAAAGCTCGAAATGTTTGCCGACCAGGTCTATTGCTTCACCCCGGATGGAGATCTTATAGACCTGCCTGTGGGCGCGACACCCTTGGACTTTGCTTACGCGGTCCATACCGAGCTTGGTCACACCACCGTCGCAGCCAAGGTGAATGGTCGCGATCGTCCATTGCGCACGGAACTTCTCAATGGTGATGTGGTTCGGATTATCAAGGGCGGTGTGCGCCAGCCACCGGCCGGATGGGAAAATCTCGCCATCACCGGTCGGGCCCGCGCCGCAATCCGCCGTCTAATTCGGGAATCCGAGCGGGATGAATTCCTCCGGATCGGTCGAATCATGGCCGATCATGCCTTCCGTCGTGAAGGGCAGACACTCATTGAGGACGATCTGAGTGACGCACTAAAGCGGGTCGAACTGGAAAGCGTGGAAACATTATTCGAGGAATTGGGACGGGGTCGTATTACGTCATCAGATCTGCTCGACGCAGCCTTCCCCGGGCGACTCGATGATCGGGCTGATGTCTCGGGTCGGGAATTGATCAAAGACGAAAAAGCCATGCTCTATGTGAAGGGCCGTGGTCTAACCTCGGGTGTCACGCTGCACTTTGCCGCCTGTTGCTCACCTTTGCCCGGCGACAGGATTGTCGGCTTGCTGCAGCCGGAAAAAGGCGTTCAGGTTCATACGATCGATTGCGAAGTCCTCTCTCGATATGAAGAGGGGGCGATGGATCAATGGCTGGACCTGGCCTGGACACCGGAAGCTGAAGACAATGCTGTGTCCATGGCACGGATCCGAGCGGTCCTGCATAATGAGCCGGGCACGCTGGCGGTTATCGCCAAAACTGTGGGCGAGAATCGTGGCAATATCGCCAGCGTAAAAACGATCAGTCGCTCCACCAGTTTTTTTGAAATGGAATTCGATGTCGAGGTGTTTGATACCCGGCACCTGGCCAATATTCTGGCCGCGATACGCATGTGTGAGCCAGTGGTATCCGCCGAGCGCCTACGTGCTGAAATTGAGGAGATGGGTGACTGATGACGCGTGATGAGGTTCTTGATGAATTCCGGGCAGCCGGTGCGCTGCTGGAAGGGCATTTCATTTTGTCTTCTGGGCTGCGCAGTCCGGTTTTCTTGCAGAAGGCCAAGGTCTTTGCCGATGCCGAGCGCACGGCGCGCCTGTGTGCGGCCCTCGCGGCTAAGGTGAAAGCGGAATTGACCGAACAGCCGACGATCATCGTATCGCCCGCAGTTGGCGGCATCGTGCCCGGCTATGAGATGGGCCGGCAGATGGGACTTCACGCGATCTATGTCGAGCGTGAAAACGGCGAATTTGTCTTACGGCGCGGTTTTGAGCTCTCCAGCGCGGACAAGGTCCTTGTCGTTGAGGACATCGTCACGACCGGCCTGAGCTCACGTGAATGTATTGAATCGCTCAAGGCCACCGGTGCCACCGTTATTGCCGAGGCCTGTCTGGTGGATCGCTCTGGAGGCGAAGCCGATGTCGGAGTTCCGCTGATCTCTCTCGCCGAGTACAAAGTGCCCGCCTATCCTGCTGACGCTTTGCCACCTGAACTGGAAGCGATACCGGCCATTAAACCCGGAAGTCGGGGGCTTGCCTGATGCCGCTTGCCGCGCTGAGACTTGGGGTCAATATCGATCACGTTGCGACTATTCGCAATGCGCGCGGTGGCGAACATCCAGACCCGGTGCGCGCGGCGAAACAGGCAGCAGAATCGGGTGCGGATGGCATCACGGCGCATCTACGCGAAGATCGCCGTCATATCACTGACACGGATATAGACCGTCTGATGGCCGAGATTGATCTGCCGCTAAATCTTGAAATAGCCGCCACACCGGAAATGCTCGATATTGCGTTGCGTCACAAGCCGCACGCGGTCTGCATTGTCCCGGAAAAACGTGAGGAACGAACCACAGAGGGCGGCCTCGACGTGGCGGCGGGGCACAATCACATTGCGCCCTACGTTCGGCAGCTGGGAGAGGCCGGAATTCGGGTGTCATTGTTTATTGAGCCCGACCCGGTTCAAATCGCGGTGGCAGAAGCCATGGGCGCTGCAGTGATCGAACTTCACACCGGCGCCTATTGCGAAGCGGCCCTTCGCAACGATACGGCTGAAACCGCAAGGCTATTGCGAAAGATAGAAATCGGTACCGCGGAGGGTTATGCCCGCGGTCTGGAAGTGCACGCGGGGCACGGGCTGACCTATGATACCGTGAAGCCGGTCGCCGCGATCGCCCACATCGCCGAACTCAATATCGGCCACTTCTTGATCGGCGAGGCGATTTTCCGCGGACTGCGCGAGGCTGTCACCACGATGCGCGGTCTGATGGTAGAGGCGCGAGCGCAGCGATGATTATCGGCCTCGGCTCAGATCTGATGGATATCCGTCGCATTGAAAAATCGCTCGACCGGTTCGGTGATCGATTTGTGCAGCGTGTGTTTACCGAAGTTGAGCAGTCCAAATCCGACAAACGACGCATGCGTGCCGCGAGTTATGCCAAGCGCTTTGCCGCCAAAGAGGCTGGTGCAAAAGCGCTGGGAACCGGTATTGCTCGCGGGGTGTCCTGGCAAGAAATTGGTGTGGTCAATCTTCCTGGTGGCAAGCCAACACTCGAGTTTAAGGGCCGAGCACTTGATCGCCTCAAAAGCATGACGCCAAGCGGCATGACGGCACATACACACATTACCATCACCGACGATCACCCCTACGCCCAGGCCTTTGTGGTGATCGAGGTTTTGCGCGAAGAAGACACGCATGGCTGATCGAAAATTAGCGCTGGAAACGCGCCTCAATTACAAGTTCAAAAATCGCGAATTGTTTGAGCGCTCGCTAACCCATGCCAGCTATGGCGACGGTCGCAAGGGTTTCAAAAGCTATGAGCGGTTAGAATTCCTCGGCGACCGTGTGCTGGGTCTGCTAACGGCCGAGCGGCTACACAAAATATTCGACAAAGTCGACGAGGGCGGTTTGGCACCTCGACTTAATGCTCTGGTCCGCAAGGAGGCTTGCGCCGATGTCGCGCGAACCATCAAGCTGGGTGAAGCATTGATGATGGCTCCGTCCGAAGAGAAAGCCGGGGGGCGTGACAAGACTTCAATTCTCGGGGATGCCTGCGAAGCTTTGATCGCCGCTCTGTATCTCGATGGTGGCATGCCAGCTGTCGCCGCGTTTTATGACACTTATTGGTCCGACAAGATCGAGGCATTGCGTCGTCAGCCCAAAGAGGCCAAGTCGACACTGCAGGAATGGGCCGCCAAGAAAAAACATGGCGAGCCCAGCTACAAGATGCTCGGTCGAAAGGGTCCAGATCATCGACCGGTTTTCACCGTCGAAGTCCGCGTCGGCAAGCTCGACTCGGCAACGGGTGAAGGAAGTTCAAAACAAATTGCCGAACGCGCCGCTGCGGCCGCGCTCCTGCAAAGAGAGGGACTTGATGTCCGCTAATACCCAAAGTCGCTCTGGCTTCGTTGCCATTATTGGATCGCCGAATGTCGGTAAATCGACGCTTGTGAACGCTCTGGTGGGTCAAAAAGTCTCGATTGTTACACACAAGGTGCAGACGACGCGTTTTGCCGTGCGAGGCGTAATGATCCACGACCAGGCCCAAATTGTGCTCGTCGACACGCCAGGCGTCTTTGCCCCCAAGCGCCGCTTCGATAAAGCGATGGTGCATGCCGCCTGGGCCGGCGCTGACGGTGCCGACCAGATTGCCCATGTCATTGATGTTGCCGCACGAGATCGCGTGGATCAAGGCGAAGCCAAGGGGGCGGATAAGCACACGGTTCAGGACGATGAGCGTGTGATGGAAGGATTGAAGTCCGCCGAACGGAAGGCGATCCTGGTGCTCAACAAGGTCGATGTATTACCCCGGGATCGCCTTCTGGCGATGTCGCAGGAATTATACGAGACGGGTAATTACACCGAAGTGTTCATGGTCTCCGCCAAGACCGGCTCGGGCATTATGCAATTGCGCGAGCACATTGCAGGACTGATGGAGCCGGGTCCCTGGTTCTATCCCAAGGATCAGATCGCGGATTTGCCACAGCGCCTATTGGCCGCTGAGATCACCCGGGAAAAGTTGTATCTGCGATTGCACGATGAACTGCCATATGCGGCGATGGTCGATACCGAAGCCTGGAAGACTTTGAAGGACGGCTCATTGCGCATCGAGCAAAACGTCATCATCGAGCGAGACAGCCAAAAACCGATTGTGCTCGGCAAGGGCGGTCGGGCGATCAAGGATATCGGCGAGTCTGCGCGTCGCGAGTTAGAAGAAATTCTGGGTTGCAAAGTGCACCTCTTCCTCAACGTCAAGGTTGATCCCAAATGGACAGAGCGCCGCTCGCGCTATTCCGAGATCGGCCTGGACTTTGACGCCTAGGCGAAACCATGGACTGGTCTGACACCGGCATAATATTGGCCGTGAAGGCCCATGGCGAAACAAGCGGTATCGTGGACCTGTTAACGCGAGAGCATGGTCGGCATGCTGGACTGGTACGCGGTGCCCGTTCGCGGTCCAAGCGCCCGGTATTGCAACCGGGCAATTGCGTGCAGGCGCATTGGCGGGCCCGCCTGGCGGATCATTTGGGCAGCTACACCATTGAGGCGGATACACTGCGTGCCGGTTCGGTGATGGATGACCGTGCGGCATTGGCCGGTCTCAATTCTGCCTGTGCTCTGTCAATTTTGTGCCTGCCGGAACGTGAAGTTCATCCTGCCGTTTATCAGGGCCTGCGCGTATTGGTCGAGAGCTTTGATAATGAAGATATTTGGCCTGCACTCTATGTGCGATGGGAGGCCGGCTTGCTGGCGGATCTGGGCTATGGCCTCGATACGGAAAAGTGCGCGGTAACAGGTGTAACCGAGGATCTCACCCATATCAGCCCGCGAACAGGCCGGGCTGTTTGCAGGGAGGAGGCGGCACCATATCTGGATAAGTTGCTGGCATTGCCTGGATTTCTTCAGGGACACGGGAAGATTGAAGCCGGCGATATCCAGCGCGGTCTGGAATTGACCGGATATTTCCTTGAACGTCGTGTGCTCTGGCCGACCAATCGCCAATTACCCGAAGCGCGCACCCGCCTCTTCGATGAATTGGGCCGCCTGCGTCGCCTCTAGTGATAGCAAAATAGGCCGATTTGCGAAATTGGTGGCCTCGGTGCTGCCAACACCGGAATTCTCCACACAAAACTGTTCTGCAGCCCTGCCCATGCAGGGGCAGAGCCCTATAGTGAATGGAGTGATTCGAAAGGCCTTCCGCCATGGGCGAACAATTTGAACCGGATTCCGGACATATCATCGAGGAAAACTTTGATGAAGCGCTGTCCAAGCGCTATTTGGCCTATGCTCTTGCGACGATTACGCAGCGCGCTTTGCCCGACGCGCGGGATGGGCTGAAGCCGGTTCACCGACGCTTGTTGCATGCCATGCGCGAGCTGAAGCTGAACCCTGAATCCGCTTACAAAAAATCCGCCCGCGTCGTCGGTGATGTGATCGGTAAATACCACCCGCATGGCGACCAATCGGTTTATGATGCCTTGGTGCGTCTGTCGCAGGATTTCGCGGCCCGCTACCCGCTTGTCGAGGGGCAGGGCAATTTCGGTAATATCGACGGCGATAATGCCGCCGCCATGCGGTACACCGAGGCTCGTCTTACCCATGCGGCCGATCTGATCCTCAAGGATTATGATCTCGGCACGGTCGATTTTGAGGAAACTTACGATGGTTCCGAGCGTGAGCCCGTCGTGCTCCCCGGCGCCTTCCCAAACCTGTTGGCCAATGGCTCCAACGGTATTGCTGTTGGTATGGCGACATCGATCCCACCGCATAATGCCGCCGAACTGTGTCAGGCCGCGCGTAAGATAATTGCCCGTCCGGACGCCGAAGTCCGCGATTTGCTCAAATTCGTAAAAGGTCCGGATTTTCCGACCGGTGGAATTTGCGTCGAATCTCAAGAATCGATGCAGGAGGCCTATGAGACCGGTCGGGGTGGGTTCCGCGTTCGAGCGCGCTGGGAGCTGGAAGATATCGGCCGCGGCATGTGGCGTATTGTGATCACCGAAATCCCGTTCCAGGTTCAAAAGTCGAAACTTGTGGAACGTATCGCACTGATGATGGACGCCAAGCGTCTGCCATTGCTGGATGATGTGCACGATGAATCCACCGAAGACGTTCGGCTTGTCTTGGAGCCCAAGAGCAAGTTGGTCGATCCAGAAATGCTCATGGCGTCGGTCTTCAAACTGACGGATCTCGAGACCCGGGTATCGCTCAATCTCAACGTTCTTGACCCGACCGGCACGCCACGTGTGATGAATCTCAAGGACGCGTTGAAGATCTGGGTGGACCATCGTCGTGAGGTCGTTGTGCGCCGCACCAAGACGCGGCTGGCAAAGGTCGAAGATCGCCTCGAAGTGCTCGCCGGATATTTGATCGTCTATGCCGACCTGGATGAAGTCATTCGCATCATCCGCTTTGAGGACAAACCCAAACAGACCTTGATGGAAACCTTCAATCTGACCGAACGGCAGACTGAAGCCATCCTCAATATGCGCCTGCGCAGTTTGCGGAAATTGGAAGAGCTGGAAATTAGGCAGGAAGATGAAAAACTTCGCACCGAACGTCAAAGCTTGACCGATTTGATTGGCAGTGACGAATTGCAATGGAAGCTTGTCGATTCCGAGATTGCTGAAGTTCAAAAGTTTTATGGGCCGAAGAGCAAAATTGGTGCGCGCCGCACGACATTCAGCGATGCACCGCTTGTTGTGGCCGATGCGTCTCCTGAAGCCTTTATCGTCCGGGAACCAATTACCGCTGTCCTGTCGGAAATGGGATGGGTCAGGGCACTCAAGGGGCATGGCACCGATGAGTCGACGCTCAAATTTAAGGAAGGCGACAAATCCGCCTTCTCCGTGAAGTGTGAGACGACCGACAAGCTGATTATGTTTGCCAGCGATGGTAAGTTCTACACGCTTGATGCCCACAAATTGCCTGGTGGTCGTGGTCATGGCGAACCCGTGCGCCTGCACGTGGATTTGCCCGATGATGCGGTGCCACTGGTTCTGGTCAAGCATGATCCCGAACGTAAATTGCTGGTCGCCTCGGGAGCGGGAACGGGTTTCTGCGTGATGGAAAAGGATGTGATGGCGGCCAAGAAGGGCGGCAAACAGATCCTCAATCTGATCGATGGAGATGAGGCCATGTTGTGTATTCCGGCCATCGGTGACCGTTGTGCCGTGATTGGCAAGAATAAGAAGCTACTGGTCTTTGCCCTCGATGATATTCCGGTGATGACGCGGGGTAAGGGTGTGAAATTGCTCGGGGGCAAAGGCGCGCAGGTGGCCCATGTCACGGTGTTTGCCGCAGAGGATGGCTTGAGTTGGCTTGATGGCGCCGGTCGTCGGCATCAGATGGAGGATTGGGAAATGTGGTCGGCAAAGCGCGCCCAGGCAGGCAAAATGGCCCCTCGCGGTTTCCCGCGCAGCCTTATGTTTGCCCCGCGTGGAACAGAATTTCTCGCTTCTCAGGCGAAAGCGGACTAAATAACGCCATAAGTGGTGACTAATATTGAATTTTTCGCCGGTTTATCCGGTCAAGGAGACAACATAATGGACGGCTCATTTATTTTCTTCGGTATCCTGATCGTCTTGGGCCTCATTGTGATGATGGCCTACAATCGTCTGGTCGCGCTCCGGCAAACGTGTAATCAGGCCTGGGGTGATATCGATGTGCAGCTCAAGCAGCGCCACGATCTCGTCCCCAATCTGGTAGAGACCGTCAAAGGCTACGCCGCACACGAGAAAGAAACGCTCGAAAACGTCATCAAGGCCCGTCAGACGGCGATTGATGCCGGATCGATCAAGGACCTGGCGGGCGCTGAGAACATGCTGTCTGGTGCGCTGCGTCAATTGTTTGCCCTGTCCGAGAGCTATCCGGACCTGAAGGCCAATCAAAATTTCCTGTCCCTGCAAAACGAACTCGCAGATCTGGAAAACAAGATCGCTGCCGCGCGTCGCTTCTTCAACAATGCGACCGGTGAATACAATACAGCCGCCGAGCAATTCCCCGCCGTGATTATTGCCAACGCTTTTGGTTTTGCGAAGCGTGATTTCTTCGAGGTTGGTGAGGCCGAACGCGCAGCGCCTTCGATTAAATTCTAGGATAACACCATGCTGATGGGCGCGACGGGACTACGCACCCACATCTGGAATAACAATCTGAAATCCGGCCTCCTCCTGGCCGGGTTTCCGGTGCTCCTGACTTTTATAGGTCTGGCGATATCTCTTCTGATTTTCGGCGTCGACAACGCCCAATATTCCGCCAAGCCAGGGGCAGGAATCCTGTCTGGCTATAGCGAGGCTCTGGAGGCTTGGCCTCTCATTGCTGCCTGGTCCATCGGGATCGCGGCGATATGGTTTGTCATCGCCTGGTTCGCCCATCAGGCGATTATCAATGCCTCGACCGGTGCACGATCCGTTACGAGGCAACAGGAACCCAAACTCTATAACTTGCTAGAAAATTTGTGTATTTCGCGCGGCCTGATAATGCCCAAATTGGCAGTCATCGAGACAGGTGCTCTCAACGCCTACGCGTCAGGCCTAAATGACAAGCAATACACGATCACAGTCACACGCGGCCTGATGGAAACCCTTGACGATGCTGAGCTGGAGGGGGTGCTCGCTCACGAGCTTTCCCATATTCGCCACCGGGACGTCCGCTTGCTCGTTATTTCTGTGATCTTTGTCGGGATTATTTCCTTTGTCTTCCAGATCTTGTTTCGCGGCCTGTTGTACGGCGCTGGCGGTCGGCGGTCTGGCGGTCGCAGTGGTGGTGCCGCCATCATCATCGCCATGGTCATTATCGCGGTCGCTTATCTGCTTGCTATCTTGATCCGCTTCTCTCTATCTCGTAGCCGTGAATACATGGCCGATGCTGGCGCGGTAGAGCTCACTAAAAATCCAGATGCGATGATATCGGCTCTGAACAAAATCTCTGGCAACGCCCAGGTGAAGAAAGCGCCGGATGAGGTCAAGGAGATGTTTATCGAAAACCCGCATACGGGTTTCATGGGCATGTTTGCCACGCACCCCCCGATGGAAAAGCGTATCCAGGCCCTGATCGAGCATGGCGGTGGCAAGCGTCCGCATCCGTCAGTGCCGCAGCCCCGCAAACGTGGGACGAGTGTTCCGGAGGTTTAGATGTCTTCGGGAGTGGCCGGTTTCGGGGATTCTGGGTCGGTCTCGGCGGTGTCTGAGGGTGTTGCGGTGTTCTCATCCATAACCAGAGCGTCTCCATCCTCTGAAGTCGCGACGTCAGTCTCGTCAGGGACATCCTCTTCTTCCTCATCAAGCAGGCCTTCAAACGCCTTGCCGAAGATGAACCAGACTGAGGTGAAGAGCGCCGCGATAACCGGGCCGATGATAATGCCGACAGCGCCAAATAGCGTCAGTCCGCCCAATGTCGAGATCAGCACCATCAGGTCGGACATTTTGGCGTCTTTGCCGACAAGGATCGGGCGCAGGATATTGTCGGAGGTGGAAATGACGATGGCACCCCAGACGGCCAAGCCACCCGCAGCGATGGGTTCGCCGGAAACAAACAGCCATATCGCGGCCGGGACCCAGATCAGCGGTGGTCCGATCATAGGAATGATAGACAGGAGTGTGGCGATCGCCCCCCAGAAGATCGCTCCAGGTACGCCCGCAACGGCGAGACCGATACCGGTCAAGCTGCCCTGAACCAGTGCAATCAGGAACGATCCGCGCACCGTGGCGCGTATGGTCGAAATCGCTCGTTCGGCCAGCAATTCGCGGTCCTCGGTGGTCATCGGGATTAGGGCAATGGCCTTGCGGCCACTGGTGCGTCCGGTAAGCAGGAAGAAGAACAGCGCATAGATCAGGATGAAGAAGTTGAGCGTGCCCACGAGGAAACCGCCAGTGCCGGATCGCAAGGCCCCGACAAACATGCCGCCAACCGTTCCAGCGAGCGAGCCGATTTGGGTTGTAATGGTTTCCTGATACCGGATCAGCTCCTCTCGATAGGGCAACCAATCAGGCACGCCGTTTTCGCGTATCGAGCCGATTTGTTCTTGCACCCAGGGTGTCACCATTCCGGTCACATCAATTGCCTGTTCCACCACCACGCCAAGCAGAAGTGTGGCTGGGATGACGATTGCCAGCAGAGTGCCACTGACCAGCAATCCCGACGAGAGACCAGCCCGTCCACCGAGCTTTCCGCTGAGCCAATCCTGGGGGGCTTGTAAAAACAGCGTCAACACTGCTGCGAGAAAAAGCGCCGCCAGATAATCTTTGATCATCCAGAGAAAAATCGCCGACACAATCAAGGCCAGCGTTGCGATAAAGCCGCGTTCCAATTCCAGCTTGCGCAAGGGGGACATATCGGCTCCTAGCCGTAAAGAAGTTCAGGAAGCCAGGTCGCCAGCCAGGGCAGGGCGATGACGGCGAGAATCGCCAACAATTGAATGCCGACAAAGGGGATAGCACCGCGATAGATCGCAGCCGTGGTCACCTCCGGCGGGGCGACACCGCGCAAATAGAAGAGCGCAAATCCAAAGGGGGGTGTCAGGAAGCTGGTCTGGAGATTCATCGCCATCAGCACGCCCAGCCACACCGGATCAATACCCATCATCAACAGGATCGGCGCGACAATCGGTACGACCACAAAGGTGATCTCGATGAAGTCGAGGAAGAATCCGAGCAGGAACATCACGATCATCACGACCGCTAATGCGCCATACATGCCACCGGGTACCGAAGTGAGCGCCTCACGCACCACTTCATCGCCGCCCAATTCTCGGAATATCAGGGAAAACAGGCTGGCCCCAATCAGAATGACAAACACCATGGCGGAAATATTCGCCGTGGAGGCCATCACATCATCCAGCACACCAGAGCGCTTCAATCGCATCAGGCACAGAGCCGCGCCGAGCAAAGTGAGGGCGACGAGGACGAAGGCGGCCATACGTCCGGCTCCGCCAAGGTCAGTCACATAGAGATGGCGTTCGCTACCGATATTGGCGATCACGACAAGCGCGATCAGCCCCAGCAGCGCAGCCAGGCCGGCGAAGGCCATTAGCTGGCCGCCCTTCGGATTGGCCGATGAGCCCGCATTCCGTGCCCCAGCTAAAAAAGTTGCGCCAACAGCGCCCACGGCGGCGGCTTCAGTGGGTGTCGCCAGCCCGCCGAGGATCGAGCCCAGGACGGCGACAATCAGGATCAGCGGCGGCAGCAAAGCGTGCATCACCTTGCCCCAATCGGTTCCACCTTCGGGCACCGGTGCGGCCGGTGCAGTGTCGGGGTGGAAAACCGCCATATAGACCTGGTAGAGAATATACATGCCAACCAGCATCATCCCGGGGATGAGCGCCCCGGCAAACAGATCACCGACCGAAACGATGTCCGGCGAGAAAATACCCATATCCCGCTGAGCTTGCTGATAGGCATTGGAGATTTGGTCACCCAGCAGCACCAACACGATAGACGGCGGAATGATCTGCCCCAGCGTGCCCGACGCGGCAATCGATCCCGCCGCCAATTCCGGCGAATAGCCCCGCTTGAGCATTGTCGGCAGCGACAGTAATCCCATCGTCACGACGGTGGCACCAACAATGCCGGTCGAGGCCGCCAGCAAGGCGCCAACGACGACAACTGAAATACCCAGACCACCGCGCATGGAACCAAACAAGGCTCCCATTGAATCGAGTAACTCCTCGGCGACCTTGGATTTTTCCAACATTACGCCCATGAAGACAAACAAGGGCACAGCAACCAGTATTTGACGGTCGATTTCCATCAGATTGCCATAGATACGCTGCGGGAAGGCTTGCAGATGAATGCTGTCAAAAACGCCCAGTCCCATACCGATCAGCGCAAATAGCAGGGCGACGCCCGCCAGGGTGAAGGCCACGGGATAACCGCGCAGCAGCGCCGCAAACGCAGCAATGAACATCAGGAAGGGAAGAAATTCGATAAACCCGGACATCCTAGACCTCCGCCACGCTGGCATTACCGGGACGCGGTGGCTCGTCCTGATCGCAGAGCGTCAGCGCGGCGCGCGAGGCGAGGGCGAAGCCCTGTGCAATCATCAAAATGGCAAATAGCGGAATGGCGGTTTTGAGCAGGAAGACCAGCGGAAGCCCGTCGCTTTCGCGTGATTGTTCAAGAATGCGCCAGGCGGATTCAATGTAGCCGGTGGAGGTGATGAGGATCAGCACACACATAGGCATCAGCGCCAGATACGTGCCGAGCAATTCGGTCCAGGCTTTGCCCTTGGGGCCAGCTTTGGAATAGAAAATATCAACCCGAACATGGCCATCCCCCAACAGCGTGGAGGCAGAGGCCAGCAGGAAGAGCAGGGCGTGCATATAGATGACGCTTTCCTGCAGCTTTGTGGAGGCAAAACCAAACACGTATCGCTGGATCACGATCGTCGCAGTGACGATAACAAGGCCCAGCGCAAACCAACGTGCCGCACCGCCGACTTGGAGCGTAACAGACTCGATAAACGCGATGCTCTTGCGAAGAATGGGGGCGACAAACCCGGGCAGGGATAACCATTGCCCGCCGATACCTGCGACCAGCGGCAGGAGCAGGAGCGGCCAGGCAAATGTGGCGATGAGGCCTAGCCCGCTGCCAATCGAATGGGCGAGCACGAAGAGATTACCTTCCGCCCAATTCCCGACACGACCGGTCGTCAGCACATCGGTGATGATCAAGGCCAATGAGCCGAAAACCAGTGTTAAAACCAGCGTGTCGCCCGGGCGCATGATCAGCGACTCAGAACGCGTTCGCGTTGCATCATATAGGGCATCTCAGAAACCCGAGCCCAGCCCCGCATTTGATTGCGCGCATTGATATAGCTCTCATAAACGCGGCGGGTCATGGCATCAGCATTGGCGGTATCAGCAACAACCTGTTCGGAAATCTCGCCGATTCGGTCCCACATCTCGTTCGTGAAGCTGCGCAATTCGATGCCATGTTCTGTCTCCAATACATTTAGAGCGACGGCGTTCTGCAGCTGAAATTCTGCGATCGATTGATTGTTCGCCGCCCGGCAGGCTGTTTGGACAATCGCCTTGTGATCATCTTCCAAACTGTTCCAGACATCCAAATTCATACCAACGCCCAGAGCGGAGCCCGGCTCGTGGAAACCCGGGCCGTAATAATAGGGTGCCTCACGATAGAAACCGAAAGCCAGATCATTCCAGGGGCCAACCCATTCCGTCGCGTCGATCGTGCCCGATTGCAGAGCGGGATAGATTTCACCCCCTGAGAGCGTGACCGCTGCACCGCCCAGCTCGCGCAAAACATTGCCGCCGAGACCTGGAATACGCATGCGGAGACCGCGGAAATCTTCAAGACTGTTGATCTCACGTTTGAACCAACCGCCCATCTGATGGCCAGTATTGCCGGCCTGGAACGGCTTGATGTTGAATTGCCCAGAAAGTTCGTCCCACAGCGCTTGCCCGCCGCCATACTCAACCCAGCCCATAATCTCGGTTGCTGTCATGCCCAGGGGGACGGCAGTGAAGAAATTAAACGCGGCCGATTTGCCCTGCCAGTAGTACTCAGCGCCGTGATACATGTCGGCTGTACCGGTTGAGACAGCATCGAAGGATTCAAACGCGCTGACGATTTCGCCGGCAGCATAAACCCGAACCTCGAGCGAGCCCCCCGACATGCTCGTGATATATTGCGCCAGATTATTGGCAGCTGTTCCCAGACCCGGGAAATTTGCCGGCCATGTGGTGACCATGCGCAATTGCCTGATACCGCGATTGACGGCGGGGGAAGACACGCCATTGGTGCCCTCTTGCCCGGTGTCGCCACAGGCGGTTGCAACTGTTGTGGCGGCGATAGTGGCGCCAGTCAAAAACGTGCGTCGATCCATAATGGTCTCCCCCGAGATGCGGTGTTGTCAGTGTTGGCGTTACTCTATGCTGTCGTCGGCCCCGATATCCAGTGTCGCGTGCGGCTGCCATCCATCTGGTGTGAGCACCTGGAGGGGTTGATACTGCGCCTTATATTCCATCTTGCGACTGCCCCGGACCCAATACCCCAAATATACATGGGGAAATCCACCATCCTGAGCCTGCCGAACCGCATCAAGCACAATGAGACTGCCTAAACTACGCCGCGACTCTTCCGGGTCAAAAAAACTGTAGATCAAGGACGGTCCATCTTTGAGAATATCGGTCAGAACACCAGCGATCAGTTTGCCGGCAGCGTCCCGGTATTCCGTGACGTGGGTGCGCTGTGCGCCTTCCTCCACCATCATTGCGTATTCGCCAAATGACATACCCGCCATATCACCATCACCGTGGCGACTATTGAGATAGGCGCTCATCAAATCATATTGTTCTGAGGTCGCTTCCACCCGATCAGTGCTCACACGCACATCGGAGTTTCGGGCGATAATTTTCCGCCATCGCCGCTTCCAGTCAAAATGGGTTGCGTCAATTCGAACCGAGCGACATTCATCGCAACCCTCGCAAGCCGGACGATACAAAACCGCTTGACTGCGCCGAAATCCGGCATGGGTTAGGGCATCATTGAGGGCCGGACCTTCATTGATATCCAAGCGTGTGAAGACCTTGCGCTCCTTGCGATTGGGCAAGTAGGGGCAGGCAGATTCCGCTGTCAAAAAAAACGGAATCTGACGGGTTTCAAACGGATGGGTCACTGTTCGCCTTTGATTGCCGTGCGGATGTTGTCGGAGAATACTCTAACCCGCGCCAAACCCGTAATACATGGCGATGTATCCGGTAAAGGCCAGCCATAACACAACAACCAGCGGCGCTCCGGCTTTCAGGTAGTCGGCGAAACGATAGTATCCTGGCCCCATAACAAGCAGATTTGTTTGATACCCTATCGGTGTCGCAAAACAGGTGTTGGCCGCAAATAAGACTGTCATCGCGAAGAACATCGGATCCAAACCCATTTGATTCGCCGTACCAACAGCAATCGGCGTGAACAAAATCGCCGTTGCACTATTGGATAGAACGTTGGTCAGCACAGCGATCAAGATGAATAGAGCCGACAGCACCACGACGGGTCCGTAAGGTGCAAACAGGGACACCACACCGGCCGCAAGCATGTCGGCGCCGCCCGTTGTCTGCAGGGCTGTTCCGAGCGCTAAAGCTGAGCCGATCAACAAATAGATCCGCAGATCGACGGCACGCGCAGCCTGGCGTGGATTGAGGCAGCCTGTGGCAATCATCCCGACTGCGCCCAAAAAGGACGCCAAAATTATGGGAGTAATGCCTGTCGCTGCCAACACGACAACGCCTGCAAAAATAATCCGTGCGGCCAATGTACGCCTTGGGTCCGCAATGGCCGTTGTAGACCATTCCAGCAAGAGTAGATCCCGGTCCGCCCGAAGATCGCGCAAGGACGTCGCCGAGCCGAACAGCAACAGGGTGTCGCCAGCCTCGAGTCTGATTTCGCCCATCCGCGCCCGGATCATTCGACTCCGTCGCTGCACACCCAGCACGACGCACCCGGTCGCATGCCGAAAGCCGATTTGCTGAATCGTACGCCCAATTAAACGCGACCCGGGGGCCACAACAGCCTCAGTAACGGCCAGGCGCTCGCCGGGGCCTGGTGTTTCGTCGAAGCTCGTTGCTTCGAGCATGCCACGCATAAAGTTGGCATGTTTTGACAATAGATCTGACAGGGTTTGTCGGGTCGCGGCGACAATCACCAGATCACCGGTCTGCAATTCTATCTGATCAAATGGTGGCAGCAGAGCATGTTCACCCCGCTGGATCATTCTGACGGTCATATTCGGGAGATCGGGAAACATACCGGCAATGGGGCGCTGGCCTCGCAGGGGGTGATCTGCGGTTACTTCGAGCTGGGCGATGTATTGTCGACCGGAATTTCCGCCCGCCAATTCTTTTTCCATCGACTGCCTGTCCGGTAACAGACTTGGCATGATGAGCACGATGTAAAGCAATCCAATCCCGGCGAGAAATAGTCCGGGCCCGGTTGGGGCGAAAAAGCCAAACTCAATACCGGTCGCAACGAGGAAGCTGTCCGCCACCAAAAGGTTGGTCGAAGATCCGATTAATGTGGTCATGCCCGCCAGGATGCAGACGAAGCTCAGGGGCATCATAATCTTCGACGGACTCTGTTCATTCCGACGGCTGATTGCCACGAGCACCGGGACGAACATCACCACAACGGGCGTGTTGTTGATGAAGGCGCTCACCACAAACACAAATGCGAAAAGTCCCACCATTGTCGTGCGTGGATGTTGATCATAGGACGCCACCAGAATTTGGGTTGGCCCGTCCATGGCACCGGTTTGGAAAATTCCCTGCCCAACGATCAATAGCGCCAGAATCGTTATAAGCGCTGGATTGGCAAAGCCTGCCAGGAGATCTGCGATTGATGGATTCCCGGTTGGCAGCGGGAAAAAGTGGAAGAACACCATAATGACGGCGACAATGCCGGCTGAGACCACTTCAATCGGAAATTTATCCCAGCAATAGAAGACGATGGCCACGCCAACCCCGGCGAGGACCACCCACATCTGCCATAATTCTGCAGGCATCGATTCTGGCATCAAAAATATCGGAAATACAGGGATCCGGTGCGACCCAGAATCGACGCTAGCATGCGTTCCTGCCGGTTGTTAAACGATTTAGACGCCCCGTCTGAAATCAAAGACGGTGACCAGGAGGCATAACCGGGGCCTCACGCAGCAGCACGATAGAAATGCGTCGATTGCCGGCCATATACGGGTCATCCGGGTAGAGCGGTTCAGAACCGGCTTTACCCCGAACTTCATAAATCCGATCATCGGCGATGCCTGAATCTTGCAACACGACACGCGCCGCATTAGCGCGATCCGAAGACAGTGACCAATTGGAATAACCACCCTCTGGAACCGGAGCCGAATCTGTGTGCCCCGAAATCGCAAGTCGATTGGGCAGACGTGAGGCAATCTGGGCGACCGCGCGCAGCAGCGTAATCGCTCGCTCATTAGGTTCGGTCGATCCTGGGTCAAACATCGGACGGCCTTCCTGATCGACTAATTGGATCCGTAACCCCTCCGGCGTAATATCCATTTGAACCTGATTGGAAATTTCGGCCAATTCGGGCATTTCCTGCATCGCCTGCCTCAGGGACATGGCGGCGCTCCGGTAATCCGAGTTTTGCCGACGCTCCTGAGCTTCAGCCATGGCCGAACTGGAGACGGTCGGTGTGTCAGATTCCGACGTCGAACCTTCCGGCGTCTGCTGCGATTCAGATTCGTCGGTCGGATCGGTTCGCGGCGCAGATTCCTGCATAACAGAGGCAGAGCCGCTGCTGCGCGCACCATCATTGCCTAATGCCGTTCCCGATAAAATGCCGCCCGCACCTGAATTCGATGGGCTGACACTCGCCGGGGCAAAATAATCGGCGATGCCGCGTTTTTGTTCAGGGGTGGTGGTATTGATCAGCCACATCAGCAGGAAAAACGCCATCATCGCGGTCACGAAATCCGCGTAGGCAACTTTCCACGCGCCACCATGGTGGCCGCCGCCCTTTTTGATAATCTTCTTGATGATTATCGGTCGATCACTCGCAACCATGTCCACTCACCTTGTCCGCACGCTTAATCTTCTTGTAGACGGTTATCCTTAATGTCCGGTTGAAGTGCCGATTCGAAAGGTAAAACATTGAGTGAAACCCGGAGTTTCCGTGATGTATTGGGCCGTTACCCCACCGGGGTGGCGATCGTTTCCGCGCGCGTCGACGGACGCCCCGTTGGCGTCACGGTGAATTCCTTTGCCTCGGTCTCTCTTGATCCGCCGCTTGTGCTGTGGTCGATCGAAACAGGAACAGACCGGCATCGTCTGTTTGAAAAAGTTGAAAATTACGCGATCAATATCCTGGCGGCCGACCAAGCTGACGTGGCGCATGCGTGTGCGATTTCAGCGCGACTATCCGACTGCCCTGCGGAGTTTTCAGATGGAGATGTGCCGATGCTCGATACCGCTGTCGCGCGTTTGGTCTGCCGCCGAAACACCGTTTATCCAGGCGGCGATCACAAAATCATACTCGGTGAGGTCACACGGATGGAAACGGGTCGAGACGTGCCGTCGCTGGTATTCTATCGCGGTCGTTATTCCAAACCCGCCTGATTGGGCGTGGCCCACCGATAGATCCTTCGGTGCCATTCTTCCTGACAACTCTCTTCAGAATCGGTGTTCATTCCGACTGGAATGATTTGTTTCGCGCGCAAATTCGTGTCGAGACTGTTGCTCCCGGCCGATGGCCAGGGGCTATAAATTTGGAGAGCGTTGATGGCGCAATGTGCCTTTTTAGGTCTTGGTGTGATGGGCGCTCCCATGGCGGGGCACCTTCTGGCCGCGGGTCATGAAGTCGTGGTGTGGAATCGCACGTCATCCAAAACCGACAGCTGGACAGCAAAATTCGGCGGTGTCGGCGTTGTCGACAGTCATGACGCGGTGGCGGATGCTGACTTCGTGTTCATGTGCCTCGGCGATGACCCGGATGTTCGCACCGTTGCGACCCATGTTCTGAAAAATATGCGTGATGGGTCCGTACTTATTGATCACACCACAGCTTCGGCAGATCTCGCGCGGACCCTATCCGAGGTTGCGATGGGGCATGGCGTCGACTTCATCGATGCCCCCCTTTCAGGCGGGCAGGCCGGGGCGGAGAACGGCCAGTTAGCGATTATGTGTGGCGGTGAGCCGTCTGTGTTTGACCGCGTTGAACCTGTCATGCAGGCCTACGCCAAGTCTGTGACGCTCATTGGCCCGACGGGGTCGGGACAGTTGGCGAAAATGGTCAATCAATTATGCATTGCGGGTGTGGTGCAGGGACTCTCCGAAGGCCTCCACTTTGCCCAAAAAGCGGGCCTTGATGCTGAAAAGGTTATCGGAGCCATCCGGGGCGGCGCGGCGCAATCCTGGCAAATGGAAAATCGTTGGGAGACGATGACACAAGGCGAGTTTGAGCATGGTTTCGCTGTCGATTGGATGCGCAAGGATCTTCGCATCGCGCTCGATGAGGCCCGTCGAAATGGCGCACAGCTACCCGTCGGAGCGCTGGTGGATCAGTTTTACGCCGATGTACAATCCATGGGGGGCGCACGGTGGGACACGTCGAGCCTGATCGCCCGATTGGAGCGTGATTGATGACGTCCCGCGCAGCCAGGATAATCACGGATGATCCGATGGTTTTGGACGTTTGGACCCGGCTAACACGCCGGTTTGCGATTTGGCGGTTGATCGTCATCGCAAGTCTGTCGCGTCGGGCCATGCTACCTGCAACCAATAACAATATCGGGGTGATGCTTGATACCGATCATTGGAAAACCGGGCTTGGGGTTTTGGGTGGTCTCGATGATGATCAATTGGATCTTATTGCGGCCATGGCCACCATCAATGCACGGCGTGTTGAACACGTCTTTCGAACCTCGACATTGATGCTCGTTACGGTGCCGGTAGGTGTCTTTATCGGACTTCATGAATTGGCGCCGCAAGCGCTGGAAAGTATAGGCTTCACAACGCTTTCCGCATCTCTGAGTGTGTTGGGGATTTGGGGTTTCTTCGCCGCATTGATGATGGCGGCCAGCTGGCGAGCTAAGGATGTTTTGGACGTCATCAGCTATGAGCAGGCCCGGCGAAGTTTTGATCGGGCCCGACAAAGATGACTCCGGAAATATTCGGAATTTGGCTTGATTATGCAGGGATTGGGTTCTTTGCGTTTTCCGGTGGGATGCTGGCGGCGCGGAAGTCGCTGGACCCGTTTGGGGCCGCCATTCTCGGCGCAGTGACTGGGATGGGCGGCGGTACGCTACGCGACATCTTGCTCGGCAGTCTGCCGGTCTATTGGGTCCAGCAACCCGAATATCTCGCCATTGCGCTGCTTGGTGCCTTGTTGGGTTATTTCACGTCACCGTGGGCTCAATCTATCGCTTCGCGCCGTTCTGCGCTCATCTGGGCAGATGCGCTGGGATTGTCAGTTTTCTGTGTCATCGGTGCCCAAGCCGGGCTTGCCGCCGGCGCCGACTGGTCGATCGCCTTGCTGACCGGCGTTATGAGTGCGGCTTTCGGTGGGTTGCTGCGTGATATCATCGTCAATGATGTCCCACTGGTTCTGCGAGAGGATATTTACGCCCTGGCAGCGCTTGCCGGTGCGGCAGTCTATGTCTTTGGCCTGCAGACCGACCTGCGCCCGGAATGGGTCGCGCTGATCGCCGCATCTAGCGCCTTCCTGCTTCGAGGCTGTGCAATTCAGTTTTCTTGGTCGCTCCCAGCCATTCGGCTTGGCAATAGCGACGAAAAATAGCCGGTCGCACCTGCGCACGACCGGCTATTCAGCCGTTTTAGTCTTTTAACTTGAACATGCAGATCATCTCGATCCCGTGTTCTTCGTCGACGAATTCATGATCAACGCTCCAACCATGCTTGGCATAGAAACCCACCGCCTGCTTGTTATGGCGGAAGCTGTCCAAAGTGATGCGGTCATGTTCGGCAAATAGCCGGGCTTCACCGTCGGCCAATAGCTCGGCCCCAATCCCGGCGCGCTGCAGATCCAACGTCACCATCATCAGGTCGATTGTGTTATCCCGCAGGGCGCAGGCACCGACAGGTTTGCCGTCCATTTCCGCCACCCAGCACCAGGCATTACGCTCGGTGTAATAGGCCAGCACAGCACCGCTGGCGACGTATCCTTCGACCGCTTCGCGGCCGATAATGTCGGGATACAGTTCGAGCACAGTCGCATGCGACAGTTCGGCGAGGGGTAATACATCGTCCAGTGTGGCTGGACGGATCGTCAGTGTGTTTGAAATCTTCAATGTCTTGTTCCTGAAACAGGTAAAAATGGCCGTCACGGCGTGGGCCGTGCGGGTTTTGCTGTGTCGAGCCTGATGTTCGCTCACCTCGTGCGGTGATGCCAAACGTCAGGCTGGGTCAGGATGCAGGCACGCGGCGCATAAACGCTCCAGTTGGAAGAAGGCGCTGTTTAGCAGACCAACAGGTCAGGGCAATGGTTTTCGAGCTCAGACGGAATGACGCCCTAGCGAAAACGGTCGGCGACCGGATCGCCGCTATCTTTCTTCTCACTTTTGAACGGAATTTCACCGCCCCAAAGCTCCCGCCAGGCGAGTGCGCCACCGATCGCGACGCCAATGAACGACCAAATAAATCCAAAAAAGCTGGTCGTGCCAATCGCAAAGGCGATCATACCGGCACCAATGACGATGGCTTTGGGCAGGGCATTGTCAGACATAAGAGGCTCCGTAGCGCGGTTTCTAGCTGATCTATGTAAGCTGAATCGCCAGCATTTAAAGGGTCGAGTCGAATTCTTCGCGTCGAATTCGATAGAGCACACACGGATTGAGGTGAGGCGTGTCCATCAGAGACGGGTGATCAAACGGGCTTTCGGCGGACTCGGTCAGGCCAATCTTTCGCATCACAGAGATCGACGCGGTATTTCCGAGCGAGGCCAGAGAAATGATCTCCTCCAGCCCCAGCGCTTCAAACCCGTGCCGCAAGCTGGCCCGCGCCGCCTCTGTCGCAAACCCCTTGCCCTGACTGGACGGCGTGAGCCGCCAGCCAATCTCCACAGCGGGCGTGTAATGTGCTTCGTACTGGATCTGGGCCAGCCCGGTGAAGCCGATCATTTCACCCGTGTCGCGACGTTCGACCGCATGCCAGCAGAATTTGTCCTTGCGAATTTGTTCCTGAATGCCGGCGAGGCGTGCATCGCTCTGCTCGGTGGTCAGCACGGACGGGAAAAATTCCATCACTGCCGGATCGGTGTTCATCGCCGCGAACCCGACTCGGTCCTCCTCGCGCCAGCCGCGCAAGATCAGGCGCTCGGTCTCGATAGTTGGCAAATCAGCAAAAATCATGATGTTAAACGCCCTGTGATTTTGTGTCCCAATTGATTCAGCGCATCATGCAATTCACGAATATGCGCCGGACCCACTTCACAGCAGCCGCCTACAATGCGAGCCCCGCGTTTCACCCACTGCAACGCGTGCTTGGCGTAGGCTTCCCGCGATAAATCCGCTCGGACCGACAAAACATCAACCAGGCCGCCTTGTTCAAGCGCGGTGACATCGGCGAAGCCGTTCGCATACGCACCCCAGTTTATGTCTCGCCCCTCAAAGCGCGTGAGCGCATGGCCAATTGCTTCCGGTGTTGAGCAATTGAGCAGGATGGCCTCGGGACCCAGTCCCTGAACTATGTCCAGCGCGTCGGCCAGCGACTCGCCCGAGCGGAGACACGCCGAAGCATCATCTCGCACACTCAGCCCCAACCAGACCGGCAGATCTCTCTCACCGGCGGCTGTCAGCGCCGCCTGAGCCTCCACGACAGAGCCCAGCGTCTCACACAACAACACATCCACACGTCCGGCCTGCTCGGCGACGATCTGCCGATAGAGACCCAAATTCTCTTCGAAATTCGTCGCCATCTCCGGCCGATAGGATGTGTAGAGCGGTGGCAGACAGCCGGCGATCCGCACATCCTCACCGGACTCATTCCGAGCGGCTTCCGCCAGATCAATCGCGCGGGCCTGCAAAGGCGCAAACAATTCCGGCTCTCCATGAAAAGCCAGGCGCTCCGGCGTCGCAGAATACGAATTGATGGTGATCACTCGAGCGCCAGCCTCGATAAAGTCGGCATGAACCGCCTGAACCAGTTCAGGTTCATCCATCAACACTTTCGCCGACCAAAGCGGATGCTCGGGAATCGCTGACCGTCGGAGTAATTCCTGGCCCATGCCCCCATCAAGGAGAATAATGTTGGTCACTCCGCCAATAATCTCGCAGCCCGCCTCGCGTAATACGTAATAATCCCGCTCGCCCCGGCGCGTTTGAAGCAAGTCAGGCTTTCCAGCATGGCGCGGTCGCCGTCTATCCAGCCGTTTGCGGCGGCGGCTTCGATCATGGCGTATTCGCCGGAGACCTGGAAGGCGACGATCGGGACGGCGAAATTGTCCGACAGCGAGCGCACGATATCCAGATACGGCATGCCTGGCTTGACCATCACCATGTCGGCACCCTCCGATATATCGAGCTCGACCTCGCGCAGGGCTTCGTCGCGATTGGCGGGATCCATCTGATAGGTCTTTTTGTCGCCTTTGAGCGCAGCGGCGGAGCCGATGGCTTCCCGATACGGGCCGTAAAACGCAGATGCATATTTGGCGGCGTAGGACAGGATCATGGTGTTCTGGAAACCACCGGCCTCCAGCGCATCGCGGATCGCGCCAACGCGTCCGTCCATCATGTCGGATGGGGCAACCACATCACAGCCCGCTTCGGCCTGGATCAGGGCCTGCTCAACAAGACAGGCCACCGTGTCGTCATTGACGATGCGCTCGCCATCCATCACGCCGTCATGGCCGTGTGTGGTGAACGGGTCCAGCGCGACGTCGCAAATCACGCCGACATTCGGCGCGACATCCTTGATGACGCGAATAGCTTGCGGCACCAGACCGTCACGAGTGAAGGCTTCAGTGCCACCATCATTCTTTAGCTTTGGGTCGATATGCGGGAAAATCGCCATCGCCGGAATGCCCAATTCCTGGGCTTCCTTTGCGGCCTCGGCGAGCGCGTCCAACGATAGGCGTTCCACGCCGGGCATGGCGGCAATCGGCTCAACGGGGCTGGCAGTGTCGCTGACCACGACAGACCAGATCAAATCATTGACGGTCAGGCTTTCATCGCGAACCAGACGACGGGTCCAGTCCTGTTGACGTAGGCGACGCATACGGGTGGCGGGGAAAATGCCCATGCTGAATCTCGTCCCTTGGTTACATGCAAACCTTGCCCCGCGCGCGACCGCACGCTAGGGCTCGCCCACAACATAGACGACAGGAGCATCGCTGTGCACTTCGCGCTTACAGAAGACCAGATTCTTATTCAGGACATGGCCCGGAGTTTCTCCGAGGATCGCCTCAAGCCCAATGCCGAAAAATGGGATGAGGAAAAGCATTTCCCGGTCGATGTTCTGCGCGAAGCGGCGGAGATGGGTCTCGCTGGCATCTATGTGCGCGACGATATCGGCGGCTCCGGGATGGGGCGTCTCGATGCGGCCCTGGTATTTGAGCAGTTGTCGCGCGGCTGCGTGGCGACGGCTGCCTTTCTGTCGATCCACAATATGTGCGCCTGGATGATTGATAGCTGGGGCACGCAGGAACAGCGCGAACGCTTCCTGCCCAAGCTTTTGACCATGGAGCATATCTCCTCCTATTGCCTGACCGAGCCGGGTGCCGGTTCTGATGCAGCCAGCCTGCGGACGAAAGCCGTGCGCGATGGCGACCATTATGTTTTGAACGGCGCCAAAGCGTTTATTTCGGGCGCGGGCACATCAGACGTCTATGTTGTGATGTGCCGCACCGGCGGTGAGGGACCTTCGGGTATCTCGACCCTCCTCGTGGAAAAAGGAACGCCGGGCCTCAGTTTCGGTGCCAATGAGCGCAAGATGGGCTGGAATGCGCAGCCAACTGCGATCGTGTCCTTTGAAGATTGTCGCATTCCCGTGGAAAACCGTCTGGCCGATGAGGGCATGGGCTTTCAGCTGGCGATGAAGGGTCTCAATGGCGGGCGTATCAATATCGGCGCCTGCTCTCTGGGCGGTGCTTCAGAGGCCTATGATTTGGCGCGTGATTATGTGGGCACACGCAAGCAGTTCAATAAACCCCTCGCGGCCTTTCAGGTCACTCAGTTCAAGCTGGCCGATATGGCCACCGAACTCGATGCGGCGCGTTTGATGCTGTACCGCGCGGCGGCCAGCGTTGATGCCAAGGACCCGTCCGCACCTAGCCATTGCGCCATGGCCAAGCGTTTCGCTACCGACACCTGCTTCGACGTCGCCAATCAGGCGCTGCAGCTGCACGGCGGTTACGGTTACCTCAAGGACTATCCTCTCGAACGCATCGTTCGCGATCTCCGCGTGCATCAGATCCTCGAGGGCACGAATGAAATCATGCGGGTGATCATCGCCAAAGAGATTTTGCGCTGATTTGAGGTTGTTGGCCCTTAGACTGCCTGACGACGTGTCTATCTAGCGCATTTGAAGCGGCGCTTCGCGATGTCTCCGATCGCAGATTTTGGGCACTCGGCCCACCATGAGACCGAACGCTGGACTTTGCTGACTTGCCCTGATGGTCGGGATTGTATCTGCGCGCGATGACATCAGCATTGATTCAAATAATCGCTCAATTCGTTAATCCTAATTGCGATTTTCGATGACTTGTTCGCCTTTCTTGAAGAATTTCTTTGTGTAATGGCTCGCATGAGAATTCGTCTGTGAGTGCGGATGGCGGCGTGGCGTCGATCCCTTCGCGTGACGTACAAGGAGATGAATATGGGTGCTGCTGCCAAACTTGAAGCCGACAATCAGACCTTTCCGTCGACGCGGACGGCCTTTGAACATGCGTGTCGCGAACATGATTGTGCCATTGTCGAAGAAACGCCCATGCTTGCGATCGTTCTGGATGCAAAGCTGGAATTTGGAGCCACCCACTCGATTACGGTCGAACAAGACGGGTGTTTCCAAGTCACATTGAAGGTCGCCTCCGAAGACGGTGGATTTGTGTTGCTTTCGCGCACAACCCGGCCGCCGAAGCATCCATTAAATGTCGGAGATTTGGTGTGTTGGGTTCCGCTCAGACATGATCTGGGGCTTGCCCAAGAGACGAATGAGCATCGGTTTGGCTGGGCCGGCCTGGTATTTGCAACCCTGGAACCCATCTGGGAAGACGGAGAGTGGGGGCTGAGAGAATTCTATGAATAATACAAGACCCAACCCGTCCCGGTCCGCAAGGCGGCAAACTCGAATACACCCCGCCGAAAGTCTTCGGCACCTGTAATGACACGTCATTATACACTGCAAGATGCGACTGAACGCTCCCCCGTTATGGTCAAAGTCTGGGCCCCTAAAGCCTGCAATAATGACTTTGTTTGCCGTGCCATCATTGACGGACTGCACGTTCAATCGAAGGAATTGTTGATTCGCGGCATCGACACAATGCAGGCGAGTTATCTCACCTTATTGGTGGTCTCGGCGGAGCTTTATGGCGTCGGCCAGCCGACAGGTCGTCACGTCTACTGGCATGTTCCGGGTGACGATCTTGGATTGCCGGTACCAGATACGATCGTTGATCTTGTCCGTGGGCGACTGTCTTAACCTCCCCAAATGTAGCATCGCGGCCTCATTAGACTTTTGGGGATGACAGCCCGCCGCCCAAAATTACTTTGTCGAATATCGCCAGTATTGTAGATGGCTCCTCCAACGGACTCATTCGAGTTGAGACGAGGATTGCCCCAATGCCTGCAGAACCTGCGACAGAACCCCAAATCATCGCCCGCAAGATCGGTCATGCCGGGCGTATTACGCTTAATCGTCCCAAAGCCCTGAATGC
>Ga0315338_1001631_pt1 | contig 26589 bp, 24 predicted proteins | sample ASW8metaG_FD_204518 | JGI IMG/M metagenome (GOLD analysis project Ga0315338, IMG submission 204518) | Ammonia-oxidizing marine archaeal communities from Monterey Bay, California, United States - ASW #8 | ecosystem: Environmental > Aquatic > Marine > Coastal | place: USA: California | collected... | reverse complement strand
TCATCAGTTATTGGTAAAGAATCGGCTTTATTTTTAATTAATTTATTAAATAGTGGGACAACTGAACCTCTAGAACCTACAACATTTCCATATCTTACAACTGAAAACCTAGTTTTCATTTTTCCAGTAATATTATTTGCTGCAACAAACAATTTATCGGAAGCCAATTTCGTCGCACCATATAAATTAATCGGGTTGGCTGCCTTATCTGTTGAAAGTGCGATAACTTTCTTTACATTATTAACTAATGCCGCCTGAATAACATTTTCTGCGCCATGAATATTAGTTTTTATACATTCCATTGGATTATATTCAGCAGCTGGCACCTGTTTTAGCGCAGCAGCATGAACAACATAGTCAACTCCATTCATTGCTTGAATTAACCTATCTTTATCCCGAACATCCCCAATAAAAAAACGCATACATTTTTGGTCAAACTCATGTTGCATCTCGAATTGCTTCAATTCGTCACGTGAAAAAATGACTATTCTATGTGGTTTAAATTTCTCAAGGAGCGTTCTTGTGTATTCTCTACCAAATGAACCTGTACCGCCCGTGATTAATATGCTACTTCCATCAAACATTTTATTTACTTTAGCTATGGTCAATTAGAATTAAGTTTACCGGCCTTTCCTTAATGGCTCCATTTCTGGAATATCATTATCCATTGGATCTATTTCATCTCGAACTATTTTACGAAGTGAACGATATTCGTAGGCCCATTTTTTTCTTCTTTTCATCATATATTTAATATGATTGCCTAGAATCATTATTGCTATCTTTAGTCCATATATTCGATAAACATTTAATAGAGTATAGAGTTTTACAAAAAATCTAGTGTAGTAAAAAAATTGAGGGAAACATGCTAATAAAATGGTAAATCTGCCACTAAATATCAGCTTTAAGAAAAGAATAATATCTGTTTCGCCTTTTAATCTTATATGCTTTGCAATGTCTTCAGGCAAACGTGAAACCGTTGTATCATCCGTTAATATTTGTGCATAATTTTTCTTTCCAAATTTCTTTTGATGGTGATGTCTAACCTCAATTCTTATCAACAAATTCCATGACATAAATGTTAATCGAGATGATTCCGTGAAATTAATACAAGTAATAGGATCGGCGGCATCTTTATCAGATATATCAATAAGGTATTCTTCTTCACCTTCAAGGCCTGGCTTTTTCAATAATTCTTTTTTTCTGGCGTACTCATAAAGTGGCGTGCCTGGGAGAGCTTGAGCATAATTTATACTTATGAGTCGTGGGTCATGATCAGCATTCAAACAAGATGCATATTTACAATACTCAATTGTTTCTCTAATGGTTTCATCGGTTTCACCAGGCATACCAATGACTAACTGCATAATATATGCCAGTCCAGCTTCAGCAGTCCATTTTGCTGCATTATAGTTATCATCCATAGATACCTTCTTTTCCATAATCTCCATCATTTTGGCGCTACCTGTTTCATTCCCATAAATGAGCGAATAACATCCAGTATCTTTCATATCTTGAATAATGTCAGGATCCACCATTGAGGTACGGACTCCACCCGCCATCCATAATAAGTTATACGGTTTTATTTTTTCTAAAAATTCGTTCAGCCATTTTCTAGAAGCGCCAAAAGATTCAGCCGCCATATGCACAACAGCAACATTATAACGTTCAATTATATAATCTAAACGTTCAAGTATTTTATCAACAGGAATATGACGAATCCCCTTATCCCATCGATGACAAAATGTACATCGAGCAATACAACCTTTAGCACATGCCAATACACCCAGCCTTAACTTATGTTTCTGTATCTTATTTTTAATTTTATCAAATCTCTTATCACCTTTAGGCATTGTTCGACCGGTAAGTTGTTTTATTGGTACTATCGGAAAATATATATCAACGGTATTATCTTTTTCTATAATAGTCCAATCTACATCCCATACCTGATCTGCTGGTAAAGCAATTTCGTATCCAGTATTAACCATTTCTTTTTGTTTATCTAGAAAAGCTATTCCAAGAATATTTCGTAAATCATCGAAAGACTTTTCTTCTTTATAATGATTTACTAAATTAAGAAAAACCTTCTCTCCTTCACCTATCACACAAACATCTACATCTGCTTTATGAAGTAGTACTTCTGCGGATGCGCACAAATTTCCTCCAACCACTACCTTTACATTAGGTAATATTTCCTTTACACCTTGTGTAATTCTTTTTGTGTATTCATAAGCAGTCGATACGACAGCACTAATTGCCAAAATATCTGGGGATTTTTTTTGAAAATACTCTAACACCTCATCAAATTTTGGTCGATGTGCGTCAATATTATAAAACTCAATATCAATATCAGAATCACCATATCTTTGAACCCAACTCATAATTGACAATGGTCCCCAGGGAGGAGTTCTTGACGGTTCATCGCGAAGTGGTGTTGTAATAATTACTATTTTCATTTTTTTTTACAATTAATTATTAATCAAACTATAGAGACAAAGCATTCTTATAATCTACGTCAGCAATGATATTTTTTAGAAAAATATCAGTTGTCACCTCATTATTATACGTCATAACATAGTTGGCAGCACCAATTGACTGCTGTTTAAATTCTTCATCTGTCATTTTTAATAAATTAATAACTCGCTCCTCAAATATTTCATAACCTGTTTCTTCAAGACGCCATATCCCATCAACAGGAAAATTCCATCTTTTTTTACCCGTATAATTACAAAAAAGGACTCGGTTACCTCTTCCCATACCTTCTGATAAAGCAGTTGAACAAAACGCAATTGAAACAAGACTACGATCTATTAGCTGATATGTTGTAAATTCATCTCGTATTCTTGGTATAATTTCAACATCACTCCCAATGTATTTACTGTACCAATCTAGCTCAATATCTCTTTTTCTTGTATCTGGATCACGTTTACCGGCAACACATAATCTCTTATTGTGTTTTTTACTAAACCGAACGACATATTGAGCAATTTTTCCTGTCGCATCTTCAAATCCATCAAATTCAATATCATCCCAACCAAAAGCAGGTTCTGCTACCAGACATATATCATATTCCTTTGTAAATCCTTTAGTCATATATTTATTTTTATAATAAGCATTTTTTAATGAACCGATAGGGTAGAATTTACCAACAGTTGCACCTTTTCTTTTGTATAAATCCTTTTCATACTCTCCAAAACAAGCAAATTCTGGGATATATATCTCTTTTGCCCTCTCTGGTTTTAAGTGTAATACATCGTAACGTGAGCCATTTTGTATAGCTAGGAATCTGCAATACGGGTAACACCTACTTACCTCATAAAATAATCTTGCATTATCAACACAGGTGAATGTTATATTAGGTTTGATTATTTGTAAAAGAGTAATGACATAACTTACTTGAAAATCATAACCTTTAAAAACCTTTTTAAATGTTAACAAAATAATCTCTTTTGTCACATATAATTCATTTCCATCTACATCAATAATTATATATTTTTCATCTCCACAAAGAGGAGTCATATATTGAGCATTTGAAGAGTCAAGGATTACGATTCTAGCATTATCAGGAGAAGCTCGTAGAACTCTTGCATAACGATTCTTATATAGAAATTTAAAAAAAAATAATATGCCTTTTAGTATCTTCAATTTTCTATTTTGTTTAAAAAATTTCTACCAAACACTTCTTCCACCGTCTGCAACAAGTGTAGTTCCATTCACATAACTGGAGGCATTAGATAATAAAAATAATAAAGCACCTTGATATTCATCAACATTTGCTAATCTTCCGAGTGGTATCCGGCTTGTAATGTCCCGAATAAATTCTACATCTTGATGATTATCTACTCCACCAGGACAAATAGCATTACACCGTACATTATGATCTGCCCAATATGTTGCAATATATTTAGTCATACCGATTAAGGCAGTCTTTGTAACTGAATATGTTATAGGTTTAACCGGTTGTTTATTATTAGGTAAGTGTTTCTTATGATAAATTCTTTGATCTGGTGCAATCAATCCAAGATCAGAAGAAATATTAACAATACACCCACCTTCAGGATTCAGACTGATTGCGCTACCATAATGTTTCGCACATAAAAACGCTCCCGTTAAACCAACTGAAATGTCATCATTCCATTTATCAAGAGGAAAATTTTCTAGCCTAGAAAAATTTGATGTATCTTCATTCTCAACTTTGGGATTATTCGCAGCATTGTTAACCAGACCATAAATATAACCATATCTATCTTGCAATTTCTTGCAATTTTCTTGGATTTGAGCTTCATCAGTAATATCAATACACCATCCAGTGATATCAACATCATAGCGTTTAGACATATCTTGTGTTATTTGTTCCATCAATTGCTGGTTAATATCTAATAAAACTGGAATACCACCAGCCTGTGCTACTATTTCCGCATGTTGTTTACCCAACAAACCAGCTGCACCGGTTATGATTACAACTTTATTTTTTAAAGAAAATAAATTATCTAACATAAGATTTATTATTAAACCTATTTTAGAATATGCCCTTTCTTTGCCCGCCGTCTACTGTTAGGCAACTACCAGTCATGAAACTAGAATGATCAGAACAAAGAAATAATGCCGCATCAGCAATCTCTTCTGCAGTTCCGAATCGTTTCATAGTCACTGTGGATTCAATCATTTTTTTAATTTCTTCAGGATTATCTTCTATTTTCTTTTCCCAATTGCTACCTGGAAAATAAATATTTCCTGGTGCTATAGCATTTATGCGTACGTTGTGCTTACTTAACGGGCGAGATATGCCACGAACATAAGCATTAAGAGCAGCTTTTGCTGCAGAATATGTTATTGGTGCGCCGTCAATAACTTCAGAACCACAAATTGAAGATACACAAACAATGACTCCCTGTGTTTTCGATAATGCCGAGATTGCCGCTTCAACTGTATTAGTGGTGCTCCAAAAATTTATTGCAAAAACTCTTTGCCATTCATCATAGCTTTCATTTCCAGGTAATACAGAACTACCAGAACCTACATTACAAACTAGAATATCAATTTTACCCATTTTAGAAAGCGTTTCAGTTATTACCTTTTTTGCTTCATCGGGTTGACTAACATCTCCCTGTGCAATAAATGCTCCTGGAATATCACTGGCTGCAAAAGTAAGTGATTTCTTGTTACGCCCATTAATAACAACATCACAACCTGCACCAGAAAGTTTCTTAGCAATTGCATTCCCAATCCCAGTAGAGCTACCAGTTACAAGCGCTACTTTCCCATTTAGTTCAAGATCCATAATCTGTGACCCAGTCTTTACACATTTCGAAATATTGGTTTAATTTTCCAGCATGATCATTATTACTTGCTCTTGCAGTTTGTAGAATATAATTGCCCTGATAATTAAATTTTGCCAAATTAGTAAATACTGATTCAAAATCAGCATTGCCTTCACCCAAAGGAACTGTTACCCCTTTACGGAGCCTATCTTTTACATGGACATTAAGAACATACTGGCCATAGGCAATAAATTCTTGTTTAGGCAAAAAACCAAGAGCAGCGCTATTTCCAATATCATAATTAACTCCAAATACATCAGATTCAAATTTTGACATAAAATTTGCTAGCTCATATGGAGGTAAATCAGATTCGAATATTATCTTAACTTTTAAATGAGAAAAAAAATCTTCATGCGACAATAAAAAGGGTACTAGTTGATCTTCTTGATTTTTATTTTCAAGACTTCCATTGTCTACTAATGGCAAAATTACAATTGTAATACCAAGATCTGAACATGCCTGTATAACTTCAATAAAATCATTATGTAGTTTGTCTCGCTCAGAACTAGTTGCCTTCCAAAATGGTGATTGCATGAAGCAATCGCCGGTTAATGAATTAATAGTTATATCATTCTTTTGACAAAGTTCTACGATTCTACTCCTGCCAGATTTAGTCATTAATGGATTATCATATAATCGATCCTGGTCGAGCGTCCATTCCATCAATTCAATACCTATATCAGATCCTAAAGAAAACTCATCTTGCCAATTTTTCCAAGGAAAGGCCTGTGTCTTTCCATCAATAAGAGGAGAAAGACGCCCCTGCATAAAACCTATACGTTCACTTACTAATTTAATAATTATTATTCCTAAAATTGATATGGGGTTGGGGACGTCATTCCTTTCTTTTCATCCAACTTATTCCAATTCTGAATCTGTCCTTTGATATCCACGTTAATTTCATTACTCCATGCACTAAGTATTTTTGTAAAAGTATCGCCTACTCTTCCTTGATTAATAGGATTACCATTTAAGGATACTACCGGCAGCATGCAAAAAGGTGTTCCGGTCATAAATGCTTCATCGGCTGTATAAACATCGTATGGTTCAATATTTTTTTCAACAACAGAAATTCCTAATTTTGGGCATAGCTCTTCCATAACATAAGCCCTCGAAACGCCACGCAAAATATTACGCCCTTCAGGTGAAATCACTATGCCATCCTTTATAATAAAAAAATTATCCCCTGTTCCCTCTGCCACAAAACCATCTGGGTCTAATAATAATGCCCAATTGTTGTCGCCCTCGATCTTGGATGCCTCAATGTTTGCCATAAGATAATGTATACGACTTCGATTCTTAATTTTTGGTTCTAAGAGATTCGCAGGAATTGCACGTTGTGAAGTTATTACGGCATTAATACCGCTATCAAATAATTTACCTAACCCAGTAACTGTCCAACGTAACGGAAAATCAGCAACAATGATATTCGTACCTTTATGGATTCCCTCTGCTCCCTGATAGATTCCAAGCAAGCCTCTTGAAATATCAATCATTAATCGATGCTCATCATTATTAGAAAATAAGTGATCATTTGCATCAATAGTTTCATAGCAAATTTTCTCCATCTGATCGGGTGAGACTGAAATTGGTATTCTAAGTATTTTTATTCCTACATATAAACGTTGTATATGTTCTTTTAACTTAAACTGCTTCTTGTTAAATGACCGTGTCATTTCAAAGACCATATCCCCAAACATTAATGAAGAATCATAGATTGAGACTTTAGCATCAGCTTCCTCAACAAATTCTCCATTAAAATAAACTATACGATTTTTAGATTTCATTTTTTATTTAGCTTCTAATTAGGTTAAGTTCTTTCTTATAAACGTTATCAAACCACTTAATAATATCTCTAACATGAAAGTTATTATTCCTTGGATACAAATATTCATATAACTGCCTCATAAACTCATATTGTTCCTGTGTATTAACATCAAGAATTAAATCAGGTCTTCGAAATTCTTCTGGGCAGGTAATTGTACTTATAGAGCACCAGTTCTCATCAACTGGGGTTTGTGTTTCATAATTAAAAAAATTTAGATGTAAATGCTCTCTTTTTACAGAATCTGTAGTTCGATTATGAACTTCTTTTAGTAATGAAAAATCGAATACTTCAGCACCAATTCCATCTGGATACCCTGAATTATTGATAACTGAAAGATTTGAAGAAAAACCCCTATGGTTTAATGAAAAATGATGTTCGATAATTCTATCAATTTCAGATGGTTCTGGTGTTGCATTATCAGCCGGCAATCTAACTACAATTTCTGCATTACTTAATTGTGCAGCTTCATAATAACGCTCAACTAAATCATCTTCTGAACCCGCATAGATAGTGACATTATATTCTTTCCCCAAACTTGACAGCGGATAATTTAAATTCGTATCTGGTATAGCCAAAATAATTTCATCTATACGTTGACAACGTTTGACTCTTTCAAGAATACGACCAACTAAAGGTGCGCCAGCCAAATCTAACATAGACTTTCCTGGTAACCGTAATGAATTTATACGGGCCTGAACAATTAACACTACTCGAGGTTTAATGTTTATTTCCTATGCTATTATTCTGGTATGTCAATTCTTAACTTTTTACGTACTTCTAATTCTGTTTCTGAAATATCTTTTTTACCAGTGCCAAGCACAAAAGGTACTATGCGTACAGTTTCAACAAAATCCCTTAATGAATGAGTTTCTATTGATGCAGATTGATCAGATCCGTACATTGCTCGATCCAAAGTTATATGACGCTCAATAGAAGAAGCGCCTAGCGCAACAGCAGACGTACATACTTTTAGTAACGAAGTTTCATGGCCCGAATACCCAACATTACATTTATAACGCTCTTTTAACATAGGAATACATAGCAAATTAGCATCCCCATCTTTCATTGGATATGTGCTATTACAATGCATTAATTCAAATGGACAGTTCTTTTTATTAAACAAATTTACTACTTCATCCACTTCATCAATGGTTGCCATTCCAGTAGAAATAAAGGTTTTCTTTTTTTCATCAGCTATTTCATTAAGTAATTTCTTATGTCCTAACATAGCAGATGCAACTTTATTATATTTCAAATTAAATTTTCTTAGGAAATATTGTGAGTCTACATCCCATGCAGAAGCAAACCAATCAATGTTATGACTTTGACAATAATTATTTATCTCCTCGTACTGAGCATGATTAAATTCAAGCCCCTCTTTCTGTTCACGTTGAGTTGTGCCCCAAGGACTTTCACGAGGACTATCAAGGAAATCCTTTGTGTAAACTTTATCAATAGTACGTTTTTGAAATTTTACTGCGTCAAATCCTGCCTCTACAGCAAAATCTATCAATTGTTTTGCTATTTCCATACTACCGTTATGATTAATTCCAATCTCAGCTATCAAATATAAGTTCATTGATGTCATCCTCACTTAGTTTTTCAAAGTCTATCAATTCTTCAATAAAGGCTCGCACAAATCCTTCTCCTCCTTTTTGAGGTAAAATGAGGTCCGCAATATCCTTTATCATCGGATGTGCGTCACTAGGTGAAACAGAATAAGCAGCTTCCTTCATTAATTGTAAATCATTCAAATCGTTTCCTAATGCAATCAGTCCATTTAATGGATTTGATGTATTAGGAAATTTTTTTTGCAAATACTTATTTATAAAGTCTAATTTGTTATCGATACCTTGCTTGCATTCAAGATTTAATTTTTTTGCCCTTATTGAAACAACTGAATTTTTTTCTTTTGATACAATAAGAAAATTAATATCTAGCTGATATTTCCGCTTGAATGATCGCATTAAATCAAAAGCCAAACCATCTCCACGATCGCAGCATACGCTTTCATTGCCATTTTGATCTACCCATACCTTGTTATCTGTAAATACTCCGTCAAAGTCAAATACAATTGTATGTATATCTGATAATTTAGGAATAGATTTACTCAAAACCCAATTCCTTTTCTATCAATTCACAAAAAATATGACAAATTAATATATGCGACTCCTGAATTCTTGCTGTAGAGTCGGAAGGAATTATTAATGAGATATCTGCTACATCATTATGGTCTTCAATACTTTTTCTTATATGATCGTGGTTATTCATCAAACTCTTATCTGTTTCCTATAATTCTATTTAAAAATAACTCTATTTAATTCAGGTTTTCTAAAATAACCGAAGAATTACCTTTTTCAATTAAACTACCTTTTCTTAATCTATAAATATAATCACAATTTTTAACAGTGCTTAGTCTGTGTGCTATAGTAATAATAGTTTTTTCTCCTCTGTATGTATCGATTGCGCTCATAATTTCAGCCTCTGTTTTTGTGTCAAGTGAGCTAGTTGCTTCATCTAGCACTAATACTGATGGATTATGATAAAGTGCTCTCGCAATCCCGACACGTTGGCATTGTCCGCCTGATATTCGAACCCCCCTTTCTCCTACAATAGTATCTATACCGTCTGGTAATTCATTAATATAATTTTCTAATTTTGCTGATCTAATTGCTCGCCACACTGCATCATCATTAATTTCATTCTTTGCTATACCGAAAGCGATATTTGAACGAAGGGTATCATCTGATAAATAGATTGACTGTGGTACATAACCAATATTTTTTTGCCAATTTTGTATGCCATTTTGGATATCTATTCCATCGACATATACATAACCACTTTCAGGTTTAAATAGTCCCAATATGATATCAATCAAAGTAGTTTTTCCTGATCCACTACCACCAATGATGCCGATAGAAGTCCCTTTTTTAATAACAATGCTCACATTATCTATAGCTTTATTATTAGAATGAGGATAACTAAAACTAACGCGATCAAACTTCAGTTCATCATTAAAAGGTATGTCATCGCTTGGTATAACCTTAACTCTTGACTCATTAAGTTCATCATATATTGTCTTTATGACAGGCATGGAATATCTTATAGATTGCACAGCCACAATTATTCGATTTACTGAAGGCATTAAACGAAATGCAGCTGCCGCGAACACACCTAGTATAGGAAGTAGAATATTTAATGATTTACCTTGAAAAACTACAGCTAAAACCAATACTGCTAATCCAATAACCAAAAGTAACTCTGTCCATAATCTAGGTAAAGCCTGTAATACAACTGCTCTTTGAGATATTTTTGAATGCGCAATATTATGTACTTTATATTGATCGATAAAACCTTTCTCACGTCCTAATATTTTTATATCCTTGATTCCGCCAAAACCCTGTTGTGCATGTTGTATCCGAAAACCGTCATGATATTGACGTTCCTTACCCCAGCGTAATACACGATCTTTTGTAAAATAATGAAAAACAAAACTTGAACAAAAGAAAACAAACATTACCAAGAACGCTCCAAAAGGTTCTATAAAAAGTAATAAAGTAGAAATACCAGTTATTATCATTATTTCAGCTAACAATAAGAAGCTTTGTTGAGTAACACTCGTAATAGTATTAACTTGCCCAATTACATTCCTAATTAATTCTGCTGAATTTCGAAATAGGTGAAATGAATATGGCCGATAAATATAACCTGAAAAAAGTCTTTCAGAAACATTAGCCAAAAACTCATAAAGAAATCGTGTGGTTCTCCATACTAAAAAAGCAAGAAACATGGCCTTGATAAGATATATAAAAACTAATAAAAGAATTGAGATAATTACCAAAACCTCATGACTAGGATTTCCTAATTTGCCAATCCATGGTGACAATAACGGATATTGAGAAATATAATTGGGCTCAATAATCAAAGATAGTATAGGTATTACCAGGCCGATCCCTAGTGTTTCTAAAGCCATGCCTACTAACATGTAAAATAGTAAGAATATAGCTACTCGACGTTGGTCTTTAGTAAATATAGACCATAACTGTCTAAATGGAGATATATTAATCATATGTATTTATGAAGTGATTGAAAATTGAACGCTACCGCCATACAGAGTATTTATAACTCTGTATAAAATCTAATATTTTTTATTTACTAAATATTAGAATTATCTAAACTGATATCTAAAATTGATGGTGTCATAATTTTGTCATGATCGAATGATTCACGTGCTAAATGAAAATAATGTGAGGCATTTTCCAATGAGGTTATAACACAAGCATCAAATTTATCTGTTTCATTAAGTTCTAACCAAACATCAAGCCCAAGAAATTTCTCAACTTCACTTTCTTTCTCCCAGATACCTACAAGTGTTATTTCGTGAGCATGAGAACGAATTAAAGCAATTTCTGCTAATTCTGAAATTCCACACAACAATAAATTTTTAAAGTCCCTTTCACAACAATCTTCAAAAATTTTATCGATTGAATTTCCGGCTTGTCGATAAAAATCAAATGAATGAGTTAAATACTCAGTTGTTAAGCGGCTTTTTTCTGATAGTCCTTTTGGCGTTAAGTAATAAAGATATCTATTAGCAGGAGCCTGATGAATTTTTACCAAACCTTTACGAACACATCTTTTTAAATATGAATTGGCTAGACCAAGAGCAACTCCTAATCTGTTTGCAAGATGTCTTTGTGTAAAATCTTTCTTATTTTCTATACTCTGTAAAATTTCTAGAGTTGTTGCGTCTTCTTTCTGATTATTGTTCATAATATGAACAGTATACATAAGTGTGTTCAAAAAATGAACTAGAAGATAAAGTTAACTAGATTTTTCTATAAGTGACTGATCTAAAGTAACTTTTATGTAATTTTCAGAAATTTGTAGTAAAACAATCACGCGATTTTCGGAATTTTGACCGAATAAAGTCGCCTCATATCCCTCAAATGCTCCTTCAGCAATAAATATTTTATCGCCTCGATGGAATTTTTTTCTTGGAAGATCATGAAACCCTTTATTTTGTTCGCTATTTCTTAATTTTAATATCAGCTCATCAGGAACTTTTGATAGATTATTTCCAAATTTCACCATATTTGATACACCAGTTGTTGAGCGAATTGGTGCCCAATTATCTGTCTCGTCACTCAGATAAATAAATAAGTATCTTGGAAACATTGGCTGAATAGACTTTTTCGAACGACCATATCTTTTTATCCTTTGTATGATTAAAGGAAGATACGTTTCATACCCTTGTCTTTCTAAATGTTCTTGAGCTAGTTTTTCCTCTTTTGGTTTTGAATATATTAAATACCAGGATTTCATCGAAAAGATTATCTTTCAATTGGCAGAATAAATTGATTTTCTTCTATATAGGAAATTAATTTCTCAATACATTCAGAGATCGATAATCTTTTAGTATCTAAAATTAATTCTGGATTTTCAGGAATTTCATACCCTGATGATATTCCGGTAAAATCTGAAATCTCACCAGACCTTGCCTTCTCGTAGAGTCCTTTAACATCACGAGATTCACATACATCTAAAGGAGAATCACAAAAAACCTCAATAAAATCACCTTTTTTAACCAACTCTCTTACAATTTTTCTATCATTACTAAAAGGAGAAATAAATGCAGTTAAAACAATAGAGCCGGCTTCCATCATTAATTTACTTACTTCGCCTATACGTCTTATATTTTCTGTTCGATCGGCATCGGAAAATCCAAGGTCTTTACATAGACCTTGACGAATATTATCCCCATCTAAAACATAGGTTCTTATCTTATTTCTATGCAAAACATCTTCCAATGCATGAGCTAAAGTTGATTTACCTGATGACGATAGACCAGTAAACCAAATAATAGTGCTTTTATGGTTATTCATCATTTCTCTATCTTTACGATATATGATGGGTTCCTGCCATATTGTATTTTGATAAGTTATTTTATTCATCACTTAAATAAATTATATTTTTAATCGTCCAATTGAATGATAACTCATACCAAATGATTTCATTATTTCTGGCTCATAAACATTACGCAGATCAATAAAGATTGGTGTTTTCATTTTTTCTCTAATTAATTGTATATCAAGATTTCGATATACATTCCATTCTGTCATTAGGACTATCGCATCAACTCCATCTAATGTCTCATAAACATCATCATAATATTGGATTTCTGTAGGTAGCAATGTTTTAGCTTCTTTCATACCTTGTGGATCATGTGCATTAATACTAGCACCCTTTTCAATTAATCTTGGCAAGATAGTGAGAGCTGGGGCATCACGCATATCATCTGTCTCAGGTTTAAATGTTAAACCCAAGACTGCTATTTTCTTTTGCTTTAAATCATCATTAAGTGCGTGACTAATTTTTTTTACCATTCTTAATTTTTGCGCTTCATTGACTTCAATAACTGATTCTATAATTTTTACTGAGGAACCAGCTTCTTTAGCTATACGAACAAGAGCTTGAGTGTCTTTAGGAAAACAAGAACCTCCATAACCAGGACCAGGATGTAAAAATTTTCGTCCAATACGTCCATCCAAGCCCATTCCTTTTGCAACAGCATGAATATCTGCACCCACATTTTCACATAACATTGACATCTCATTTATAAAACTTATTTTAGTTGCTAAAAAAGCATTTGAGGCATATTTTATTAATTCCGCACTTTCTAAATCTGTCGACAATATTGGTGCCTCAATTAAATTTATAGGTCTATAAAGTTCTCTTAAAATATTCTCTGCTCGTTTATTCTCAGTGCCAATAACTATACGATCTGGTCTCATAAAATCAGTTATAGCTGCACCTTCACGTAGAAATTCAGGATTAGATGCTACATCAAAATTGGCGTCTGGATTTGATTCAAGAATGAAACGCTTAACGTTTCTTGCTGTACCAACTGGAACAGTCGATTTATTAACAATGACAGTATACTTATTTAGAAATGGTACTATATTTTTAGCAGCTTGATATACAAAACTTAAATCAGCATAACCATCTCCTCGTCTTGCAGGAGTGCCTACAGCAATAAATACAAGATCAGAATCTGGTATACAATCATTAAGATTATCAACAAAAGAAAGACGTCCTTGTTTTATATTTTTATTTAAGAGTGCTTCAAGACCCGGCTCATAAATGGGCGCTCTACCATCTGAGAGTGTATTAATCTTTGCTTTATCAAGATCGAAACATTTAACATGGGCACCGAACTCTGCAAAACAAGTGCCTGATACAAGGCCAACATACCCACAACCAAGTATTGTCACTTTCATTTACTATTCTCCATCATTTATCACAATCGAAGAAGATTTATTTTTTCTGGTTTTTTATTCCTATCAAGAACGCCCTTAACATCATAAACAATACCAGTGTTATCGTTTAATAAATTATGAATGAGATTCCATCCTTGCTTAATAAAATCATTATGAGGAACCGCAAGAATAACCGCATCTGATTTTTTTAAACTACCATGTTCAGTCAGTACAAGTTGATATTCATTCTCAACATCTAAACTATTAGCACAGGGATCGTGAATTTGCGTATTTATATTATGATGATTTAGCTCTTCCATTATACCCATTACGCCAGTATTGCGTATATCGGAAACATTCTCTTTAAAGGTAATTCCTAGAACAGTAATAATAATATTGTTCAAATTATTATTCGTCTTTATAAGTTCTGCTATTACTCTATTAGCTATATATTTTCCAACAGAATTATTAATATTTCTACCTGCAAGAATAACTTGCGGGCTATAACCAAGTAAAGCTGACTTATATGTTAAATAATACGGATCTACACCGATACAATGTCCTCCAACTAGTCCGGGCACGAATTGTAAAAAATTCCATTTAGTGCTCGCGGCTTGAAGTACTTCATGCGTATCAATCCCCATTTTATCGAATAAAATTGCAAGTTCATTCACTAAAGCAATATTTAAATCACGTTGTGTATTTTCAATAATTTTGGCAGCCTCAGCAACTTTAATTGATGGTGCCTTATAAACGCCATTCCCTAAAACTAATGAATAAATATCAGCAATTATTTTCAATGTTGTATCATCTTGCGCAGAAACAACTTTTGAAACTTTTTCAAATGTATGATTTTTGTCACCCGGATTTATTCTTTCTGGAGAATACCCAAGAAAAAAATCTTCTCCGCATTGAAGACCAGATTCATTGATTAAAACAGCTGCACATTCATCTTCAGTTGCTCCAGGATAAACAGTAGATTCGTAAACAACAATATCGCCCTTCTTTAAAATTTTGCCAATTATTTTAGATGCTAATAATAAGCATCTTAGATCAGGTTTGTTCTCATCATCGACAGGTGTTGGTACGGTTATAATATGGAAATTTGCTTTAGACAGTTCCTTTTCATCTGAAGTAAACTTAATATTCGAAGAATTTAGATCTGAATTACTTACCTCTCCTGTTTTATCTATGCCAGAAATTAATTCATTAATTCTTTCCTTATCGATATCAAAACCAATTACAGGTTTAATTTTACTAAAAGCAACTGCTACTGGTAATCCAACATAGCCTAATCCCGTAATCGATATAGTACGTTCTATATGAGTACTCATATTTCATAATACCCTTTATACCATTTAATAAAATTCTCAATGCCCAACTCAATTGGTGTTGATGGTGAATAATCTATATGGTCAACTAGTTCATCAACATTTGCATATGTTTCGATAACATCACCCGCTTGAAGTGGCAAAAAACTTTTCTTCGCGTTTTTGTTAAGGTTCTTTTCAATTAGTTCAATAAAATACATAAGTTCAACAGGTTTGTTGTTACCTATATTATATAGTCTATAGGGTGCTTTACTTGTAGCTGGATCCGGATTATTACTACTCCATAATGAATTAGCTTGAGCCACATTATCTGATACACGAACAACTCCCTCAACAATATCATTAATATAAGTGAAATCGCGTTTATGTTTTCCATTGTTAAATATATCTATTGTTTGATTATTTAATATTTTTTTTGTAAATATAAATAATGCCATATCAGGTCTACCCCATGGGCCATACGCCGTAAAGAAACGTAGTCCACTTACGGGTATTCCATATAAATAACTATATGTATGGGCCATTAATTCGTTGGATTTTTTTGTGGCAGCATAAAGCGATAACGGATGATCTACATTATGTTTTACACTAAATGGCATTTGGGTATTTGCTCCGTAGACTGAACTTGAAGATGCAAAGGTTAGATGTTTTACATTGTAATTACGACATGCCTCTAAAATATTCATAAAACCATTAATATTTGATTCTATATAAGCATACGGATTCTTTAGTGAGTATCGAACGCCTGCCTGAGCAGCTAGATGAATGACATAATCAGGAGAATTTAATTCAAAAATTTTATCAATTTCATTTTTCTTGATAATGTCTGTTTTATAGAAGATAAATTTTTTGTTTTCGATCAATTGAGATAAACGTGCCTCTTTTAATGATACATCATAATATTCATTAATATTATCAATCCCAATTACTTCATCACCTCTTTCCAGTAAGTACTTTGAGGTATGAAACCCAATAAAACCAGCAGAGCCAGTAACAATAAACTTCATAAAATATTTAGTTCTTTGGTTAGTTTAATGAATAAGATGAGAACTATACTCCTCTCCAATTAATCTTAGTAAGATAGAGTTTATATAGTTAATAAATTTAGCTACATGGTGTTTGTGTCTAATCGTCTTCATAGCATTAATAAAATTTAGCAATTTATTCATATGTTCCTTGTCCATAAGTTCTAATACTCGATCAATAAGGTCGAAAAGTATACTTTAGAAAGGTTTTGTTGTTCATGTCTAACATATTGTAGATTTATTCTTTTCAATTTACTAAATGTATTTGAGGATTGAAATCAATAAAAAAGCCACCATTGGCAGCTTTTTTTATTTGGCGTCCCCAAGGGGATTCGAACCCCTGTTGCCGCCGTGAAAGGGCAGTGTCCTAGGCCTCTAGACGATGGGGACAAATTAAATATTTTTTTAATTTTGTTTGGTGGAGCTAGGCGGGATCGAACCGCCGACCCCTTGCATGCCATGCAAGTGCTCTCCCAGCTGAGCTATAGCCCCATATCTGCTAACCTCAACAGGCGGCGACTGTACGTGACGACTCTATAACTGTCAAGATAAGGCATCATTTTCGATAAATTCAATAGCATTGTTTAACCTTTCTAATGTCTTTTTTTGCCCCAGTAATCGTAATGTATCGTCTATACTGGGTGAAATAACTGTTGCGGTAACTGCAACCCTTACTGGTTGAGCTAATTTACCCATCTTCATGTCAAAGCTTTTCGCTGATTTTTCTATGGCATCCTTAATATTATTATTATTCCAATTTTTAACATTATTAAGATGCTGACAAAGCTTTTTTAAGGGTTCAATAATGACTGGTTGTAAATATTTTTTTGCGGTATCAGAATTATAGTCAATAGAATTATTATAAAAAACTATACTTTGTTCGACTAGCTCTTTTAATGTAGCCGTTCTTTGTTTTTGTACATTAAGTAATTCATCTAAATCTGGTCCAGATTTTATGGGTATATTCATATTCTCAAAATAATTTTTCAATGGACCAATAAGTTTAGAATTACCAGTATTTTTTAAATATTCTTGATTTAACCAAAGTAATTTCTCATTATTAATACGTGATGCTGATTTATTAACATCCTTAATATCAAATCCAGAAATCATTTCGTCAATGGAAAATATCTCCTGATCATTCTTCGACCATCCAAGCCGAACTAGATAATTTAATAAGGCTTCTGGTAAATATCCACCCCTTTTATATTCTAAAATATTTGATACACCATCTCTTTTAGAAATCTTTTTACCATCTTCCCCGAGAATCATAGGTATATGCGCATAATTTGGTAATGAAACATCTAATGCATTTAACATATTAATCTGTCTTGGCGTGTTATTAAGATGGTCATCGCCACGTATAACATCTGTAATTTTCATATCCATATCATCCACAACAACTGTGAGATTATAAGTCGGCGAACCATCAGCCCGTGCAATTATTAAGTCATCAAGCTCTTTGTTATCAAAAATTACTTTACCTTGAACTAAATCATTAACAACAACTTGTCCGTCTAGTGGATTTTTAAACCGAACAACAGGATTTATATTGCTTGATGAATACTGATTTCTACTACGACAAAAACCATTATATTTGGGCTTTTCTCCTCTTTTAATCGCTTCGTCTCGCATAGTGTTAACTTCTTCCTTCGAGCAGTAGCAATAATAAGCATTTCCTGTTTCGAGTAATTGTTTAACTACGTCTTTATAATTATCAAGTCGTTGACTTTGGTAATATGGACCTTCATCATAATCCAATCCCAACCATTCCATTCCATCAAGAATAATTTTTGCTGATTCCTTTGTTGAGCGTTCTTGATCGGTATCCTCAATCCTAAGGATAAATTTTCCTTTATTATGTTTGGCGTATAGCCATGAAAACAGGGCAGTCCTTACTCCGCCAATATGCAATAAACCAGTCGGACTCGGTGCAAAACGAGTTTTTATATTCATATATCGCCCAATATTAAAAAATAAATATATTACGAGATGCTATACATTGCTAGGACTTCATTCCAAGCACACACCAATAAGGTGCTTCGTCAGAAAACCGAATATCAATCAACCCCGCATTTTCCATCATATTTATTATCTGTATTCTGGTAAATCTATGCTCAAGCCTAGTACCGAATCTATCGAGTGAATCAGTCCTCATAGTATAAAAACTCTTGGCTCGATACTCAGATAGCGGAATATTGCTTACACTAAATTTCATTTTTTCAAGTAGAAAAGATAACCGTGCAAACGGTAAATAGATAAAAATAGCAATTATATTGCTAAAAAAATATTTTATGTAGAAAGGTGATTTTGAAATTACAATCCTAAAAAAATCAGAAAATCTCCAAATTAGAGAATACCATTTTGGGCGATTATCAAATGCATAATACAAATAAATCAGAAATGGTGCGCCTGATTTTAATTTACTTGCACATATCTTAATTGCGCTTTCTGTATCGGGTAAATGATGCAGTACACCTAGTGAATATGCAAAGTCGAGTGAATTATCCAATATTGGTAATGCATCAATTCTTCCTTGTATTAAATAACAGTTTTTTTTGTCCAATAAATTTTTTTTTGCTACATGAATTGCTTTATTACTTGCATCTATACATATTAGTAAACCTACTTTTTCAGCAACAAACTTTGCCCAGCGACCAGAACCGCAGCCAAAATCAATACCGACACCTTGAATTATTTTATCGCTCCATGGAAACAGTTTAAAATAGTCTAAAAATTGTTTCTTTAGCTCCTTATAATTAACAGAAGATTGATTATAAACTTCCCATTCATCGCCAAAGTCATTTATAACTTTGGGATCAAAATTATTTTTCACCATAATTCAATATTATATTTTTATTATAAAATAAATCGTATTTTTAGACTTTTTCAAAAAGCCATGGTACTAATTTTGCTCGACTCTTTTCATATCTTTCTATCGAATCAGAATACTCAAGAGTAAGAGCTATATCATCTAAGCCTTCAATTAATCGAGTTTTCAAGCTAGAGTCAATATCAAAATGAAAAGATTTTCTATCTTCTGTCTTAACAAGCTGTCTTTCAAGGTTAATTGTTGCTTTAAAACCAGGAGAGGATTGTGAAGAACTAAATAGTATATCTATTTCCTTCGTGTGTAATCTGATGGGTAAAAATCCATTCTTAAACGAATTACTATAAAAAATATCTCCAAAACTTGGAGCAATAACAGCCTTAAACCCAAAATCAGATAATGCCCATATAGCATGTTCTCTAGATGAGCCGCAACCAAAATTCTCCCTCGCCAATAATATTTCTGCTTCTTTATAATGCAATTTGTTTAGGACAAAATTTTGATTTGGCTTTCTTTTTGTATTCTTTGTAGTTGAAGAAATATTTTCACCAAGATAACGCCATGCATCAAATAAATTTACCCCAAAACCAGTACGCTTTATTGATTTAAGGTACTCCTTTGGAATGATTGCATCCGTATCCACATTTGATCTATCTAGTGGAGCTATAATACCTGTAAATGTTTTAAAAACCTTCATTCAAAAATCTCTAATATCAACGAAATGACCGGCAACAGCAGCGGCAGCGGCCATGCTTGGACTTGCGAGATGCGTTCTTCCGCCTGGTCCTTGGCGACCTTCGAAATTACGATTGGATGTTGATGCGCATCGTTCTTCCGGTTCAAGTTGATCTGGATTCATACCTAAACACATTGAACAACCTGGATCCCGCCATTCAAATCCGGAATCAATAAAAATTTTAGCTAATCCTTCATCTTCGGCTTGTCTTTTAATTAAACCAGAACCAGGAACAACAATTGCCAGTTTAATGTTTTTAGAAACTTTTTTTCCTTTAATAATAAAAGCTGCATCGCGTAAATCCTCTATTCTTGAATTTGTACATGAGCCAATAAATACTTTGTCGATTTTTATCTGATTAAATTTCATTCCTGGTCTAAGATTCATATAATCTAATGCATTCTTATAACCTTCTCGCTTTACAATATTATCTGTTTCTGAAGGATCTGGAATCGTATCATTAACCGAAATAACCATCTCAGGTGATGTGCCCCAAGTTACTTGTGGTTCTATTTCTGATGCGTCAATTTCGATAACTTTATCAAAATTCACATCATCATCACTCTTAAGGCTTTGCCATAAATTAACCGCTTTCTTCCAATTATCTTTAGGTGCATAAGGTCTGCCTTCAACATAATCCAAAGTTGTGTTGTCAACAGCAATAAGACCGACACGTGAACCTGCTTCAATACTCATATTACATATCGTCATACGGCTTTCCATTGATAAAGAACGAATAACATTACCAGCAAACTCAATAGCATAACCAGTCCCTCCAGCAGTTCCTATTTTACCAATAGTGCTGAGTATAATGTCTTTTGCGGAAACACCTTTCGCCATCTCTCCGTCAATATTAATAAGCATATTTTTATCTTTTTTAAGTACTAAGCACTGCGTTGCAAGCACATGTTCAACATCTGACGTACCAATACCAAATGCTAATGCGCCCAATGCGCCATTAGTAGAAGTATGAGAATCGCCACAAACAATCGTCATTCCTGGTAAAGATGCACCTTGTTCTGGGCCAATAACATGAACGATCCCCTGTCGTGGATCAAACATATCAAATTTAGTAATTCCTGTATCCTTACAATTCTTATCTAATGTCTCTAGTTGAATCTTTGAAATTGGATCACTAATAATTTCTCGATTTTTTGTTGGGACATTATGATCAGGAACCGCTAAATTAGTATTTACCCTCCATGGTTTACGATTTGCAAGCCTAAGACCCTCAAACGCCTGAGCTGAAGTTACTTCGTGAATTAAATGGCGGTCGATGTAAATTAATGATGTGCCATCATCAAAATTATGCACAACATGATCATCCCAAAGTTTGTCATAAAGTGTTTTCATTTTTTACATATATTATCTTTAATTTTCAGAGTTAATTGCTACAACTGTACGGCCCACAGTCTTACAAGCCAGCATATTTTCAAAAACAGATGGTAGATCTTCTAGTTGGACTATGTTTGTTACAATTTTATCAATATGTTTCGGCGCTAAATCATTAACAAGACGATTCCACAAATGTGTGCGCATGCTCATAGTGCATGCAGGGGCATTAATACCAAGTATGCTAATACCTCGTAAAATAAAAGGCATAACAGTTGTATTAAAATGAGAACCTCCGGCAAGTCCAACTGAAGCTATATTTCCACCTGGTTTTATCGATCTAGCTAACCAAGCTAAAACATCTCCACCTACATTATCAATAGCACCGCCCCATTGACCTTTTTCCAATGGCGGTCCTTCTGATCTAATTGTATTTCGGTCTAGTATATGTTTTGCTCCTAATGTAGTCAGTAATTGATGACTATTCGATTTTCCAGTAATTGCTACGACTTCATATCCCAATTTTGACATTATATCGACAGCAAAATTACCCACTCCACCAGTAGCTCCAGTCACTACAAACCTTCCTAAATCTGGCTTTTGATTATTTTCTTCAAGCCGCTGAACACATAGCGCAACGGTGAATCCAGCTGTGCCAATAGCCATTGCCTCAAATAGGCTCATATTATCTGGTAGGGGTACAACCCAGTCAGAAGGTACCCTCGAATATTCAGAATATCCTCCATCATGACCAACACCAAACTCATACCCAGTAACAAGAACAGCATCTCCCTCCTTAAAACGTTTATCGCTCGAACTAACAACATTTCCAGACACATTAATACCAGCCACTAAGGGAAATTTTCGTATAATATTCCCAATACCAGTCGCAGCCAAAGCATCTTTATAATTTACAGAAGAATATGCGGTCTTTATTAGAACCTCTCCTTGGCTTAGATCATTGATATTTAAGTTTTCAACACGGCCAACCACCTCATTGTTTGTGTTATATACCCTAAATGCCTTAAATTCTTTCATAATATACCTTACATTAATGTTTACAATTCATGGACTACATGGAACAATTCTGCGTTTTTATTGACTAACATACTGGCCGCGGCAAACATAAACAACTTACTCATAATTATCAAAGTAACATTATATTTTATTAAACCTAAAACGACACCAACAATAGTGAGCTAAAACACATGAAAAAACTTCGTCCTTTATTATTCTTGCTTATATACACAATCACAATAACAGTTCGTGCAGATTTCAATGATGGTGTCGTAGCCTATCTAATGGCTGATTATGAAAAAGCCTTTTCGACAATGCAAGCACTGGCAGAAACTTCAGACCATGGATATGCGCAATACTACATGGCAATGATGTATTCAAAAGGACAAGGTGTTGAACAGAATTATAAGGTTGCAAGTGAGTGGTTCCGAAGATCATCTGAAAAAAATATACCTCAAGCTCAATATAAATTAGGTAATTTATATTTTAATGGTCGAGGTGTGCCAAAAGATTATGAGAATGCCTATATTTGGTACAGCGTAGCTGCATCTCACAAACACAAGTTATCAGTTAGTTCCGTAAAAAAAGCAAAAGAAAAACTCTCGGCTGATGAACTAAAAGAAGCAGATAAAGTTATCGCGACCTATATCAAAAAATATGGACCTACAAAAGACTTTGATCCTACAAAGCCTATTAAAATTGACAATGAATAAAAATCTATAAATTTTTTATCTCTAAACCTTAATTATGGCGATTTGTTAATATCTTCTATCTTTGGTAAATCTTCTGTATCACTTAAACCTTCATCATCTTTTAATTCCTCATCCTCAAATAAACTAAGTTCATTCAAATAACCTAACAGTTCTTCGCTAATTGCTGTTTCAACTGGGAAATCTGGATCATCTCCTAACTGAGGGAGGTTTCTTCTATTGCCAAAGCTTATTACTAAACTTCTTATTCTCTCTATATACATGGAGTAATTATCACGCTCACCAATATATGCACTTAATACTTTATTAAATCCTATAATATCGTCAATTTCTGTTTGTCTAACAGCTAGACTATCTATTCTAGCTTCAAGCGTATCAATCAGCTGCTGAACTTCTCTTTCTTCCATAGGAAGTGCGCATGAATCATTTCCCTCACAATGCGCAATAGACAAAGCAATACCCATACTGATTGATTTAAATAATTCGATTTCATCCTGTAATGTTGTTAAATCGGCCTTCGCTGCCTCTTCCTTATTAAGGATTACCGATTGTGAACCAGTACTAAATAAAGTAATGAAGAAAAAAAGAAAAAAATTATTTTTTATAGACATAAGTAATTTTTAATTAATGGTCAATAAATTAGTGGGGTCATAATGACGTGCCTCACTAATGAAAATAGAAGGTATCGTATTCATAGCCTCTTTACCTTCAATCTGTAATCGTATTTGATTTTCAATATAGTTTGCTTCTAATTTAGAAGACTCGATAATTTCGTCCAATGCTTCCTGAGTTAATTCAATACCAGTAACCTCGCTTAAACGAACTCTTTCTTCGGTATTAGCTTTCAAACTCTCTAGCCATTCTATGCGAGCCTTAATTGTTTCAAGTACTTTTGCTAGTCGTGCTACTTCATCTACTTCAGTATCATCACCACTGCTTTCGCTTTCCTCAAGAAGACTATCTAGATCCTCATCAAGTTCTTCTTCATCCTCAAAGTCTTCTTCTTCCTCTTCTTCACCAGCTGCGAGGAATTCGATTAATTGTTTACGATAATCAAGGAAGTTTTGTAATTCCTGACTAAAACCTCTTATTAATTTTTCAAGTTCTGATCTTGAATCTTCATTTGTTGTATCAACTAAACGACGTTGAAGTTCAACAACACGTGCTTCTAATGAAGATATTATATTATTCAATTCTTCCTCTGTAACATTAGGCGCACAACCCTCTTGCTCTTCGCATTGTGCCAATGCTAACCCAATACCATTTCCAATTTGCCCATATAGCGTCAACTCCTCTTCAAACAACCCAACATCAACAAATGCGAGAGTTTCAAGACCAATCAAGGCTGTAGCTGGGTTAATAGAGAATGTGTTTGTTACCCCTGCAGTCAAGCCCGCAAGAAGAAGCGAACCAGTAGTAAGTGATTCTTCTAAAGCTTCATCAGTTACATTATCTGAATTAATACTAGCGCCATTAAATTCGATTTCATTGCCCGCACCAATAGCCACATCAACCTCACCAAAATTAAATGCGAGAATAATATTTTCTGAAGCAGTAATATCGTCTTCGGCAATAATAACACCTGATGGTGGTATATCGCTTTCGGGGGCAGTTAATCTTACTTCGCCTGCTGAAACATCAATATTACCAGCAGCAGTGGCATCAACGGCAGGACCAGCGGCAGTGATACTAATCGTACCACCTGATGTAATATTAGCACTTAATACTATATCGCCTGCCAATAATGTAACTTCCCCGCCGCTAGTTATTGCACTAGTCAGAGTCATTCTAACAGTGTTAATTATTATGGTTTCGGCAGTGTAAAAAGGAGCAATACCTGGAGCCTCAAGAGAACCACCGATAACTAAATGTCCAGAAAATCCACTTAATGTTGGTAGAACCAAATCTGCTCCATCTATCCCAAGAGTACCAGCATCTAGATCTGGGATGGTTAATGCGCCTTCTCCTATCACAGTGCCAGTCGTTAGTTTCGCACCTGCTGTATGGTTCCAGGTGTTATTATCCAAAGTTAAGTTAACCACGCCTGAATAGGAACCATTTGCAGTATAAGTGTTTACAGCTGAACCGTTTCTTATGGTTGTTACATTTGTAAATGTCACTGTCGCTGTAGCATCACTTACGGTACCACCACTACTTGCATTTAAATTCCAAGTGGTATTACCTGCGCTACCAACTAAAGTTGTGCTCTGACCTTTAAGTGTTTCTATACTTGTAATAGTGCCGTTTAAGGTAAATGTAACGCCTGAAATATTATTAGTATCATAATCAACAGTATCAGTTCCTGCTCCGCCATTAATTAATCCACTTACTGAACCGCCCGAAGCAAATATAAATGTATCAGCACCGCCGGCACCAGTTAAATTACCAAAGTTATTAAAATTGACTGTGGTTGATAGCTCTGTGTCAGTAACCGTACCATCATTTGCACCATTTATAATCCACGATTGAGCATTGGCCGCACCCAATAAAGTCTGATTCGCATTTCCTGTTACATTCTCAATTCTCGTTACGCCACCTGCATTACCACCAAGATTAATAACCTGTGCACCCAGTGATGAGTAATCTGCCGTATCGCCACTATTATGTGTTCCACCGTCTAACAATCCTGTCAGTGAACTTGTTCCACTAAATGTAAACGTATCATCAGCAGTTCCGCCTATTAAATTTGCAAAATTTGTGAAACTATTACCAGCTAACGTTCCTGTATTTCCACCGGTAATTGTCCATGTAGTATTTGAATTGGGGCCAGTTAATGAGTCATTACTAGCAGCACTACCATTATAGACGGTCGATGCTGCTGCTGGTGAAATACCCACAGTTAATGTCTCAACTCCATCATTATCAGCATCAACGTTTATTGATAAATTACCTGTTCCAATGTTTGTTGAATTATTAAGATTAAATCCACCATCTATATTAATTGTTAAATTACCGCCAGCAATACCATCATTAAATGAAGTGTAAGTTAAGCTATTAGTATCACCATTAAGATCTAATACTGTTGTTGAATTAATGTTTACAGCTCCTAGTGTAAGATTACCGCCACTAACACTAATTATCCCATTTAAAGCTACCGTGCCATCAACACTAGCAGTATTTAATCCAGCATTATAAGTCTGCGTTCCCCCTGAGGTACCAAACACAAAGGTACCAGTATTGTCAGGAGTAAATGCACTGGCAAC
>Ga0315338_1001629_pt1 | contig 26637 bp, 24 predicted proteins | sample ASW8metaG_FD_204518 | JGI IMG/M metagenome (GOLD analysis project Ga0315338, IMG submission 204518) | Ammonia-oxidizing marine archaeal communities from Monterey Bay, California, United States - ASW #8 | ecosystem: Environmental > Aquatic > Marine > Coastal | place: USA: California | collected... | reverse complement strand
AGGCTGGCGATGCTCATCGCGAGCAGCCCGGGACCGCGCGTATACGCGGGAATGATCGCGACGCCGAGCCTTGCTTCCGGCGCCCAGACCGACGCCAATGCGAGGGGCGTAAAGCCGTCGTGTCCACCGGCTTCGGAAGACCAGAGATCCGTGTAGCCGAGATCGACCATCTCGCGGATCCAGTCACGGTGTTCCGAGAGGGGGACTCCCGCCATCGGAATCGTCATGCCATATCGGTTCATCACCCGGTCCTCCTAGGATCCGCCCTTCTTCGCGACCTTGGCCCAGGTATCGCGAAGCGTAGCGGTGCGGTTCAAGACGGGACGTTCCCGCGTGCTGTCGGGATCGACGCAGTAGTAGCCGACTCGCTCGAGCTGGATGCGATCGCCGGCGTTCGCCTCGGCGAGGGCCGGTTCCAGTCGGCATTCGGTCAGGATCTCGAGGGAATTGGGATTGAGGCTGGCTTCGAGTCCGCCCTCCCCGTTCGGGTCGGGATCCTCGTCGACGAAGAGCGTGTCGTAGTGTCGCAGTTCGGCGGAGACCGAATGGGGCGCGGACACCCAGTGCAGCGTGCCCTTCACCTTGCGCCCGTCCGGCGCGTCGCCTCCTCGCGTCGCGGGATCGTAGGTGCAGCGGACCTCGACGATTTCCCCGTCGTCGTCCTTCACGACTTCCTTGCAGGTCACGAAATACGCATAACGCAGCCTGACCTCTCGGCCGGGCGCGAGTCGGAAGAATTTCTTCGGCGGATCTTCGAGGAAGTCTTCGCGTTCGATATAGAGCTCGCGCGAAAAGGGAACCTGGCGGATTCCCGCATCGGGATCCTCCGGATTGTTGATCGCGTCGAGGAACTCTTCTTCGCCCTCGGGATAGTTCTCGATCACGAGCTTCAGCGGATTCTGGACGCCCATACGACGCGGCACCTCGCGGTTCAGGACCTGCCGCACATGGAACTCGAGGTTCGCGAGCGCGATCAGGTTGTCCCGCTTCGCGACGCCGACCGCCTCGCAGAACTCCCGAAGCGCCTCGGCCGGATAGCCGCGCCGACGCATGGCCACGATCGTCGGCATGCGTGGATCATCCCAGCCGCGGACGTGTCCGTCCTCGACGATGCGGCGAAGGGCACGCTTGCTGGTCACCATGTAGGCGACGTTCAGGCGGGCGAATTCGATCTGTCGCGGTCGAATCGGCGTGTCGACCTGCTCGATGATCCAGTCGTAGAGGGGGCGATGGTCGAGGAACTCCAGCGTACAGAGCGAGTGCGTGATTCCTTCGATCGCGTCCGACAGACAATGTGCGAAGTCGTACATCGGATAGATGCACCAGGTGTTCCCCGTGCGATGATGCTCCTTCTTCTGGATCCGGTAGAGGATCGGATCCCGCATCGCGACGACCGAGGCGGCCATGTCGATCTTCGCTCGGAGGACCCGCTCGCCGTCGCCGAACTCGCCGGCCTTCATTCGTTCGAAGAGATCGAGGTTCTCTTCGACGCTTCGATCCCTATTGGGACTCGGCTTGCCGGGCTCGGTCAGCGAACCCTGGTTGGCGCGAATCTCCTCGGCGCTCTGGTCGTCGACGAACGCCTTGCCCTGACGGATCAGATCGACCGCATACTCGTACAGCGCCGGGAAGTAGTCCGACGTGAAATGAAGGTGCTCCTTCCAGTCGAAACCCAGCCAGCGCACGTCGTCCTGAATGCCATCGACGTACTCGGTCTCCTCGGTCGACGGATTGGTGTCGTCGAATCGAAGATGACAGCGACTGCCGGGATTCTCGCTCGCGATCGAAAAGTTCAGGCAGATGGCCTTGGCATGACCGACATGCAGATAGCCATTCGGCTCCGGCGGAAATCGCGTGACGATTTCCTTGTGCTTCCCCGCGGCCACGTCTTCCGCGATGATCGTGCGGATGAAGTCGAGCCCCTGAGTATTCGCCTCTTTGCCGTCTGCCGACACGGATATCACCTCTCGCTGTCAGTCCGGGAATCACTTCGTCGGCCCCGGCTGGGCCGTGAGTCTCGCATGCGCCGCCGCGTCGTCAATCGCCGAGAGACGCGAAGGGGCTGCTATGATCACGCGCGCCATCCAGGAGCTCCGACCCATGCGCTTCCTCAATGAGACCCAGATCGAGATGATCCGCGAGCGATTCGGCACGCCCGTCTTTGTCTACGACCAGGCCCAGCTCGAGGCCGCCGCGGATCGCGTCGTCGCGTTCCCGGCGCCCTGCCGACTGGTCGGACGCTTCGCCATGAAGTCACTACCGAATGCGGCCGTCCTCAGGATCTTCGACGCCAAGGGCCTGCACATCGATGCCAGCAGCGGCTTCGAGGCCGAGCGCGCCATCCGCGCCGGAGTCGCGCCCGAGCACATCCAGATCACGGCGCAGGAGTTGCCCCGCGATCTGAAGGGCCTGGTCCAGCGCGGCGTCCTCTTCAATGCGTGCTCGCTGCACCAGCTCCGCCAATTCGGCCTCCTTTTCCCGGGCAGTTCACTCTCCATCCGAGTGAATCCCGGCACCGGAAGCGGACACAACAACCGCACCAACACGGGCGGCGTCGCGTCGTCCTTCGGCATCTGGCACGAGAAGCTCGACGAAGCCTTCGACATCGCTCGCGAGTTCGACCTGCGCCTCTCTGGCTTGCATACGCACATCGGCTCCGGTGGAGACCCGGAGGTATGGAAACACTGTGCCGAGATGGTGCTCGGTATCGCAGAACGTTTCCCCGACCTCGACCGACTCTCTCTGGGCGGCGGTTTCAAGGTTGCGCGCATGCCCGGCGACACGAGTGCGGATCTCGAGGAGATCGGTGCGGCACTCGCGCCCGCCCTCGAATCTTTCGTCGCGTCTAGGAATCCGGAGTCGTTCCAGCTCGAAGTCGAACCCGGCAGTTTCCTCGTCGCGAATGCGGGCGCCCTCCTCACCGAGATCGTCGACGTCGTCGACACCGGCGCGGACGGTTACCAGTTCCTCAAGATCGACTCCGGCATGACCGAGCTGCTCCGGCCCGCGATGTACGGCGCCGAACACCCGCTCACAGTCGTGGCGCATGGACATTCCGCCGAGGAAGACGAGATCGACTACGTCGTCGCCGGGCATTGCTGTGAATCGGGGGACATCCTGACCACGGCACCGGGCGATCCCGAACGCCTGGCGCCTCGCCGCCTTGCGCGGGCGCGGATCGGTGACACGCTCGTCATCGAGGGAACCGGCGCCTACGCATCCGGCATGTCGGCCAAGAACTACAACTCGTTCCCCGAGGCCGCCGAAGTCCTGATCGACGAAGCCGGCGAAGCTCGACTCATCCGAGAGCGGCAGACCCTCGAGCAGGCTATCCAGAACGAAGTCTGAACGAAATCGAGAGGAGCGTGCGAGGCGCGCCTAACGGCGACGCTTCGGCTTCTGGCGAAAGCCCTTGCGACCGGCCATGCCCTGAGCCGCCCGGAGCTGTGCGGGCGGCTTCTCGAGCTGCAATCCGAACCAGGCGATGCCGAAGCGCTTCATGCTGAGCTTCTTGCCGTTCTGCAGGCGCGAGAGGTTCTCCTGCGTCGACTCGTTGCTCTTCTCGATCTTCTGGCAGGCGAGGAGCTGGTTGATCGCCGCCTCCCGATCTCCGTCTTTGGCCAGCATCCAGGCATGCACGTGGTAGGGGAGGATCTGTTTCTTGCTCGCGCGGATCGCGGTCGAGAGAATTTCGTGAGCGTGCTCCTTGCGACCGTTCCGGTATTCGAGAGCGGCGTAGGCGAGCTGCGCCTCGGTGGCCCGCATCCCGGCGAGTGCGAGATGTTTCGCCGCGCGTCCCTCGTCACCGGAGGAATACGCCAGCATGCCGATCTGCGCGTGGATCTGACCCTTCAATAGAACCTGCCAGCGCGAAAGGGAGAGCATCGATTCGAGCTGGCCAATGGCCAGCTGGGTCTGGCCCGCCTGGATCTGCTTCTGGATCGCCATGAATCGGGGCTCGATCCGGCGCGCCATCACTCGGGAAATGACGATGAAGGCAACGAGTGAGACCAGGATCGTGAGCACGATCCCCATCTGCCAAGTCTTCCACAGCCCGAGCGCGGTCCACAGGCCGCCGCTCGTGGCTCCGATCAAAATTCCGATCAATATCGTGTACATGCAGCCCTTCGACCCTGTTACGTCGCGCTCCGCGAGCAGAGCGCCGCAGGTTAGCAGCCCACGACGGGACCGGGCAGAGCCTGGGACGGAACGCGAACGCCGCCCTCCGCAAGAGGCGGACGGCGGCGTCGGGGCAAGCCTGGCCCGGGGCCAGGCTGCGAAACAGATCTAGAACTTGTATTCGAGGCCCACGTTCGTGCGGGTCGTCGTGTTGTTCACCTCGTCCGAGCCCGGCTCGGCGACGTACTCGATCACGAAGCCCGTTCGAAAGGACCACGCTGCCGTGATCGGCACGCCGAAGATGATCTCGCTGCGAAGCAGGTAGGCGCCGACATCGTTCGCCGGCATACGAGCTGAAGCCGTCTGCCTGTACTCGACCTTGTCGTCGAAGAGCCCGTGCTTGTATTCGAATCCAACGACGATGTCGGCGAAATGGTCGGTATCTCCATTCTGAGAGGTGTCCGCTCCGCCCGGCGGATTCGGCTGGAGCTGCGCGCCCGTGTTGCCGTCGTAGATCTCGAAGCGATAACCCGGACCTGCGAAGATGTCGAAATGCGACTTATCTGCATTCTCGCCATGCCACACACGGTAGGTCGGGCCTGTCGTGAACATCGCCCGCACTTCGAGATCCTGGGTATTGTCCCTCGCGACCGACGGAGCGGTGAGCCAGGAGAAGCGCTCACTGATGCTGCGTTTCCAGTCCCCGGACAGCGTCTGCGAATTCGCAATGGTCTGCGTGTTGTCGTCGCTATCGCGCGACCGCGTCGTCCCGTAGACGCCATTGAACCGGGCGCGATAGCGATCCCTCTCGTCGAAGGTCCGCTCGGTGCCGACATCGATCGAGCCCGCGAAGGTGTCTGTCGACCCTGACTGAGCATTCACGGACAAGGCGATCTCGCCGGTCCATCCCTCTTTCTTTTCTTCGTCTGCCGCGAAGGCGACGCCGCTCAGCACTACAAAGGCCATGCCGACGCTCGCCACGCTCGCGAAGATCCCCATTCGGTGCGTTCTATTCATTTCGGTTCCATCCCCCCATCGTTGAACTCGGCGCCGGTCGGCGCAGACAAACTGAATGAAGGCATGCAGCGAGCATGCCACCCATTCGAAAATGAAGTCGCGCTCTTCGGGCGCGGTCCGTATCGCGGACTGGTCTCAGGCAGACTTGCTCGGAAACTCGAGCACGTGAACGTCATGCTGCGGAAACGGAATGTTGCAGCCGCCCGCTTCGAGTTCTTCCTTCAGCTTGCGCGTCAGGTCCCAACGCAACCCCCAATAGTCTTCCTTGCGGCACCAGGGTCGAACGACCAGATTCACGGACGAGTCCGCCAGCTCGGAGACGGCGACCGTCGGTGCCGGATCGCGCAGCGTTCGCTCGTCCGAGGTGATGACACGTTCGATGATCGAGATGGCGGATCCGATGTCGTCGCCGTAGCCGATCCCCATGACGAGATCGATCCGGCGATTGTCGTTGAAGGAGTAGTTCTTCACGGTATCGCCATAGATCTGCGCGTTCGGAATCGTGATGCGGATGTTGTCGCCCGTGTTGAGGATCGTGCTGAAGATCGAGATCTCCGCGACGCTCCCCGCCTGACCGGCGACCTCGACGAAATCGCCGACACGGATCGGTCGGAAGATGAGCAGCATGACGCCGGCGGCGAAGTTGGAAAGCGTCCCCTGCAGCGCCAATCCAATGGCGAGGCCGGCGGCACCGAGAACGGCGATCAGAGAGGTCGTCTCGATCCCGAAGAGATTCAGAACCGCGATCAACACGACGGCGAGCGCAACGTAGTAGGCCATGCTCGCGAAGAACGGGATCAGGGTGGAGTCGGTGTTTGCACGTTGGAGACCCTTCGTGATGCTGCTGCGAATCCATCCGGCGATGATTCGACCGACGATCAGGAGCGCGATCGCCCCGACCACACTGATTCCCCACGTCGACAGCATCTCCGTGGCGGTCTCGATCACGCCCTGCATATTTCCGGTCATCGCCTCTGAATCCATGCTGACTACCTCAAGTAGGAAGGACCGCTCGTCGCGTGCGACATCCGATCCGGTTTAAACGGCGACCTACAATAACCGCCGTTCTCGCCCGAATCACCATTATTGGACCGATCGATGTCGAATGTTTCGATTGATTTCACGAAGGAAATTTCGCTGGGTTCGACCCTCGCAGAGACGACACGCGAAGCCGACCCCGAGTCACGGAGTCGACGCCAGCGCGGCGAGGACCCACTGAATCCCGGAGAAGGCAGGCATCCTGCTAGACTCTTCTCGCCGCGCATCCCGTCGGGGGTATCGAGGACGAAATGAGAAGTGAGACGACAGGCCCCAGGGATCCCAGCGTCGCTGACGAGGGAGCGAAGGGCAGCATGGCCGACGCCGAGCACATCGCTTTCGTCGCCGCCCGCACACCGGCTGCGCAGGCGGCCCGCGAAGAACTCGAAGCCCTCTATCCATCGAAGCCGCCGGCAGACGCTGACGTCATCGTCGCCCTCGGTGGCGACGGCTTCATGCTGCAGACGATCCATCGCTTCATCGCCCAGGGAAAGCCGATCTTCGGCATGAATCGAGGCTCCGTCGGTTTCATGATGAACCCTTACAAGACGGACGACCTGCTCGGGCAGATCCGTAAGGCCGAGGTCGCGCTGCTCAATCCACTTCGCATGGTCGCGCACCTCGACAGCGGCGCGCGGGTCGAGCTCCATGCGATGAACGAAGTGTCGATGCTGCGGCAGACGCGCCAGGCAGCAAAGCTTCGCGTGCACGTCGACGGGATCACGCGACTGGAAGAGATGGTCTGCGACGGCCTGCTCGTCTCGACGCCCGCCGGGAGTACCGCCTACAACCTCTCTGCCCATGGCCCGATCCTGCCCCTGGACGCGGGAGTCCTCGCATTGACGCCGATCAGTGTCTTCCGTCCACGGCGATGGCGCGGTGCGCTGATTCCGCGGACCGCGCACGTACGCATCGAAGTCCTCGAATCGGAAAAGCGTCCGGTCAGCGCGGTCGCCGATTCGACCGAAGTACGCGAAGTGGTCGAGGTCGAGATCGAGGAAGATCGCGACATCGAAGTACAGATCCTCTTCGAGGCGGGACAGAGTCTCTCGGAACGCAACCTCGCTGAACAGTTCAGTCTCTGAAGTCGAGGCAAGCCCGGACCCGATGAGCCAATTCGCCCTCTCCTTCTATCCATGGATCAAGACCATCCATGTGATCGCCGTGATCTCCTGGATGGCGGGCCTCCTCTATCTGCCCCGCCTCTTCGTCTACCACTGTGAAGCCGAGATCGGCAGCCAACAATCCGAGACCTTCAAAGTGATGGAGGAAAAGCTGTCGAAGCTGATCATGCAGCCTGCCATGATCGCCACGCTGATCTTCGGGCTCGCGATGATCGCCATTCCGGGCACACCCGGATACCTCGCACACGCCGGAGTCTGGCTCTGGCTCAAGCTGGCCCTGGTCGCAGGCCTGCTCGTCGTGCACTTCTACATGATGCGCTGGAGGGACGACTTCGCGCGGGACCGGAACCGGAAGCCCCAGCGATTCTTCCGCTTCGTGAACGAGGTCCCGACGCTCCTGATGATTGGCATCGTGATCTGCGTGATCGTGAAGCCGTTCTAGCGAACGACGGGACGGGGAGAGTTTTCAGGTATGCGCATCATCGTGCTCGGTTCCGGCGCCGGCGGTGGATTCCCGCAGTGGAACTGCAACTGCCCGAATTGCGCCGGACTGCGCGCGGGAACGCTGGCCGCGAGTGCACGAACCCAATCGTCTCTCGCCGTCTCCGATGGCGGCGAGGACTGGATCCTGGTGAACGCCTCGCCAGACCTTCGCTCACAGCTGGAACACTGTCCGGCGCTCCAGCCAGCCCGAGCCGTGCGCGACACTGCCATCGCGGCCGTCGTGATCGTCGACGCGCAGATCGATCATTCGACGGGGTTGATGACGCTCCGCGAGCACGACCAGCGGCTCCCGGTTCATTGCACACCGAGCGTGCATGACGACCTGACCGGGGGGTACCCGCTCCTCACGGTCCTCGAGCATTATTGCGGCGTCGACTGGCATCCGATCGACGCGATCGGCGAGGTCCCGATCGAAATTCCTGAGATCAAAGGCATCGACATCCATCCGATTCCGCTTCCGAGCGAGGCCCCGCCCTACTCTCCGCGACGTCACGCACCCGCCCCGGACGACACGATCGGGCTCGTCTTCGTCGACCGGGCGAGCGGCAAGCGATGCCTCTACGCGCCGGGTCTCGGCGAATGGACTCCGCGCGTCGTCGAGGAGGCCGAGCGTGCGGACTGCCTGCTGATCGATGGCACGCTCTGGAACGATGCGGAGTTGCAGGATCGCGGCGCGGCCGCCAAGACCGGTCGCGAGATGGGACACCTCGCACAGACCGGAGCCGGCGGGATGCTCGATCGACTGGCCCCCCTTGCGGGACGCAAGATCCTGATCCACATCAACAACACCAATCCGATCCTCGACGAGGCCTCGCCCGAGCGGGCCAGGCTCGACGAACTCGGCATCGAGGTCGCCTACGACGGCATGGAGATCGAACTCGGATGACCGCGAACGACGAGGCCTGGACGCGCGACGAATTCGAGGCGCGGCTGCGCGGCATGGAGCGCTTCTATCACATCCACCACCCCTTCCACCTGGCGATGAACGAGGGCGGACTCGATCGCGAGGCGGTGCGGGGCTGGGTCGCGAATCGCTTCTACTACCAGATCCAGATCCCCCTGAAGGATGCGGCGATCCTCTCGCACTGTCCCGACCGGGATGTCCGCCGGCTCTGGATCCAGCGCATCCTCGATCACGACGGTCGCGAAGGCGACGAAGGCGGGATCGAAGCCTGGCTTCGCCTCGGCGAAGCGGTCGGACTCGAACGCGCAGAGGTCAGCGACCTTCGCCACGTGCTGCCGGGCGTGCGCTTCGCAGTCGATGCCTACGTTCGCTTTGCACAGACGGCGCCCTGGCAGGAGGCGGCTGCCTCGTCGCTGACGGAGCTCTTCGCGCCGACGATCCACCAGAAGCGCCTCGAGAACTGGCCCTCGCTCTATCCCTGGATCGACGAAGAGGGCTACGGCTACTTCCGACGCAGACTCGGGGAGGCGCGGCGCGACGTCGAACACGGCCTCGCGCTGACCCTCGATTCCTTCGCGACGCGAGCCCGACAGGAACGCGCGATCGAGATCCTGCGCTTCAAGCTCGACATCCTCTGGTCGATGCTCGATGCGATGTGGATGGCGTACGTCGAGAAGCGTCCGCCCTATGCGGGCGTTCCGAACGAGAACGAGAACGAAGCCGGGAGCGCGAGCTAGAGCTTCGCGATCACGCCATTCGCGAAGCCTTCGACCGCAGCGAGCTTCTGGTCGATGTTCATCGTGTCGGGCTGGTAGGCGTTGCGGAATCCGACGATGACGTCGGTCACGCCGCGATCCTCGAGTCGCTTGCAGCCGTCGACCGTGAATCCATCCATCGAGATCACGTGGATCTCGAAGGGCTCCGCTTCGCGTCCGTAGTCCTTGCGTAGGGACTGGATCTGATCGATCAGCACGCCGAGTTCGTCGGCGTCGCCGCCCGCATGCATCCAACCGTCTCCGGTTCGCGCGGCGCGACGCAGCGCGGCGGGCGAATGTCCCCCGATCAGAATCGGAATCCGACGCGTCGGCGCCGGCGCCATCTTGATCCGCTGTAGCTGATAGTCGTTCCCGTCGTAGCCGAAGAACTCGCCCGTCTCGAGGCCACGAAGGATCTCGATCATCTCGTCCATCCGCTTGCCTCGACCCTTCCATGGCTCGCCGCAGATCTCGAAGTCCTCGGGCCACGGAGAGAGGCCGACACCGAAGCCGAAGCGGTTTCCGGTCATGACCGCGACCGACATCGCCTGCTTGGCCACCAGCACGGGCTGTCGCACGGCGAGCTTCACGACGAAGGTGGTGAGCCGAAGCCGCTCGGTCACGGCACCGAGCGTCGCGGCGAGGACGAACGGGTCGACGAAGGGTCGCCCGTCGAGGAACTCACGATTGCCATCGGGCGTATAGGGATACTTGCTGTCCGACGTCTCGGGATAGGCCAGGCTGTCGGGAATCGCGAAGGACGTGTAGCCCGCCCCTTCTGCCGCCAATGCCAGAGGCACGTAATGACTCGGGTCACACATCGATTCGGCCAGGGTGAAGCGCATCGGGGTCTCCATCGGGAAGGGGCGCCATGCTAGCAGCCCCCCCACCGCAGGATCCGAGCCAGAGCAGGAGTCGAACGCACTTGCCGCGCTGCCGAATCGCGACGCCGCTCTTCGACTCGACTATCCTCGCGGTGTGACGAATCGACGCGATCGAAGGCCCGAGGCCCTGCCCCTCGACGAAGGCGTACTCCGGGAAGGCGCGGTCTGCGAGTTCGGTTCGCATCTCGCCGTCGAGTCGCAGGGGGGCACGGTCGTGCAACCCTGGCGTGATCGCTTCCTCGCGGCCCAGGCACTCGAGCTCGAAGTCGCCTCGACTGCGCACGCACTCGAATCCGAGCAATTCCCCCAGACGCTCGTACACCTGCAGAAGAGTCGCGCCGCGACGTTCTCGGACCTCGCGGAGGCCTGGCGCGTAACAGAACCCGGCGGCCAGCTCCTCCTGTGTGGGACGAATAGCCTCGGCGTCGTCTCCGCAGTGAAGCGACTCGCCGCCCAGCTCGATCAGACGCCGATCGTGGCGGCCAACCGTGCCCGGGCGCGCGTGGCGCGCTTCAAGAAGGACGACGGGGCGGGACCCGAAGCGGAGACCACGCCGGCCATCCAGGCGACGATCGAATCGATCGAAGGCACCACGACGAGCCTCGACCTCGAGACACGACCCGGCGTCTTCAGCGCGAAGCGCCTCGACGCGGGGACCCAATGCCTGCTCGACGCGCTCCCGAGATTCATGGGCTACAAGCCGCCCCGGCGCGTCGTCGATCTCGGCTGCGGTACGGGGATCCTCGGTATCGCCGCCGCCACCCTATGGCCCGACTGCGAGGTGCTGCTTGCCGACGCCGACGCCCGCGCCGTGGAATGCGCGCGCGCAAACGTCGCCCGACTCGGGCTCGAAGCGCGATGCCGGGTTCTCTGGTGGGATGCGCGCGAGACGCCGCCCGAAGGCCGCTTCGGCCTGGCCCTGGTGAACCCACCCTTTCATCGACAGGGAATGGAGGTCGACCTCGGCCCCGCCCTCGCCCTCTTCGATTCGCTTACGGCATGGATCAAGCCCGGCGCACGGGCACTGCTCGTCGCCAACCGGACGCTGCCCTACGAAGGGCCGCTCGAGGAAATCGGCGAACTCTCGACGCTTCGCTCCGAAAAGGGTTACAAGCTGCTGTCGCTCAAGAGGAGCGCACGCTCATCTCGGGCCAAGGGGCGCAGATCGCCCGGCTCGAGATCCGCGGGCAGCTCGAGGGCGCCGACGCGATCCCGGTGAAGCGTCGTGACCTCGGCGCCGAGGATGCGCGTCATGCGCCGGACCTGATGCGTCCGACCTTCTCGAAGAATCAGCGTCGCCCGTCCGGGAGCCTCGAGAACGAGCTCCGAAGGTCGCGTCGGTCGGTCTTCCCCCATGAGCAGAAAGCCCTCGCGGCATCGATCGACAGCGTCGGACGCGAGTTCCCCCTCGTACCCGATGCGATATCGCTTCGGGACCTTTCGCCCCGGGTGCGTCAGTCGATGAACCAGATCCCCGTCCGTCGTCAGCACGAGGAGGCCCGACGTCGCGCGGTCGAGCCGACCGGCGATCAAGAGCGAACGCCGCCGCAGCGTCTCGTCGAGCAGGTCGAAGACGAGCGGAGACTCGCGTTCATCGTTGCTACACGAGTATCCGGCTGGCTTGTGGAGGAGGAAGTCCCGAACTTCGGCGGGTGACTCGACCGGGGACTCGCCGACGGCGACGCGTTCCGACCCGATCCGACGCGCCCCATCGCGACAGACCTCACCGTCGACCCGGACGGCCCCACGCCGGATCAGCGCGCGCGCCTCCCGCCGCGAGGCCAGACCGGCGCGAGCCAGATACGCATCGAGGCGCATGCCCCTGGATCCGCTTTCGTTCGAGCTGGACATGGCCGCCGAGTCTACCTCCGGATCGGTCCGAAAGGACGCTTGCCGGTCTGCTGCGCGAGCGCTTTCGGGAGACGAGACGGGCGACTACAATGCGCCGCCCATTCCGCCCCGCAAGGGTTCGAAGCGAGAGGAAACATGGGCATCCGCGTCTGCAAGTTCGGCGGCAGCAGTGTGGCCGACGCCGGCCAGCTCCGAAAGGTGCGCGCCATCGTCGAAGACCACCCGGATCGACGATTCGTCGTGCCCTCGGCGCCCGGCCGCCGATCCAGCGACGACGTCAAGGTGACGGATCTGCTCTATCGGTCGCACGAGAAGACCGCCCGCGGTGGCACGATCGGCTCCCTCTTCGAGAAGATCTCCGAGCGCTATCGAAAGATCGTCGCCGACCTCGGCCTCGACTTCGACATCGACCCCGCCCTGGCGGAGGTCCACGACCAAATTCGGAATGGGGCCGGCGCCGCCTATGCCGCCAGTCGGGGCGAATACCTCTGCGGACTCATCGTCGCGCGGCTGCTCGATCGGCCCTTCATCGACCCGGTCGAGATGATTCATTTCGACGCGAACGGGACCTTCCTCTCCGAAGAGACCCAGGCGGCGGTCTCCGACCGGCTCGCGCGCGAAGACTCGGGCGTGATCCCGGGCTTCTATGGCGCGCGCCCTGACGGCACGATCGAGACCTTCTCCCGCGGCGGCAGTGACGTGACGGGCGCGATCGTCGCGCGCGGCGTCGGCGCCGAGATCTACGAGAACTGGACCGATGTGTCCGGCCTACTGATGGCCGATCCGCGCATCGTCGAAGACCCACGCACCATCGAAGAGATGACCTACCGCGAGCTTCGCGAGCTGGCCTACATGGGTGCGACCGTCCTGCACGACGAAGCGATCTTCCCCGTCCGCGAGGCCGCGATCCCGGTCCATGTCTTCAACACGAACGACCCGACCGCCGGCGGCACGCATATCCGGCGCAGCCAGTCGGAGTCGGCTCCGACCGGACAGATCACCGGAATCGCGGGCCGCAAGGACTTCACGATCATCGCGCTCGAAAAGACGCTGATGAACGCCGAGATCGGGTTCGGCCGCCGCGTCCTCGAGGTGCTCGAGCGCGCCGACATCAGCTGGGAGCACATCCCGAGCGGCATCGACACCCTCTCGATCGTCCTCAAGAGCGACGTCGTCGAGGATCGCATCCAGTCGCTGGTCGACGAGATCTATGCCGAATGCCAGCCGGACTCGATCGAGATCTACCCGGGCATCGCCTTGATCGCGACCGTCGGCCGCGGCATGAGCCACGTCCCAGGGACCGCGGCCAAGCTGTTCGGGTCTCTCGCCGAGGCCGGGATCAACATCCGCATGATCGATCAGGGATCGAGCGAGCTGAACATCATCGTCGGTGTCGAGAACGAAGACTTCGAGCGGACGGTACGCGCGGTCTACGACGCGTTCGTGCCGGCGGACTGAACGGGCGAGCCCGAATCGACCGACCGGCGCAGAGCGCCCGACCGCCGTCGTCGAGCGCTCGCTACGAGGCGGGGATCCCCGCCTCGCGCTCTCGTAGGTTCTCCGCGAAGAAGGACATCACGCGATCGAGCGCCGCCCGCGTCGGGTGACCGGCTTCGTCGACGAGGTCCTTCGTCACGACGCTATGCGCCGTGCGCGGGTTGCCGGCGGCGTTGTCCTTCGACGAATCGATCTCGATGCCCTCGAAGCCGTCGCCGAGCTCTTCGCGGAGGCGTTCGAAGCGCTCCGGGGGACAGAGCGGATCGCCCGTGAAGCGCAGGCCGAGCACCTTGCACGCCCCGCTCGCCACACGGCTGCGGATGATCTCGAGATCCTCGTCCGACACGTGCAGAGCACGCCGCCGATCGGCGCCGATCGGAAACGGAAGCGAAGGCTGCGACAAGACGGGCGCCATGACGGCCTCGTCGACCATCAGCGCGAGCCCGAAGTTTCCGGTGAGGCACATGCCGATGCAGCCGACACCGACGCCGCCGCACTCGGCGAACGCCTTGCGCGCCAGGGCGCGTAGCCAGACCGTGATCGGACTCGAGCCGCGCGAGGCCAGCACGTGGAACTCCTGCGCGATGCATGCACGCGCCATCGACTGCATCACGTATGCGTTCGAGAAGGGTTTGCCCGCGCGGCCGACGAGCTCCGGCATGTAGACCCGATAGCCAGCGTCGACCAGGCGATCGGCGAACTCGATCACCGCGGGATAGATGCCCGGGATCTCGTGCATGACGACGATGCCGGGGCCATGGCCGCGCGTGTAGAGCGGGCGGCGGATCCCGTCGTGCTCGAAGGTCGTCGACTCGTACTCGCGCAGTAGATCGCCTTCGGGCGTGGCCGGCATGTCGACAGCATAGGCGATCGAAGTACGACGCCACGGCTTCCCAACGACCGTGAACCGGCTATGACCCACCTTCGTGCCATTTCGCGCTTTCGCCCCTATCCTCCCGGCCATGAAGGGATATCGCAGCCGTACTTCTACCTCCGGGCGCAACATGGCCGGCGCCCGCGCGCTCTGGCGCGCGACGGGCATGACCGATGCCGACTTCGCGAAACCGATCATCGCGATCGCGAACAGCTTCACCCAGTTCGTCCCGGGTCATGTCCATCTGCATGACATCGGCCAGCGCGTGAAACAGGAGATCGACGCCGCCGGCGGTTGGGGTGTCGAGTTCAACACCATCGCCGTCGACGACGGGATCGCGATGGGTCACGGCGGCATGCTCTACTCCCTGCCCTCTCGCGACCTGATCGCCGACAGCGTTGAGTACATGGTGCAGGCCCACGTGGCGGATGCGCTCGTCTGCATCTCCAACTGCGACAAGATTACACCCGGCATGCAGATGGCCGCGATGCGCCTGAACATTCCGACGATCTTCGTTTCGGGCGGACCGATGGAGGCCGGAAAATCCGCGGGCACCCACGATCGCAAGGGTCGCAAGCTCGATCTGATCGATCCGATGATCGCGGCAGGCGACGACGAGGTCAGCGACGCCGAACTCCTCGAGATGGAGCGATCGGCCTGCCCGACCTGCGGATCATGCTCGGGCATGTTCACAGCCAACAGCATGAACTGCTTGAACGAAGCGCTGGGCATGGCGTTACCAGGGAACGGAACCGTCCTCGCCACCCACGCGAAACGCTGGGAACTCTTCGAGCGCGCCGGAAAGCTGATCGTCGACATCGCCAATCGGCATTATCGAGACGACGACGACAGCGTACTGCCCCGGGAGATCGCGACCTTCGAAGCCTTCGAGAACGCGATGACGCTCGACATCGCGATGGGCGGCTCGACGAATACGGTGCTCCACATCCTGGGCATCGCGCATGAGGCGGGCGTCGACTTCACGATGAAGGACATGGACCGGCTGTCTCGCAAGGTGCCCAACATCTGCAAGGTTGCCCCGGCCACGGAGAAGTATCACGTGGAGGACGTCCACGCGGCGGGCGGCATCTTCACGATCCTCGGCGAACTCGACCGCGCGGGATTGATCCACCGCGACGTCCACACGATTCACACGCCGACGCTGGGCGCCGCCCTCGACGCACACGACATCCGTAGACCGACGGCGAGCCTCGCCGCGAAACAACTGGCCCTCGCAGCACCCGGCGGCGTGCGGACGACGATCGCGTTCTCCCAGGACAAGTATTTCGATGCGACCGACGACGACGCGGAGAACGGCTGCATCCGCTCGGTCGAGCATGCCTACACGAAGGAAGGGGGACTCGCGATCCTCTACGGCAACCTCGCGGAGGATGGCTGCGTCGTGAAGACGGCGGGCGTCGACGAATCGATCTGGAAGTTCGAAGGGCCGGCAAGGGTTTTCGACTCCCAGGACAGCGCCTGCGATGCCATCCTCGCTGGCCACGTGAAGGCCGGGGACATCGTCCTGATCGCCTACGAGGGCCCGAAGGGCGGTCCAGGCATGCAGGAGATGCTCTACCCGACCTCCTACATCAAGGCGAAGAAGCTCGGGGCCCAATGCGCGCTCATCACCGACGGGCGCTTCAGCGGCGGAACTTCGGGACTCTCGATCGGACACGTCTCGCCGGAGGCCGCGGAAGGCGGAGTGATCGGACTCGTAGAAGAAGGCGATTCGATCCGCATCGATATCCCGAATCGCAGCATCGAACTCTGCGTCGACGATGCCGAACTCGCGCGACGCCGAGCGGCGATGGAAGAACGCGGCGACGCCGCGTGGGTGCCCAATCGCAAGCGCGAAGTCTCGAAGGCGCTCAAGGCCTACGGCATGATGACCACCAGCGCCGCGCGCGGCGCCGTCCGTGACCTCGACCAGCTCGTCGAGCGTCACAAGAAGGTCTAGGGGCCCGCTTCCCACCGACGCGCCACCGACGCGCCAGGAGTCGAACCGCTGAGTGCCATCCGCACGGTCGTCCTCGTCGGGGGCGGACATACCCACGTCCAGGTCTTGCGACGTTGGGCAATGGATCCGCCGAAGGATCTACGGCTGCTCGTCGTCCTCGATCGCCCCGTCGCGGTCTACTCGGGGATGGTGCCGGGCTACGTCGCCGGAGACTACGCGCGACACGAACTCGAGATCGACGTCGTGCCGCTCGCGCGCCGCGCGAAAGCCGGGGTCATCCTCTCGCCCGCCGTCGACCTCGACCCGATTCGAAAGGAGATCGCGATCGAAGGCCGGGTCCCCGTTCGCTTCGACCTGGCAAGCCTCGACGTCGGTTCGACCGTGCGAGGACTCGACCTGCCCGGCGTTTCGAAACATGCGCTCGCGACACGACCGATCGGGCGCTTCGTCAGCCAACTCGATGCCCGACTCCAGGCCTTCGACGATCTCGGCAGGTCACCGCGAATCCTGGTCGTCGGCGGCGGCGCGGCGGGCACCGAGCTTGCCTTCTGCATCGACGCACGACTACGCCGCGCGGGCATCACGCCGTCGATCACCACCCTGACGACCGATCGCGAACTGCTGGCCAACGCACCCGCGCGCACTCGACGACTGGTCGCGCGGGAGGCCGAAGCCCGCGGCATCGAGACACTCCCCCTTCGCCGTGTCCTTCGAGCGGACGCGAGCGGCATCGTCGTGACCACGACGCGACGGGAAGCCCGCGATGAAGGCCCCGTCGAGGAGACCCCGCTCACCGCGGACCTCGTCATCTGGGCGACCGGCGCCGCGCCGATCGCCTTTCCCCGAGCGCACGCGCCCGAAGACCGCGGGGCGAGCCATCTCGCGCGCCACGACGACGGCTTCATCTCCGTTCGAGACACGCTCCAGGCGGTGGACTTCGACGATGTCTTTGCGGCGGGGGACTGCGCGAGGACGATCTCGCATCCCTGGGTGCCCCGAGCCGGCGTGTACGCCGTACGCCAGGGCCCGATCCTCGAGCACAACCTTCGAGCACGACTCGAAGGAAGGTCCCTCAAGTCCTACCGCCCCCAGCGAGACTTCCTCTCCTTGCTGAACCTCGGAGGGGGACGCGCCCTCGGCTCGAAATGGGGGATGGCGGCGGCCGGAGGCGGCGTCTTCGGGCTGAAGGACTGGATCGACCGACGTTTCATGTCGCGCTTCCAGGTGCTCGATGCCGAGGGTCGTCCGCGACCGGAGCTCGCCCGGCTGGGCGCGATGGCTTCCGGTACCGCGGATGGCAGCGAAGCGGACATGGCGTGCGGCGGCTGCGCGGCGAAGCTCGCGGCGGAGCCGCTCGCCGCGGCGCTCGATCGTCTTCCAACCCCGCGCCCCGACGAGAGCGTGGTCGTCGGGTTGGCCGAGCGCGATGATGTCGCGGTCACGCGCGACGGCCAGAGCGGAGCGACGACGCTGCACAACGTCGACGTCATCCGCGCGTTCTGTGACGACCCCTGGCTCGTCGGCCGCGTCGCCGCGAGTAATGCGACGAGCGATCTCTACGCGAAGGGCGGCCGACCGCGTCATGCCCAGGCGATCATCGGGCTGCCCGACGGTGAACCCGAAGAGGGCCAGGAACTCCTCTTCCAGACGCTCGCCGGAATCCGAAGCACCCTCGACGAACTCGACGTATCGCTCGTCGGCGGGCATACGACGATCGGCGAAGACCTCACGGTCGGACTCGCCGTCACGGGCGACGGGCCTCCGAACGAGACGCTCATGCGACAGACTGGCGCGCGGGCGGGCGACATACTGCTGCTCACGGGACCGATCGGCACGGGCGTCGTGCTGGCCGCGGACCAGATGGGCCTGGCGCGCGGGGAATGGGTCCAGGCCGCTCACGCAGCGATGCAGGAAACGAACGATCTCGCCGGCCGCGTCGCAGAGGCGTCGGGCGCGCACGCCGCCACCGACGTGACGGGCTTCGGCTTCGCGGGTCACCTGCTCTCGCTCCTCGAAGCGAACGACCTCGTCGCGGAGATCGACACCGGAGCATTGCCCTTCCTGCCGGGCGCCCTGCTCCTCTGGTCCGAGGGCATCCGCAGTACCGCAGACCCCGCCAACCGGAGCGCCTTCGGCCCTCGCGTGGGTGCCGCGAGCGAATCGGACGAAGCCTGGCTCTTCGACCCACAGACCTCTGGCCCGCTGCTGCTCGCCGTCGCGCCCGAGGACGTGGCCTCGACGATCGATGACTTCGCGCGCGCCGGACATGCCGCAATCAGTCGTGTTGGTCGCGTCCTGCAGGAGGCTCGCGACGCGTCCGATCGCAGTCGCGGCCGCATCGAGATCGCAGCGGCGAAAAGCGTCGATCCCTGACGCGGACGTGGAGAGATCGCGGCGCGATTCGAGCGACCGAGCCCAGCCGGACGAGCCCGCGAGAGCGGGGAATCCCGCTACACTCCGGCCGCGATGAAGGGCATTCAACAAGAACGACTGGAAGCATTCTTCTCGGAGCACGTCGAGGGCATCGAGCCGCCGCTGCGCTTCGAGCTCATCACGGGCGGACGCTCGAACCTCACCTTCGTCGTCGAAGACACGAAGGGCCGGAAATGCGTGCTGCGCCGACCGCCGCTCGGCGCCGTCCTCGCGACCGCGCACGACATGGGGCGCGAGCACAAGATCCTCTCCGGCCTCGCCGATACCGACGTGCCCACGCCTCGGACCCTCGCCGTCTGCCAGGACGAGACGGTCAACGACGCGCCCTTCTACGTCATGGACTACGTCGAGGGCGAGGTGCTCGTCACGCCGGAGCAGACGCAAGCGAGCCTGCCCGAGGAGAATCGAGAAGCGCTCGGCCTGCACATCGTCGAAGTCCTCGCGAACCTGCATCGCATCGAACCCGACGACGTCGGACTCGGTGATCTCGGCCGCCGAGAGGCCTATCTCGCTCGCCAGCTGAAGCGCTGGCAGTCGCAGTGGGAGAAGTCGAAGACGCGCGAACTGTCCGCCATGGACGAGGCGCACACGCTGCTCGCCGACCGGATGCCGGAGCAGCTCTCGACCTCGATCGTGCATGGTGACTACCGGCTCGGAAATTTCCTCACGAATTGCGCGAAGGGTCGCATCGCCGCCGTGCTCGACTGGGAACTCTGCACCCTCGGCGACCCGCTCGCCGACGTCGGCTACCTGATGAACGACTGGAACGGTCCGGGCGACAAGCAGCTGAGCGCGAGCGGCACTTCGCTCTCGGCGACCACCTGCGGAGGGTTTCCGGACCGGGAGGCGATGCTCGCCCGCTACGAGGAACTCACGGGGACGAGCACGAAGGGCGTCGACTACTACCGCGCCTTCCAGTACTGGCGACTCGCGGCGATCGTCGAAGGTGTCCTGTCGCGATACAAGCAGGGCGTGATGGGCGACGCAGTCGACCTGAACATCTTCCAGGCTCAGGTCGATGCGCTGGCTTCTGCCGCGCTGCGCCTGGCGCGTTCGGACAGCTTCGATTGAACTCGCACGCCCGGGGATCTCGGCGCCTGTCAGTTCGGCCTGGTCGCCGGGGCGCCGGCCTACGCGCACTCCTGCAAACGATCTTGCTCGGCCTCTGCCTCGCGACGCTTTCGAACTTCGACGCGCGCGCCGCCGAACCAGCGCTCGACGACCTCCTGCCCAGCGAGCGAAACACGATCGAAGTCTTCCGGCGAGCGCGCGACTCCGTCGTCTTCGTGACGAACAAGGCGCTGCAGCGCGATCGCTTCAGCACGAACATCTCCGAAGTGCCGCGCGGCACGGGTTCGGGATTTCTCTGGGATGGCGCGGGACACGTCGTCACCAACTATCACGTCATCGAGGGCGGCCAGACATTCTCCGTCACGCTCTCGGATGGCAGCATCCGGGAAGCCCGCCTGATCGGCGTCGAGCCCCGAAAGGATCTCGCGGTCCTGCATTTCGATACCAGCGACCTCGACGTCTCGGCGCTTCCGCTCGGCCGATCCGAGCCCCTGATCGTCGGACAGAAAGTCCTCGCGATCGGGAATCCCTTCGGCCTCGACCGGACCCTCACGACGGGCATCATCAGCGCCCTCGGCCGTGAGATCCCGGCGCCGGGCGGCTTCGTGATCGACGACGTGATCCAGACCGATGCGTCGATCAATCCGGGAAACTCCGGCGGGCCCCTCCTCGACTCGTCGGGTCGCCTGATCGGCGTGAACACCGCGATCTTCAGCCCGAGCGGCGCCAGTGCCGGAATCGGTATGGCGATCCCGGTCGACACGGTCGCCCGCATCGTTCCCCAGCTGATCCGCTTCGGCGAAGTCCGGCGCGCGGGCCTCGGCCTGACGGCCGTAGCGGATCACGTCGCGCGTAGTTGGGGCGTCGAGGGCATCGTGATCCGACAGGTCCTGCCCGGATCTCAAGCGGAGCGATCGGGTCTCCAGAGCATTCGCTTCGACCCCAGCGGTCGGCTCGTCTCGGCCGACGTCATCCAGGCGATCGACGGCCGGCCCGTGCGCAGCTTCGCCGATCTCGCGAACAGCCTCGACAATCGAAAGGCGAACGAAGTCGTCGCGGTTTCGATCCTGCGTGGGAGCCAGCAGCTCGAGATCCGCGTCAAGCTATCCCGGCTCGATCGCTAACGGCGGGGTCTATCCGATGTCGAGAAGCGAAGCGCTCGTCGCGATCCTGATCGCCTTCGCTGTCGGCGTGATCGGCGCCCGCTCCCTGGGCGGATCCGATGCAACCTCCGGCGACCACGGTCGCCTGGCGTCCGGCGTCGAGAGGTCCCTCGATTCTCTTCGCTGGCGGGTGACGAGCGCGTTCGGAACACATCTGCCGACGCTCGGCGAGAATCCGGTGCAGGTTGCAGACCGACTCCGCAGGGCGAGTGACGGTCGCATCGACTGGACCGTCGACGATCCGGGCGAAGTCGTCCCGGCCTTCGCCATCGTCGACGCCGTACGCGCGGGCAAGATCGAGGCCGGGTACACGTGGCTCGGTTACGACCAGGGAAGACTCGCGGCCTCCGTCCTCTTCGGCGCCGTTCCCTTTGGCATGACGCCCTGGGAATACTCCGCGTGGTGGGTGCGCGGCGGAGGCGCGGAGCTCGCCCGCGAGATCTATCGCCCGCTCGGCGTGGAGCCGATCCTTTGCGGCATCATCGGCCCGGAGACGGCGGGCTGGTTTCGCACCGCGATCGACGACCGCGATGACCTTGCAGGGTTGAAGATCCGCTTCGCCGGTCTCGGCGGACGCGCTCTCCAGCGACTCGGAGCGTCCGTGACGATGCTGCCGGGCGGCGAGATCTTTCAGGCCCTCGAGAAGGGCGCGATCGACGCGACGGAATTCTCGCTGCCCGAGGTCGACGCCCGCCTGGGCTTCGATCGGGTCGCGCGCTTCAACTACTTCCCCGGCTGGCACCAGCCGCATACGGCCTTCCATCTGGTCGTGAACAAGCCGACCTGGGACGCCCTGTCCGCTTCGACGCGAGAGACCATCGAACTCGCCTGCGGCGACGGCGTGCATCGCAACCTCTCGAACGCGGAGGCAACCCAGGGACCGGTGATCGCCGAACTCCAGAGCGCCGGCGTCGAGACCCGCCGGCTTTCACCCGAACTCCTCGACGCCCTCGAGATCGCGGTCGAAGAAGTCCTGACAGAGGAAGCGGCGGGCGACACCGACTTCGCCCGGGTCCTCGCCCATCAGCGCGCATTCCGCGCGGACTACGCGCGGTGGCGCGAGCTCGCCTATCCGGCGGAGCGCAACCGCCCGGTCGATTCCGCCCTGGAGGCGGCACACGCGCCGACGGATACGCCCGGGTCACGAGCCGAGCCGGGCGTCGAAGATCCGCATGAGCGCTGATCCGAACGATGATCGGTCACGCCTCGAGCAAGCGCTCGACCACGCGGCCGCCCTGCTCTCCTGGGTCTGGCTCGCCTTGATGGGCGTGATCGTCGTGGCCGTCGTGCTTCGATACGCGTTCGGTCTCGGACGCATCGAGTTCGAGGAGCTGCAATGGCATCTCTATGCCCTCGGCTTCCTCATCGGCATCGTCGCCTGCGCCACGCGCGATCGACACGTGCGGGTCGACGTGTTTCGCGAGCGCATGACACCGCGCAGACGCGCTTGGATCGACCTGTACGGAATCCTTCTTCTGCAGATCCCTTTCCTCGTGCTCGTCTTCTGGAGCGCTCTACCCTTCGTGGCCGACAGTTTCGCGGTCTCCGAGCGCTCGGCCTCGGCGGGTGGGCTGCCCTTTCGCTGGCTCCTGAAGTCGATCCTGCCGATCTCCTTCGGGCTGCTCTTCCTCGCGACGCTCGCGCAGCTCCGCCGCGTCGCACGCCGGCTCTTCGGCGAGTCGAAAGCGGGTTCCGCGAGATGAGCCCGCGCGAATGGCTCGCCGTCGCGATGTTCGCCTCGTTCATCCTGGGCATCTTGAGCGGCTTTCCCGTCGCCTGGGTGCTCGGTGGCGTCGCGGTCCTGTTCACGGCGCTGGCGATCATCGTGCAGCGCGATCTGGGACATTTCACTGGGGTCGACTGGAACTACGCCGCCCTCGTCGTGGATCGCATCTGGGACCTGATGGACAACTGGGTGCTGGTCGCTCTCCCGATGTTCGTCTGCATGGGGCTCCTGCTCGACCGCGCGGGCATCGCCGCCGACCTGATGCGCGACGTCTCACGCCTCTTCGGACGCATGCGCGGCGGACTCGCCGTGACCGTCGCCCTCATCGGGGTGATCCTGGCGGCGAGCACCGGCATCATCGGCGCTTCGGTCGTGCTGCTCGCCCTGCTAGGGCTGCCGCCCATGCTCGAAGCACGTTATGCGCCGACCTTCGCGGCCGGCACGGTCTGTGCCGTCGGCACGCTCGGCATCCTGATCCCACCGAGCATCATGCTCGTGCTGATGGCCGATCGACTCGCGATCTCCGTCGGCGACCTGTTCCTCGGTGCGGTCATGCCCGGCCTGCTCCTCGCAAGCCTCTACATCGCCTACCTGATCCTCTGGCCCGCGTTCCGCCCCGAGATCGCGCCGCCTCCGGACGAGGCGGAGAATGTCGACCTCGCGTTGCTCGCATCGGTGCTTCGCGACATCGTGCCGGCGGCCGCCCTGATCCTCACCGTTCTCGGAAGCATCTTCGTCGGCATCGCCACGCCCACCGAAGCGTCGGGTGTCGGCGCCTTCGGCGCACTCCTTCTGGCCGCCTGGCGTGGGCGGCTGCAGTCGAACGTGCTGCGAGACGTCCTCCGCGAAACGACGCTGACCACCGGCTATCTCTTCGGGATCTTCGTGGGTGCGTCTGCGTTCGCGCTCGTGCTCCGCGGACTCGGCGGGGACGAACTGATCGCGGGCGCTCTGCTCGGGCTGCCCTTCGGGCCGAACGGGGTCATCATCTCGATCCTGATCGCGACCTTCCTGCTCGGATTCTTCCTCGACTGGATCGAGATCACGTTCATCGTGCTGCCGCTCGTCGCTCCGGTCGTCGTCGACCTCGGCTTCGACCTCATCTGGTTCACGATCCTCTTCGCCGTCTGTCTACAGACCTCGTTCCTGACGCCGCCAGTCGGCTTTGCGCTCTTCTACGTGAAAGGCGTCGCGCCGCCCGAGATCGACGTGAAGACGCTCTACGTCGGAATCCTGCCCTTCGTCGGGCTGCAGATCCTCGGGCTCGCCCTGATCTTCGCCTGGCCGGCGATCGCCACCTGGCTTCCGGCCGTGGCGTACGCGCGCTAGCGACCCGCCGAGGGACGGGCCGAATGGGCCAGACGAAAGGGCCAGGCGCCGAAGGCGATCCGTCAGTTCTGGATGCGATCCTTCGGGATATAACAACCGTCTTCGAAACGATCGAAGATCAATTCGAGCTGCGGGTGTCTGCAGGGCGCGAAGCTCTCGTCCGCGACGAGGTTCTGCTCGGAGACGTAGGCGACGTAGGTCGAGTCATCCGTTTCGGCGAAGACGTGATAATAGGGCTGGTCCTTGTGGGGTCGGACCTCGGCGGGAATCGACAGCCACCACTCCTCGGTGTGATTGAAGAGAGGATCGACATCGAAGATCACGCCCCGAAAGGGGCGGAAGCGATGTACCACGACGTCTCCGATTCCGAATTTCGCTTCTCTCAACACAGCCTCGCAGAAGACGTCGCCCGCATCCGACGGGTCACCGAGTCGTTCGGGAGCGTCGTCATCCGAAGCATAGCCGACACACTCACAGCCGGATTCGCCGTCGACATCGCGCTCCCCTTCACGACAGGAATCGGCTAGACATCACAGCATGCAGAAGCGGCATCTGATCCTCATGCGTCACGCAACGGCCGGGTCCGGCGGCGGGCGCGATCACGAGCGTCGCTTGACCGCACGCGGTCTCGACGAAGCCCATCGCGTCGGTGTCGCGCTGGCCTCCGCCGGCCCGGTTCCGGATCACGTTCTCTGCTCGAGCGCGATTCGATGTCGCGAGACCTGGGATGCGGTCCGCGCCGGCCTCGGTCTGGAAGCCAGGTCCGACTCGGATGCAGCCGACTCAGTCTCAACCGACTCAGTCTCAACCGACTTCGAGAAAGATCTCTACAACGCGTCGGCCGACGAGATACTCCGAGTGCTCGCTGGCGCGTCCGATGCGCGTAGCGTTCTGCTACTGGCGCACAACCCGGGCGTCAGCATGATGGCCCTCGAACTCGCTCGGGGCAGCGATGTCGGCCTCGAACGCATGCGCTCGGGATTCACACCCGCTTCGATCGCCTGCTTCGAGATCGAGGGCGACTGGTCCAGCCTCTCGGCCACATCCGCGTCCTGGCTCCGTTTCGAACGCGGCCCTTCCGCGTAGCCGCGGACGGCCGCCGCCCGACTCCAGCGTGTTAAGGTTCCGGAACGCGTTCCGACCCTCGTCCAAAGGAGACTACGAAATGACTACGCCCTTCTGGTGCCTCTTCATCGTGATCCTGCTTCCCCTTCCACTCGCTTTCCTCGGCGCCTACTTTCGCGGGCAGGCATTCGGTAAGCCCGACAACAAGGACCCGCGCGCTCAAGCGTCGAAGCTCGAGGGCACCGGAGCACGCGCCTACGCCGCTCAGCAGAACGCCTGGGAGGCCGCCATCCTCTTCACTGCGGCCGTCCTCGGATCCCACGCCGCGGGACTCGGCGCCGAAGCAGCGGCACCCTGGACCGTCGCCTTCGTGGTTTTCCGAATCCTGCACGCGATCTTCTACCTTACGAACATCGACATGGCGCGGTCGGTCGTGTTCCTCGGAAGCATCGTCTGCGTCGTCGGACTCTTTGTGAAAGCGGCCTAGCGGTCGTGAAGGCGGCGTAGGCCGTCGAGAGAACGACCTGGCTGGTCGTCGAATCACCAACCGCGCAGATCGATCTCCCACTCGTCGACGATCGTCTCGCCCTCAGCGACATGCAGACGCTCGTGATACGCGAGCGTCGGATCGACGTGGGCGGGCACGAGCCTGATGCGATCTCCGACGCGGAGCTTCGCCGGGCAGTCCCAGCCGATCGGCGAGGTAGACGCTTCGCCCTCCGCGCGACCCAGCGCGAAGGTGACATGTTCGTCGGAGCAGAAGAGGACCCGCGCTCCGGGAATGTCCGGATTGCCATGATCCATGCCGAGGCATTTGAGGCCGGCATCCGCGACGAGGAATTTCTCCGAGATCGAGATCACCGTCGACTCGAGCCAGAATGCCTGCGTGAAGGGGAAGCCGAGCTTCGCGTAGGCCGTATCCATCAGCGCGTACGATCCCGCCTGGATCTCCGTCGCCCAGCGATTGCAGTCGTAGGTCCCAGTGCCCCCCGCCGAAATCAAATCGCCGCCGACGTCCGCATGCGCGAGCATGAGCTTCTCCATGCTCTCTGCGCAGCCAAGCTCACGCGCGGCGCGGTCTTCGTTTCCGACGACATGCCCCTCGTAGCCCATCACCCCACGAACCGAGAGGCCAGCCCGGCGGGCTTCGTCGGCCAATGCGCCCGCTTCCTCCGGTCGACACCCACATCGCGGCAGACCCACGTTCACATCGATCAACACTTCAGGGACACCGCCCCGCTTCGCCGCCTCGATGGTCTCGGTCGAATCGACGGCCACGCTGACCCGCGCGCCGCTACGCACGACCGCTCCCAGACGCGTCGC
>Ga0315338_1001628_pt1 | contig 26663 bp, 14 predicted proteins | sample ASW8metaG_FD_204518 | JGI IMG/M metagenome (GOLD analysis project Ga0315338, IMG submission 204518) | Ammonia-oxidizing marine archaeal communities from Monterey Bay, California, United States - ASW #8 | ecosystem: Environmental > Aquatic > Marine > Coastal | place: USA: California | collected... | reverse complement strand
CATTCCTCTCCATCGCCGGTACCTTCGACGTACTCCATCGATTGCCCGTCTTCGCGCATGCCGTACGTAATGTCGACCTTGCGCCGGCTGACGACGTGGGAAAAGAGTTCCTCCTGGATGACCTTCTCGAGGAAGTCCTTGTGCTCCGTTCCCCGCTGCACTTCCCAGGAATGATCGATATCAAAAAACAACTTGGTCAGACAGAGTTTGCGCTGAGCCTCGAAAGCGAGGCGGCGATCTCTCGAACCGAAGATGATCGAGAGTAGTTCTCGCATGTCGGAACAACGAACGACTTCGGGACGCAGGGCGACCGACCTTTGCACTCGCTCGGGAAGCATCTCCAACACCTCTCGGGTGTAGTACATGGCTTCGTGCATGTAGTAGGCAGATGTGGCCAGATTGGCCTCGAGGAGGCGTCCATCACCATGCGGATGGAGGAGGCTGTTGAGAAACTCGTTGTACGATTCTGGGCTGCGCTCGATGGCGAGCGATCGTTGGTAGAGGTAGCGCAGGATCGACGGCCGATTCTCTGCCAGGTTTGGATCAAGGAACGGGTGTGCCAGCAGCACGGGTGAGGTCATAGACGATCTCCTCCAACCCTAGACCATTTCGGCACTGACGATCGTTCGGCAGTGCTCCCGACTAACGTCCTTCAAACATTGTAACACGTCCGATACGCTCGACAGACAGTCGGAGGTCCGGCAAAATTGACCTTACAGCTAATTATCGCCGATTCCCGGGCGTTACTGGAGTTTTGCAGCGATACGCCTGGTGAAACTTTAGTGCGAATCCGATTCCTAATGTTTCGATCTGCTATTGCCGAGGAGGCACGATGGGTGACCCGAACGTAATCCGCTGCGGTTTTTCCGAAGACGAATGGAAGGCGGCCCGCTCCTGGCCAGATTACTTGGAATCGGTTGTGGACAAACGGGACATCTGGGAGGCCAATCACCGCCGTGCCATGACCGACGAGTACGCCGAGGCTCGGCTGGGAAGCCTACCCGGTCCGCGCAGAGTCCTCATTCTCACCGAGGATTGGTGTGGCGACGCAGCGAGATCCGTTCCTGCCATCGCCAAGGCGCTCAACCTCGCCCCAAAAGTGGACCACCGCTATCTTGACGCCGACGCCCATCCGGCCACTCTCGATCGGTACCTCACCCATGGAGGACGGGCCATCCCGATGGCCATCGCCCAGGATGAGGAAGGAAATGCCCTTGGTATCTGGGGACCACGCCCGGCCTCACTTCAAGCTCTGATGCGGGCCCAACAGAGAGACCTTCCTCCCGTGGCCAAAGACGACCTGGCCAGCAAGAGTAAGTGGTATGCACCGATCATGGCCTGGTATGCGCGCGACAAAGGTCGCTCGACGATCGAGGAACTGCTCATGCTTCTGGAACGCGGGGGTCGTTCAGTCGATTAGTCGTTTGGGCGACCACTCCAGGGCAGCTCGCTGCTTCGCCTTGATGAACTCGTCCTTGCCATCCATGTATAGCTCCATGTCGTCGGGATGGGCCTTGGCGAGTTCTCGCTTCAGGTCGCTGTAGCGGTGGGCAAACTCAGGATGGGCGATGAGATAATCGCGAAAGACGAGGTGTCGAACCGCTCCGTCGCTTCCCCGCTCAAAGACGTGAAGATGATGAGTCCGCGTTCCGTCAGGGGCTGTCCTTCGAAAGTATCGGCGCCCGGGAATCCCGAATTCACCGAGAGCCTCGTACCCGATCAGCTCCATCGCCTCCTGGAGCTGGTCGACCAAAGCAAGATCACTGGCTTCAACCAGAATATCGATGATTGGTTTGGCGAAAATCCCCGGGATAGACGTGCTTCCGATGTGGTGGACGGCCTCTGCTACTTCGCCCATCGCGTCAGCCAATCGTACGGCTTCGTCGGCGAAAGCGCTCGGCCAATTCGGATCGTAAGGCACGACGCGGACGCTCATGACACTGAGCTCGGACCGACGCCGGGGGTGGAGACAGGAGTCTTGGGCGCATCGGTGTCCGTGGCTTGATCGCTGTCCAGATCCGAATCCGAGCCCTTGTCGACGTCGCTGTCGCTGCGGTCGCCCGGGCCGGGCACGACATCTTCGGTGGAATGATCTGCTCGACTCTCAGCCTCCGTCGCCCAGACCTTGTAGTCGACTTCCGGAAACACGTTGTCTTTCAGCTCGAGGTCGGCGAGAAACTCTTCGTCAATCGCATCGAGCCGGATTTCTTCGGCAAGCCGGTCGAAGTTCTTCAGATGGCTCTCGGCCCGCCACTTGGCGTACTCGACCATAGAACCCGTCCGCAGAATGAATGCCCAGTCTGAACTCTGCGCCAACACCAATTCACGGGCGGCCTGGGACAAAGCCCGGTATGGCACCGTTCCACGGACTGCATCCGGATAATCCCTGGCCAACTCGACCATTTGCTCCCCGGCCCACTGCACAAGTGGATAGAGCCAGTCGTTCGATGGATCGAGCCAATACTCGCTGAACCCATTGTGTCCCCAGGACGACATCGAGGGCATGGCCGGCTGAATGCGGGGATTCTGATCGATGTAGTCGCCCGGCGTGGCGAGATCTACTACATCCTGATCGTAGTGCGTCTTGAGGAAAAGGTATTCGAGAAACTGCGGCCCCTCGAACCACCAGTGACCGAAGAGTTCAGCGTCGTACGGAGAAACGATAAACGGTTTCCTACCGAACTGGCTGCGAAGCGTCTTCGCCTGCTCGGCTCGACGATTGAGGAAATCCTCCGCATGACGCGCACTCTTCTCCTGCGCCTTGACGAAATCATACGGTTCTTTGTGATCGTCCTGGCGAGTGATTCGATAGTACTTGATACCAAGAGGCGTGCGATTGCCGTCCGAGTGAAGATACGGCTTCACGTACTCGTAATCGAGATCCCAGCCGACATCGCGATAGAACTCGCGATAGTCGGCGTCGCCCGGATAGCCCACCTCCGCCGACCAGACTTGTCGGGACGATTGTTGATCCCGGCCGAAAGCACAGACACCCGAAGGCGTTCGCAGGGGAGCGTACACGCCGAACTGCGGGCGCGGTGTTGCGTGGAGAATGCCGTGTGTATCAGTGAAGAAGTACTCGATACCGGCTTCGGCGAGGATCTCTTCGACCCCGGATTCAAAACCACATTCGGGAAGCCAGATTCCTCGAGGGCGCCGGCCAAAGTGTCGCTCGTGGTCGTCCGCCGCGGTCAGAATCTGTCCCCTCCAGAGATCCCGATTGCGGAGCATCAAAGGAAGAAAACCGTGCGTTGCACCGCAGGTGATCAGTTCGAGAACTCCGGCATCTTGAAACTTGCGGAACGACCGAACGAGATTCCAATCGTGAATCTCGACGAACTCTCTGCGGCTCAGCCGGAAGAGTTCGAGGTACCGCTCCGCCAAGGGAAGAAACTCGGGAATCCAGCGCGTACGTTCGACTTCTTTCTCGGAAAGCTCGATGAGTCGATCGATATGGCGAACGAACCGCTTCTGCATGACGTCGTCCGAGAGCATCGCCATCAGAGTCGGTGACATAGTCATCGTAACTCGGAACGGTACATGTTGATCGACGAGCCGCGCGTAGCTGCGTAGAAGTGGTAGATAGGTCTCGATGATCGCTTCGAAGAGCCAATCCTCTTCCAGCCAGCGGTCAAAGTCGGGATGCCGCACAAATGGAAGATGTGCGTGCAGTACAAGGCACAGTTGCCCTTCGCTCACCGAGTTCGTTTCTTTCTGCGGCGTGGCGCCGTCGTTCTCGCACTTGGAGTGTCTCGCTCATCACGCGTCGTTTCCCGACGTACGCTCGGCGTGATTTCTCGCTCGAATTTTGCATCCCGGGACACGGCGACAACGGGAATCGTCTGGTCGCCATCGGGGAGCTGGAAGCGCACGGAGAAGGTGCCGTCGGAGCGCAGACGCACCGGAACACCTTGAATCGTTACCTTCGCGTTGGGTTCTGTCGCCCCCGACACGATCAACTCCGTGTGGAGAACAAACCAGAAATCGTCTTCTGCTCGCTTGGGCGTCGTACCCGGTCGGCTCGGACTGGTTGACCAAAGCGAGGTCTGAGGACTAGTCGGCGCTGGACTGGTCGGAGCCGCTCCCGGACTTGTGGGCGCCGGTGGGAGGCCCCGGGTCGTGAACTCAGCACTACTCGGAAACGATGCCGCCTTGCTCGGGTTTGGCGCTGTGCCCGGGCTCTTTTCTGGAACAGCCCCGCGATTCGGTGCTTTGGACACACGTCTGCCGACGGCGGCTTCACCAAAAACGGTCGGCGGCAGGTGATCGGACAGGACTTCGAAGTTTGCGCCCGGTGGCACTTCGGCGCTCAAGCCTACACCATTGGTCTCGGTATCCCCGGTTCTCGTCTCTACGCCCCCGAGACTTGCCTCTGTGCGCCCCGGCCGGGGCGCGCCATCACTATCGGATGCGGGGTCTGGTCCCGGGTCAACTCCCTCTGCCTCTCGGGCCTGCTCACGGGCGATTTGTCGAACTGGAGAACCCCCGGAAAGCTCGTAGAGCTTTTCCGAGTCCGTTCCTTCAGTGGACCAATCCCGATCGACGTCCGAACTCATTTGATCTGGCGGTGTCGTCACCCGATTGCTCGAGGCGAGGGGAAAGAACAATCCCGTTTCCGCAAGGAGGCCGACGTCGACGCGATAGTCCCGATTGGGAATACCGACGTGGATGTACCAGCTACTGGAGTGCTCTTCGAGTTCAATGTCAAAAAAGCCCGGTGGCTGACTGTCGGCAGCAGGAATTGCGCTTGGGATACTGTGGACTCTGAGGATCCTCTTGTAGCGGCCTGAGTCCTGTAACGACTCCTGACCCCGGCTGAGACTTTCGTCGGTAACCTCCCAGTAGGCATGGAGCCAGTAGGGATCACGAGCCATGATTCTACAACGATCGACACCGTGAGTTCGGGAGAGAGTACGGTCGTCGTTCTTGGCTTTCGCTTCTGGTTTCAGACCAGAGTTCTGCCCTTGGCGCAGCGCGGCCAACTCCCGCTTCAGCTCGGAAGAATCGACCGGACCGATGACCCCAAGATTCTGAATCGGGGCTGGCTCGTGGCCTCGCACCTGATCCTCATTACGACGGGCATCCCGGCCGCCTCTCCGCGATCTGGAAGAATTCGAACCCCGGGAGGGCCGGTCCGCGCCGTTGCGGTCGTCACGACGACCCTCTTTCTCACGCCAGGTCCCGGGCCGAGATCGTTCGTTCCCTTTACGGTTCGCGTCCTTCGGACGGTCGCGCTCACCTCGGCCACTCGTCCGCTGGCGATCCTGTCGAGACGGTCGTCCATTGCGGTCTCCCCGATTCTGACGCGCATCTCGACCGTCCTGGCGATCTCTTCCACGTCGGCGCCGCCCTCCCCGAGTCTCCTCGGAGTCGGGTTGGTTGTGAATCGGGACATAACCGACCCCGCGCCGAGCTTCGCCCGAGCGTCGCAGGGCGTCCTTGGCCGCGCCTGCTCGGTCCGCACCCCGGCCACGGCTTCGATCCGGGCCACGTTGGGAGTGGCGTCGGCCCGCATTGCCCTGGGTCGGGTTGAGAAACCGACCGTAATTGGGATCGGCCGCATCGACCCTGTTCCAGCGGTCACCATCGTCATCATGAGTATCTGCCACCGGCGCCCGATCGTCCCTGGGACCACGATTGCGCCTCGGCCTTTGGCGATCTGTCCGATCGCCATCACGAGCGTTTCGGCCCCCCCGGTTGTCTCGTCCGCGGCGAGGCCCTCGATCGTTGCGGTCGGTCCGACCGCCTTCCTCAGTTCGAGCCGCCTCATCGCTTCGACTGGCACCATTCGCTTGACCACCGTCGCCTCGGCCACGGTCACGGTCACCTCGACCGCCGTCGACTTGTCCGTCGTGCTTCTCCTGCGCTCGATCCCTGGGCGGCGAAGACGCACTCGCGTCCGACTTCTGGTCCTCGGAACCAGCTCTCGGCCTTCCGACCGCTTTTGGTTTGGACTCGGACTTCAGCTTCTCGGTCGCCTTGGCAGATGATTTCGATCCACCTGAGAGGGCGCCAATCAAGGCCGCTTTGTCCATCGCGCTCCGGCCAGGGATCTTTTTCGCCTTGGCCAGGTCCATGAGCTCGCGCTTCGTCTTTCCCGCTAAATCAGCCTTTCGCATGAACGCCGTGTCCTCCACACGTAAATCGCACTCGCAGCCCAACCGGTTCGTCCGAACGGACTCCGATGGGGACGAACCAGGATAGGTCTCTTGTATCGAATCGGCCCAGAAGGGACCTGCACAGTATCGGCCTAAAGCTATGTCTCAACGAAATTAAGGGCTTTCCCTGCCCGAGTATTCTGGTCCCGGTGCCACGGCGACTTGAACAGACTCGTGAATTGTGTGCGGGCACTCTTTGGGACGCCGTCAGACCCTCCCATGGTCGGTACGGCTCATCGCTCGGTCTTCTCGACGGAGCGGCTTCGATCAGAAACGGTGGATCAGAGAGACTCGGCTCCCCATCGCGTTACTCAATTCAAGCACATGGGTTGCTACAAGGTCAACTGCCCTACGGGCAATCCACAGGAGGAGGTCGCCTATCCGAGCTTCTGGCCCAGCGAGTTCATGATCGCTAGGTGATGATCGTCGTGTTCGGCGACAAAGAAGCACTGATCGATGATTCTCATTGGCTGCCGAAGGCGTGGATGGAGAGCGGTCTTGCCGGATTCCTCGTTTGACATGGATTCCAATACGGCAACCATCTCACCTCTGGCTCTTCGAAAACGGCCGAGGAGTCCTTCCATCGACGTATCATTGTGCCCCGCACCGTGGGTCCGACGATTCTGGAGATCCGCAGCGGTCAACACTTCAACCCCCGCCTCGAAATCTCGCAGCCGAGCAAACCACAGTTCTTCGAGGTCACCGAGATGGCCGACATGTTCCTGGATGGACCAATCATCACCATCACGCCGCGTCCAAAGACTGGCGGAGTAACCTCCCACGCTTTCCTCAACCCGAACTGGGCCGCCCCGAAGCCTCTCGATGAGCGCTGGAAAGACGTTCGTGGGTGGAGTGTAGGGAAACTTCCGTTCGAACCACTTCTCGAGATGCATCCGTGTTTCCTTTCGGCGACCTCCGCCTCCGGTTTCGCTTTGCCTGGCTCCCCCAAGTTCCCCCATAATAACCGGAACCTCAAGAGGAGCTAAGCGACATGAGTAACTGATCAGTTTCGCAGCGACATTCCCTCGGTCCAATCGGGCCCAATTCAATCGAATCCGACTGTCGTCTAACTGATCAGGAGTTACTCATGCCAAACTGCCAAACCGGCGACCTCACATCTCGATCTCTGGTCGCCTCTTCCATTTCGCTCGAAATCACCGGTGTGCGCACGCTCATCGACAATTTTTCGATGAGCCTCAATCCCGGAGACAAGACCGGAGTCATCGGTGCAGAAGGGACAGGAAAGTCGAGCCTCTTGTGGGTTCTGGCTCGCCGACAAGTTCCGGGACTTCGTGTGCAGGGTTCCATCAAGGGCGCCCAACGGGTCGGGCTGCTCGAACAAGCACTCAGGGAGTCCTGGGCATCCAGCTCGATCACCGGCTTTTTGCTCAAATCAAACCCTGGCGACGTCATCGAACCAGATCGTTGGAACGACTTGCAGCGGGCCGTCGAGGCCATGATCGAAGTCGGACTCGACCCTCGATTCATCACGGGTGACGTCGAGCTCACGATGGCGCAGCTCAGCGGTGGTGAGCGCGTGCGCGTGCGCTTGGCCAAGCTTCTCCTCGACGATCCGGATGTCTGGCTCCTCGACGAGCCGACGAACGACCTCGACATCCCCACCCTCGTTTGGTTGGAGCGATTCATCCGTCGAACAGAACGCCCCATCGCTTTCATTTCGCACGACGAAACTCTGCTCGAGCGATGTGCGAATCGAATCGTTCACTTTCAACGTTCGGTTCTGAGTGGCCGAACTGTCCTGCAGGTCGAGGAGATGGGTTATCTCGAGTTCGTAGATTTCCGTCGCCGTAGTATCGAGAAACAAGAACAGGAGGCAGCCAACCAGCGTCGCGAGCGAGTTCGAGCCGAGGCCGTTCTCCGGGAGCACAAATCGAAGGTCCAGAGTATCCAGGAGAAGGTAAAGGACTCATCGGCCCGACGACTCTTGAACAAGAAAATGCGAGTCATAACAACCCGAGAAAACAAGCTGGAGAAGAACCCCGTTCTCGAGCGCCCCGAGGATGTCGAGGCAATTCAGATCACATTCCCCCACGCCTTAGCACCGCCGAAAGGCAAGACCCTTCTCGACTTTGAGTTGTCCGAACTCTCAGTTGGAAGTCGTACCCTTTCCCAAGGCGTCCGCCTTCACATCCGGGGCCCCGAAAAAGTCGTCATTGTAGGACGCAATGGAGCCGGCAAGAGCACGCTGATCCGTTCCATTGTCGAACAACTTTCCGCGACGGAATCGATGTTTGGCTACTACCCGCAGAAGTACGAAGATGAACTGGAAGACCCACTGCGAACAGCTCTCGACTACGTGCGAAACCACGAACGGGGCGTGGATGCGACGCTTGCCGGTATTCTCATGGCCCGACTCAATATCGCAAGGGACGAGGTAAGTCTGCCGGTTTGCAAACTGAGCGGCGGACAGAAAGCGAAGATCGTCCTCCTCCGCCTGATGACCGGCTCGGGTTTTCTCGTCCTCGACGAACCGACCCGGAACCTCTCGCCACTCTCAAACGCATGCCTGAGAGACGCCTTCCGGCAATACCCCGGGGCGATCCTGGCGGTGTCCCACGACCGCTCCCTAATCCACCGCGTCGCCGATCGGATTCTCGAGCTGACCCCGGGTGGATTGGTTCCTCGAACGATGGAGGACTTGGATAGCGGTTCAAGTGGAGGAGAGGAGCACAACTAGCTCAGGGAGGCTACGAACTTCAAAACGAATCGAGAGATCATCGGGCCGTTCTCGTCCGCTCGGATTGAACCAACAAGTATCCAGGCCGTAGTTGACACCGCCACGGATGTCAGAGTTCCAGCTATCCCCAATCATGAGGACTTTCGATTTGTCTGGAGCGCCCATCCGGTCGAAGGCTGCATCGAAGATCTTTGCATCGGGCTTGGCCGCTCCGACCTCCTCCGAAATCACCACGTCGCTGAAGTGGCGAAGAATCGGCGACCGAGAAAAGCGAGATCGCTGAACTTCAGCGATTCCATTGGTGATGATGGCCATGTTCGCATTCGTCTTCAACTCTGCCAGAGTCTTCTCCGCGCCCGGCATAAGGTCCCGCTGTTCGGAAAGCGTGGAAAGATAGACCCGCCCGAATGCTGTGGGGTCCCCGTCCAGTCGAAGGGACTCGAGAAACTCCCGGAAGCGGCTCGTCCGCAATTCGTCCTGAGTCAGTTCACCCGCCTCGAAGCGCCGCCAGGCGGCGAGATTTATCTTTTCGTAGATTCCGCGATACTCTTCCCGGAATGGGACACCGAGCTCTCGGAAGGTCAGCTCGAGGGAGTTGGCAGCGGAAAGGTCGAAATCGAAGAGAGTTCCGTCAGCATCGAAAAGTAGCCAAGAATAGTGCACCGCAATACCTCTTCGCCTTCGGGGACAGACTCTGATACAACATCAGGAGTCCAGCTTGGCTGATCCGCAGGAAGGGAGCAAATACAAACTCGGCAGCGAACAACTCTTCTCGGGAAGAAGAGCCTCCCGTTAGTCGGGATCGGAGACCAGAGTTGCCAGGCTTAGAAGTCGCGAACTGATTTGGAGGCGACGCCGCTCTGCCGCGGTCGGATTGATCTCCAAATGCATCTGAGTTCCATTCGGAACGAAATTGATCACACCACCTCGAGAGGCGAACCCCGGCGCATGTCCCACGACCAGCACAGACCGATCGGTCAACTTCGCGATCGCTTCCCATTCGGACTCGGTTGGGACTTGAGCGACAAAAGCAACGTGGCAATAGTCTGGTAGCTCCAGAGTCTCCAGCTGCGACACCACGACAGGACGTCCCCGAACCGTTTTCCCTTCGACGACAGTCTCGAGGTGCTGCAGAAGGTCGTTGTCTCCAATGACGCCGATGCGAACGGGAGCTGTTGGATCTTCAAACGAGTTCTCGGGCCAGACGACAAATTTTGTAAAATTGTATAGGAACGCCGCCTTGACCTGACCCTCGATCGTACGATCGAACTCCTGTCCGACGGAACGACTGACGAGTATCAGCGTAAGGAAGAGCACCAGGCTCAATATTTTCATGTAGCGACTGATCAAGTTTGTTTGCCTCGGAGTCCCTTAGAAGCTGTAGCTAGTCTTGAGGCGCAGCTGGCGGCCGTCCTGTTCGATTGTGTCCTGAGAGTGTTCCTCGAAGCCGGGGTGTTCATAGAGAACGTCGAAAAGATTGTAGACGGAAGCTGAGACGTCCAACCGATCGAACAATCTCGATTTCGTTACCGTCAAGTTGGTCAGGAAAGCAGAGGAGGTTTCTGCCCCGCCCAGTGTCCTCCGGCCGCCGCTGTAGGAGAACTCCAGGCCGGCAACGAGAGAAGGGTCCCTCACCGGAAGAGAAAAACCCAGCCTGGCGAGATGCTTGGGAGCATTCGACAGCGCTTCCCCCGTTCGCCCGTCCTTGGTTTCCTGATAGCCATAGCTGACTCGACCGGTCGGGCCGGCGGTCCACTGCCGCTTGAGCTCGAACTCCAGACCATCAGCGTCGGCGGCGTCCACGTTGACGAAGAGGAGCAGTTCGTCTTCTGGGTCTGTCGTCTGCGAAATGAGATCGCGGATCTCGTACCGAAAGCCACCCACGGTCAGGAAGAGGTTTCGACCGAGGTACTCTTCCCAGACGACTTCCCAGGTCTGGATCGTTTCGGGACCGAGCATCCCACTTGCTTTCGATGTGAAGCCTCCATCGTGATAGGAGAGTTCGTACGCGTTTGGCGCACGAAAGGCCTGGCCATAGAGGAGCTTGATCGCTCGTCCGTCCCTGGGGTTGTAGATCAGGGCGGCACGCGGATTAGTGGTTCCGCCGAAGTTCTCATGGTGATCGTATCGCGCGCCCAAGTTGAGAATCACCTCCTGAGCTGGCTTGAACTCGTACTCCCCGTAGACTCCCCAATCCGTCGAGCTCCCCCTGGAATCCAAGTATGTTGCCTCTTCGTCGGAATTCGATTGATTCTCCCGGGAACTGAGCCCGAGTTCCAGCCCGGCCGTTAGGCGACTCTGATCCGAAAGAACGCCACCGAACTGGGCAGCACCCAACCACACGATACCGTCGAAGTTTTCCTGCCATACGGAAAGGTCAGGTGTCGAATCCTCGGAATAGTCATAGACATACGCCTCGTCGCCTACAATTTGATGGAATCCCAGACTCGTTTGCAGGTGCCACTTCGTGCCCAGTTCCTGCTTATGGGTCAGATCGGCTTGGATGTGCGTTTCGTCGGTCCCGTTGCCAGGGTGGTTGAAGACGGTCCCCCACGGTGCCGTCGGAACCGTCTTCTCCCTTGACGAGTAGCGAAACTGCAGATCCAGATTGTTCCAATTCAGCTTTCCGAAGAGCTTTTCATATGCCTCGTCATCATTCTGCTCGGCGAGCCCGTCGTTCGACTCGACCTTGTTAAACTCTTCGAAGAAGAGGGTTTGGCCATCACTACGATAAAAACTCCCGGAAAGCACGATGTCGACGTCGGACTTCAGAGCCTTTCCGAACTGAAAGGCGCCATTTCGTGCGCCGAAGCTGCCCACTGTGCCCGCAACCGACACGGCATCCACCTGCTCTGCAGTTTTGGTCACAACGTTGATCACACCAAACATCGCGGACGTTCCGTAGAGAGACGACCCCGGCCCGCGAATCACTTCGATCCGATCGACCATTTCCAGGTCGAGAACGAAATCGTTGCCGACCGGAGCGGCACTGTACAGATTGTCATTGACCCGATGTCCGTCCACGAGGACGAGGAGGCGAGTATTGTAATCCCCGGGGCGACCAAATCCACGCGCACCTGAATAATGGTAGTGGCGATCGAAGGTGGAATAGAAGCCGCGCACGCTACTGAGGGCATCCGCGAGGGTCTGGTAACCCATCTGTTTGATTTCCGCCGACCGAATAATGGATATCGACGCTGGCGCCTCAGCAGTCTTTTGCTCGAACTTCGACGCTCCGTAGACGAGGTCGACTTCCAAGAGTTCCTGGAGGTCGAAGTCCGCAAGCTCTGCCGTGAAGTCTTCGGCCTGGGCTGGCGTGACGAAGCAGAGAATGCCGAGTAGGTATCCAACACAAAACCGGGAGCGCAGCGTCTCTGCCGGGGCGTGTGAATCGATCGAGAATTTCATATCGAACTCTATCTTTCTTTGTCAGTGACCGCACATTCCCAGAGGCGGCAGATTCGAACTGCTAACAAAACTCAGGCTGACTTGCGCACTTCGCCGTCGAGCCCACGATCGTCGGACGAATCGAGAAAGTGGTCAAAATCAAGTCCGTCGATCTGAACAGGATCGAGGAACTCCTCTGCATACTTGACGTAGGCCCGCTCCCGAATGAAGACCTCGAACAGATCGCGGTCGAGCTGCCCCTCTCTCGTCATGTTGTCGAGAATCCGGAACACTTCGGAGAGCTTCCTGCCATCCTTGTAGGGCCGATCGTTCGCCGTCAGAGCCTCGAAGACGTCGGCAAAACTGAGGATTCTCGATTGAGTGGAGAGATCGTCGGCGCCGATGCCTCTTGGGTAACCACTGCCATCGAGCATTTCATGATGGTTGCCGGCAATCTCCGGAACCTTTCCTAAGTTCTTCGGATAGGTAAGCTTCTCGAGCATTCGGCTGGTAGCCACAACGTGATAGTTGATAATCTCTCGTTCGGCGTCGTTCAAAGTCCCGTGCGATACCGTGAGATTCTCAACTTCGTCGTCTGTCAGAATCGGGACCATCTGACCGTGCGGAGACTCCCATCGATACGACTCTGCGATCGCTCGAACCCGTTCCTGGCTTCCCGGGGACATCCGCTCGGTTCCGACATTGCACTGTTTGAGGAAGGCCAGATCGGAATCGATTCTCTGGAGTTCCTCTCGAAGCTCACCAATCTGAGAAGCCGGCGACTCAGCATGTGCCAGTCGTCTCTCTTGTTTCAAAGCCTGAAAGCGCGTCTCCAATAGTTCGACCCGGTCAAAAATCGTCTCCAGCTTCGTTGCCTTATCCACGACGTGGACCGGAGTCGTGACCTTGCCGCAATCATGAAGGAGCGCGGCAATTTTTAGTTCGTACAGCTCGTCCGGCGTCATATTGAACTTGGCGAGACCGCCGTCTTTGGTTTGGCACGTCGCTTCGGCCAACATCATCGTGATAATCGGTACACGTTGACAATGGGCTCCGGTGTACGGGGACTTCTCATCGATCGCCACGGTGATCAGTTCAGTCATGGACTCGAAAAGACCCTGAAACTTCCCGACGAGACGATTCTTGGTCAAAGACACAGCGGCCTGTGTCGTTAGCGACTGGGCGACCTCCTCGTCTTCGTCGGCGAAGGGAACTGGGCATCCGTCTTCGATCTTGTTGAAGAGGTGGACCATCCCGATCACCTTCGCCTCGTGATTTCTCAGTGGCAAAGAGAGTAAGGACTCAACTTGATAGTCGTTCTCCGTTTCGAACTCGGCGAACATCGAACACAGAGGGTCCTTCTGGGACTTTAGATTCTCAATTCGACGAACACGATTGCAGTTGAACGGAAAACAGTCGAGAAACGCCCGATTCTCGGAAGCTGGTGGAATCGGGAGGCGTGATCGGTCGGCCGTTTGCAGGCCGAGCGAACCAACCCTGAACAGCGCCCGGTCAAGACCCCCGTCTTCGTCCAGAGTGTAGATCACCGAACCATCCGCACGGGTGACCCGGCGCATCGCCCGGATAATCATGTCGAGAAAGACATCCGGGTCCCGCTCCGCAGAAAGATGTGTTCCTAACTCGTTCGAAGTTTTGACCAGGCCGAGATAGTGTTCGAGGTTTCCAGCCATCGAGTTGAACGACTGTCCGAGTTCGGCGAACTCGTCGCCCGTCTTGATATCAACCCGAGCCGAAAAGTCGCGCTCAGATAGTCGTCTTGTCGCAAATGCCAGTTTGGCGATCGGGATGAGCTGTCGCCGGATCTGGCTCAGGCTCAGCGCGAGGACGACCACGATCCCGAGCGCAAACACGAGGAGGAAGATCCAGCGGAAGTCATCGAGAGCGGCAAATGCGACTTCGTCCTCCACACCGTTGACAATCGTCCACTCTGTGCCGAAGTCGTGCCGCATGAAGAGCGTCCAGTAGGCCCCTGCGTAGTGTTGCTCCCCTCGGCTCCAGTCGACTCGTCGCGATTCTTCGTCTCCTCTTCGGTTCCAACCTGCCAAAGCGGAGGCGGGATCTTCCGTGGAATAAAGTACATCGCCGTCCCGGTTCAAAATCAACAGATGCGCGGAAGAAACGAGTGAGGCGTCCGTACCCCAGAGATATTCCGGGCGAACCGTCGCCAGGAAAAACTTCCCTGGCGACCGGGTCGGGCGGAGGATCGAGACCACCGACGAGCCGAACTCGTCACTTCGCGTCAAGACGAGCGCTCTATCCTCTTCTAGCCGATCTCGCTGTAGAGAATCAAGCCTCCTTAAATCGATGGGGTGACCGGCTGGGCCTGCGTCTACCGGCGACTCGAAACTGAGAAGCGAGAGCAAAGAGAAACGCTCCGTCGATTCACCCAGAAGCGTCGCGTCCAATGGGCCGGGCGTCTGGTTGTCCAAGTCGACGCTCTGCACGATTCTCCGCAAATCTGCGTCGAGGAAAAGGAGTCGGTCGAAAAGCCCAAGCCCGGTTGCCTTGGCCGAACGGCGCAATTCGATTTCCGCCTGATTGGCGAGTTCGGAATGAACCTGGAAAAAGGAGGCAAAAGCGAGAGCAGTCGCAGGCACGAGGGCGCAGAGCACAAAGAGAATGAATACGCGTCGCGCAACTTTGCTCGTCAGGAGTCCTTTTTCGGCGTGGCGCTGGGCGAGCCTCATTGTCGTGTTGCCGTCAGGATGGCCTGCTTGATCCCCAAGCGATCAATACGATTCAGCGAGCCCGACAAACCCTCCGTTATTCGCCCGAACAATGTCGTCCCGACTTGCTTTAGCGGTTAGAGGGGAAGCCGATTTCCCGTCCGGGCCGGAACTGTAAAGGTCATAATCGGTATTCAGAGGAACGAGATTGTGGTCCTTACGCGCTTTGCCATCGCCATTCGTACCGGCGAGGGCGAGATAGCCGTAGGGGTTCCCCCATGGGTCATCAGGAAATGTCTTGTTCAGGTCCGAAAGCCTCTCCGGATAGGTGCCGCGTGCTTCGAAATAGTCATCGATCGTAAACGACATGGAACGAATATCGCCCGTAGCTTGAACGACACGAGCCCGGTCCACGACCGAAACGTAGACGCGGTATCCGATCCCTGCCAGAATCGAGATAACGAGAATGATGGCCGCGATCTCGACAACAGTGAACCCGCCTTGACTCCTTCGCGAGAAGAAGCGAACTTCGGAAGTTTGCAATGTTGACGTGACCATTTACCCTGCCCCGACTACTAGTAAGTCTCAGATCACTTACGCCCGAACGAGTTGTGCGCAACAATGATGTCGCGCTCTCCTCTAGCTAATATCGGCCACTCGGCTCTCGTAAGTTTGGCAAATCAGAGACGATCTGCGACCGGTCGACCTAGGCAGAATTTGCCGTCTCTGGGGCAAGACTCTCTGGGGACGTCCTCCTTTTACCACCTTCAGACTTTCTCGGGAGCATGCCCGGGCACCGCGGCACTGCTCGCTTCGAAACCCTTGCGTTCGAACTTGTCCCAGCCGCTCTTACCGCCGAAGTAGTCGATGATTCCCCGAGTCCGCCACCACAATGTCAACTGACGGTAGCCACAGTTTTCGAGTACTGCATAGAGCAAGAGGACGGCGACATGCCGGAAGTTCTGATACTCAAAGAGGGCGTGTCGAACTCCGCCTCGGGACCCGCTCCGCTCGGACCACGCGCTGGTAACTACGGCCGCAACCGAAACGAGAACGCCGTAGCCGATCGAGACGAAGAGAAACCCGAAGAGGAATTCGTGGTCAAGCATGCCGAGAAGAAAGAGAACGGGAAGCGTCGCGTAACCAAACAGCTCGATGGGAGCCCCAAGAAGCTCGAAGAAGAGAAAGTAGGGGTACGCAAACCAACCAAGATGCCCGTAGCGTGGTCGAAAGAGAATCGCCCGATGATAGACCATCGTTTCGATCAATCCGCGCAACCACCGACCCCGCTGTTTCCCGAGGCTATCGAGGTCTTCGGGCGCTTCGGTCCAGCAAAGTGGATGGGGGGTGTACCCAACTCTGTCCGGGAGCCCTTTGTCCTTGATAAAACGTTGGATCCGAACGATCAGCTCCATATCTTCGCAGACCGTATCCCGACTTTCTCCTACGTATTCACGGGCGATCTTGTGGGTGACGTGTTTCGTCAGGTACCCACCGATTTGTACGACGAGCGATTTCCGAAACAGACCAAAGACCCCCGAAATGATCAGGACAGAGTTGAGCTTTGCCAACGCCGTTCGGCCAATCGAGAATGACCTGAGGTATTCGACCATCTGGAAGCGAGCCAAGTGCGAGTCTGGCAGCCCCGTCTCCACGACCTGACCGTTGCGGACCTGGCAACCATTGGCCAGGGCGACCTGCCCTCCGATCGCGGCGATGCGATCATTCTCGATCATGATTCGAAAGGCTTGGAGAAGTGCGCTCCGATCGATGAGCGAATCGGCGTCCATGGAGAGGAAAACCGGACAGGTCGAAGCGTTGATACCGACATTGAGTGCATCGGCCTTTCCGCCATTGACCTTATCGACCAGGACCCAGCGAATCACCTGCTCAGGAAGATTGGTCGATAGTTCGTAGAATCCTCGGACCGGCTGCGTCGTGATAGCCTCTTCATAAGTGATCTCCACTCTGCGGAATCCGTACTCTTTGATGATCGTTTCCAACGTGCGATCACTCGAACCATCGTTGACCACGATGATTTCTATCCGGGGAAAGTTGAGAAGCATGAGAGAGCGCAGCGACTCGATGATGGTTTTTTCTTCGTTGTATGCCGGAACGATGAGAGAGATCGGCGGAGTGAAAGGCGAAGCACAAACTATGTCGAGATCCTCGTAGGCCTGACCACGGAGACGACGGCGCACCTCTCCCCCAGCAACGATCACGAGCAGGAGCTGAGCCGAGTTGTAACAAAAGACATAGAGGACGAGAAAAATTTCGATCGGAAAGAGGAAAGAAGAGATCGCCTCCATCTTAGGCCGCCTCTTGCGCCCGAGGCCCAAGTTTCACGCCGGAAGAAAGCAATAGCCGGTCGGCTTCTTCCCGCAAATCAGGAGCCGGGTCCGTGGTCAAAGATCGCGCCACATCGATTGCGGCGGTGGGATCGAGCACCTGCATGACTCGAAAGGCGACCAGTCGCTCTGCTGGATCAGGAGAACTGGACGCGCTCGCATGCGCTCGTTCGAGTGAGAAGAGCTGCTCGAGAAACCGCGGTACGTCGGTAAACGCCCGTGCCTCGTCCGGAGATATCGTTCCGCGGACGACTCCACCGGCGGCCCAGACGGACTTCAGCTCTTCAGGCTCCGTTCGAAGCGCAAGCACGCTCTTTTCTGCCTCCGTCGCGTTCATCCCGACGAGAGCAAGGGCTGCTCGCTGCCGAACGAAAGAATCCGGATCCTCGAGCATGGCCCGCATCGTCTCCTGCCCCCCGGCGGACTTCAGGCCGGCGAGAGCGTTGACTGCTGCCGCCCGGACGTGTCCGGAAGGATCGGAGAGGGATTTGCGGAGCGATCGTGCAACGACACCAACCCTGTATCGGGAGAGTGCTCCTACGGCCGCGGCCCGAACGTCTACGTCAGGATCAGCCTGGTAAGCCATCAAGGCCTTCATCGCGCCAGCGGTCCGCGATTTTCCTAGCAACCAGACCATTCCGATCTTCTTCGGCTTCGACGAGACAATCTCCTCCATCAGTTGTTGCGCCCGTTGGGGGTCGCGGCGGAGATGGACGGAGAGAGACGTCGTGACGGTCTCCCGCAACTGCCGATCCGTCGAATCGAGCGAATGAACGAGGGCCTCGATCGCCTCGGGGAAGTCGAACTCCTGGAGCTTCTCCGCCGCCTGAATGCGGAGGGCCGGATGCGGATCCGAGAGAACACTTCCCACAATACCCGCTACCTCGGCGTCGCAACGCATCCCGACGATCAGATCAAGAGCCCTTGATCGCACTTCCGGAGCCGGGTCATTTTTGAGGATGCCCAGAGCCACGGTGTATGACTCGCCAGCGGCAATGGCTTTACAAATCTCGAGCGCCTGGAGACGCTCATCCACGTCGAGAGAGTTGCGAGCTAGATCCACCATCTCCTTCTCCAGAGCGACCGGAGATCGGGAAACGAAGAGCCGCGTCTCGATTCGATCACGCTGCTCGGCCGCTGCGAGTGCAGCGCGGACGAGAGGATTACTCGAATCAGGAGTGAAGATTTCGTGTGCGGCCCGTCGTACACCTTCGTCGAGCAAATGTGGCTGAAGTACGGCGAAACGGTCCGGATCGTTACGGAGCGCGACTCCGAGCGCGGCGCCGGCTCGAACGAGATCGTGTCCATCCTCGCAGAGTTCGAGCAGGACCTTCCGTGAAACCTTCGTGTCAAGAATAGCAAACGCTAGAGCGACCTGAAGCCGCACCGACGGCTGAGGATCACAAACGCGCTCCGCCAGGGCGTGAAGGGCGCCCACGACGGAGCGGAGGGCGATAACGGTAGCGGTGGCTTGACGAACCGCCGAGTTGGGATCGGTCGACGTTTCGACGAGAAGAGAGTCGATCAGGTCCGCATCGAAGCTGGCCAGAGCGGAAACAGCGTCGCGTCGAACCATCGGCTGTTCATGGTCCAGAAACTTATCAACGAAGGCGAGACGTTCTGCGTCGTCCGAGCCGTCTTCCGACGATCGCGTGGCAATTCCCCGGAGGAGAACGCGAACTTGGCCGGTCGTGGGATGTTCTGGGGCGAGAGCACGGAGCTCTGAGAAACCACCCTGAAAACAGGCTGCGAAAGCCTCCGCCAACACTGTAACGCCACGACTCGGGGCGTCGGCCGCGGCCCGAAGGATCCCCGCAACGGAGTCACGGTCTCCGATCACAACGAGAACGCGGGCTGCTTCGATACGAACTTCGACGGCCGGGTCGAAGAGCAAGCCCTCGGTTCGTTCGAGCAGATCGACGTCTTCCTGCTCGGCCACGGCCCGCAGGGCTTCGGACCGCACGGTGGGTGCAGGATCGGAGAGCAGATCACGGATCGTCTCCCGAACTTCGTCGTCATCGACGTGGCCAAGAACCTGACATACCGCACGGCGCGTATCCGGATTTGGATCGCGAGACAGACTGAGAAGTGCATCACGATGCTCATCCGCGCTGAGTTGGGCAAGAGCCTCGACCGCGGAGCGTCGAACCCACGAGTCGTCGTGCCTGAGACAGGCCACGATCTCCGGTGCCGCCTGATGGAAACCGAGTCGGCCGAGAGCATCAATGATCCGAGACGCGAGCCTGGCATCGGGATCCTGGCCGAGGAGCTCCTGCAGCATCGGCCCGGCCGCCGGATCCCTCACGTCGCCGGCGAGGCGAACCAAGCAGACCAGGGTCTCTCCTTCCGTCCGGAGCAGGGAGTCACAGATTACCTCGGTCACGCCGGCCTGACCGATGAGGAGAAGAATGCGGTGAACGTCGCCGCGATATCCATCTTCGGCAAACGCGTTGATGTAGTCATCGACCTGGCCCATTCGCTCCAAGGCCATCGCGGCGCGGCGCCTTACCTCGAGATCATCGTCCTCCAGAGCCACGATGAGAGCGGCCGTCGCACCTTTCCCGATCTGTTCGAGCGCTTCGATAGCACGCACGCGAACCCACCACTCGGAATCGTTGAGAGAATGGATAAGGTGATCGATCACTTTATGGTGACCGATCCCGCCGAGCGCTTGGGCAACCCGGGTCCGCACAAAAGCGATAGGGTCGGAGAGGAGCATCTCGAGAAGACGATCCACTGCGCGAGCGTCGCAGATCTTCCCCAGCGAACCTGCCGCTTTCGCCCGTACTTCCGGGCTTACGTCGCCCAGAACATCCATGAGAGGAACAGCGGCCCGAGCGTCTCCGATCCAGCCAAGAATCTCGGCCGCCCACATCCGCCGGACGTCCGATTCGGCGCGGCGGATCTCTTCGATCAGAGACGGCACGGCTACCTCGCCATACATGACGATGATCTCGGCGATGCGGGGAGGCAGAGAAGATTCGGCGTAATCGAGAGCCTCGATCAGGCGCGGAAGAGCCCGTGGATCTCGAATCCGACCAAGAGCACGAAAGGCCGCACCCCGAACATCATCGTCCTCGTTCTTTACATTCTGGATGACGGCGAGCAGAGGCGGGACAGACAGAAAGGACCCAATTTGCCCTAGCCTTTCGGCGGCGGCGGCTCGAGCCTGCCAGGAATTCGATTCTTCGAGTCGAGCGAGATGACGATCGACGATCCCGAGCTCCTCGTACGACCTGACGAAGCGATCGACGGTGTTCCGCTCAACCGTCGCATCGTCGCTCCTGTTCTCCGGTTCGAGTTCGGCAACCTGCTTGAGCCGACGACGAAGGCGATCGAGAGCCGCGTCGAGAATCGCCTCTCGCAGAGCGACTTTCTCGATGGCCGCGGCCTGAGCAAGAGCGGTCTCGAACTCGGCCTTTGACGCGAGACTCAGTCGCTCGATGAGCACGGAGTGACGGGCCAACTTGTTGTCGAACCGAGAATAGAGCCAACGCCGGATCCCCTCACGCGCGAAGAAGAGTCCGCAGATGAGCAGGATGACAACCAACAGGCCGGTGCCAAGACCAACGAGCAGAAAGTCGTTCACGATCGATCGAGATCCCGATGTGATCGCCAGATAGTCATTAAGAGTTTCTCCAAAAAACGGTCCGCTGGAGCAATTCAAAAAGACCGCTCCCCCCCTCCGAAGGTATGTAAGCTCCGTGCCGGAAAGGGGTTCCCCGACAGTGGGCGAGATGGCACAGGGTCCTCGAAGGCCACGCTTTCGTTCGGAGACCAGCGGCGCACCGCAGGCCAAAGTCCTCTGCTTCGACTAAGTGGCTGTCGGGATGACGGTTCGCATCGACGAAGGCTGAATCGCTGCGGCAGGACCAGTTCGGGCGAACGAGACGCACGAGCTCACAAACGTCGGGGCGGAATCTCTTTCCTCTCGTTTAACCTCAACCACTGGTCCAATCGACGCCTCGAGAAAGTGCAGTCTGCAATCGTCCTGGAAGTAATCGTACAAAAAGCAATTCATGTAGACAAAAGGGGCGTGTCGCGGTGGGGCGTTTTAGAACACCCAGGAGAGAGAAGAGGTGAAACTACGATACGTGTACGAGCCCGCAACATCACCTAGGGCATCGACGCCTGTCGAGGCGTACCCCCAACCCAGGCTCCATTCTCGCCCGGGAGAAAAACGATAAATAGTCTCGAGCTGGCCGCGCAGACTACCGGAAGACGTCGCCCCTCTCCCTTGCCGTTCGAGACCCGGCGTCAGGCTGAGAGTAACGCTGCCTCGATCGCCTTCCAGCGGCCACCGCAGGGGAAACTCCAAAATGCCGTAGCGACTGGGATCCCAGTAACCCTCATGAAGATCACTCTCAAACGAGAAGGTCCGATAACTCAGGCCGGTCTCGGCGCCAAAGCTCCACCGCCTGGATACGCCGAGATAGACCGCTCGTCGGTAATTGGTCTCGTCCCCTCGAAACCTGGTTCTCGACAGCCCAGCCCTCCAACGGAAACCCATCATGTTGAGTCGGAGATCGGTTCCGAGATCGGACGTGGCAACCGGATTTCGAATGAGGAGTGATGTGGACGAGAGGCGACCCTTCGCGATCCGCACCGAGCCTCCGAAGAGTGAGCGCTCCGGCGAGGAAAAGTGGAGGTTGGCACGATCGAGCCCTCCAGGACCCGTTTCGTCTTCGCCGAAGTCGGCACCGATCTTCCAACCCGGTGAAAGATGAAACTCCGCACCGAAGTCGAATCCCCGCAGCTGTGACTCGATTCTGGACTGGGCTTCCACGGCTGCGGTCTTTTGCTGGAGAGCCGCATGAAGTTGGATCTGTGGATGAGGATTCCATTTCCCTTTGAGCGTGATCGTTCGAACATCGTTGTCGTCGGAATCACTTTCGGAACCGTAGAACGAATAGAGTCGAGGTTGCACCGAGGAGAGGGCCCACGCCATTTGCGTCCGGACATCCTTGCGTCCCGGCGAAAGCGTAGCCGCACGACTCAACGGCTCGAGAGCTTCTACCTGTCGCCCCTGCCAGCGGAGAGTCTGGGCAAGACCAACGAGAGACTCCACGTCATCCCCGTCGATCGCCAACGCTTCGTCCCAGTATTCTTCTGCCTGACGAAGCTGGCCGTTCCAGGCGTGGGCTCGCGCCATACCACGAAGCGCTTCAAGATCATCCGGCCTTCGCGCCAGAAAGTCCTCGTAGAGGGCGATCGCCTCGTCGAACCGTTCCGACCAGGTGAGGAGACGCGCCACTCCGACCAGAGCATCCGCGTCTTCGGGATCTTCCGAAAGGAGAGATCTATAGATTTCCTCGGCCGGCACGAAGTCGGCGGACCAAACCAACAACTTCGCCCGCTCCAACTCGAGGTCGCGATCACCCGGGGCCAGCTCGGAGAGCCTCTCGTGATCCGTCAGTGCGCTCTTCAGGTCTCCGTCCCAAGCCGCAAACTGCGATCGGGCACGAAGAATGTCAAATTCGATCGACTCCGGCAGATCCCCCTGCAAGAGCTGATCGAGCGCTGCGACCGCTCCCGGAGTATCGCCGGACCAGGCCTGAACACGGGCACGATCAACCAGCGCGACTTTGTTTTCCGGCTGCGCTGCCAGAAGCGAATCGAATCGTGCGAGGCTCTGTTCATAGAGTCCGTCCCAGGAAAGAGCGAGAGCGGTCTCGTGGAGCCTCGCCCACTGTTCCGGATCCTCGATCGGACGATTTTCAAAAGAAGCGGAAACAGGATCACTCTCTGCAAGTGGAGATTCCTCCGCCTGTGAGGAATACACCGGCTCCAAGGGGTCGGACAACTTAAGGGGCGGCAGCGACACGATGGCATCCCGAGCAACGAGTGGGTCGAGGGCAGCATAGGTATCGCGCATAACCCCGAAGACCGGACGGACCCGGGCAGACCAGGTCGGCTCATCCCAGGTAGGCCAGGTAAAACTTCGCACAACCGGTTCTGACTCCGGCCAGGACGTCCACTTGTCATCAAACCGGGCGGCGGCCAAGATCCGAATATCCTCGACCAGTCGAGTTGGTATCCCCGTCTCAAACGTTTCGGAGCCGGGACCACCTTGAATTACCCGACGCTCACTCGGATCGGTAAAGCCAAGGAGCATCCAGGGAACGCGAACCTCGATCAGTCCGTCCTCCGTCCGTTCCCAACTTCCGTCGGGCGACACGCCTTCCTGGAGGAGCCCACGATCATAGCCTGCGCCGAGAAACTCCGTACCATCCCGAGCAAACCGCGGTCGGTTCGTGACGACGCGGAGCGGGTCATAAACTCCGTCTTCGTTCGGTTCGCTCACATAGGGCCAGTTGAAGCGCAGCTGGGCTCGAGCCAAAAACGCGCCGGGGATGTCAGAAGGAAGTTCGAGGGGCTTCTGGGCATCGATATCTGGTAGATGGCTACGGACCTGCTCGACCCGAAAGAGATTGGAGGCCGGATCGGAAACGATGCGGACTCCCCCACCCGAGTCTTCCATGCGCACGTGGAGAACATGCTCCAGACCAACTGGCAACGGCTTCCCCACTCGTCCGGGCCAGCGTCGATCTCCAGCCTCTGGTGCGACGGTGTCAAAACCAAGAAAGAACTCTTGGGGCGCTTCGACCGACGTCGTGTCGCCTCCCGGATCGATGAGGACCCGTAGATATGCTTCGTCGACCGCCAGGCGGATAGAACCTGGCGCACTCGGGGACGCAAAGAGTGGGTCGATCTCGTTCCAAGCCGACCGCCGGTCGACCAGAGTCGACCCCGGCAACGCGCGCCCCGGCTCCATTGCGATCATCCCATAGTGCTGTTCAGCATCAAGGCGATTGAGCCAGAGACGGTTTCTCTCGAAGGGTTGTTCGAACTCGACGACGATCCAGTTCTTCTTGAACCACTCGTCGATCCAGGCAAAGACCATCCCGCCGGCCATCCCCGCTTCGGCGATCTCCCGGGTGAGCCGGGCGTCAATCTCGGCCATGGCCGTCTCACTAAGCCCACCGTGGTGCCACCCTTGAGGTTGGAAATGAGCAATCCCTAAGCTAGTCGGCACTCCGTACTCTGCGATGACGACTGGCATCTTCGGGTGCAGTTCTTTGAGATGCCTGAGATACGCGAAGTAATTCGAACGTCCTTCGGATGAGTGAGTCCTGCCATATTCCGGATCGAGGATCATGAAGTCGGGATAGTAGGGGTAGGCGTGGAACGCCGCAAAAACACCGGCCGGAAGCTTATCGGTCGGCTTCATCAGCCCTGCGGTCAAACCGGTGGCGTCGTTGTCATACTCGCGAGGCGCATTTTCGACACTCTCTCCAAGCCCTCGGCGAATCTCGATTTCTTCCTCAACGGTTGACTCCGTCGGGTGGTGCATGGGGTCGAGGGTTGGCCAGTTCGTATAGGCGACAGGACGTTGGGATCGGTAGGTCTCTGTCTCGTACGCGGTAATGTACTCGCAGGCCTTCCCCATCCAGGCGTCGAGCGAGGTTCCTCCAGCCACATCGATGTATTGCCCGTCCCAGGTCGAACTCCCTGTGCCCGCTTCCTCGTAACCTACGACGGAGAATGGCTCCCACTCCCGCCCGATAATATAGGCCAAGACCCAGGGTGAGACGTCTGCCAGGTAGTCTCCGCTCGAGTGTCCGGGTCGATGAGCGATCGTGGCCCGACCGTGGAGGAGATCGACAACGTCCTCCATCTCATCGAAGAATTGCTTCTCGAACTCCGCATCAGAGTAGTCGTCGTGCGGAGGAAGCCCCGTCCAGACTCCGTGCACGAGCCAGAGCGGACGATCTGGATGCGTGACATTGTGAGTCCGAACGGCTTCGTAAAAATGGGGCGGGTGAATCGTATAGACACGAATACTGTTCACTCCCATGTCGCGCATTTGATCGAGCCAGACCGAGTAGACCGTAGAATCCGGAAATTGGCTCGGATGACGTCCCGGCAGAGCCGCTCCAAGATTGATTCCCTTGAGATAGAACGGTTCCCAACCATCGGGACCGCGAATCTCGAAGCGATCGCCAAAAGTACGAGAAGGATAATCAAGACTGTCGGGTAAAACGAGAGGTGGACGCTCGGCTCGAACGACGGGGCGCGGTAGCCTCTGGAGAAGGGCACCGGCTTCGGCGTGGCCAGGGTCAAGTTCGAGAGCCCGACGACAAGCCAGTTCGGTCGCTGTCAGATCTTCGAGCCTCCAGTTCGTCAACGCCAGGCCAGCCCAGGCATCGACGAGATCTCTATCGAGTTCCAGCGCCCGCTCGAAGTAGGCCTTTGCCTCTTCTCTTCGATCGAGACGTAGACACGCGTAGCCCATTCCGACACCCGCCCCGACGTGGTCTGGACAGACGGAAAGGGCTCCCTCGAAGAGCGCGAATGCGCCCGGGATATTCCCAGCCCGATACTCTGCCCAACCGTCCTCGACCGCACCGTGGGCGGCCCGGGGACAATCCTCGGAGTCCCCGGCGCCGGCTGAAGCCGTAAGAACAAAGGCAAAGAGAAGAGTCAGTGGAATCAAGAGAGTAAAGGGCGACCGCCTCGCAACCCAAACATTGGCTCGCGCATGGATCCAGAAAGAGATGCTATTACAGACAGGGGAAATCATTGCCGAGTTGGTGCCTCTTGGTCATAAACGCGTTTGGAGCGAGCGTCTATTGACGTCGCGAATCCCTCGCTTTTCGATCGGCAGTGAAGGGGACTCGACTTTAGGCGTGACTCCGTTGGCCCGAGTCTCCCCCGCGTCGGACAAGGCGCCTGAATAGACGTTTTGCAACTTTGGCGTAAATTGTGCATCGGGGATCGAGAAGCGAAGAAGACATCGAGCCGGGCCTCATCGGCCGACGTCAGTCTTCCGATCTGCCATCTGTCGATCACGTCGCCTACAAAGGCACTTCCTGGTCATCGCTGCGGGATTGGGCTGCGTTCAGATCGTCCTTGTCGAAGATGATGACGGTGACGACGACGGAAGTGGCGACGAATAGATCGGCACTCAGGTTGCGGACACGAACCAGACGAGCTCAAATCTCGCTACTTCTTCTTCTCCCGAACGAAACGAAGTCCCGGTCGAGTGAGAAGCTCACGTTCTTCGTCGGCGGTCACCTCTTCACGAATCTCCATCGTGAAGGGAGCCCCCGAGTAGATCGCTCCGTTCACACCCTCGAGAAGGGTGTTGAGCTTTACGAAAGTTTTGGCAGGCGCCTCCTCTGCCAACACGACGAAGACATTACCGTGGGTCGCGATCAAGCGAACGGCCCGCTCCTTCTTCGCTTTTCCGACGAACTTCCGAATCACCCGACCACGCCGCCCTAGGAAGAACGCAAACACCATTGCGGACATGATTACGATGGGTATGGCTGCTCCCGGTTCACCATCGGCCAGAACGACCATGAGCAGGGCGAGGAGAATA